>Ga0207702_10000070_pt1 | contig 115440 bp, 81 predicted proteins | sample KBSCornC62_FD_184302 | JGI IMG/M metagenome (GOLD analysis project Ga0207702, IMG submission 184302) | Corn rhizosphere microbial communities from Kellogg Biological Station, Michigan, USA - KBS Corn C6-2 (SPAdes) (version 2) | ecosystem: Host-associated > Plants > Roots > Rhizosphere > Soil ...
GGCCTGACCCCGCTGGCGGAGCCGCCGGCGGGCGCCTATGACGCGGTGATCGTGGCGGTGGGCCACAAGCAGTTCGTGGCGCTGGGCGCGGACGGCGTGCGCGCCTACGGCAAGCCCGCGTCCGTGGTCTATGACGTGAAGTACGTGCTGCCGCGCGAAGCGGTGGACGGGAGGCTGTGATGGCGACGCTCGACACCCTGCTGCCGGCCGACCTGCAGGCGCGCGTGCGCGCCGGCGCGGGCACCTGGCTGGTCACCGGCGCCGCCGGGTTCATCGGTTCCAACCTGGTCGAGGCCCTGCTTGGGCTGGGCCAGACCGTGGTCGGACTGGACAACTTCGCCACCGGCCACCACCGCAACCTCGACGAGATGCAGAAGCTGGTCGGACCTGCAGCCTGGTCGCGCTTCCGCTTCATCGAAGGCGACATCCGCGAGATCGACGACTGCCGCACCGCCTGCGCCGGCGTGCGCCACGTGCTGCACCAGGCCGCGCTGGGCTCGGTGCCGCGCTCGATCGAGGACCCGCTGGCCACCCATGCCGCGAACGCCACCGGCTTCATCAACATGCTGGTAGCTGCGCGCGACGCCGGCGTGGCCAGCTTCACCTATGCCGCCTCCAGCTCCACCTACGGGGACGAACCCAGCCTGCCCAAGGTCGAGGACCGGATCGGCCGCGCGCTGTCGCCCTACGCGGCGACCAAGCTGTTCGACGAGATCTACGCCGAGGTGTTCGCGCGCTGCTACGGCTTCAGGTCGATCGGCCTGCGCTACTTCAACGTGTTCGGCCGCCGGCAGGACCCGGAAGGCGCCTATGCCGCGGTGATCCCGCAGTGGATCGCCACCATGATCCGCGGCGAGGAAGTGTTCATCAACGGCGATGGCGAGACCACGCGCGACTTCTGCCACGTGGCCAACGCGGTGCAGGCCAACCTGCTGGCGGCGCTGGCCGCCGACGAGCACCGCGACCTGGTCTACAACGTGGCGGTGGGCCAGCGCACCAGCCTCAACCAGCTGTTCGACGGACTGGTGCAGCAACTCGCCGCCGAGCGCGTGCGTTACGACCGGCCCCCGGTCCACCGCGAATTCCGCGCAGGGGACGTGCGCCATTCGCTGGCCGACATCAGCCGCGCCGCCACGCGGCTGGGCTACGCGCCCACCCACACCCTGGTTCAGGGCCTGGGTGAGGCGATGCCGTGGTACCTGGGCTTCATCGCGCAGCAGACCACCGCCTGAACCGCGGCACCCCGCATCCGACCCGGCAAGGCGCCGGGCCGGATGCGCCACCGACGCCGCCCGCACGACGCATGCGGGCGCAGCACGCCAGCCGGTGATTCGCCCCGGCCGCCGGATCCGGCGGCCGGGCGCCTTTGCCGCGTCCGCCATTCACGCGCCCGCCTGCGCGGCGCCCCGGCCCCGACGGCCATCGGCCACAAGCAGGCCCGGTGGCACGGCCCATTCGGCGACGAACACTTTCATGTTTTGTGATTGACTTCGCAAAATGCATATTGCATGGACGTCATATAAATGATATGGACATCGGCTCGCCGCGTTGCTACTCTTCCACCCCCACCGGCACCGGATGCCGGGGGAAAGGGGTAGAGGGATGTTGCGGTTCATGCACCGACAGTCCACGCGCTGGCTGCTTTTGCTGGCCGGGGCAGAAATGCTTCTGCTTTGCGCGTCGCTGAGCGTCGCCATCTGGCTGCGCTTCGGCAGCATTGACGAACTGAGTCACCTGCCCGCGCGTTCGTTGATGTTCGCGTGGGTGCTGATGCTCGGCCTGGCGGCGATGGGCCAGTATCAGGTACACATGCGCGCGACCTGGTTCGGCCTGCTGGCGCGCCAGGCGGTCGGCTTCGCGCTCGGCGTCCTGGGTCTGGTGGTGGCCTATTACGTGCTGCCGAAGGCCTACGTGGGCCGTGGCGTGCTGGGCATCGCGCTGGCGCTCGGCTTCGTGGCGGTCACCGCGTTCCGCGCGGCGTTCCTGCAGCTGGTCGAGGTGGAGGCGTTCAAGCGGCGCATCCTGGTCCTCGGCGGCGGCACGCGCGCGTCGCAGATCCACAGCCGCATGCGCCGCCGCTCCGACCGGCGCGGCTTCGTGGTGGTCGGTTTCGTGTCGCGGCCGGGCGAGACCGTCGACGTGCCCGCGGAATTGCTGGTCACGCCCGACGCGCCGCTGGACGTCTGGGCCGAACGCCACGGCATCGACGAGATCGTGGTCGGCGTCGACGACCGTCGCGGCAGCCTGATGATGGACGAGCTGCTCGAATGCCGGCAGCTGGGCATCGAGGTGACCGACCTCACTACCTTCTTCGAGCGCGAGTCCGGCCGCGTGCAGCTGTCGCTGACCTACCCCTCCTGGCTGGTCTACTCGGGCGGCCTCTACGCTTCCCCCATGCGCCGGCTCAGCAAGCGCTGCTTCGACCTCGCCGCAGCGCTGCTGGTGCTAGCGCTGGCCTGGCCGCTGATGCTGCTCACCGCGCTGGCGATCCGCCTCGAATCCGGCCCGGGCCAGCCCATCCTGTACCGGCAGGAACGCGTGGGCGTGCGCGGCCGCACCTTCTGGCTGATCAAGTTCCGCAGCATGCGCACCGACGCCGAGCGCGACGGCGTGGCGCGCTGGGCGGCCAAGGACGACCACCGCGTGACCCGCGTCGGCCGCTTCATCCGCAAGGTCCGGCTGGACGAGCTGCCGCAGTTGTGGAACGTGCTGAAGGGCGAGATGAGTTTCATCGGCCCGCGGCCCGAGCGGCCGCAATTCGTCGCCGACCTGGCGCAGAAGATCCACTACTACAACCTGCGCCACTGCCTCAAACCCGGCCTGGCCGGGTGGGCACAGCTGCGCTACGCCTACGGTGCGTCGGAGGACGATGCCGCCGAGAAACTCAAGTACGACCTCTACTACGTCAAGAACAACAACCTGCTGTTCGACCTGCTGATACTGATCCAGACGGTCGAGGTGGTGTTGTTCCGTCGAGGCGCCCGCTGACCGGGAGCATCCGCCGGGAGCGGCCTGGCGGGCCCATCTGATCCGAGGATTCGCCATGCCGAGCCGAAGCTTGCCGGGTCACCCGGACACCTCCCCCCCGCACGCGCCGAAGCCCGCCACGCCCCGCCATCGCCGCTGGCACTGGCGCGCCGTGCTGGCCGCGGCCGCGGCTCTGCTGGCAGCCGTGGTGATGGCGCAGGCGATCGTGCGCATCCGCAACGAACGCGCGGCGCCGCTGCCGGCCGGCCCGACGGCGACGACCGCCACGGTCCGGACAGCGGAATCAGGTGTCTCCCCCGCTCCGACTCCCGTCGCAGAGGCACCCGAGCAGCCCGCACCCGCCGCGCCGATGATGCAAGCGGCGCGAGCCACGCCGAATACCGAAGCCGCTGTGCAGCTCTCGTCGGACAGCCTGGCGTGGATGCATCAAGACCTGCCTTGCGAGGCCGGCGCCGACCCGTGCAAGCCCTCGCACGTACTGACCCTGGTGGATGCCAGGGCAACGACGCCTGCGCATGGCGCGCCCGCTTCCGCGCCGACGCCGGCCGCCTTCGGGGTGCGGGCGCTGGCCGCCGTGACGCTGGCGCCGCATCCGCGCCTGCTGCTGGACAGCACCACGCTGGCCGCGCTGCGCCAGCGGGCCACCTCCTCCAACCCGCAATGGACGGCGCTGAAGGCCAAGTGCGATTCCTACATCGGCGGCACGGTCGAGTACCCCTCGGGCAACGCCTATCCGAACCTGCCCAACCTCGGCCAGGGCTACCAGGGAAGCGACTACGTCCCCGCGCTGCTGGCCGAAGGCATGTGCTACCAGGTGCTCAAGACCAGCAATGCCTCGGCGGCCGCCAGCTACGGCGCCAAGGCCGTGGACATCCTGATGAAGATGTCCGCCTCCGGTAGCCAGGGCCAGCCGCCCTGCACCGACAGCGGCTACGGCATGCGCTTCTACGGCGTGGGCATGGGCCTGGGCTACGACTGGGTCTACGACCTGCTCACGCCGACCCAGCGCACGCAGGTCTACACCACCGCGAACGCCTGGATCACCGCCTGGGAGGCCGCCAACGGCTGCGCCGACTTCGAGTACGCGCATCCGCAGAGCAACTACTACGCGGGCTACTTCCACGCCAAGGCCGCCATCGCGCTGGCCACCTACGACGAGAATCCCTCGGGCCCGACCGAATGGGACGACTGGTTGAACAACCAGTTCGCCAAGCGCGTGCAGCCGTATTACCAACTGCACCTGCTGGGCGGCGGCTGGCCGGAGGGTTACGCCAACTACGCTCCGCTGGGCATCCTCAACATGACGCTGCCCCTGCGCGAGGTGAAGACCGCCACCGGCCAGGACCTGGTGCACGCCAGCGCGCCGTACAGCTACCCGACCGACAGCGCCGAGTACGCGATGCACTTCACCTGGCCCTCGCGCACCTATTTCGACGACCGCGACACCAACCACTCGAACTCCGACAGCCAGCCGCCGGGCACGACCCAGGTGGGCCTGTTCCAGCAACTGCTCGGCGCGCTCGACTACTGGGGCTCGCCGCACACCGCGATCTTCCGCCAGTACCTCGCCGACGTGGACGCGGCCACCAGCGGCTACGGCGACGCGGACGAATGGCTGCGCTTCCTCTCGCTGGATCCGGCCGGCACGACGGCACCGGTGAGCGGCTTGCCGCTGTCCTATTTCGCGCCGGGGCTGGGCGCGGTCGCGGCACGCTCGGACTGGGGCAACAGCGCCGCCTGGATGTCCTTCCGCGCCGCGCCCTATGCCAACAACCCCGGGCAGGGCGAGGAATACTTCGACCAGGGCAGCCTGGCCCTGGTGCGCGGCGGCACGCCGCTGCTGCTCAACGCCGGCGGCTGGCTGGTGCACAACCCCAACGGCACCGCCGACGAGAACCTGGTCTACACCGACAACTTCGGCAGCTTCAGCAGCGGCAACGTCTACTCAGGCAACCGCCAGATCTACAACATCTTCTACGTGCGCAACCTGAGCAACGGCGCGCCGGCCGAGCAGTACGGACAGTTCGCCAGCACCACCGAAAGCAACCAGGCCAGCACAAAGGTGGCCGCGTTCGAGGACGGCGGAAGCTACGTCTACGTGCTGGCGACCGGCCTGCAGGACATGTACCGCAGCTTCGCCGCGGGGCCGGCCGTGACCAATTGGTCGCGCGAGATCGTGTTTGTGCGGCCCGACCGCTTCGTGGTCTACGACCGCACCACGGCGGGCAGTGCGGGTTACGACCAGTACCTGGCCTGGCACTTCCCGGCCAGCCCCACCACCGGCACGGCCGCCGCCGGCGGCAACCGCCTGGATGTCACCTACAACGGCGCCTATGCCGGCGCGATGACCACCGTGCTGCCGCAGAACGCCACGCTGTCCACCACGGCGATGTATCCGTCCAGCAACCCGGCCAAGGCCTGGCAGGTGCAGGTGCGCTCGCCGGTCGCAGGCGCCAGCCAGCAGTGGCTGACCGTGTTCGACCTGTCCACCGTGTCATCCACGGTGGCCGGCGCCAAGCCGGTGACCGTCGTCCAGGGCGGCATCCTCGGCGTGCAGCTGGCGGCGACGGACGGCAGCGCGGTGGTGGTCAGCAGCACGGGCGCGGCGGGCACGCCGACGAGCGGCACGATCGGCTACACCGTCGACAACCTCGCCGCGCTGCACGTGATCACCGACCTGGCGCCGTCGACCGGCTACACCGTGAACGTCGCGACCAACGGCAACCAGCAGACCATCACGGTGACTCCGGGCGGCTCCACCATGAGCAGCGTGCACGGCGTGCTCAGCTTCACGGTGAGCGGCGGCAGCGTGCAGCAGCCGACACTGCGGCCGCCACCGGTGTCCAACCTGCCGGTATCCGGCTATCCCAGGCCGTATACGGGATGATTGAAATGCCGGAGATGGACGTCGTGCATTACAGACCTTCAGCCGTCCAGCTCGATGCTGGTGATGTGCATGTCCACGCCGATATCGCCGTCACGATCCCGTTCGAGGTGGCCCTCGACCGTCTCGTAGCGATCGTCGAAGACGATGTCGGACGCTCCCATCTGTGCGGCCCCCTTGCTTCCGCGCCGGCATTCTGCGCAACGCCAACCATCCGCACAAGGCGAGACCGCCTTGTCGCGGGGCACATGACGAGGGAACGTCCATGAATCCGCAGACCGAGCTGGTGCAGATCGACTGGGATGCGTTCGATCCGTGGGCGATCACGCCGGTGCGTCATCGACTGATGCAACACCCGCTGCTGCAGATGGACGCGCTGCTGGAACTGGGCCGGCGCCTCGACGCGCGCGGCTGCGTGCGCACGCACAGCAACGATGCCGCTGCCGGCACGCCGTTCAACAGCGCTCCGCGGATGCACCCCAATCGCGCAGGCACGGTGGCCACGCTGGCCGGCATCGCCGAGGCGAAGGCCTGGATGTCGCTGCTGAACGTGCAGACCGACCCGATCTACCGCGGCCTGGTCGACGAGGTGTTCGACGGCCTCGCACCCGGCATCGTGCGCCGCGACCCGGGCATGTGCTACCGCGGCGGCTGGATCTTCGTCACCTCGCCGAACACGGTCACGCCCTACCACTTCGACACGGAGCACGGCTTCATCCTGCAGGTGCGCGGGCGCAAGACGCTGTATGTGTGGGATCCGCACGATACCGTGGCCGCCAGCGAGCTGGCCCGCGACCTGTTCCACGCCACGCACCGGCGCGACCTGCTGTGCTGGGACGAGTCGCTGCGCGAGCGGGCGCGGGTGTTCCATCTCGGACCGGGCGACGGTGCCTACATGCCATCCACTGCCCCGCACCTGGTGGAGAATGGCGACGAGCCTTCGGTCACGATCAGCCTGACGTTCTACACCGACTCGACGCGGCGCAATGCCACCTTGCATCGCGTGCACCAGCGCCTGCGCGAGCGCGGCATCGAGTTGCCGGCGGTCGGCGTGCACCCCCTGCTCGACGCGGCCCTGTACGCCGGCAGCCGCGGCCTGCTCGCGGCCAAGCAGGCGCTGCGCCGCACGATCGGCAAGACGGTACTGGCCGACAACGCGCCTTACGCGCACGCGCTGCGCAACTGAGGGCATGCCGATGCGCCCGCACCAACCAGCCGTGTTCGACACGACACCGACGCTGACACGCCGGTTCGAGCAGCAGGCCGCGCGGCGGCTGGAAGCAATCGCGCTGTCGTGCGAAGGCCGCACGCTGAGCTATGCCGAGTTGAACCGGCGCGCGAACCAGGTGGCCCATCACCTGCGCCGGCTCGGCGTGGGTCCCGAAGTGCTGGTCGGCCTCGCGCTGGAGCGCTCGCTCGATCTTGTCGTCGGCCTGCTCGGCATACTCAAGGCAGGCGGCGCCTACCTGCCGATCGACCTGGCCTACCCGCGCGAGCGGATGGAATTCATGCTGACCGATGCCGGCGCGCGCATCGTGCTGACCTCGGCGGCCGCCCGCGCGCAGTTGCCCGGGCACGCCTGCACCACGCTGTGCCTGGATGCGGACTGGCCGATGTTCGCCGCCGAGTCCGACGACGATCCCGAACGGGCCGCGGCGCCGGACGAGCTCGCCTACGTGATCTACACCTCGGGTTCGACCGGCCAGCCCAAGGGCTGCCTGGTGACCCAGGCCAACGTGGTGCGCCTGTTCGGCGCTACTGAAGCGATCTACCGCTTCGGCGCCGACGACACCTGGACGTTCTTCCACTCGCACGCGTTCGACTTCTCGGTATGGGAGATCTGGGGTGCGCTGCTCTACGGCGGCCGCCTCGTCGTGGTGCCGCCCGCCACCAGCCGTTCGCCGGAAGCCTTGCATGCGCTGCTGCTGCGCGAGCGGGTGACGGTGCTGAACCAGACGCCGTCGGCGTTTCGCGCACTGATCCAGGCCGACGCGGCCTCCGGCACCGCGCCAGGGCAGCTCGCCCTGCGCTGGGTGATCTTCGGCGGCGAGGCGCTGGAACTGCAGATGCTGCGTCCGTGGTTCGCCCACCACGGCGACCAGTGTCCGCGACTGGTCAACATGTACGGCATCACCGAGACCACTGTGCACGTCACCTGGCGGCCGATCGGCGATGCGGACGTCGAACGCGGCGCCGGCAGCGTGATCGGCCAGCCGCTACCGGACTTGACGCTGCACGTGCTCAACGAGCAGCGCCAGCCGGTGACGATCGGCAGCGAGGGCGAGATATACGTCGGCGGCGCCGGTGTCTCGCGTGGCTACCTCAACCGCGCCGAGCTGACCGCACAGCGCTTCGTGGACTGCACCGGCGCGGACGGTGCATCGCACCGCCTGTACCGCACCGGCGATCTCGCGCGCCGCCTGCCCGACGGCGACATCGAATACCTCGGACGCATCGACACCCAGGTGAAGATCCGTGGCTTCCGCATCGAGACCGGCGAGATCGAGAGCGCGCTGATGCGTCATCCCGGCGTGCGCGCCTGCGCGGTGATCGCGCGCGACGACGCCGGCACCGGCGCGCGCCTGGTCGCCTACCGCGTGTCGTCCGGCACGCCCGCGACGCACGCCGAGTTGCGCGCGCATCTCGCGGCGACGCTGCCGGACTACATGCTGCCCGCGGCGCTCGTCGATCTGGATCACCTGCCGTTGACCGGGAACGGCAAGCTCGATCGCTGCGCGCTGCCGCCGCCCGGGCGCGAACGACCACAGCACGCGGGCGATTACGCGGCGCCGCAGGGCGAGACCGAACGACGCGTCTGCGCGGTGCTGGCCGAGACACTGGAGCTCGACCGCATCGGCCGCCACGACAACTTCTTCCTGCTCGGCGGCAACTCGCTGCTGGCCGTGCATGCGCTGGAACGGCTGCGCCGCGCCGGACTCGGCACGCTGGCGGTCACGCGCTTCTTCCAGGACCCGACCCCGGCGGCGCTGGCCGCAGCGCTGGGTGGCGCGGCCAGCGGCTTCGACGCGGCACGGCTGGCGCGGCGCCGCGAGACCGGCCGCGACGAACCGGTGGCTATCGTCGCGATGGCCGGGCGCTTTCCCGGCGCCGGCGACGTGGAGACGTTCTGGCGCAACCTCTGCGAAGGCCGCGACACGATCACGCATTTCGCCGCCGACGAACTCGATCCCGCCGTGCCTGACGCGCAGCGCCGCGACCCGGCCTACGTGCGGGCGCGCGGCCTCATCGACGGCGTCGAGCTGTTCGACGCGGCGTTCTTCGGCATCGCGCCGCGCGAGGCCGAGCTGATGGACCCGCAGCAGCGCGTGTTCCTCGAACTGTGCTGGGAATGCATGGAACGCGGCGGCCATGTGCCCGGTGCGCGCGACGGATTGGTCGGCGTATGGGCCGGCATGTTCAACGCGAGCTATTTCCAGCACCACGTCGCCGCGCATCCGGAGCTGGTCGACAAGGTCGGCGCGTTCCAGGTGATGCTCGGCAACGAGAAGGACTTCATCGCTACGCGCGTCGCCCACAAGCTCGACCTCACCGGCCCGGCGGTCAGCGTGCACACCGCCTGCTCGACCTCGCTGGTGGCGATCTGCCAGGCCGTCGACGCGCTGCGCGGCGGCCATTGCGACATGGCGCTGGCGGGCGGCGTGGCGATCACCTGCCCGCCGCGCAGTGGCTACCTGCACCAGGTCGGCGCGATGCTGTCGCCCGACGGCCACACGCGCACGTTCGACGCCGACGCTGGCGGCACGGTGTTCAGCGACGGCGCCGCGGTGCTGCTGCTGAAGCGGCTCGCCGACGCGCAGGCCGATGGCGATCCGGTGATCGCGCTGATCCGCGGCGGCGCGGTGAACAACGACGGCGCCACCAAGGCCAGCTTCACCGCGCCGAGCAGCGACGGCCAGGCCGCGGTGATCGCGATGGCGCTGGACGCGGCCGGGGTCGATGCACGCAGCTTGTCCTGGGTCGAGGCGCACGGCACGGCCACGCCGGTCGGCGATCCGATCGAGATCGAGGGGCTGACCCGCGCATTCCGCCGGCACACCGCCGACACCGGCTTCTGCCGCATCGGATCGCTGAAAAGCAACGTGGGCCACATGGTGATCGCCGCCGGCGCCGCCGGGGTGATCAAGACCGCGTTCGCGCTGGCCGAGCGGAAGCTGCCGCCGAGCCTGCATTTCCGCGCACCGAATCCCGCGATCGATTTCGCCGCCTCGCCGTTCGTGGTCAACGACACGCTGCGCGACTGGGAGGCCGGAGTCACACCGCGCCGCGCGGGCGTGAGCTCCTTCGGCGTGGGCGGCACCAACGCGCACGTGGTGATGGAGGAGGCGCCGGCGCGGGAGGCTTCGACGCCTGCCGAGGGTCCGCAGCTGCTGCGGCTGTCGGCGCGCACGCCGAGCGCACTGGCGGCGATGGCGACGCGCCTTGCCGATCACCTCGACGCGCGTCCCGCACTGAACCTCGCCGACGCGGCGTGGACGCTCGCGGCGGGCCGCAAGGCGTTCGGCCATCGCCTCGCACTGGTCGCCGGCGACATCGACGACGCGGTCGCGCGGCTGCGTACGGCGGGCACGCGGGCCGCGCGCAGCCGCGCGGCGCAGGCCGCCGACGTGGCGTTCCTGTTTCCTGGCCAGGGCGCGCAATATCCCGGCATGGGGCGCGAGCTGCATCGCCGCGAGCCGGTGTTCCGTGCTGCCTTCGACGAGTGCGCCGATGCGCTGGGTGGCGACTTCGGTTTCGACCTGCGCGAGCGCTGCTTCGCCGACGATGCCGAGGCCTTGCTGCCGACCGCGGTGATGCAGCCAGCCACGTTCGCGCTGGAATACGCGCTGGCGCGCTGGTGGATGAGCCTGGGCGTCGCGCCCGTCGCGATGCTGGGCCACAGCGTGGGCGAATTCGCCGCGGCGACGCTGGCCGGCGTGTTCGCGCCGGCAGACGCGGCGCGGCTGGTGGCGCGGCGCGGCCAGCTGATGCAGGCGCAGCCAGCCGGCGCGATGCTGTCGGTGCGGCTGGCCGCCGCGGCGCTCGGCGAGCGCTTGCCGGCGGAGCTTGCGCTGGCGGCGGAGAACGCGCCGGGCACCTGCGTGGTCGCCGGGCCATCGCCCGCGATCGTGCGCTTCCAGGCCGAACTCGAACGCGAAGGCATCGCCTGCCGCCCGCTGCGCACCTCGCACGCGTTCCATTCGCCGATGATGGACGCGGCGGTGGAGCCGTTCCGCGCCGCGGTCGCGGCGACCGCGCGCAGCGAGCCGCTGCTGCCGATCGTGTCCAGCGTTACCGGCGCACCGCTCGCCGCCGCCGAGGCCATGTCGCCGGACTACTGGGCGCGGCAGTTGCGCGAACCGGTGCGTTTCGCGGCCGCGCTGCGCAACCTGCTCGACGCGCCGGCGCGGGTGCTGCTCGAAGTGGGCCCGCGCACGGTGCTGAGCGCGCTGGCGCGCCAGCAGCTCGGCGCGATGCGCGGCACCGTCGACGCGCTCGCCTCGCTGGCCGACGCGCCCGCGGCCGAACACGCCAGCCTGCTCGCCGCGGCCGGCGAGGCCTGGTGCAGCGGCATCGCGATCGATCCGGCGGCGCTCGACCGCCGCGCGCGCCGCCAGCGCCTCGTGCTGCCGACCTATCCGTTCGAACGCCGGCGCCACTGGGTTGAGGCCGCACCGGTATCCCGGGAACCCGTACCCGCAGCGACCGCCGCACCGCCGCCGTCTTCCGAAGGAACGCCCATGTCCACTCCCGCCGTGTTGCCCATGGATCGCCGGCCCCGCCTGATCGACCAGCTGAAGGCGGCGTTCGAGGAAGTCTCCGGTCTCGAGCTCGCCGACGCCGATCCCGCCAGCCACTTCATCGAACTGGGCCTGGACAGCCTGATGCTGACCCAGGTGGCGCTGCATGTTTCCAGGGCCTTCGCGGTGCCGGTGAGCTTCCGCCAATTGATGGGCGACTGCGCGAGCTTCGCGCAGCTGGCCGCGCTGCTCGACGCGCAGTTGGCGCCGGAAGCGCCGGCCGCTCCCGCGCCGGTTCCGCAGCCGGCGGCGATGCCGATGGCAACGATGCCCGCCGCCACGATGCCGGAAGGCTACGTGCAGCAGGTGATCGCCCAGCAGATGCAGCTGATGGCGCAGCAGCTGGCCCTGCTCAACGGCACCGCCGTCGCACCGCTTGCCGCATCGGCGCCCATGCCCGCGCCCGTGCCGGCTGCCACAACCGCCACCGCTCCCGCCGCCGGCGACGAAGAAGCCGCGCTGGCGCACACCCGCTACGACGTGAAGAAGGCCTTCGGCGCGATCGCGCGCATCGACACCGGCAAGTTCGAGCTCACGCCGCGCCAGCAGGGTCGGCTGGACCGCTTCATCGAGCGCTACGTGGCGCGCACGCGCAAGTCGAAGGCATACACCGAAGCGCATCGCCCGCACATGGCCGACCCGCGCGTGGTCAGCGGCTTCCGCCCGCTGACCAAGGAGATCGTCTACCCGCTGGTGATCGAGCGCTCGAAGGGCGCGCACCTGTGGGACCTGGACGGCAACGAATACGTCGACGCGCTGAACGGCTTCGGCATGAGCCTGTTCGGCTGGCAACCGGATTTCGTGCTCGACGCCGTGCGCCGGCAGCTGGAGCTGGGCTACGAGATCGGCCCGCAACACCCGCTCGCCGGCGAGGTGGCGAAGCTGCTGTGCGAAGTCACCGGGCACGAGCGCGCCGCGCTGTGCAACACCGGCTCGGAGGCGGTGCTGGGCGCGCTGCGCATCGCGCGCACGGTGACCGGGCGCGAGACCGTGGCGCTGTTCACCGGCTCCTACCACGGCATCAACGACGAGGTGATCGTACGCGGCACCAGGAAGCTGCGCGCGGTGCCGGCCGCACCCGGCATCCTGCGCAACACCGCCGAGCACGTGCTGGTGCTCGACTACGGCACGCCGGAGTCGCTGCAGGTCATCCGCGAGCGCGCGCACGAGCTGGCCGCGGTGCTGATCGAGCCGGTGCAGAGCCGGCGGCCGGATTTCCGCCCGGTGGAGTTCCTGCGCGAGGTGCGCGCGATCACCGAAGCCAGCGGCGCGCTGTGCATCTTCGACGAGATCGTCACCGGCTTCCGCAGCCACCCGGGCGGCACCCAGGCGATGTTCGGCATCCACGCCGACCTCGCCACCTACGGCAAGGTGATCGGCGGCGGTTATCCGATCGGCGTCATCGCCGGCAAGCGCCAGTACATGGACGCGCTGGACGGCGGCCAGTGGCAGTACGGCGACGACTCGGTGCCCACCGTCGGCGTCACCTATTTCGCCGGCACCTTCGTGCGCCACCCGCTGGCGCTGGCCGCGGCGAAGGCGGTGCTTGAGCACGTGCGCGACGCCGGCGCCACGCTGCAGGAGCGGCTCAACGCGCGCACCGCGGCGATGGCCGACGAACTCAACGGCTTCTTCGTGGAGGTGGGCGCGCCGATCGCGATCAAGCAGTTCGCCTCGCTGTGGCGCACCCAGTTCCTCGAAGACCACCCGCTACAGGACCTGCTGTTCGCGATGATGCGCAGCCGCGGCGTGCACATCCTGGACAACTTCCCCTGCTTCTTCACCACCGCGCACGCCGAGGCGGATTTCCGCAAGGTCACCCAGGCCTACAAGGAATCGGTGCTCGAGCTGCAGGAAGCCGCCTTCCTGCCGCGCAACATCCCCGCGGCGCAGACGGTGATGGACGCCGCCAACCCGCCGGTGCCCGGCGCGCGACTGGGCCGCGAACCCGACGGCCGGCCGTGCTGGTTCGTGCCGAACCCCGCGCAACCCGGCAAGTACCTCAAGGTGGAGTCATGAACACGCCCATGGATGCGCACGCCGGCCTCGCGGCCGTCGACTACGACCCGTTCGCCAGCCCCGCGCTGGAACGCGTGGTGCCCAGCACCGAGGCGCAGCGCGAGATCTGGCTGGCCGCGAAACTGGGCGAGGACGCCTCGCTGGCCTACAACGAGGCGGTGGCGCTCACGCTGCACGGCACGCTCGATCGCACTGCCTTGCTCGATGCGCTGCAGGCGCTGGTCGACCGCCACGACGCGCTGCGCGCCAGCTTTGGCCCGGACGGCGAGACCTTCTGCGTGGCCGGCAACCTCACGCTCGACGTGCAGCAGACCGACGTGGCTGCACTCGATGCATCCGCGCGCACCGCCGCGCTGGAGGAGCACCGCACCCGGACCGTGCTGATGCCGTTCGACCTGGAGGCCGGCCCGTTGTTCCGCGCCGAACTGGTGCGCCTGGGCGAGGCCGAGCACGTGCTGCTGCTCAGCGCGCACCACCTGGTCTGCGACGGCTGGTCGTGGTGGGTGGTCGTACGCGAGCTTGGCGCGTTGTACGCACTGCGCAGCGATGCCGGCAATACAAGCCTGCCGCCGGCACCCTCGTTCGCCGACTACGCCTTGCGCTGCGCCGAGCAAACGGACCGCCGTGCCCGCGCCGCCGACGAGGCCTGGTGGGTGGCGCATCACGCGCATCGTCCGCCGGCACTGGACCTGCCGGGCGACCGCCCGCGTCCGCCGCGGCGCGGCTTCGCCTCCGGCCGCGAGGACCATGTGCTCGGCGCCGATCTGGTCGGCGCCTTGCGGCACCTTGGCGCGCGCCACGGCTCCAGCCTGTTCGCCACCCTGCTGGGCAGCTTCGCGGGCCTGCTCGGCCGGCTGGCCGGACAGGACGAGGTGGTGCTCGGCATCCCAGCGGCGGCGCAGGCGAACGAGGGCCTGGGCGACCTGGTCGGCCATGGCGTCAACCTGCTGCCGCTGCGCTGCAGTGCCGATCCGGCGCTGCCGTTCTCGCGGATGCTGGCCGCGGCGAGCGGCGAGCTGCTCGACGCGCTGGAACACCAGCGCTGCACCTTCGGCAGCCTGCTGCAGCAACTGGATATCGCACGCGATCCGGCGCGCCTGCCGCTGGTCAGCGTGCTGTTCAACATCGACCAGGCGCTGGAGCAGGAAGGCGAGGCCTTCCCGGGCCTGCGCCTGGACTTCGCCAGCGTGCCGCGGCGTTTCGAGAACTTCGAGCTGTTCGTCAACGCAGTGCAGGAGCACGGCGGCCTGCGCCTGGAATGCCAGTACAACGCCGGCCTGTTCGACGCCACCACCGTGCGCCGCTGGCTGCGCGCCTACGAGACCCTGCTTCGCGCCGCGGTAGCGCAGCCGGACTGCGCGCTGGACGCGCTGCCGCTGGTCGACGCGGCGATGCAGCGCGAGCTGGCGGCGCTGCAACCGCCGCCGCGAACCTGGGGCGATGCAGCGCACACCATGCACGGCGCCTACGAACGCCAGGCGGCCGTTTCACCGGAGCGCCCCGCGCTGCGCTGCGGCGACGAGACGCTGAGCTACCGCACGCTCGACGAGCAGGCCAACCGCATCGCCCATGGCCTGATCGCCCAAGGCGTGCGACCCGGCGCCCTCGTCGGCATCGCGCTGGAACGCGGCCCCGCCATGCTCGCCGCCCTGCTCGGCACGCTCAAGGCCGGCGCCGGCTACGTGCCCCTCGATCCCGGCTTCCCCGCCGAGCGGCTGGCCTACATGGTGGCCGATGCCGGACTCGCGGCGCTGCTCACGCAGGCCTCGCTGCTGGCGCGCTTCCACCTCGACGGCCGGCCGCTGATCGCGCTGGATGCGCCGCCCGCCGACTGGGATAGCTTGCCGACCACGCCGCCCGCGCTGTCCGTCGATCCGTCGTCCACCGCCTACGTGATCTACACCTCCGGCTCCACCGGCCGGCCCAAGGGCGTGGCGATCCCGCATCGCGCCGTGGCGAGCTTCCTCGCCAGCATGGCCGAACGCCCCGGCCTGCGTGCCGACGACCGCCTGCTCGCCGTCACCACGCTGTCCTTCGACATCGCGGTGCTGGAACTGCTCGGGCCCCTGGGCGTCGGCGCCCAGGTGGTGCTGGCCACCCGCGAGCAGGCGATGGACGGCGCCGCGCTGAAGGCGTTGCTGGCCGAGAGCCAGGCCACGCTGATGCAGGCCACGCCGGCCACCTGGCGCCTGCTGCTCCAGGCCGGCTGGCAAGGCGGCCGGGACTTCCGCGCGCTGTGCGGCGGCGAGGCGCTGGCGCCGGATCTGGCGGCGGCGCTGCTGGATCGCTGCGGTGAGGTGTGGAATCTCTACGGCCCCACCGAGACCACGGTGTGGTCGACCTGCGCCCAAGTGACACCGGATCAGCCGGTCCACATCGGCACGCCGATCGCGAACACCACGGTGTGGGTGCTGGACGAACAACGCCAGCCCTGTCCGCTAGGCGTGCCGGGCGAGCTGTGGATCGGCGGTGCCGGCGTGGCGCTCGGTTACCTGCACCGGCCGGAACTCACCGCCGAGCGCTTCGTCGCCGATCCGTTCTCCGCCGAACCCGGCGCCCGGCTCTACCGCACCGGCGACCGCGGCCGCTGGCGCGCCGACGGCTCCCTCGAACACCTCGGCCGCGCCGACTTCCAGATCAAGCTACGCGGCTTCCGCATCGAACCCGGCGAGATCGAGGCACAGCTGGCCGGCCATCCGCCGGTGACGCAGGCGCTGGTGATGGTGCGCGAGGATCGCCCGGGCGACGCGCGCCTGGTCGCCTATCTGGCGAGCGAAACGCCGGTGGACGAAGCCGCCCTGCGCAGCCGCCTGCGCGAACACCTGCCCGAATACATGCTGCCGCAGCACTTCGTGGTGCTGGCCGCGCTGCCGCTGCTGCCCAACGGCAAGATCGACCGCGCCCGCCTGCCGGCCCCGCTCGCCGCCGGCGCGCCGGCCGGCACGCGCGCCGCGCCGCGCGACGAACTGGAGCGCCAGGTAGCGCAGGCGATGGCCGCGGTGCTGGGCGGTGTCGAACCGGGGCTGGACGACGACTTCTTCGAGCACGGCGGGCATTCCCTGCTCGCCGCGCAACTCACCGCGCGGCTCAACCGCGAGCTGGGGCTCGCGCTGCCGCTGCGCACCGTGTTCGAGGCGCCGACCGTGGCGCGGCTGGCGGCGGCGATCCGCACCGCCGGCGCGGCCGGCCCGCGGCAGCCGCGCGTGATCGCGCGCCTGCCCGACCGCGAGCACGCGCCGCTGTCGCTGATGCAGCAGCGCGTGTGGTACCTCGAGCAGCTGCAACCCGGCCGGGTGACCTATCACACGCCCTCGGCGCACCGCCTGCATGGCGTGCTGGACGTGGCCGCCTTCGAGCAGGCGCTGCGCGCGATGGTGCGGCGCCAGCCGGTGCTGCGCACCGCGATCGAGCCGGACGCGGCCGGCGCGCACCAGCGCATCCATCCCGCGCTGGCGGTGGAGCTGCCGCTGGAGGATCTCTCCAGCCTGCCGGCGGACGAACGCGAGGACTGGCTGCGCCGCCGGCTCGACGCGCTGATCGCCGAACCGTTCGACCTGGCGACGCCGCCGCTGTTCCGCGCCCGGCTGTTCCGGCTGGGCGAACAGGAACACGTGTTCTTCTTCATGACCCATCACATCATCTGGGACGGTTGGTCGTTCGACCTGTTCTACCGGGAGATGACCACGCTCTACGCGGCGTTCTGCGCCGGCCAGCCCGATCCGCTGCCGCCGCTGACGGTCGAGTACGGCGACTTCGCCGCGTGGCAGCGGCAGTGGATGCAGGGCGAGGAACTGGAACTCCAGCTCGGCCACTGGCTGTCGCGCCTGCAAGGGCGCATCGATCCGCTGGAACTGCCCGCCGATCGCGCGCGGCCGGCACGCATGTCCGGTGCCGGCGCCACCGAATGGATCGAGCTGCCGATCGCGCGACTCGAAGCCGTGCGCAAGCTGGCGCAGCAGGCCGGCGCGACGCCGTTCATGGTGCTGCTCGCGGCGTACTACGCGTTGCTGCACCGGCTCGGCGGCCAGCGCGACCTGATCGTCAGCACGCCGGTGCGCGGCCGCGACGCGGTGGAGCTGGAGGCGGTGATGGGCTTCTTCGTCAACGCACTGCCGCTGCGCCTCGCGATCGATCCGCAGGCCAGCTTCCTCGACCTCGTGCGTGCGGTGCGCGCCGTGGTGCTGGACGCCTTCGCCTGTCCGGACGTGCCGTTCGAGCACCTGGTCAAGGCGCTGCGCCTGCCGCGCGACGAGAGCCGGCCGCCGCTGGCGCAGGCGATGTTCTCCTACCAGGACGTGCGCGGCCGCACCCGTGCCTGGGGCCAGCTGCGCCACGAACGCCTGCCGGTGTTCCAGCGCGGCAGCGCGCACGACCTCGGCCTGTGGTTCGTCGAGCAGGAACACCGCCTGATCGGCGGCATGGTCTTCAACGCCGACCTGTTCGAACCGGCCACCGCCACGCGCTTCCGCCGCGGCTACGAGACCCTGCTGGAAGGCGCGCTGGCCGATCCGCGGCAGGCCATCGCGCAACTGCCGCTGCTGCCGGCCGACGAGCTGGCGCGGCTGCGCGCATGGAACGCCACCGCCGCGGCGATTCCCGTGCCGACCATGCACGGCGCGTTCGAGCGCCAGGCGGCCGTTTCACCGGAGCGCCCCGCGCTGCGCTGTGGCGACGAGACACTGAGCTACCGCGCGCTCGACGAGCAGGCCAACCGCATCGCCCATGGCCTGATCGCCCAAGGCGTGCGACCCGGCGCCCTCGTCGGCATCGCGCTGGAACGCGGCCCCGCCATGCTCGCCGCCCTGCTCGGCACGCTCAAGGCCGGCGCCGGCTACGTGCCCCTCGATCCCGGCTTCCCCGCCGAGCGGCTGGCCTACATGGTGGCCGATGCCGGACTCGCGGCGCTGCTCACGCAGGCCTCGCTGCTGGCGCGCTTCCACCTCGACGGCCGGCCGCTGATCGCGCTGGATGCGCCGCCCGCCGACTGGGATAGCTTGCCGACCACGCCGCCCGCGCTGTCCGTCGATCCGTCGTCCACCGCCTACGTGATCTACACCTCCGGCTCCACCGGCCGGCCCAAGGGCGTGGCGATCCCGCATCGCGCCGTGGCGAGCTTCCTCGCCAGCATGGCCGAACGCCCCGGCCTGCGTGCCGACGACCGCCTGCTCGCCGTCACCACGCTGTCCTTCGACATCGCGGTGCTGGAACTGCTCGGGCCCCTGGGCGTCGGCGCCCAGGTGGTGCTGGCCACCCGCGAGCAGGCGATGGACGGCGCCGCGCTGAAGGCGTTGCTGGCCGAGAGCCAGGCCACGCTGATGCAGGCCACGCCGGCCACCTGGCGCCTGCTGCTCCAGGCCGGCTGGCAAGGCGGCCGGGACTTCCGCGCGCTGTGCGGCGGCGAGGCGCTGGCGCCGGATCTGGCGGCGGCGCTGCTGGATCGCTGCGGTGAGGTGTGGAATCTCTACGGCCCCACCGAGACCACGGTGTGGTCGACCTGCGCCCAAGTGACACCGGATCAGCCGGTCCACATCGGCACGCCGATCGCGAACACCACGGTGTGGGTGCTGGACGAACAACGCCAGCCCTGTCCGCTAGGCGTGCCGGGCGAGCTGTGGATCGGCGGTGCCGGCGTGGCGCTCGGTTACCTGCACCGGCCGGAACTCACCGCCGAGCGCTTCGTCGCCGATCCGTTCTCCGCCGAACCCGGCGCCCGGCTCTACCGCACCGGCGACCGCGGCCGCTGGCGCGCCGACGGCTCCCTCGAACACCTCGGCCGCGCCGACTTCCAGATCAAGCTACGCGGCTTCCGCATCGAACCCGGCGAGATCGAGGCGATCGCGCGCGAGGACGCCGCGGTGGCGGACGCTGTGGCCGTGGTACGCGAGTTTTCCGCCAGCGACCAGCGCCTCGTGCTCTACGTGGCCACCGGCGAGGCGGAAGCCACCGTGCTGCCGCGCCTGCGCCACGCGCTGGAAGCGCAGCTGCCCGGTTACATGCGGCCGCAGCACATCGTGCGACTGGAAGCGTTCCCGCAAACGCCGAACGGCAAGCTCGACCGCAAGGCGCTGCCGCTGCCCGCGGCGACGGCCGGGTGCGAGCCCGCGCCGCGCAGCACGGATGACGATCCGCGCCGCCGCTACCTGGGCGCGGTGTGGTGCGAGCTGATCGGCGTGGGCGCGGTGGCGCCGCAGGACAACTTCTTCGACGTGGGCGGGCATTCGCTGCTGGCGGTGGAACTGGCCGCGCGCGTGCAGCGCGAGACCGGCGTGCGGCTGAACCTGCTGGACATCGCCAGCAGCACCCTCGCCGTGCTGGCCGCACAGTTGCCCGAGCCCGCCACGGCCAGACCGCACGCTCCGTTCGGCCACCGCCTGCGGCGACTGCTGGGCCGGCGCTGATGCGGAACGCGCGGATGCGGCAACACCGATTCACCCATCGCCATTACCGAAGTGCCATGGCCATAATGACCACACCGTTTCGACCGATGAATGTTGGACAGGGGATTGTTCGAAACAGGGGACAGCATGAATGACCGTCTTGACGGCTGGTGCGCGGAACCGGTGACCGGCTCCGCCTTTCCGCTGGGCGAAATCCGCAAGGAGAAATGGCTGGCCGGCCAGTACGGCGACGGTGTCGCGCCCGCGCGCTCGCTGGCCGTGCGCTGCCGCGAGTTGTGGAACCTGCACGACTCCACCGAGACCACGATCTGGTCCTCGCTGGCGCGCTATCGAACCGGGCGTGGAACCGATTCCGCTCGGCAAGCCGATCGCCGACACCCGCACCTGCGTGCTGGACGAGCGCAGCCAGCCGCTGCCGCCGGGCGTGGCCGGCAAACTGCCCGCACAGGCGAAGGACGACCCGCGATCGCCGCTGCGGCGGTTGCATCGTTGGCTGGGCGCGGGCGCGTGGCTCGTCATGGGCAAGACATGGAGGAATGGTCTTGATTGGCTTTGCCAGTGAAGTCTTCGCGATATCGGCGCTCGGCCTCGTGCACGTCTTCGCCGGCTATCCGCTGTGGGTCGCCGCGCTGGCGCGCTGGCGGCCGCGCCCGGTGCAACGGCGCGCCTGGACGCCGCGCGTCACCGCGGTACTCGCCGTGCACGACGGCGCCGCGCACGTGCGCGCCAAGCTGGAAGGCCTGCTCGCGCTGGACTATCCGGCGCAGCTGCTCGACATCGTGGTGGCCTGCGACGGCTGCCGCGACGACAGCGCGGCGTACGCCCGCGCGCTCGGCGATGCGCGCATCCGCGTGCTGGAGTTCGCCGAGCGGCGCGGCAAGGCCGCCTGCCTCAACGACGCGGTGGCCGTGGCGCGCGGCGAAGTGCTGCTGATGACCGACGTGCGCCAGCGGCTGGAGCCGGACGCGCTGCGCCAGCTGGTGGCGAACCTGGGCGATCCGCGCGTGGGCGCGGTCGGCGGGCAATTGCGCCTGTTCGACGCGCAGACCGGCTTCGCCCGCGGCATCGACGCGTACTGGCGCTACGAGACGCTGATTCGCGCCGGCGAAAGCCGCTCCGGCTCGGTGATCGGCGTCAGCGGCGCGCTGTACGCGATGCGCCGCGCACTGTTCCGTCCGCTGCCGCCGGGCACCGTGCTGGACGACGTGCTGGTGCCAATGCAGGTGGCCGCGACCGGGCTGCGCGTGGTGTACGAGCCGGCCGCGGTGGCCTGGGACGGCAGCTCGCAGCAGCCGCGCGAGGAGCAGCGCCGCAAGATCCGCACGCTGGCCGGCAACTACCAGCTGGTCCAGCTGGCGCCGTGGCTGCTGCTGCCCTGGCGCAACCCGTTGTGGTTCCGCTTCGTCAGCCACAAGCTGCTGCGCCTGCTGGCGCCGTGGCTGCTGCTGGCGCTGGCGCTCTCGGCGACGCTGCTGGCGACGCGGCATGTGCTGTTCGCGGCGACCGCGCTGGGACTGCTCGCGGCACTCGCCGCGGCGGTGGCCGGGCGCCTGCTGCCGGCGCTGGGCGGGCGCCAGCCCATGCGGCTGCTGACCGCGTTCTGCTATCTCAACCTGTTCGCCGCACAGGCGCTGCTGGCGTTCGCGCGCAACCGGAGGCTGCACCTGTGGTGATCCAGTGGCCCGTTCGATGCACCTCTTCGGCGGCATGCAACGGTGCGCCTGCGGGCGCCTGCGGGGAGTGGTGCGCATGTTCCTGCTGATCCTCGTCTACCTCGCTTTCGCGATCGTCCGCCCGCAGGACTACCTGCCGGGCATGGCGGGCCTGCCGGTGATGTCGCTGACCCTGCTGCTGGCCTTCGTCGGCTGGCTGCTGCGCGGCGCGCGCACGCCTGGCGCACCGCAGTTTTTGCTGCTGCCGCTGTTCGTGCTGATCGCGATGGCCTCGATGGTGGTCAATGGCTGGAGCGGCGGCATGCAATACGTGCTCGAACAGATGGGGCCCCCGCTGATCGTGTTCTTCGTGCTGGCGAGCGCCATCGACGACCCGCGCCGCACCGCCGCCACCTTCGTGGTGATCGGGCTGTGCGCGATGGTGCTGGCCCTGCACAGCGTGCAGCAGGCCAGCCACGGCGTGGGCTGGACCGGCATGACCCTGGGCGAGGACGGGCGCATCCGCTACGTGGGCATCTTCAACGATCCCAACGACCTCGGCCTGCTGTTCGTGATGGCGCTGCCGATGCTGTTCTGCGTCGCCGCGCGCGCCGGCTTCCTCGGCCGCTGGTTCTGGCGCGCCGGCATCGTGCTGCTGCTGGCCGGCATCTATCTGACCAAGTCGCGCGGCACCCAGCTCGCGGTGCTGATGATGGGCGCGGTCTGGCTGTGGCAGAAGCGCGGGCTGTTCACCGCCGGTTCGCTGAGCTTCGCCGGCCTGGTCGGGCTGATGCTGCTGCCGTCCACGCGCATGAACGACCTCGACCCGGACGAGGAGTCCGCCTTCGGCCGCGTGGACGCGTGGTACGAAGGCCTCGACATGTTCAAGACGCACCCGCTGTTCGGCGTGGGCTTCGGCAACTTCACCGACTACAACACGCTGACCGCGCACAACTCCTTCGTGCTGGTGCTGGCCGAAATGGGCTTCCTTGGCTTCGTGACCTGGCTGGCCTTCGTCGGCTACTGCTTCTGGATGATGTGGCGCTTGCTGCGCCTGCAGTCCGGGCTGACGCAGGCGGTGCAGGCCACCGTGCGCGCAACGGTGGCGGCGCGACCGCTGGCGCGCCTGGCGCTGGTGCGGGCGCTGCCTGCCGGTGTCGAGGTGGAACAGCGACGGCTGCCCATCATGCGCCGACCGGCCGTCGCGGCGACCGACGCCGGGACCGCGATGGACCGCAAGGACGCCGAGCCGGAGGAACGCCAGGCCCGCGCCGAGCAGGCGCTGTCGCTGACCCTGTTCTGCGCGCTGTGCGGCTTCTTCACCGCCGCGTTCTTTCTCAGCCGCAGCTACAACATCATGCTCTACACGCTGGCCGCGATCGTGGTGGGCCACTACGCCAGCCTGCGCAAGCGCCACGACACGCTGCCGCGTTTCACCCTCTCGGCCAGCGGCTGGCGCTGGCTGCCGATCTCGCTGGTGGTCATCGCGGCGCTCTACGTGCTGGTGGCCGTGCTGCTGCGAATGCCATGACCCCACGCTCATGACCCCACGCTCGCTCACCCTGCGCAACACGCTGTTCTCCTCGCTGGGGATCTACGTCGAGTACTTCCTCGGCATGGTCTGCGCGGTGCTGATCGCGCGCCACCTGGGGCCGCGCCACTACGGCATCTACGGCCTGTTCATCTGGTTCGCGGCGATCGGCATCGTGGTGACCAATTCGGGCATCACCACCGGCGTGATCAAGTTCGTGGCGGAGCTGCGCGGCAGCCGGCAACCCGAGCTGATCCGGCCGATGCTCGCCTACATGCGCAAGGTGCAGCGCTGGCACCTGCTGGTGGTGCTCGGCCTGGGCCTGGGCCTGTACCTGCTGCTCGGACAGCGTTACGCCGCCGAGCTGGACCTGGCGGAATTCGTGCTGCTGGCGGCCGCGGTGGGCATGCGCGCGCCGTACATGTTCAACGTGGCGATCGCGAAGGGCTTCGAGGCCTTCGACGCCACCGCCCGGATCACCCTGGTGGCCGCGCCGACCAACCTGGCGCTGGTGGTCGCCGCGATGCTGCTGCACGGCGACATCCTGTGGTTCGTGGTGATGTACGCGATTTCCAGCGCGGTGTTCCTGCTCGCCTCGCAGTACCAGGTGCACCGGCTGCTGGCGCCGCTGCCGCGCCTCGGCGACCTGCCGGGCGAACTGCTGCGGCGCATCCGCCGGCACCTGCGCATCGTCTCGCTGACCATCATCGTGAGCTTCCTGATCGCCAGCGACGTGGAGATCCTGTTCCTCAACCTGTTCACCAGCGCCACCGCGGCGGGCTACTTCAAGGTGGCCTTCCAACTGGCCAGCGGCATCATGCTGCTGGTGCCCGGCGTGTTCAGCGCGGTGCTGCTGCCGATGATGGCGAAAGCGCTGAGCGAAGGCCGCGCCGCGGGCGGCCGCCGCTTCGTGGCGGTGACCTCGTACCTGGCCATGCTCGGTGCGCCGGTGGTGGCGTTCGGCGCCTGCTTCGCCGGCGCGGTGATCGGGCTGCTCTACGGCGCCGCCTACGCGGCCGCCGCGCCGGTGTTCGCGCTGTGCATGCTGGCCAGCGCGCTGAACACTTCGGCGCAGGGCGCGACCAGCCTGCTGGTGAGCGCCGACCGCCAGCACGTGATCCTCACGCTCACCCTGCTGTTCGGCGTGTTCAAGATCGGCGTGGACGTGACCCTGGTCCGGCATTTCGGGCTGCACGGCGCGATGGCGGCGATCGTGATCGCCGCGGTGGTCAGTTCCTCGGCCTACCTGCTGCTGGGCATGCGCGTCGGCGGCCTGCCGCTGGAATGGCGCCGGCTCGGCCGCATCCTGCTGGCCGCCGCGCTGGCCGGCCTCGTCGCCTCGCTGGTGCTGCCGCTGCGCCTGTCGCCGCTGCCCACGCTGCTGCTGGGCGGGCCGCTGCTGGTCGCGGCGTACCTGCCGCTCACGCTGTGGCTGCGCTGCTGGACGGGGGCGGACATCGAGCAGCTGAAGGGCCTGCACCAGCGCCTCGCAGCGGGTCGCCCACTGCTGCTGGGACGCTTGCTCACGTGGTCCGGCACACGCGCGGGGCAGCATCCGTGAGCGTCTACGAACACGTGTTCCGCCGGGTGCTCTATCCGGCCTACGAATCGGGCCTGCGTCGGCGCCGCACGCTGGATTACCTCGCCGATTACGAGCGCGACCAGTGGCTGGCGCCCGAACGGCTCCGCGCGCTGCAGCTGGAGCGCCTGCAGCGCCTGCTGCGGCACTGCGAACAACACGTGCCCTGGTATCGCCGGCGCTGGCGCGAGCTCGGCATCGCGGCGGCGGACATCCGCAGCCTGGACGACTACGCGCGCCTGCCGGTGCTGGGCAAGGACGAGATCCGCGCGCACTTCGACGAGTTCAGGGCCGACGGCTGGCACGACCGGCTGCTGTACAAGGCCACCGGCGGTTCCACCGGCCAGCCGATGCGCTTCGGCTACACCCGCGAGAGCAACGAGCGGCGCACCGCGGTGATGTGGCGCGGCTATGGCTGGGCCGGCGCGCGCATGGGCAGGCGCACGCTGTACGTGTGGGGCGGCGCGGTGGGCGAGCCGCAACGCCTGCACCAGTTCAAGGATCGGCTGTACCACGCGGCGTTCGCGCGGCGCATGCTCAACAGTTTCCACATGACCGACGCCAACCTCGGCGAATACGTCGACGCCATCGATGCCTACCGGCCCGAGGTGATCGTGGGCTACGTCGGCCCGCTGGTGCGCCTGGCGCGGTGGCTGCTCGACCGGCGCCGCACGCTGGCGCGGCCGCCGGCCGCGGTGCTCGGCGCGGCCGAGGCGCTGCACGATTTCCAGCGCGAGCTGATCGAGCGCGCCTTCGGTTGTCCCGCCTACAACACCTACGGCTGCCGCGAGGTGATGCTGATCGCGTCCGAATGCGGGCACCGGCAAGGCCTGCACGTCAATGCCGACCACCTGGTGGTGGAGCTGCACGGCGCCATGCCCGCGGGCGCCAGCGGCGAAGTGCTGCTCACCGACCTCTCCAACTACGGCATGCCGCTGCTGCGCTACGCCAACGGCGACATGGCCACCGCCAGCGCCGCGAGTTGCCCGTGCGGGCGCGGCCTGCCGCTGCTGGCGCACGTGGACGGCCGCAAGCTGGACGCGATCCGCACGCCGGACGGCCACCTGCTGCCCGGCGAGTTCTTCCCGCACATGCTCAAGGACGTGCCAGGCCTGCGCCGCTTCCAGCTGGTGCAGCGCCGGCTCGACCGGCTCGAACTGGCGCTGGTCTGCGACGAACGCTTCGACGACGCCTCGATGGGCTACATCCGCCGCGAACTGGCGAAGGTGGTCGGCGACAGCGTCGCGCTCGACTGCCGCATCGTCGACGACATTCCCCTGACTCCCAGCGGCAAGCTGCGCGTCACCGTCTCTGCCCTCACCGCTCCGCCTGCATGAATGCATCGATGAACATCACCCACGTCGTGGAAAACCTCAACCGCGGAGGGCTGGAACGCGTCGTGCTCGACCTGGTCAAGCTGCAGCGGCAACAGGGCCACCGCTGCCAGGTGGTATGCCTGTTCGAACGCGGCGCGCTGGCGCACGAGCTGGATGCCGCGGGCATCCCGGTGCACGCCTGCGACAAGCGCAGGGGCTTCGACCTCAAGGCGCTGTCGCACGTGCGCCGGCTGATCCGCGAGCACCACACCGAGGTGCTGCACAGTCACAACGCGGTGGCCCATTACCTTGCGGTGCTGGCCAGCCTCGGCCTGGGCGTGGACAAGCTCATCAACACCCGCCACGGCATGGGCGGCATGCAGCGCTGGAACCGCGCGGAAATGCTCTATCGCGCCAGCCTGGCGCGCACCGACGCGGTGGCGATGGTCTGCGAGGCGGCGTGCAACGGCGCGATCGAGCACGGCCTGGTGCCGCGCCGCAAGCTGCGCGTGGTCCCGAACGGCCTGCGCGTGCAGGAGTTCACCGTCGCCTCGCCGGCCGCGCGCGAGCGGCTGCGCCAGGCGCTTGGGCTGCCGTCGCAGACGCGCCTGGTCGGCACGGTGGGACGGCTCAACTGGGCCAAGGACCAGGCCAGCCTGATCCGTGCCTTCCGCCGCGTGCACGCGCAACTGCCGGACAGCGCGCTGGTGCTGGTCGGCGACGGCAGCCTGCGGCCCGAGCTGGAAGCCTGCGCGCGCGACGAGGGGCTCGCCGGGGCGGTGCATTTCCTCGGCGACCGCAACGACGTGCGCGAGCTGCTGCAGGGGCTGGATGTGTTCGCGCTGTCCTCGGTGAGCGAGGGCTATTCGATGGCGCTGCTGGAAGCCTCAGCCACCGCGCTGGCTATCGTGGCCACCGACGTGGGTGGCAACCGCGAGATCGTGCAGCACGGCGTCACCGGCTCGATCGTGCCGGCGCGCGACGTCGAGGCGCTGGCGCAGGCGATCCTCGGCCTGCTGCGCAATCCGGAGCATGCCGCCCGGCTCGGCTCGGCCGCCCGCGCGATGATGGAAGCCAGCGGTTCGCTGGAGGCGATGGCGCTGCGTTACGCCGCGCTGTACGAGTCGCGGAGGCCGGCCGCATGAAGCTGCTGGTGCTGACCAACCTGTTCCCGACGCCCTGGGATCCGCTGCGCGGCACGTTCAACCGCCAGCAGTTCGAGCGCCTGGGCCGGCGCCACGAGCTGCACGTGCTCACCGCGGTGGATTTCCGCGAATGCCTGCGCGGACGGCGCGGCAGCGTCGAGGTGCCGGGCCTGCGCACCGATCATTTCGTGTTCGTCTACCCGCCGCGCTTCGGCCGTGCGCTGCATGCGGCGTGCTGGCTGCTGTCGCTGCTGCTGCAGCGCGGCCGGCGGCTGCGCGCGGCCGGCTACGACGGCATCCTGGCCAGCTGGGCCTATCCCGACGCGGTGGCGGCCGGATGGCTGGCGTGCCTGCTCGGCCTTCCCTACGTGGTGAAGGTGCACGGCAGCGACCTCAACGTGCAGGCCACGCATGCGCTGCGCCGGCCGCAGATCGCCGCGAGCCTGCGCGGCGCCGCCGCGGTGGTGGCGGTGAGCCGCGCGCTGGCCGGCAAGGCGGTGGCGCTGGGCGCGGACCCCGCGCGCGTGCATGCGCTCTACAACGGCGTCGACGGTACGCGTTTCGCTCCGGGCGAGCGGGCCGGGGCGCGCGTGCGGCTCGGTCTGGCGGACGACGGCGCGCCGCTGCTGCTCTACGTCGGCAACCTCAAGGAAAGCAAGGGTTGCCTCGACCTGCTGGAAGCGTTCGCGGCGATGGCGGCAGCGCTGCCGCAGGCACAGCTGGTCTACGTGGGCGAAGGCGCGTGTCGTGCGGCGCTGGCCACGCGTGCGCAGGCCCTGGGGTTGGCTGCGCGCGTACGCCTTGCCGGCGCGATGCCGCACGCGGCGCTGCCCGACTGGTTCCGCGCCGCCGACCTGCTGTGTCTGCCCAGCCACAACGAAGGCGTACCCAACGTGGTGCTGGAGGCGATGGCCTGCGGCACGCCGGTGGTGGCGACGCAGGTGGGCGGCTTACCCGAAGTGGTGCCCGCGCACGCCGGCCGGCTGGTGCCGCTGGGCGACCGCGCCGCGCTGGCCGACGCGCTGGCGCAGGCGGCGGCGCAGGCCTGGGACCACGCCGCCATCGCGGAACATGCGCGCGGCTTCAACTGGGAAACCAACATCGACCGGCTGGATGCGATCCTGCGGCAGGCGGTGCGCAGCGAGGCCGTGGCTGAGGTGCCGCGGTGAGGATCCGGCCCACGCGACAGCAAGTGCTTGGCCTGCTGCCCGAGCGCCTGGTGCTGATCCGGGGCCCGCGCGAGCCGGGCGCGCTCTACCTCAGTTTCGACGACGGCCCGCATCCGGAGCACACGCCCCGGCTGCTGGACCTCCTGGCCCGGCACGACGCGCGGGCAAGCTTCTTCCTGATCGGCCAGCGCATCGAGCAGCACCCCGCGCTGGTCGAACGCATCGTGGCGGAGGGCCACACCCTGGGCAATCATTCCTACAGCCATCCACTGTTCCATCGGCTCAGCCTGCGCGAGCAGCTGGACGAGGTGGAGCGCACCGACCGCCTGCTGCAGGATTTCGACCGCGCTGGCGCGTACCGCTTCCGGCCGCCGCGCGGCGTGGTGTCGCTGTCGCTGCTGCTGGCCTTCGCGCGGCGCGGGCGCAACCTGGCCTACTGGTCCTACGACAGCCTGGACTACCAGCCGCATCCGCCCGAGGAGCTGGCCGCACGGCTGCTGCGGCGACCGCCGGTCGACGGCGACGTGCTGCTGATGCACGACGACAGCGGCTGCGCGGCGCAGGTGCTGGCGCGGCTGCTGCCGGCCTGGCGCAGCGCCGGCCGCAGCCTGCGCGCGCTGCCGGCGGTGGCCGCGTGAGGATCCTCTACCACCATCGCACCCGCGGGCGCGACGTCGAGGGCGTGCACATCCGCGGCGTGGTCGGCGCGTTGCGCGCGCTGGGCCACGAAGTCAGCGTGCTGTCCTTCCCCGGCGCGGACCCGGAACAGGAGCCGGCCGCCGGCGCCGCGCAGGCGAAGCAGCGCGGCCGCCTCGGCGCCATCGTCTCGCACATGCCGGGCGTGCTGTTCGAGGTGCTGGAGCTGGGCTACAACCTGGTCACCCTCGCGCGCATGCGCCGCGCATTCGCACGGCTCCGGCCGCAGCTGGTCTACGAGCGCTATTCGCTGTTCCTCTTCGCCACCGTCTGGCTGGCGCGGCGGCGCGGCATCCCGGTGATCCTGGAGATCAACGACTCGGCGCTGGTCGAGCGGGTGCGCCCGCTGTGGCTGAAATCGCTGGCGCGGCGCATCGAGCGCTGGTGCCTGCGCGAGGCGGCCGGACTGGTGTTCATCTCCAGCTGGTTCCGGCAGCAGGCCGTGGCCGCCTATGGCGACATCGCGCCCTCGGTGGTCTCGCCGAACGCGGCCGACCTCGCCCGCTTCGACCCGGCGCGGCACGACCGCGAACGCCTGCGCGCCGAGCGCGGCGTGGCGGGACGCGTGGTATGCGGCTACGTCGGCGCGTTCGTGCACTGGCACGGCGTCAACGGCTTCGTCGAGGCGGTCGCTGCGCGGCTGGCCGAGGCGCCCGAACTGGTGCTGCTGCTGGTCGGCGACGGCCGCAGCCTGCCCGAGGTGCGCGCGCTGGTGCAGGCGCGCGGCCTGGCCGAGCGCATCCTGCTGCCCGGCCGCGTGCCGCACGCCGAGATTCCCTCCTGGATCGCCTGCATGGACTACGCGGTGTTGCCCGACTCCAACCACTACGGCTCGCCGGTGAAACTGTTCGAGTTCATGGCGATGGGCGTGGCGATGATCGCGCCCGACTATGCGCCCGTGGCCGAGGTGGTCGACGACGGTCGCACCGGCTGGCTGTTCCCGCAACGCCGGTTGCAGGCTTGCGTGCAGCGCGTGCTGGAGCTGGCCACGCTGCCCGAGGAACGCCGCCGCGTGGGCGCCGCGGCCCGCGAGTACATCGTGCGCGAGCGGCAGTGGCGCAACAACGCCGAGCAGCTGCTAGGCCTGCTGCCGGAGGCGCGGCCATGATGATCGCCGCACTCGCCGCCGTACTGGTGCTGCTGGCCGCCGTGGTCGTGGCGTTGGCGATCCGCTCGCGCAACATGCAGATCTGGCTGGGCAGCTACCTGCGCCGCCGCCCGCCGGCGCATCCGGCGAATGGCCCGGTGCATGTGATGTTCGCGTTCGTCGACCACTTCGAGCCGAACTGGGGCCGCGTCGACCTCGCCACCCAGCGCGCCCGCGTCGACCGCTGGTGCCGCGACTACCGCGCGCTGGCCGACCGCCACCGCGACGCCGACGGCCGCCCGCCGCAGCACAGCTTCTTCTACCCCGAAGAGGAGTACGTAGAGGAACACCTGGACAAGCTGGCCGCGCTCTGCGCCGACGGCTACGGCGAGATCGAGATCCACCTGCACCACGACAACGACACCCCGGAAAACTTCACCGCCACCATCGCCCGCTTCAACGAGCTGCTGCACGAGCGCCACGGCGCGCTGCCGCGCGACCCGCGGACCGGCCAGCTGCGCTTCGGCTTCATCCACGGCAACTGGTGCCTGGACAACTCGCGCGCCGACGGCCGCTGGTGCGGCATCAACAACGAGCTGATCCTGCTGCGCGAACTGGGCTGCTACGCCGACTTCACCCTGCCCTCCGCGCCCAGCGAGACGCAGACGCGGACGGTCAACAGCATCTACTACGCCACCGACGATCCCGCACGCCCGAAGTCGCACGACACCGGCGTTCCGGTGCGCGTGGGCGGCACGCCTTCGGGCGACCTGATGATCGTGCAGGGTCCGCTGGGCCTGAACTGGCGCGAGCGGCGGCTGGGCCTGGTGCCGCGCATCGAGAACGCCGACGTGCGCCGCGGTTGCCCGCCGACGCCGGCGCGCGTGGACCACTGGGTGCGTACCGGCATCCATGTCGAGGGCCGGCCCGAGTGGATCTTCGTCAAGGTACACACCCACGGCACTCAGGAGCGCGACATGGACACCTTGCTGGGCGAGGCGGCCGAGCGCATGCACACACACCTGGAGCACGCGTACAACGACGGCACCAACCACGTGCTGCACTACGTCACCGCGCGCGAGATGTACAACATCATCAAGGCCGCCGAGGCCGGCAAGAGCGGCAATCCGCACGACTGGCGCGACTTCGAGCTGCCGCCACCGCCGCATCGCACGCGTGCCGGGACGGCATCCGCCGCCCGCGGGATGGCGGAATAGTTCAGCCTGCCGGCGGGAACTGCTCCAGCAGCCAGCCTTCGACGTGGCCGAACAGGCGCTCGCGGTCGCAGAGCAGGGTATAGGTGTGGTCGGTGCCGTCGAGCAGGTCCATGCGCAGCGCCGGATGGTCGGCCACGCCGCGCCCGTAGCATTCGCGGAACTGGCGTGGGTGGTTGAGCTGCTCGCCGATGCCGCCGCTGTAGACGAAACAGAGCCGCAGCCCGCGCGCCAGCATGCCGGCGAGTTCGTCGCGCACCTGCGCCCGGGGCGGATAGACGCTGCCGAAGGAGACCTCCTCCTCCGGCACCATCGCCTCACGCAGCTTGCGCGCGAGGAATCCGTGCCAGCGCGCGGGACTGAGCAGCCGCGGCAGGTAGTGGCGCAGCTTGAAGCCGAAGGTGCGGTAGATGTAGCCGTCCAGGAAGATCGCGCCCGCCACGCCCGCCTCGCTGCAGGCGATGTGCGCGCTCTGCGCGCCGCGGCACAGGCCGACCAGCACGAAGCGCGTGCAGCCGGCCTGGCCGGCGAGCAGTGCGGCGGCAGCGCTCACGTCGGCGCGGATCTGCTGCTCGCGCGAGCCGGCTTCGGCGCTGGCTCCGCTGTCGCCCATGGTGGACAAGTCGAAGCGCAGGGTGGGATAGCCGAGCGCGTTGAGCCGGCGGGTCAGGTCCACGTGCAGGCGGAACGGGCCGACGCGATGCATGAGGCCGGTGTTGAGCACGATCACGCCGACCGCGCCGCGCGCGGCGGCCGGCAGGCCGGCGATGCCGACCAGGTGCCGGGCGCGGCCAAAACGGAAGGCGCGCTCCGCCATCACGCGGCCTGCTCCAGCGCCTCGCCCACCACGCGCAGCAGGTCGGGGGCGAGGATGGCGTGCTCCAGCCGGTGCAGATCGCCCCAGTCCGTGCTCGCCTGCATGGTGAGCACGCGCGCGCCGGCCTCGTCCAGCGGCGACCAGCCACCCGCCGGTTCGGGCCGCGAATCGAGGATCAGGGTGGGCGCCCGCACCGGCTCGGCACGCCAGCCGGCCAGCTGCGCGCGCCACTGCGCGCTGACCGGGAAGCCCAGCCATTGCCCGGCCGCTTCCTCCGCGCTGCGTGGCTTGGTGTAGTGCTGCGGATCGGTGCGCAGCGCTTCCTGCCCGGCGTCGAGCTCGGCCACGTGACGTGCACCGTCCAGCACCGGATCCCACAGGATCAGCCGCGCGAAGCCCGCCGCCGATGCCGCCGCCAGCGCGAGGCTTCCGCCCAGCTGCGCACCGAAGCCGACCACCGTGGCGCAACCGCTGCGCACGCGCAGTTCGGCCGCCGCGCTGCGGATGTCGGCCAGGCAGTGCTGCCAGTCCAGCGCGAGGCTGTCGCCGGCCGAGTCGCCGGTGCCGCGGTAGTCGAAACGCAACACGCCGATGCCGCGCGCGGCCAGCCCGCTGGCCAGTTGGCGATAGATGCGATGGGTGCGCAGCAGCATCTGGCCCAGCGGCGGGCACAGCAGCATGCCCACCGGCGCGTGGCCGGCCACGCCGTGGTACATCCCCATCAGCGCTCCATCGCGTCCGAACTGGCAGGGTTCCGATGCCGGCGTCATCGCTGGTAGACGACTCCGAAATAGACTTCCTTCGCACGGTAGCCGCTGTCCGGCGCGCTGCTGGTGCGATGGCGATCGAGCAGCGACACGCGCCAACTCCAGTGGCGGTTGAGCTGCTGGCGCAGCGCGACACCGATGTTGGTCGTGGTGTCGCGGCGCGCCAGCGTGGTGTAGTTCTCCCGCTCGTAGTTGGCGAAGCCCGAGAGCGTCAGCCGCGCGCTGAGGCGGTAGTCCACGCCGACGTCGCCACCGCGGCCGGTCTCGTCCGGCTGGGTGCCTTCCACATAATGCAGCTTGCGGTACCACGGCGACAGGCTGAAGGTGAAGCGTTCGCCGCTGTAGTCGTAGTGGGCGTCCAGGCGCCGTTCGAGATAGATCCCGCTGCCGATCACCGCGCCGCCGGTCTGGATGCTCAGCGGAGCGCGGACCCGGGCGCCGGTCTCGGCGGGCTCGACCAGGTTGATCAGATCCTGCGCGGCATCCGAATAGCTGCGCGTGAAGGAAAGCCCGAACATGTTGCGGGTGCTCGCATGCCAGCGGATGCCGACGCGGGCCAGCGGATCGGAGGTCGAACCCCGGCCGCCGTCCAGGCGGATCCGCGACCAGCCCGCGGCCACGTCGAGGTCCAGGTGTGCGAGCTTGCGCACGTAGCGCACGAACGCCTCGTCGCGGCGGTAGTCGATCTCGCCGTTGTCGTCGAAATTGACCTTCTGCGTTTCCAGGTTGAGCGAGAGCTGGCTGGTCGGCGAGATGTCGCGCATCAGCCGCAGCGCCGCCTCGCCGCGCGAGGAATTGAACTCGGTGGTGCGCGAGGCGCGGCTGTTGATGTAGCGCAGCTCCGCCTGGCCGCGCACGGCGGTACCCAGGTCGAAATGCAGCGTCGGTCCCACCGTGAGCACGTTGGTCTGCTGCTGGTTACCCGGCGCGTCGCTGGACAGCGTGGAAACCGGCTGCACGCTGGCATAGTCCTGCGCCACGAAATCCAGTCGCTCGGGCAGCACGGTCCAGTTCGCCAGGCCGGCAAGTTCGCCGAGCTTCTGGTTCGCGTAGGGGCCGCCCATGTAGTCGCGGTATTCCGCTGCGCCGGTCACGCGGGCCTGCAGCGTGGCGCCCTGTTGCGCGTAGTCGAAGCCGAAGCCGGGGATCAGCACCCACTGGCTCACCGGCGCCGTGGCGCTGAGGTTGATGTTGTCGCTGTGCTCGACGCCGCCGTAGAACGAGTAGTCGAACTGGCCGGCGAGCGCCGGGGTGGCGACGAGCGCCAGCGCCAGCGAGATGGCGCGGGCGAGCCGGGTGGATGAGGACATGGATGCCTCCTGCGATGGGTGACGCGGTGACGACCTCCGCCCGTGGCCTTGCCGGGGCGGCGGGCACCGCCGGCCTCAAGGCGCCTGGTTGAACACCACGCCGGCCAGCTTCTCCGGCTCGAAATGGGCGATCGCCTGGCTGATCGCGGCGGGGGTGTCGCGGCCGTAGCCGGCCACCACCACCACGAAGTCGGCGAGATCGGAAAGGATGCGCGCGTCGGGCGAGCCCTTGATGGTGGGGCCGTCCAGGAACAGGTAGCGGTCCGGGTAGCGATGGCGCATCGAGTCGAGCAGCGCGTGCATGCGGAACGAGGAGAAGTAGTCGCCGCTGGCTTCGCGCGCGTCGCCCACCGGGATCAGCCGCAGACGCGGCACGCCGGTGGCGTAGATCTTCGACGCGATGCCCTGCGCGGGGTGCTCGAGGAAGTCGATCAGGCCGCCGTTGGCCGGATCGACGCCGAGCGCGCGATGCTGCTCCGGGTAGCGCAGGTTGCAATCGATCAGCAGGCCGGTCCGCGCCTCGTCGAAGGCGAATGCGGCGGCCAGGTTGCGTGCCACGAAACTGGCCCCCGAACGCGGGCTGACCGCCACCACCAGGGTGATGAAGTTGCCGGTGCCGCCCATGCCGAGCAGGCGCGTGCGCAGTTCGCGGAAGGTATCCGACTGCTCCCGCGACGAGGCCTCGCGATGGATTAGCCGGCGCTCCTCCAGCTGCCGCGGGGCCAGCGCGCGCGGCTCGGCCATCAGCGCGATGGCATGCGCGGACGCTTGTTGCGGCAAACGGTCGACGTCCCCCGTCTCGGCCCGCAGCGCGGTGCCGGAAGTCGATTCGTCGGGCTTCATGCCGCCCCCTTGAGCTTGAACACCAACATCGTGAGGTAGGACAGCGCCACTGCCGCCAGGATCAGCACCAGCGCCAGGTTGCGCAGCCGCGCGCGCCGCCGATCCTGTGGCGTGGCGTAGTAGGGCACGCTGACCAGCACGGGCAGGCCGGTGAGCCGTTCCAGCTGCTCGGCCGAGCGCACGCGCGGATCGAAACGGGCGATGCCGAACAGCAGGCCGAACGGCAGCGCCAGGCCCAGCACGAGGCCGGCCACCGCGAAGTGCATGAAGCGCAGGCCGGTGGGGATCAGCGGCATCATCGCGGGGTTCTGCACGGCGAAGGTCAGGCCCTGCTGGGTGGCATCCAGGTCCATCGATACGCGGGCGTTCTCGCGGCGCTTCAGCAGGTCCTGGTAGACGTCGCGGTTGACGTCGTAGTCGCGGGTCAGCTCGGCGGTGGCGTTCTCCGAGCCGGCGATGCGCTTGCTGCGGTCGAGCTCGGCATCCAGCATCGCCTGGCTGGCGTTCATCCGCGCGGTGGCCGCGGCGATCTGGCCGCGCAGATCGGTCAGCTGGCTCTTGATCTGCTGGTAGAGCGGGTTGAACTGCGCATTGCCCCCCAGCAACGCCGGCTTGCCGTTCGGGTTCTGCCGGCGCTGCTCGGCCTGCGCCAGTTGCTGCTGCAGATCCTGCATCTGGTGGCGCACGCGCACCACGTCGGGATAGTCGTCGGTGTAGGTGAGCAGCAGCTTGTCGAGTTGCGCCTGCAGGTCGGCCAGCTGGGCCTGGTACAGCCCTGCGGTGGTCTGCACCGCGGAGACTTCCGACTCGCCGGACAGCTGCGCCACCAGCGAGGCTTCCTGCGAGCGCTTCTCCATCAGGTCCATGCGCGCGTTCTCCACCTGCGAACGCAGATCGTTGATGCGCGCGGCGGTGGCGGCCTCGCTGCCCGGGCGCGCATCGGCGTTGTTTTCGCGATAGACCTTGATCTTGTCCTCGGCGCTGGTGAGCTTGCGCTTGTAGGCCTCGACCTGGCCGTTGATGAAGTCGAAGGCGTCGCGGCTCTCGCGCTGCTTGGAGGTCAGGCTCTCGCTGATGAACTGCTGGCCGAACAGCCGCGTGACCTTGTAGGTGCGCGCGGGGTCGGAATCGAAATAGCTGATGGTCAGCAGGTTGTCGCGCGAGAACTTCACCGTGGTGCGCGACTTGATGCCGTTGGTGATGCGGTCCAATTCCACCGGGCTGGGATGGTCGGCCAGCCAGCCGCCTTGGGCGAGCGCTTGGTCCAGCACCTTGTGGCTGAGGATCACCGCGCGCGCGATGTCGGCGCGGTTGGCAGTACCGGTGGGCGTGGCGGCGCCCTTCATCAACGGCGCGATGATGTTGCTTTCCTGCACCAGGATGGTGGTGGAGGCCTCGTACTTCTTCGGCCACAGCATGCCGATGACCAGTGCCGCCAGCGTGACCGCGGCGAAGACCAGCCCCAGCGCGACGCGTCGGCGGCGGCCTTCCTCCAGCAACACGGGCAGCAGGGTCTGCAGTGAAATCGGTTGTTCGTTCATGGCGTTCGCATCTCCTCCCTGAGCCCCCTCGGACGTCTGCTTCAGAAGCTGCGCTGCGGCACAGTGATCACGTCGCCGGGCTGCAACGGGTAGTTGGTGGCCAGGTCGCCGTCGTTGAGGATCTTGCCCAGGCGCACGGCATAGGCCTGGTTGTCCCCCTGACCGGCGTGGCGATAGAGCTCGGTGCGGTCCGGCGAGGCGAACTCGGTGACGCCGCCGGCGGCAAGCACCACGTCGAGCACGGTCATGCCCGGACGGTAGGGCAGCGAGACGGGCGTGCGCACGGCGCCGGTGACGCGCACGCGGGCCAGGTATTCATGGCTGCGCAGCTGGGTCAGGATCACCGCGACCTGCGGGTCGCGCACGTAGGCCTTGAGCTTGTCGCGGATGACCGCGGCCACTTCCTCGGGCGTCTGCCCGCCGGCCTGCACGTCGCCGATCAGCGGCACGGTGATCTTGCCGTCCGGGCGCACCGGCACCGACACGCTGAGGTCGGGGTTGTGCCATACGGACACCTGCAGCTGGTCGTCCACGCCGATGCGGTAATTGCTGACCGCCATGGCGTCGGCGTTGACTTTCGGAGGCTGGGTCGACGGCGTCACCGCCGCGCAGCCACCTACTACAAGAGCGAGCAGCAACACAACGAGCACGGTGAGGTGCTTCATGGTCATCCCCCTGAATCTGTGACCTTGACGTTAGCATATTGTGAACCGGCAAGACGTAAATCGGTGTGAAGCCGCCTTGCGCCGACAACTTCCGTCGGCACAGGCCGACAGCCCGCTACGGTCCGGACGGCTTGCGCGGCCGGAAAGACGACCAGGCGCAAGGACGACAGCGGCCGAACGACAGGATCCGGCCCGACAGCCGCTGCGTCCGCCGGCCCCGGACTCAGCCGGGTATCGCATCCAGCACGGCCACGTTCACCTCGCAGCGCAGGCGGAAGCCCAGCGATTCGTACAGACGGATCGCCGCCGCGTTGGTTTTCCACGCATGCAGGAAGGCCGTGTCGCCGCGTGCGGCGATGCCGGCGGCGACGTGCCGGGACAGGCGCCGGGCCAGCCCGCGCCCGCGGAAGTCCGGATGCGTGCATACGCCGCTGACCTCGGTGCAGCCCGGGAAACGGAAGCGTTCCCCGGCCATCGCAGCGAGTCGCCCGTCGATGCGTATGCCGACGAACCGGCCCATGCGAGAGGTCTCGCGCAGGAACGGTCCCGGCTCGGTGAGTGTGGCCAGCGCCAACATCTCCTCCGCGTCCGCGTCGCCGCCCAGCGGGATCACTTCATCGGTCCCTGCCTCCGCGGTGATGGGTGCGGCGGCGACCATCTGCACGCCCTTGGCGAGCTTGCTCGCCACCAGTCCGGGCGGGATGCAAATCTCCGGCACCTGCAGCACGAACACCGGTTGCGCGGGCCGCACCAGCCGGGCCAGCGCCGCGAGCGCGGCATCGCCGTCGTCACGCGCGGAGGCAAAGCGGTTGATCTCCGGCCGGTAGCGTTTCGCCAGCGCGTCGCCCAGCGCGAGATCCGCATGCAGGCTGGTCAGGCTGGCCCAGACGGGGCGATCAAGCGGTTCCACGTGACCTCCTCAATCCCCCTCTCCGGCAAACGGGAGAGCCAAGGCGCGAACACTCAGTGCACCTCGATCACCACCAGCCCCTGCGGCGGGATGTCGAGGCCCAGCTTGCCGTCGTGCAGCGCGACCGACTCGGGCGCCGCCATCCGTCCGGCCGCGCGCAGCTGCCGGATCTGCTCGCGCGAGGGAAAGGCCGGGCGCCCCATCTTGTCGAACGTGGCGATCACGTTGCCGTGCGTTTCGTCCAGGCGCCATACCTGCGCCGCGGCGCCTGCCGGCAGCGACGACAGGTCGAGCTCGAAATGTTTCACCTCGCCCTTCGGCTTGCCCACGGTGTAGCTGGCGGTGTCGCCCACTGGCGGCGCGTAGTTCCACAGCGCCAGCGCCAGCGCGCCATCGGCACGACGGGTGGCGAGCGCGGAGTCGGAGGACACCGGCAGCCGCACGTCGCCCAGCTTGTGCAGCATCGCGAAGGCGTTGAAGGACGGCTTCGGGATGTTGTCCTCGGCGATCAGGCCGAAGCCGCCGTAGAACGGCGTGCGCACCACGCCCTGCTCCTCGAACACGTCCGAGAACGTCCAGTAGCTCATCATGTCCACCTTGCCCGCGCAGGCGCGGATGGTGTTCGCGAGCCACGGACCCATGTACACCGCGTCGGTGACGTTCGGCAGGTTGGCGTAGGAGGCGTTGTACTCGCTCATGATGAAGGGCAGCTTCGGGTACGGCGAAGCCAGGATTTCCTCGTGCACCTTGTCCACCGCGCGGCAGACCATGTCCTTGCGCGGAATCGTTTCGTCGGTATGGAACACGTTGTCCGCAGTGTCGTCGCCGTAGACGTGAGTGCTGACGAAATCCACCGGCACGTTCGCCTCGTGAACATGCCTGAGAAAGCCGGCGACCTCCGCGGCCTGCGCCGTGGCCGGGCCGCCCACGCGCAGGCGCGGGCTCACCGACTTCAGCGCACGCGCGGTGTGGTCGTACAGCATGTAATAGGTCGGCATCTTGGGGGCGCCTGCCCAGAAGCCGATGTTCGGCTCGTTCCACACCTCGAAGTACCACTTCGACACCTCGGCTATGCCGTAGCGCGCGACCAGGTGCTGCGCGAAGGCGCGGATCATGCCGTCCCACAGCGCATAGTCCTTCGGCGGGGCCACGTTGGGGTGGTACCAGAAATCCTGCAGCGCCTTGGGGTCGGACGTCATGTCCTTCGGCATGAAGCCCAGCTCCACGAACGGACGCACGCCGCGCGCCAGCAGGCCATCGTAGATCTGGTCCACGTAGGAGAAGTTGTAGACCGGCTGGCCGCTCTCGCCGGACTTGTCGGCAGCGTTGTAGAACACCTTGTCGACCTTGCCCAGCTGGAACAGGCCCACGTCGTCGTCGAGGATGCCGTGGAAGCGCACGTAGCCGAAGCCCGTCGCCTGCTTCACCTCGACGAGGTCCTTGCGGTAGTCGTCGCGCAGCGCCAGCGATGCACGGCCGGAGCCGAACATCTGTTCCCAGAAGTGCGGGAACGGCGTGCCCGGTGCCTTCGCGTCGACGCGGATCTGCACGGTGTCGCCGGCGGAGGGCGCCGTCTGCGCGATGCCCGGTGCGAGCAGGCACGCGGCCAGCAGGCCCAGCACCACCCGCCACGGCTTCGGTTTCGTTTTCATCGGCTGCTCTCCTCCGTGCGCATCGTTCGATGGCTCATGGTTCGCCCAGGACTTCGCCGTGGCTTTCGATCACGCGCGCGTAGAGCTGCGCGCTGGCCTTGGGCGTGCGCTTCTGGGTAGCGAAGTCGACGTGGTACAGCCCGAAGCGCTTGGCGTAACCCAGCGACCATTCCAGGTTGTCCAGCAGCGACCATGCGTAATAGCCCTTGAGGTCCACGCCGGCCTCGATGGCGCGGTGCGCGGCCTCGAGGTGCCGGCGCAGGTAGTCCGTGCGCAACGGGTCCTGCAACACCGCGCCGTCGGCCACCGGCGGATCGTAGAAGGCCGCACCGTTCTCGGTGATGTACAGCGGGATGTCGCCGTAGCGCCGGCGAAAGCCGGTCAGCATGTCGGCAAGCCCCTGCTCGTACACTTCCCAGCCGGTCTCGGTATGGGTGCGGTGCGGCTGGTGCACCGGCGCAGCGCGCAGCGGCAAGGCATCGGCGTCGTTCCGCACCACCGCGCGCGTGTAGTAGTTGAGCCCGACGAAGTCGACCGGCTGCTTCGTGAGCCTGAAATCGTCCGTGGGGAAATCCGGCCAGGCCTCGCCGTACACCTCGCGCAGCTCGGACGGATAACTGCCGAGCAGTGCCGGATCGGCGAACTGCAGGTTCATGTAGGCGTCCGCGCGACGCGTGGCGGCGAGATCGTCCGCGCTGTCGGAAGCCGGGTACTTGGGCTCGATGTTGAACACCACGCCAATCTGGTGCCGGCCGTGTGCGCGATACGCCTGGATGCCGGCACCGCTGGCGCGCATCAGGTTGTGCGCCGCGATCGGCGCCTCGTACAGGTTGCGGTGGCCAGGCGCCAGCACGCCGCGCAGGTAGCCGCCGTCGACCACCACCCACGGCTCGTTGAGCGTGGTCCACTGCGGCACGCGGTCGTCCAGCGCCTTGAACATCGTCGCGGCGTACTCGGCGAACCAGTGCGCGCTGTCGCGGTTGAGCCAGCCGCCGCGGTCGTCCAGCGCCGCCGGCAAGTCCCAGTGGAACAGCGTGACGTTCGGCGCGATGCCGTTTTCCAGCAGCTCGTCGACCAGCCGCGAATAGAAGTCCAGACCCATCGGATTGACCCGCCCGGTGCCCTCGGGCAGCACGCGCGACCAGTTCACGCTGAAGCGGTAGCTCTTGAGACCCAACGCTCGCATCAGCCGCACGTCGTCCTTGTAGCGGCGGTAGTGGTCGCAGGCCACGTCGCCATGGTCGCCGTTCGCCATCATCCCCGGCGTGTGCGCGAAGCGCTGCCAGATACTGGGGCCGGCACCGTCCGCCAGCGGCGAACCCTCGATCTGGTAGGCGGACGTGGCCGCGCCCCAGAGGAAGCCGTCCGGAAAGCGGTAGCGTTGCTTCATGGATTCCGAAACTCTCGAATGCCGCACTGCGGCTTGATGTAATCGATTACATTCCGAGAATAGCCGAACGCCGCCGCGGGATGCACGTCCTTTTCCGCGACAGCGATCACTGTGCCGCGACCACCACCAGAGAGCACGCAACGCCGATGGCCACCGTCAGTCTCGACCACGTGCGCAAGGTCTATCCCAACGGGCACGTCGCCGTCGCCGGCGCCTGCTTCGACGTCGGCGATGGCGAACTGCTGGTGCTCGTCGGCCCTTCCGGCTGCGGCAAGACCACCCTGCTGCGCATGATCGCGGGGCTGGAAAGCATCGACGCCGGCACGCTGCGCATCGGCGAGCGCGTGGTGAACGAGGTGCCGCCGAAGGACCGCGACATCGCGATGGTGTTCCAGAACTACGCGCTCTACCCGCACATGACGGTGGCCGAGAACCTCGGCTTCGGCCTGCGCCTGCGCGGCACGCCGCGCGCGGAAATCGCGCACCGCGTGGCCGAGGTGGCGCGCCTGCTGGAACTGGAGCAGCAACTGGACGCCCGCCCCGCCGTGCTGTCCGGCGGCCAGCGCCAGCGCGTGGCGCTGGGCCGCGCGATGGTGCGCCAGCCCGCGGTGTTCCTGCTCGACGAACCGCTGTCCAACCTCGACGCGCGGCTGCGCCTGTCGATGCGCGTGGAGATCGCGAGGCTGCACCGCCGCTTCGGCACCACCACGGTCTACGTCACCCACGACCAGGTCGAGGCGATGACGCTGGGGCAGCGCATCGTGGTGTTCGACCGGGGCGCGATCCAGCAGATCGACACGCCAATGAAGCTCTACGAACGCCCCGCCAACCTGTTCGTCGCCGGCTTCCTGGGCAGTCCCGCGATGAACCTGTTGCGCGGCACACTGCACATGGACGATGGCCTCACGCTGGCCACCGCGAGCGGCACGATACGGCTCGGCACGCAGCCGCAGATAGAGGCACTCGCCGACTGGCGCGATCGCGACGTGGTCCTCGGCCTGCGCCCGGAAGACCTGCATCCGCTCGCCGCCGGCAATCCCGCCGCCGCGCTGGAAGCGCGGCTGGAAGTACTGGAACCGGTGGGCAACGAAGTCTTCCTCAACCTGCGCTACGGCGATCTGCCGCTGGTCGCGCGCACGCCGCCGGGTATCGGCTGCGCGCCGGGCGAGACGGTGCATCTGGGCATCAACGCGCAGCGGCTGCACTTCTTCGATCCGCACGATGGCTCGCGCATCGGTTGAAGCCCACGCGTCTTCCCCTGCGCACCTGTAGGGGATGTCTTTTACGTGTTGCCCGCGCAAACGACAAAGCGGTTTCGAGCGCCTGCCGGCGCCCGAGTTACTTCTCCTTTGCTTGTCCAAAGGAGAAGTAACCAAGAGGAAACGACACCCCGATGGCGCGCCCTGCACCCATCCATGGGCTACGGGTGCGCGGGCGGGTTCCGGGGTTTTCCGACGGCACGTCCCTGTACCGGCGGAAAACTGGCTCGCATCCATGCGAGCCATCCTGACGGACTTTCCTCCACCCTCCCGCCGCGCCATAGGGGCCCCGGGTAAAGCAGCGCGCTCCCGGCGCGCAGAAGCAAGAGCACCCCACCCCAACCCTCTCCTGCAAGCAGGGGAGGGAGATGACGAGCTGCAAGCCCGCGGCGCTCTGCCGTTGCTATTGCCGTTGCTATTGCCGTTGCTATTGCCGTTGCTGTTGCCGTTGCTGTTGCCGTTGCCGTTGCTGTTGCTGTTGCTGTTGCTTCTGGCGCGCACGATGCGCGCCCGCTTTTCCGGGGGCCCCTCGGCGGCGGTGAGGCGTGGACGACCAGGCCGCGCAGCGGGCGTTGCCATGGAGGGCAACGCCTTTTCGACCGGACAGGAGTCCGGCCGAAAAGCCCGGCCACGGCTCACGCACTTGCCGTCCATGGATGGACGGCAAGCGTCGCCGCGGGGTGTCGTTTTCTCTTGGCTACTTCTCTTTTGGACAAGCAAAAGAGAAGTAGCTCGCACCGCGGCAGCGGGGCGAAACCGCCTTGAAACTCGCGAGAGCGCAGAAGCAAAATCCCCCCTCACCCCAACCCTCTCCCCCAACGATGAAACTGTTGGGGGAGAGGGAAAGATGTGGGATTCCTCCAACGGGCGAGAGAGGATTCGCAATCCGTGGCGCATGCCGCCACTCATCCCTTCACACTCCCCATCAACAACCCATCCAGGTAATGCCGCTGCATGGCAAGGAACAACACCAGCACCGGCAGCACGGTGAGCACCGAGCCGGCCATCATCTGCTCGGTGCCTTCCGTGTGCTCGCGCGCCATCGAAGCCAAGCCCAGCGGCAGCGTGTAGTGGCCCTGCCCGGTCAGCTCGATCAGCGGCCACATGAAGTCGTTCCACGCGGTGAGGAAGGTGAGTATCGCCAGCGTCGCCACCACCGGCCGCAGCAGCGGCAGCACGATGCGCAGGAAGATGTGCAGCTCGCTGGCGCCGTCGATGCGCGCCGCTTCCAGCAATTCGTCGGGCAGCCCGCGCGCGTACTGGCGCACCAGGAAGATGCCGAGCACCGAAGCCATGCCCGGCAGCACCACGCCCACGTAGCTGTCCACCAGGCCGGCGTACTTGAACATCAGGAACAGCGGCAGCATCGCCACCTGCGCCGGCACCACCAGCAGGCCGAGCAGCATGCGGAACAATTGCTCACGCCCCGCGAAGCGCAGCTTGGCGAAGGCATAGCCCGCCAGCAGGTTGAGCGCCAGCGACAGCAGTGTGATCGCGCCGGAGATCAACAGGCTGTTGAACAGGTATCGCCCGATGCCTTCGTGCCCGAACAGCTGCCGGTAGTTGTCCAGCACCGGGTGCGCCGGCCACAGCGGTGGCGGCAGCGCGTTGGACGAACCCGGCCGCATCAACGACACCGCGAGCATCCACAGCAGCGGAAACAACGTCACTGCCGCGCCGCCCAGCAGCAGGCCGTTGATGAGCGCCTTCGCCAGCCGGGGGCTCATGCCGCCTCCCGCCGCCGCGACAGCCGCAGCAGCGCCGCGGTCGCCGCGAGCATTGCCAGGAACAGCACGAAGGCCTCCGCCGTGGCGACGCCCAGGTTCCACCACTGGAAGCCGTCCTCGTACATCAGGTACAGCACGCTGGTGGTGCTTTCCAGCGGTCCGCCCTCGGTCATCACGTAGGGCTCGGCAAACAGCTGGAAATAGCCCGACACGGTGAGGATGGCCACCATCAGCAGGGTCGGCCCCAGCACCGGCAAGGTGATGTGGCGGAACTGCCGCCACGCCGAGGCGCCGTCGATGCGCGCCGCCTCGTACAGCTCGGCGGGAACCGCCTGCAGGCCGGCGAGCAGGATGATCATGTTGTAGCCGAAGTTCTTCCACACCGCGAACAGGATGATCGTTGGCATCGCCCAGTGCGGATCGCCCAGCCAGTCCACCGGGTGGACGCCGAGCAGGCCGAGCACGTGGTTGGCCCAGCCGTATTTGGTGTTGAACAGGTAGCGCCACACCACCGCCATCGCCACCGCGGTGGTGACCACCGGCGCGAACAGCGCGGTGCGGAAGAACGCCTTGCAGCGCGCCAGCCGCGAATGCAGCAGCAACGCCGCGCCCAGCGAGGCGGCCAGCGACAGCGGCACGCCCACCGCCACAAAGTAGAACGTGTGCCCCAGCGCCGCCCAGAACGCCGGCCGCTGCAACAGCGCCCAATAGTTGCCCAGCGCCACGAAGCGCAGGTTGTGCAGATCGGCCAGCGCGTAGAGGTCGTAGTCGGTGAAGCTCAGCACGAGTGCGCCGAGCACCGGGATCAGGAAGAACACGACCAGCACCAGCAGCGCGGGTGCGAGGAACAGCCAGGCGGCGCGGCGCGCGCTCATGCACGTCGCTCCTTGGGGGAGCCGGTTCCGCAGCTGCATGCAGAGCGACCCCACTCCGACCCTCCCCTGCGCGCAGGGGAGGGAGCAAGCACCGGCGCGAGCTTCATCGGCAAGTTCACCGCTTCGCCTCGGCACGGTCGAGCAGCCAGCGCCGCTTGGCCAGGATGCGGTCGGCCTCGCGATCCATCTCCGCCGTAGCCTGGTCCACCGTGAGCTCGCCCGCCACGGCGCGCGCGGCGACCTGCTGCATCATCACCGCGATGCGCTCCCACTCGGGCACGGCCGGCGTGGGCTTCACGCGTTCGAGCTGCTCACGGAACGCCCGTGCCTGCGCATCGTCGCGCAGCAGCGGGCTGTTCCAGCTGCTGCGCCGCGGCGGCATGTCGCCGGTCAGCCGGTAGAAGCGCTGCTGCACCTCGGGCTGCGACAGGTATTCGACCAGCGCCCACGCCGCGCGCTGCCGCTTGGATGCGCGGAACACCACCAGGCTGGCCCCACCCGCGAGCCCGGCGCCGGGACCGTCCGGCCCCGGCAGCGGCGCGGTGGACCAGTCGGCCTGCTCGGCTGCCGGCAGGCGCTTGCGGAACTCGCCGATGTTCCACGGCCCCGACAGGTAGAACGCGTAGGTACCGCGGCCGAACTCCTCCCACGGATTGCTCACCTCCACATTGGTGGCCATCGGCGCCTGCCGCAGGCGAAACGTATCCACGTAGAACGTCAAGGCGCGCTTGAAACCGGCGCTTTCGAAGTTGCCGTAGCGGTCGCCGTCGCGCAGCAGCGGATCGGGCTGCTGCAACGCCAGCGACAGCAACTGCTCGTACTCGTTGGTCGGCAGCAGGATGCCGTAGACCTTGCGCCCGGGATGGCTGAGCGCGGCCAGCATGCGCCGCCACTCGGCCCAGTCGCGCGGCGGCGCGTCGAAGCCGGCCTGCTTCAGCAGGTCGCTGCGGTAGAACAGCAGGCGCGTGTCCACGTACCACGGGATGCCGTACAACTGGCCGTCGCTGACATTGGTCGCCCAGATGCTGGCGAAGTAGTCCGACGACACCACGGTCCTCGAAGCGGCGACCTGCCGCTGCAGCGGCGCCAGCGCGTGCAACGCCACCAGTTCCGGCAGCCAGGTGTTGCCGAGTTGCGCCATGTCCGGCGTGGTGCCGCCGGCGATCGCGGTGAGCAGCTTCTGGTGCGCAGCACTCAGCGGCAGCTGCTGCACTTCGACGCGGATGTCCGGATGTGCGCGTTCGAAATCCGGCAGCAGCCTGGCGACGACTTCGCCCTCGGGGCCGAAGGTCCAGAACACCAGGGTGTCGTCGTGCCGGTGCACGCAACCGGCGAGGCACAGCGCGGCGGCGAGCGTCGCCGCGCACGCCTTTCGCCAGAACGTTGCACCGATGCCCATGCGCGTCGCCTCAGAGCCTGTCCAATGTCTCTCCATGGCCCGCGCCGGGAGCTGTTTGCGCGCAGGCCAAGGAAGAACGAAGGAGTGGACGTCCGTCCACGACTGAGTGATGACGCAGGAATGGGGGCAAACAGGCCCGGCCCCTCGGGTTGCCTTGCCGTGACCGCCATGCGGCAGCGCGCGGCTTGACCCCTGCCTTCGCAGGGGCAGGCTCTGCCAGCCAGGCAGGCGCTGCGCCACGCGCCACCACCTGACGACCACGACAAGGCAACGCGGGCTATGGGGAGACATTGGACAGGCTCTCATGCCGCTCCAGCCAGCCGCCGGTGAAACCGGCGCGTTGCAGGCCCTGGCGGATGTACGGGTTCTTCCGCATCACCTTCCACACCAGTCCGCTGCGCCAGTTCTCGATCATCAGCAGGATCGGTCCCTGGTCGATGCCGAGCTGCTGGTTGTCGGCCCAGCCGAAGCCGGGGTAGGTGTGGCCGTCCGTCGGCGTGCCGTGGAAGCTGGGATTGAAGGCATCGACGAAACCGTAGCGGTCGTAGATGTACCGGCCGTAGCGCTGCTTCATCGCCATCAGCGCGGGCACCGCGATGGATGGCGCGAAGGCGATCGAGCCGCCGACGGCGGTGGGCGCGATGGTGCCGTCGTCGGTGATCTCGTCCAGCCCGGCGCCGCGCGCCATGTAGGCGCTGAAGCGGCGCACGCCCTGCGGCGAGCTCACGGTCACGTCGCCCGGGCCGTCGCTGGCGGTCAGCCCCCACACCTCGGCGCCGTAACCCGTCCAGTGTCCGGGATTGGCGATCGCATACGCGCGCTGCGCCCAGGCCGCCAGCCGGCCGTTCTGCGCGTAGTCCAGATCGTGGGCGCGGCCCCAGGCGTCGCGGATGCCGCGGAAGTCCACCCAGGACTCGGTGTACTGGTGGCCGAACAGCGGCGCGAAGTTGAGGAACGTGTAGCCTTCGAAACTGCCCCAGTCCTGCCGGTAGGTCGCGCACCACGCCGCCCACGCATCCGCGCCCACCGGATGCGTGGGCGAACCCAGCGCGAGGATGTAGACCAGCTTGCCCTCGTCGTAGCCCTTCCAGTCGGCGTCGATGAACTTGCCGCCCGGCGTCCAGCCCATGCTGATGAGCGGCTTGCGCACCTGCATCCACGGCCAGTCGACCGCGCGGTAGAGCCGGTCCGCAAGCCGGCGGATCTCGCGCTCCTGCGGAGTGCCGCGGTCGTAGTAGCTCTCGGCGAACAGCACGCCACCCATCAGCAGCGTGGTGTCCACGCTGGACAGCTCCACCTGGCGCCCGTAACGACGCCCCGTGTGCATGTCGAGGAAGTGGTAGAAAAAGCCGTGGTAGCCGGCGGTGTCGTCCTCGCCATCGTTCTGCGGCGCGGCGGCGAGGAAGCGCAGCGTGACCAGCGTGCGCTGCGCCGCCTGTTCGCGGGTGACGTAGCCGCGCTCGACGCCGATACCGTAGGCGGTCAGGCCGAAGCCGATCGCTGCAATGGAGGAGAAGGTGTGGTTCGGCCACGAGTCCGGCACCAAGCCCGTATACGGGTCGGCGCTCTGCCAGAACCAGTCGAAGGTGCGGCGTTCGAGGTCGTCGACGAAGGCTTTCTGGCCGGGTGCCAGCTTCTGGTAGGTCAGGGTGTCGGGTTGCGGTGGCGCGATGGCCTGCTCTGCGCGCACCGGCGTGCCGGCGACCAGCACCGCCAGGGCGGCGGCGGCAAGGACGTGCAGGCGGCGCCATTTGAATGGGGACATCGGAACCTCGTGTCGATCGGGGAGCGTGGAGCGCATGGCGCCGTGCCGGCGCCACGATTTCGCTCAAGCCATTTCCTTCGCCGGCGCCGGGCAGACCCGGTCGATGAAGGCCTGGTGCATGGGCATCGCCTCGACGCAGGTGTTCACCACCTGGCCCACGCTGGCCATGAAGCCGGCGAGGTCCTGCTCCGGCATCTGGTCCACCAGCGGGTGGTAGCCACAGGGCATGATGCGCTGGCCCAGCATCACCTGCACCCAGCTCGGGGTCGAGAACATCTCCTCGCCGTCGCGGTAGAAGCGGCCGCTGTCGCGGAACAGGCGGACGTACTCGTCGAGCTGCTCCGGCACCGGCATCGTGCGGCAGTAGTTCCAGAACGGCGTGTCGTCGCGCTCGGTGGCGTGGTAATGCAGGATCAGGAAATCGCGGATGCGCTCGTACTCGAAACGCGAACGTGTGTTGTAGCGGTCGACCAGCACCGGGCTGAAGTCGCGCTGCGGGAACATCTCGAGCAGGCGCGCGATGCCGGACTGGATCATGTAGATGCTGGTGGACTCCAGCGGCTCCAGGAAGCCGGCGGCCAGCCCCAGCGCGACCACGTTGCGGTTCCACGCCTGCTTGCGCATGCCGGTGGTGAAGCGCAGCCGGTGCGGTTCGCCCAGCGGCTTGCCGTCCAGGTTGGCCAGCAGCAAGGCGGTGGCCTCGTCGTCGCTCATGTGCGCGCTGCAGTACACGTGCCCGTTGCCGGTGCGGTGCTGCAGCGGGATGCGCCACTGCCAGCCGGCCGGCCGGGCGGTGGCGCGCGTGTACGGCGTGGGCGGACCCACCCGTTCGCAGCCCACCGCGATCGCGCGGTCGCAGGGCAGCCAGTGCGAGCAATCGTCGAAGCCGGTGTGCAAGGCCTGCTCGATCAGCAGCCCGCGGAAGCCGGAGCAATCGATGAACAGGTCGCCCTCGATGCGCTCGCCGCCTTCCATCACCAGCGCCGCCACGAAACCATCGTCCGGCCGCAGTTCGACGCGGGCGATCTTTCCCTCGCTGCGCCGCACGCCGCGTTGCTCGGCGTAACGGCGCAGGAATCGCGCATACAGGCCGGCGTCGAAATGGTAGGCGTAGGCGATGTTCGCCAGCGGCGAGTCCTTCGGCACGTCGGTGGCGGAAGGCATGAACTTGCCGCGCGGCGCCGCCACCGTGTTGATCGAATAGGCGCCGATGTCCGCGGCCACGCCGCGCTGCCGGGCCTTGATCCAGAACTGGTGGAACGGCAGCAGGCTGATGTCGTGGCCGATCTCGCCGAAACCGTGGATGTAGCTGTCGCCCGGCCGCGCCCAGTCGTTGAACTGCACGCCGAGCTTGAACGTGCCCTGGGTGTTGCGGATGAATTCGACGTCGTCGATGCCGAGCAGGTCGTTGAACAGCTTGAGGTGCGGCACGGCGCCTTCACCCACGCGCACCGTGCCGATCTCCTCCGACTCCACCAGCCGGATCGTGCAGTCGCCGCCCAGCACCTTGGCGAATGCCGCGGCGGCCATCCAGCCGGCGGTGCCGCCACCGGCGATGACGATGTCCTTGATGCGCATGTCGGTCATGGAACGTCTCGACGACAGGGAATGATCCAGCGAGACAGCCGGGGCGCGCGAGGCACCCCGGCCAGGATCGTCAGAAGCTGATGCCCATCGAGAGCTTGACCGTGCGCGGATAACCCGTGATGTCGCCGGTGGGGTTGTAGGTCACGACAGGGTTGAAGGTGCCGTTCGATCCTGTCGTGACCAGGTAGCCGACGTAGTTGTTCCAGTTGAACGCGTTGATCAGGTCGAAGCGCACGTAGGCGTTGAGGTTGCCGTAGATCTTGAAGTTCTTGGTGGCCTGGAAGTCGAAATCGCGGTAGCCGAAGATCTTGCCGCCGATCAGGAAACGCCCGCTGCCGGGTGGCGCGATCGACACCGAGCGGCAGCCGCTGCCGGCCACGCCGCCGCTATCCACATTGGTGGGCGTCGCCCCGAAGCACGCCTGGTTGAGGTCCGGGATAGGCGTGGCCAGGGTCAGCTTGGCGCCCAGCGTGAAGCCCCACGGACCATCCATCGTGCCAGTCATCACCAGCCGATGCTTGGCCACACCGGACGAGGTGAACGGATAGTTGCCGATCCACTCGTAGTCGAACGCGTACTGGTCGGTGGGATCGGCGTTGTCGTTGTTCTGCTCCGTGTCCGAATAGGTGTAGGCGATCGTCGCGCCCCAGTGCGATTCCTTGGTGTACGGCTTCTCGGCCGACAGCAGCAGCTGCTTGGTGTGCGTCTCCAGTCCGTTGTTGCCGATGATCAGGCTGCCGAAGCCCGGGATGCCGTTGCCCCAGGGCTGGCCTCCGTCGTGCCAGAAGCTGCCGTCCGGATAGCGGTTGCCCAGCGTGTACACCAGGCCGTCGTGGCTGGCGATGTAGGCCAGCGTCGCGCTGGTGTTCCAGTCGCCCACCTGGTTGCGCATGCCGATGCTGAACTGGTCGGAATACGGCGCCTTGAGGTTGTTGGTGACCAGGTCGACTTCCTTGCCGACATTGCTGCCCGAGACCAGGCCCTGCAGGGTCGGGATGCTGAGGTAGGCCGGGTTCCACGCGTAGCAGTTGTTCACGCCGACCGTGCAGGGCACGTCGGGCGTGTTGAAGAGCAGCGTCGGTTGCGACAGCGACTGCTTGGTCTGCTCCACCTGCAGCGATTCGTACAGGTCGCGGTCGTAGGAGCGGCCGACGCCGCCAAAGACCACGTGCCGCTGGTCGCCGTTGATGTCGTAGGAGAAGCCGAAGCGCGGCTGCCACTCGTTGGTCTTCGCGTGGCGGTTGTGGCCGGTGCTGATGTAGTCGTTGATGTTCACCCCGCCCAGCGCCAGCGTCTGCGCGTAGGTCTGCCCCGGTGGCGCCTTCGGATCCTGCATGCCGAACGCCGCCACCACGTTCGCGGGGGTCACGTAGTCGAGGTAGGACGGCGTCTTCTCGTAGTCCCAGCGCACGCCGAGGTTCAGCGTCAGGTGGTCGTCCACCGCCCAGTCGTCCTGGATGTAGACGCCGAACTGCTTGTCCGAGCTGGTGGCCACCGGGCTGATGCCGGGCGTGGGCGAGCCGAACTGCACCTGGTAGGGAATCGCTTCCGTGCCAGCGGGCGTCACCGCATAGTTGAACAACGCGTTGGAATCGCCCGCATCCTGCGCGGTGAGCTTCACGGCCTTGTACTTGAAGCCCATCTTGATGACGTGGTCGCCGTTCCACTGCAGGTCGTTGAAGGTCAGGTCGTCCTGGATGGCCGGCCCCTTCTGGCCCTTGTTCTGCTGGGCCAGCGGCGAGTTGCCGGTCTGCACGATGGTGGTGTTCAGCTGCGCTCCGGTGAGCGTGTAGGTGCTGCCCGCGCCGCGGACGATCGGCGTGGGCGTGTAGAAAGCATCCTCGTAGGTCGCCTGCAGGCGATTGAACCAGCTGTAGGCACTGTGATCCCAGCGGAGGTCGAAGCGCTTGTCGGTGTTGATCGTGTTGAGCCCCGCCGTGGCGGTGGTCACGCCGCCGAGGCCGCTGATGGAGGTCTCGTGGCGGTACTTGCCGCTCGCCTCGAAGCGGTCGTGCTCGGTGGGCTCGAAGTCGATCTTGCCGAACCAGTCGTTCTCCTTGAACGGCAGGCTTGCCGGCCCGATCTGCGACTGCACATCGGCCGGCAGGTAGCCGGTGTACCCGGTGACGCCGGGTACCACCGTGGTCGGGCTGTCGAACTCCTTGCCCTCGTAGGCGATGAAGAAGTGCGCCATGTCCTGCACGATCGGGCCGCCCAAGTCGAAGCCGTAGTCCTTCTCGTGCGACTGGGTCTTGTTGTGGGCGGCCTGCTCCGAAGGCGTCATCGCGCGCAGGCGCGTGTTGGTGAAGCTGCCGAACACGTCGCCGTGGAACTCGTTGGTGCCGGACTTGGTCTCGGCGGTCACCGCGGCGCTGGAGATCTGGTCGTACTCCGCCTTGTAGTTGGAGGTGATGACCTTGTACTCGCCGATCGCCAGCTGCGGGAACGGGTTGCCCTGGCTGGCGTTCTGGCCGGTGAGGCCGCCCGGCAGCACGTAGTTCTTCTGGCCGACGCCGTCGATGTACACGTTGATGTTGCTGCTGGCCTGGGCACCGGAACGCAGGCTGGTGTTGCCGTTGGCGTCGCGGGTGAACACCATGCCCGGCACGATGTCCGCGAACTCCAGGAAGTTGCGCGAGGCCGCCGGCAACGCCTGGATGTCACGCAGCGAGACGATGTTGCCGACCTCGGAGGTGGTCACGTCCGGAAGTGTCGACGCGGACACCGTCACGCCGCCCAGCGTCTTGGTACCAGCCGGCGCCGCTGCCACCGATGCGGCGGCGGGAGCCAGGTCGATCGTGCCGGTCGAGGCCACCGACAGCGTGACGGTCTTCTGGGTGCCCGCACCGGCATCCACCTGGTAGGTGCCCGGTCGCAGGCCGACCAGCGCGAAACTGCCGTCCTTGCTCGAACGGGTGACGCGCACCGCGCCGGTGTCCACGTTCCTGGCCGTGACCGTGGCTTCGGGTGGCGCATGCCCGCGCAGGGTGGAATCCGCCGACTGGGCCAGCACGATGCCCGGCGCCGCGGCCACCATCGCCATCGCGACGGCGGCCGGCAGCAATCGCTTCTTGAAAGGCTTGTGACTGCTCATGGTTTCCCCTCCAATGCCGTCATCGACTCGACGAACGGCGTGGTTTCCTGGTTGTGGTTGTGGTGGTTGCGGCCCCGCCCCGATGTGCCCCGCAGGAATCGCGCACGACGATGTCGCAGCCGAGCGTGTGCACCGATGCCGCGGACGACCCGGGGCGATCCATCAGGTCGGCCAGCAGATCCATGGCGTTCTTGCCCAGTTCCGCGATGCGCACGCGCACCGTGCTGAGCGGTGGCGTGACGTAGCGCGCGATCGGGATGTCGTCGAAACCGGCCAGGGCGATGTCGCCCGGCACGTCGAGGCCGGCTTCCTTGAAGGCTTGCAGGCAGCCCACGGCCATCATGTCGTTGGCGGCGAACACGGCCTGCGGCCGCGTCTTCGCCGCCAGCAGCTCGCGCCCGGCCAGGTAGCCGGACGACTCGCTGAAGTTGCCGGACACGACGCGCAGCGGCTCGCCCGGTGCCAGCCTGGCCATCGCGGCGCGGAAGCCCGCCTCGCGCTGGCGGGCATCGAAGTTGTCCTTCGGCCCGGTGACGAAGGCGATGCCCGCATGCCCGAGCCCGACCAGGTGGCGCACCATGGCGTAGGTGCCGGCGAAGTTGTCGATGTTCAGCACGGCGGCGCTGCCGCTCTTGACGTCGCTGTTGAGCAGCACGCTGGGCAGGCCATCCGGCAGGTTCGCCTCGAGGAACTCCGCATCCACGCCCGGCGAGGACAGGATCACGATGCCGTCCACGCGCCCCTGCATCGCGCGCAGCGCCGCGGCCGCATCGTCCGCGCCGTCATGCGAGCTGGAAACCAGCAGGTGCAGGCCACGCGAACGCGCTTCCAGGTCGATGCCGCGGATCAGTTCGGAGAAGAACTCGCCGTGCAGGTCCGGCAAGAGGGCTCCGATGGTGTGGGTACGCCGGGTGATCAGGCTGCGCGCGGCACCATGCGGCACGTAGCGCAGGCGGGCGGCGACCTCGCGGATGCGCTGCTCGGTCGCCGCGGTCACGCCGCCGTTGCCGTTGAGCGCGCGCGACACCGAGGCCACGGAGACCTTCGCTTCGCGCGCCACGTCCTTGATCGTTACCGTCACTGCGGCTCCCCCACGGAGTTCGCCCGATGGCGGGCGAGCGCAACGTAAACGTTTTCATCGCGGCTTGTAAAGTGCCAACGCGGCCAGACCTGCACTGCAGCGCGGCAAAGCCGGACCCCATGCCACGACCCGCCCAGGCGGAATGACGGCAACATGCTGCCGCCGCCCGGCCCGTCGATTTGCAGCACCGCAGCAAAGCCGGCACGGCGCCGCCGCCATCGCCGTGCCGATGCACGGCATGGCGGCAAATCCGCGGGCGCCGATCGCCGTCAAATCCGCCTCCGATAGGCCATCGGCACGGACGCACACAATGCCCGAGGCCACGCCGGTGACCGCACGCCCGCGTGTCGTTCGGACGTCCAGCCGTCCAGAATGCCAAACCGGAAGCCGCGAAAAAGATTTCACAAGAAACTGTTGACACGTTCCGACAGGCTGCCGTACTGTCGATGACATGCCGCAGCGCAACAGCCACCGCAGCTACACCGAAACGATCCGTCCCGCGACGGTCGCCGGCCTGCTGCAGCTTCGCGGCGCGCTCCTTCTTGCCCTTGTACTCGTACTCCTTATTACCAACGGAGGTGCGGGCTGAGGGCATGTGTCCAGGTAGCTAGAAAACGAACCTGAAAACACCCGAAGAACCCCGCACCAGAAATGGCGCGGGGTTTTTTGTTGCCCTCGGCACCGCATTCCCACAGCGGAGCCAGCGATGGAAACCCAACAGCACAACGAGCAGAACGAGGCCGGCGACGTAGCCGCCGAACACGTGCGCATCTTCGACACCACCTTGCGCGACGGCGAGCAGACGCCCGGCTTCTCGATGGACCGGCGCGCCAAGCTGCGCATGGCGCAAATGCTCGAAGCGCTGGGCGTGGACGTGCTCGAAGCGGGCTTCCCGCAAGCCTCGCCGGACGACTTTGCTGCGGTTGCACAGATCGCCTCCACGCTGCGCGGCACCACCGCCTGCGCGCTGGCGCGCTGCGTGCCGGGCGACATCGACAGCGCCGGCCGCGCGCTGGAGCAGGCGCGGCGCTCGCGCATCCACGTGTTCCTCTCCACCAGCCCGCTGCACCGCGAGCACAAGCTGGGCATGAGCAAGCAGCAGGTGCTGGACGCCGCCGTCGCCTCGGTCGAGCGCGCCGTGAAGCTGGCGCACGAGGTGGAGTTCTCGGCCGAAGACGCCATGCGCACCGAGCCCGAGTTCCTGGCCGAGGTGTTCTCCGCCGCCGCCGCCGCCGGCGCCACCACGCTGAACGCGCCGGACACGGTGGGCTACATGACGCCGGCCGAGATCGCCGAACGCTTCGCGTGGCTGATCGCCAACGTGAAGCGCGGCCAGCACGTGGTGTTTTCCAGCCACTGCCACAACGACCTGGGCCTGGCGGTGGCCAACAGCCTCGCCGCCGTGAGCGCCGGCGCACGCCAGGTGGAATGCACGATCAACGGCATCGGCGAGCGCGCCGGCAACGCCGCGCTGGAGGAGATCGTGATGGCGCTGAAGGTGCGCCCCGGCTACTTCGGCGTGGACAGCCGCATCGACACCCGCAAGCTGCACCCCGCCTCGCGCCTGCTCAGCGAGCTGACCGGCCAGAACGTGCAGCGCAACAAGGCGATCGTTGGCGAGAACGCGTTCGCGCACGAGTCTGGCATCCACCAGCACGGCATGCTGAAGCACCGCGGCACCTACGAAATCATGCGTCCCGAGGACGTGGGGCTGGCCGAGACGAAACTGGTGCTGGGCAAGCACTCGGGCCGTGCCGCGCTGCGCCAGCGGCTGGAAACGCTGGGCCACGCGCCGGACGACGCGGCGATGGACGAGATCTTCGTCCGCTTCAAGGCGCTGGCGGACAAGAAACGCGAGATCCACGACGACGACCTGGACGCGCTGGCGCGCGGCCGCGATCCCGACGCCGCCGGCCCGTGGCGGCTGACCCGGCTGGACACCAGCGCCCACCTGGGCGCGGGCGCCTCCGCTTCGGTGAAACTGCGCCACGACGACGGCCGCGAAGTCGCCGAAGCCGCGCTGGGCGACGGTCCGGTGGACGCGGTGCTGCGCGCGATGGAGCGCGCCACCGACACCACGCTGCAACTGACCCGCTTCCAGGTGCAGGCGGTGGGCGAAGGCGGCGACGCGCAGGGCGAGGCCCGCCTCGCCGCGCAGCACGACGGCCGCGCCTGGAACGGCCACGCCGTCAGCACCGACATCGTCGAGGCCGCGGCGCAGGCCGCGCTGGCCATCGTCAATCGCATTGCGCGGCAGCAGAACACGACTTCCACCCCATCCCCACGCAGCACCAAGACCCTGGGAGCCTCCCGATGAACACGCCCTTCCTCTGGCACAACGGCCGCATCAAGCCGTGGAGCGAAGCCAACGTCCACGTCAGCACGCACGCCCTGCACTACGGCTCCTCGGTGTTCGAGGGCGAGCGCGTCTACGCCACGCCGAACGGACCGGCCTATTTCCGCCTCGCCGACCACACGCGGCGCCTGTTCGAGTCGGCCAGGGTGTACGAGATCGAGATCGGCTACAGCGAAGCCGAGATCGACGCGGCCTGCCACGCGGTGATCCGCGCGAACGGGCTGCAGTCCGCCTACGTGCGCCCGATCGTGTTCCGCGGCGCGGGCGGCCTGGGCGTGCTGGCGAAGCCCGGCGCGCCGGTGGACGTGGCGATCATGGCGATGGAATGGGGCGCGTATCTCGGTGACGCCGCCGAACGCGGCGCCGACGTGTGCGTGTCCTCGTGGCACCGTCCCGCGCCGAACACCATCCCCAGCTGGGCCAAGGCCGGCGGCAACTACCTCAGCAGCCAGCTGATCGGACTGGAAGCGCGCCGCGGCGGCTACGACGAAGGCATCGCGCTGGGCGTGAACGGCATGCTCTCCGAAGGCGCGGGCGAAAACCTGTTCCTGGTGAAGCGCGGCAAGCTGCTCACCCCGCCGTCCAGCGCCGGCATCCTCGCCGGTATCACCCGCGACAGCGTGCTCACGCTGGCCGCCGAACTGGGCATCGCGGTGGAAGAACGCGAGCTGCCGCGGGAAGCCCTCTACACGGCGGACGAGGTGTTCATGACCGGTACCGCCGCCGAGATCACCCCGGTGCGCTCGGTCGACCGCAAGCCGGTCGGCAACGGCAACCCCGGCGAGATCACCCGCGCGCTGCGCGCGGCGTTCTTCGGCCTGTTCGATGGCCGCACGGCCGACAAGTGGGGTTGGCTGGACGTGGTGGAAAAGCAGGAGATCGCGGCATGACCGCTCGCACCTTGTTTGAAAAAATCTGGGATGCCCATGTCGTCGCGCCCGAAAGCACCGACACGCCGGCGATCCTCTACGTCGACCTGCATCTGGTGCACGAGGTCACCTCGCCGCAGGCCTTCGACGAGCTGCGCGCGCGCGGCCTGAAGCTGCGCCGCGCGGACCGCACGCTGGCCACGCTGGACCACTCCACGCCCACCCTGCCGGCGAATGCCGACGGCACGCGTCCGTACGCGAACGCCGAGGCGCAGGCGCAGGTGGCGCAGCTGGAAACGAACTGCCGCGAATTCGGCGTGGAGCTGCACGGCTGGGACAGCAGCGACCGCGGCATCGTGCACGTGATCGGCCCCGAGCTGGGCGCCACCCGGCCCGGCATGACCATCGTCTGCGGCGACAGCCACACCTCCACGCACGGCGCGTTCGGCGCGCTGGCCTTCGGCATCGGCACCACCGAGGTGGGCCACGTGATGGCCACGCAGTGCCTGCTGCAGCGCAAGCCGAGGACGCTGGCGATCCACGTCGACGGCGAGCTGCCGCAGGGCGTGGGCGCGAAGGACCTGATCCTGCACATCATCGGCACCATCGGCGTGGACGGCGGCACCGGCCACGTCATCGAATACCGCGGCGCGGCCATCGAGAAGCTGTCGATGGAGGAACGCATGACGGTGTGCAACATGTCGATCGAGGCCGGCGCGCGCGCGGGCCTGATCGCCCCGGACGAAACCACGTTCGCGTGGCTCAAGGGCCGCCCGCGCGCGCCGCAGGGCGCGGCATGGGATCGCGCGGTGGCGCACTGGCGCATGCTGAAGACCGACGCCGGCGCGCAGTACGACCGCGAGGTGCGCATCGACGCCGGCGCGGTGAAGCCCACCGTCACCTACGGCACCCATCCCGGCATGGCGATCGCGATGGACGCGCCGGTGCCCGCCGCGCGCAATGCGATGGAGCAGCGCGCGCTGGACTACATGCACAGCCGCGCCGGCCAGCCCATGCAGGGCACCAAGGTGGATGTGGTGTTCGTGGGCAGTTGCACCAACTCGCGCCTGTCCGACCTGCGCGAGGCCGCCCAGGTGCTGCGCGGCCGCCGCGTCGCCGCCGGCGTGCGCATGCTGGTGGTGCCCGGCTCCGAGGCGGTGCGCCGCGACGCCGAGGCGGAAGGCCTGCACGAGGTGTTCCGCGCCGCCGGCGCCGAGTGGCGCGTGCCCGGCTGCTCGATGTGCATCGCGATGAACGGCGACCTGGCGCAGCCCGGCCAGCTGGTCGTCTCCACCTCCAACCGCAACTTCGAAGGCCGCCAGGGCAAGGGCGCCCGCACCGTGCTGGCCAGCCCGGCCACCGCCGCGGCTTCCGCCGTGGCGGGGACCATCGCTGATCCGCGCGAGTACCTGGTGGAGGTGGCGGCATGAGCGCTCACGATCGCCGCAATGCGCTCCCTCTCCCCTCCGGGGAGAGGGCTGGGGTGAGGGGCCGCGCTGGCCCAGCTGCTGCATCGAAGCGCGCTTCGATCAGCAACACGGCGAGCACCCACCCTTCATCCGGCCCTTCGGGCCACCTGTATTCGTGCCATCCCTGGCGCTCATCCTTCGGGCGGCTTGCGCCGCACGCATCGGCAGTCCTGCCGATGTGTCTCCCCGAAGGGGAGAAGGGACTTTGTCCTTCGGAGGTTTTCTGATGCGCATCCACTCCCGCACCGCCGTGCTGCCGGACGAGAACATCGACACCGACCGCATCATCCCGGCGCGCTTCCTCACCACCACCACGCGCGCGGGCCTGGGCAAGCACTGCTTCCAGGACTGGCGCTACCTGCCCGACGGCGGCGACAACCCGGCCTTCCCGCTCAACCGGCCGGAAGCCAAGGGCTGCGCGATCGTGGTGGCCGGCCGCAACTTCGGCTGCGGCTCCTCGCGCGAGCACGCGCCATGGGCGCTGCTGGACTACGGCATCCGCGCGGTGCTGTGCAGCGAGATCGCGGACATCTTCCGCAACAACGCGTTGAAGAACGGCCTTCTGGCCATCGTGATCTCCGCCGCCGAGCACAGCTGGCTGCTGGCGCATCCGGGCGTGGAGCTGACCATCGACGTGCAGGGCCAGTACATCGCGCTGCCCGACGGCGGCCACATCCGCTTCGAGCTGGAGCCGTTCGCACGCCACTGCCTGCTCAACGGCGTCGACCAGCTGGGCTACCTGCTGCAGCACGCGGATGCGATCACGGCATTCGAATCGCGTATCGCGGAGGCGGCATGAAGTCCACCACGCGTCGCACACTCCCTCATCGTCATCCCGGCGCAGGCCGGAATGACGGCAATTCCGTAATCACGCACGAGGACACCCACGCATGAAGGCAAGCATCGTCACCCTGCCCGGCGACGGCGTCGGCCCCGAGGTCACTGCGGCGGCGGTCGCCGTGCTGCAGACCGTGGCCACGCACTACGAACACGAATTTTCGTTCGACGAGCACCTGGCTGGCGGCGCCGCGATCGACGCCACCGGCGAGCCGCTGCCGGCCGCGACGCTGGCCGCGTGCCAGGCCGCCGATGCGGTACTGCTGGGCGCGGTGGGCGGGCCGAAGTGGTCCGACCCGAACGCGAAGGTTCGCCCCGAGCAGGGACTGCTGGCCTTGCGCGCCGGCCTGGGCGTGTACGCCAACCTGCGTCCGCTCACCGTGCATCCCGCGCTGGCCGCGCTGTCGCCGCTGAAGGACGAGAAGCTGCAGGGTGTCGACGTGCTGTTCGTGCGCGAGCTGACCGGCGGCGCCTATTTCGGCGCGAAGACCAGGGGCGCCGACTATGCCACCGACGAGTGCAAGTACACCGAGGCCGAGGTCGAGCGCGTCACCCGCCGCGCGTTCGAGCTGGCGCGCGGCCGCCGTCGGCACGTCACCTCGGTGGACAAGGCGAACGTGCTGGAGACCTCGCGGCTGTGGCGCCGCACCGTCACGCGCGTGGCCGCCGATTACCCCGACGTCACGCTGGAGCACCAGCTGGTCGATTCGATGGCGATGCTGCTGCTGACCCGTCCCGCCAGCTACGACGTGGTGGTCACCGAGAACCTGTTCGGCGACATCCTCACCGACGAGGCCGCCACGCTGGCCGGTTCGCTGGGCCTGCTGCCTTCGGCTTCGCTGGGCGATCGGCAGCCCTCATCCGACCCTGCGGGCCACCTCACGGGAGAAAGGGATTCGGTGCGGCCTGCGGCCGCTTCGACCCGAATGGGCCTGTACGAACCGATCCACGGTTCCGCGCCCGACATCGCCGGCAAGGGCGTGGCGAATCCCGTCGGCGCGATGCTGTCGGCCGCCCTGCTGCTGCGCCACTCGCTGCAGCTGGAAGCCGAAGCGCAAGCGGTGGAAGCCGCCGTCGACCACGTGCTGCAGCACGGCCCGCGCACGCGCGACCTCGGCGGCCACGCCGGCACGGTCGAGGTATGCGACGCCGTGCTGGCGGCACTGGAAGCCCACGCCAACAACGAGCGCGCCTTCTTCAGCGGGGCACGCTCATGCGGCTGAGCATGCACCCGCACCGTCACGGTGGAGGCCATCGCGCCTTCGCCACCCTTGCCCTCCCCTGCGCGCCGTCCGCGGCGCCATTGGCGACGAACGCTCACTCCCCAGCGTGCTTCCGTCGCTGCCCCCTGTCCGGCGCCGTGGCGCGCGCAGGGGAGGCAATCCACACCCGTCACGCGCGATCGCACACCACCACACGCACACGCAACCACGTCACCGTCAACGAAGGAGCCACCGCATGAGCCCGACCTCAAACAGCACGCACACCACCAACGACACGCTGGCCAAGGCCCGCATCGCCGTCCTCGGCTTCGGCAGCCAGGGCCGCGCCCACGCCCTCAACCTGCGCGATTCCGGCCTCGACGTCGTGGTCGGCCTGCGCAAGGGCGGTCCCTCGTGGGAGAAAGCGCGCGCCGAAGGCTTCAACGTCGCCGAGCCGGGCGAAGCCGTGAAGGGCGCCGACCTGGTCGCCGTGCTCACCCCCGACATGGTGCAGCCGAAGCTGTACAAGGAAAGCATCGAGCCGAACATCAAGCCCGGTGCCGCGCTGCTGTTCGCGCACGGCTTCAACGTGCACTTCCAGCAGATCGATCCGCGCAAGGACATCGACGTGATCCTGGTGGCGCCGAAGGGCCCCGGCGCGCTGGTGCGCACCGAGTACGAGCGCGGCCGCGGCGTGCCGTGCATCTGGGCGGTGCACCAGGACGTGTCGGGCCAGGCCGAGGCGAAGGCGCACGCCTATGCCGACGGCATCGGCGGCGGCCGCGCGATGCTGATCAGGACCGACTTCAAGGAAGAGACCGAGACGGACCTGTTCGGCGAGCAGGCCGTGCTGTGCGGCGGCGCCAGCTCGCTGGTGCAGGCCGGTTTCGAGACGCTGGTGGAAGCCGGCTACCAGCCCGAGATCGCCTACTACGAAGTGCTGCACGAGCTGAAGCTGATCGTCGACCTGTTCTACGAGGGCGGCATCACCCGGATGCTGGAGTTCGTCTCCGAGACCGCGCAGTACGGCGACTACGTCAGCGGCCCGCGCGTGATCGACGCCGGCGTGAAGCAGCGCATGAAGGACGTGCTGAAGGACATCCAGGACGGCACCTTCGCGCGCAACTGGACCGCCGAATACAACGCCGGCCTGCCGAACTACAAGAAGTTCAAGCAGGCGGACCTGGAGCATCCGATCGAGCAGGTGGGCGCGAAGCTGCGCGCCCGCATGCCGTGGCTGCAGGCCAATGCACCGAAGCCGGCCGCCGAGCCGCTGAAGAAGGTCGGCTGAGAACCGCTTCGCTCCTCCCCTTGCGAAACAGGGGGCGCGGAGAGGTGCCATGGATGGCGCCGCCCTGAGGAGCGAGGAAGGCGGGAAGGGGGTGGGGCTTTTGATTTCAGGATCGAAGACATCCCACCCCAACCCTCCCCTGCCGTGCAGGAGAGGGAGCAGGACAACAGCATCAGACACTGAACGAGGTACGCCATGAAACGCTTCCATATCGCCCTGGCCGTCGCCGACCTGGACGCCTCCATCGCCGACTACAGCAAGCGCCTGGGCCAGCCGCCGCAGGCCCTGGTCTACGGCATCTACGCGATGTGGCGCACCGACAGCCTCAACTTCTCGATCCGCCAGCAGCCGGAGAAAGCCGGCCAGGTCTGCCAGCTCGGCTTCGAGGACGACGACGCGCAGGGCTTCACCAGCAGCACCGACGTGAACGGCATCGCGTGGGAGCGCTTCTCCACGCTGGAGCAGGACCTGCAGATCATCGCCACCTTCGGCGTGCCGGTGCATCCGGCCGTGGAGCGCGAGCTGATCCGCAACTGACGGACGCCAGCCCGTCATCCCGGCGCAGGCCGGACAAGCGCTTCGCGCGCAGAACGCCCGTAGGGCGGCCCCGCAGGGGCGAGCGAAGCGAGTCATCCAGCGCCTTGAGGCTTTCAATGCGAAAAGTCACTGGATTCCGGCTTCCGCCGGAATGACGACACGAAAAACCGGACGCCATCACCTCACCCATCACCAGGAACCCATCGTGACCGCCACCACGCAGACCGCCCACGCGGCCCCCGCCGCCCGCCTGCATCCGCTCGCCGGCCACGCCATGAGCGGCGCCGAGGCGATCGTGCAGGTACTGGCCGACGAAGGCACCGGCGTGCTGTTCGGCTATTCCGGCGGGGCGATCCTGCCGGTGTACGACGCCGTGTTCCGCTACAACGCCGACCACGCGGCGGCCGAAGGCCGCGAGCCGATGCCGCTGGTGGTGCCCGCCAACGAGCAGGGCGCGGGTTTCATGGCCGCGGGTTACGCGCGCGCCTCGGGCAAGGTGGGCGTGGCCATCGTCACCTCCGGCCCCGGCGCGACGAACATGGTGACGCCGGTGCGCGATGCGATGGCCGACTCGATTCCTCTGGTGGCGATCTGCGGCCAGGTGCCCACCACCGCGCTGGGCAGCGACGCGTTCCAGGAGGCGCCGGTCAGCAACATCATGGGCGCCTGCGCCAAGCACGTGTTCCTGGTCACCGACGTCGCGCAGCTGGAAGCCACGCTGCGCACCGCGTTCGAGATCGCGCGCAGCGGCCGCCCCGGCCCGGTGGTGGTGGACGTGCCGAAGGACGTGCAGAACGCCACGCTGCGTTTCGATGGCGCCTGCCGCCTGCCCATCCCCGGTTACCGCACGCGCCTGCGCGCGGTGGAGAACGCGCACCTGGACGACGAGGCCTGCGCCGCGTTCTTCGCCGCGCTGGTGCAGGCGAAGCGCCCGCTGATCTACGCCGGCGGCGGCGTGATCGCGGCGGAGGCGGCGGTGGCGCTGCGCGTGTTCGCCGACGCGTTCGGCCTGCCGGTCACCACCACCCTGATGGGCCTGGGCGCGTTCGACAGCACCGAGCCGCTGGCGCTGCACATGCTGGGCATGCACGGCACCGCCTACGCGAACTACGCGGTGGAGGACTGCGACTTCGTGTTCGCGCTGGGCGCGCGCTTCGACGACCGCGTGGCCGGCGTGCCCGGCAAGTTCGCGCCGCGTGCGAGGTTCATCGCGCAGGTCGACATCGACCCCGCCGAGATCGGCAAGGTGAAGCCGGTGGACTGGCACCATGTGGGCCTGCTGGGTCCCGCGCTGGAGCGCCTGACCGCATACGGCCGCACGCGCGGCCTGCAGCCGCGGCTGGACGACTGGCACGCCCACGTCGCGCAGCTCAAGCGCAACCACGCGATGGATTACGACCGCGCAAGCCCGCTGATCCAGCCGCAGGCGGTGATCGAGGCGATCAACCGCCGCACCAGGGGCCGTGCCGTCGTCAGCACCGGCGTGGGCCAGCACCAGATGTGGGCGGCGCAGTACTTCGACTTCCGCGCGCCGCGGCAATGGCTCACCTCCGGCTCGATGGGCACGATGGGCTTCGGCCTGCCCGCGGCGGTCGGCGCGCAGCTCGCGCGGCCCGACGCGCTGGTGATCGACATCGACGGCGACGCCAGCATCCGCATGAATCTCGGCGAACTGGAAACCGTCACCACCTACGGCCTGCCGGTGAAGGTCGTCGTGCTCAACAACAGCGGCGACGGCATGGTGCGGCAATGGCAGAAGCTGTACTTTGGCCGGCGCTTCGCCGCCTCCGACAAGAGCCTGCACAAGAAGGACTTCGTGCTGGCCGCGCAGGCCGACGGCTTCGCCTGGGCACGCCGGCTCGACGACAAGGCGCAGCTGGAGTCCACCATCGCCGACTTCCTCGCCTGGGACGGCCCGGCCTTCCTCGAAGTCGCGATCGATCCTGACGCCGGCGTGTACCCGATGGTGGGGCCGGGTGCGACCTATGCGCAGATGATCACCGGGGATTTCATCGCTTCGCGCGGCGCGGCGCCGGCCGAGGCAGGCGTGGCGCCGGCTACGTCGATGTTCTGAGCTTTATTCCTTCCCCCTCCGGGGGAAGGTGGCCCAAAGGGCTGGATGAGGGTACGGCCGAAGCGAAGCGCCTCGCTCCGCCCGCACCCTCACCCGCCTGCCGGCACCCTCTCTCAAAGGGAGAGGGATTCCACCCTTGAAGGTTTGCGGTATGCCATGTGGAGCCTTGCCATGAAACACACCCTGTCCATCCTGCTGCAGAACGAGTCCGGCGCGCTGGTGCGCGTGGCCGGGCTGTTCGCCGCGCGCCACGTCAACATCGACGCGCTCACCGTGGCGGCCACCCACGACCCGGCGATGTCGCAGCTCACCCTGGTGATGCACGGCGACGAGGGTACGCTGGAACAGATCCTGCGCCAGCTGCGCAAGCTGGTGGACGTGCTGGACGCGAGCAGCCTGTCGCTGCTGGGCAGCCGCGACGGCAGCCGGCTGGTCGCCGCCACGCCGGCATGAACGCACGGCTCGCCACGCATGCGGCCGTAGACGACGCGCCGTCCGACCTGGATCTGCTGCGCCGCACGCTGGCCGCGCGCGTGTACGAGGTGGCGCGCGAGACGCCGCTGGAACCCGCCGAACTGCTGTCCGCGCGCCTCGGCAATCGCGTGCTGCTGAAGCGCGAGGACCTGCAGCCGGTGTTCTCGTTCAAGCTGCGCGGCGCCTACAACAAGATGGCCGCGCTGGACGCTGCCGGACGGGCGAATGGCGTGATCGCCGCCTCGGCCGGCAACCACGCGCAGGGCGTGGCGCTGGCGGCGGCCAAGCTCGGGATCCGCGCGGTGATCGTGATGCCGGTAACCGCGCCGCAGGTGAAGGTGGACGCGGTGCGCCGCTTCGGCGGCGACTGCGTGGACGTGCTGCTGGCCGGCGACTCCTACAGCGACGCCCAGGCCGCCGCCACGCGCCTGCAGGCCGAACGCGGCCTGGTGTTCGTGCACCCCTTCGACGACCTCGACGTGATCGCCGGCCAGGCCACCGTGGGCATGGAACTGCTGCGCCAGTGTCCCGCGCCCGACGCAGTGTTCGTACCGGTGGGCGGCGGCGGCCTGCTCGCCGGCGTGGCCAGCTACATCAAGGCGCTGTCGCCGCAGACCAGGGTGATCGGCGTGCAGGCCGCCGATTCCGACGCGATGGCGCGCTCGCTGGAAGAAGGCACGCGCGTGACCCTGCCCGAGGTGGGCCTGTTCGCCGACGGCACCGCGGTGAAGCAGGTGGGCGCGCTCACCTTCGCGCTGTGCCGCCGCCACGTGGATGCGATGCTGCGCGTGGACGGCGACGCGATCTGCGCCGGGATGCGCGACGTCTACCAGGAAACCCGCAGCGTGCCCGAACCTTCCGGCGCACTGGCGCTGGCCGGGCTGAAGCAGTACGCCGCCGCCCACAAGCTGCAAGGCGCGACGCTGGCCGCGATCGTCTCCGGCGCGAACATGAACTTCGAGCGGCTGCGCTTCGTGGCCGAGCGCGCCGAAGCCGGCGAGCAGCGCGAGGCGCTGTTCGCGGTGACGATCCCCGAGGAACGCGGCAGCTTCCGCCGCTTCTGCGGCGCCCTGGGTCGGCGCAGCATCACCGAGTTCAACTACCGCATCGGCGACGCGCGCCAGGCGCACATCTTCGTGGGCGTGCAGACCGCCAGCCGCGACGAGCGCGCGGCGCTGGCCGCCGTGTTCCGCGCGCAGGGCTTCGCCGTGCTCGACATCAGCGACGACGAACTGGCCAAGCTGCACCTGCGCCACATGGTGGGCGGGCGCTCGCCACTGGCGCAGGACGAGCGCCTGTACCGCTTCGACTTCCCCGAGCGCCCGGGCGCGTTGCCCGATTTCCTCGCGCGCCTGCACCCGGACTGGAACATCAGCCTGTTCCATTACCGCAACCACGGCGCCGACCAGGGCCGCATCCTGGTCGGCATCCAGGCACCGGCCGACGAACAGGCCGCGCTGCGCCGCTTCCTCGAAACGCTGGGCTACCCGCATTGCGACGAGAGCGGCAACGCCGCCTACCGCTTGCTGCTGCGCAGCTGAAACCACGCACCCACACCGACACACCGATCCCCGGAGTACGAAATCCATGCCTGCCTACCGTTCCCGCACCAGCACCCACGGCCGCAACATGGCCGGTGCCCGCAGCCTGTGGCGCGCCACCGGCATGAAGGACGGCGACTTCGGCAAGCCGATCATTGCGGTGGCGAACAGCTTCACCCAGTTCGTGCCCGGCCACGTGCACCTGAAGGACCTCGGCCAGCTGGTCGCGCGCGAGATCGAGGCCGCCGGCGGCGTGGCCAAGGAGTTCAACACCATCGCGGTGGACGACGGCATCGCCATGGGCCACGGCGGCATGCTCTATTCGCTGCCCTCGCGCGAGCTGATCGCCGACAGCGTGGAGTACATGGCGAACGCGCACTGCGCCGATGCGCTGGTGTGCATCTCCAACTGCGACAAGATCACCCCCGGCATGCTGATGGCCGCGATGCGGCTGAACATCCCGGCCGTGTTCGTTTCCGGCGGCCCGATGGAATCGGGCAAGGCGCTGATGAAGGGCGTGCCGCGCAAGTTCGACCTGATCGACGCCATGGTGGTGGCCGCCGACGACAGCTACAGCGACGCCGAGGTAGCGTCGGTGGAGCGCTCCGCCTGCCCCACCTGCGGCTCCTGCTCGGGCATGTTCACCGCGAACTCGATGAACTGCCTCACCGAGGCGCTGGGGCTGGCGCTGCCCGGCAACGGCTCGGTGCTGGCCACGCATGCCGACCGCGAGCGGCTGTTCCGCCGCGCCGGCCATGTCGTCGTCGAGCTCGCGCGCCGCTGGTACGAACACGACGACGCCAGCGCGCTGCCGCGCGGCATCGCGAACCGCGCCGCGTTCGAGAACGCGATGAGCCTGGACATCGCGATGGGCGGTTCCACCAACACCGTGCTGCACCTGCTCGCCGCGGCGCGCGAAGGCGGCGTCGACTTCACGATGGCCGACATCGACCGCCTCTCGCGCCGCGTGCCCTGCCTGTGCAAGGTGGCACCCGCGAAAAGCGACGTGCACATGGAAGACGTGCACCGCGCCGGCGGCATCATGGCGATCCTGGGCGAGCTGGACCGCGCCGGCCTGATCGACACCACCCGTCCCACCGTGCACGCGCCCACGCTGGCCGAGGCGCTGGCGCAGTGGGACGTCACGCAGAGCAGCGACGACGCGGTGCACACGTTCTACCGCGCCGCTCCCGGCAACGTGCCCACGCAGACCGCCTTCAGCCAGTCCGCGCGCTGGGAAACGCTGGACACCGACCGCGAGCGCGGCGTGATCCGCTCGGCGAAGACACCCTTCAGCCACGACGGCGGCCTCGCCGTGCTGTTCGGCAACCTCGCGCCGGAAGGCTGCATCGTGAAGACCGCGGGCGTGGACGAATCCATCCTGCGCTTCAACGGCACCGCCAGGGTCTACGAAAGCCAGGAAGCCGCGGTGAGCGGCATCCTCGGCAACAAGGTGAAGGCGGGCGACGTGGTGGTGATCCGCTACGAAGGCCCGCGCGGCGGCCCCGGCATGCAGGAAATGCTCTACCCCACCAGCTATCTCAAGTCGAAGGGCCTGGGCAAGGCCTGCGCGCTGATCACCGACGGCCGCTTCTCCGGCGGCACCTCCGGCCTGTCGATCGGCCACGTCTCGCCGGAAGCCGCCGAGGGCGGCCTGATCGCGCTGGTCGAGGACGGCGACCCCATCGCCATCGACATCCCCGAACGCCGCATCCACCTCGACCTGCCCGACGACGTGCTCGCCGCCCGCCGCGCCGCGATGGAGGCGCGCGGCCGCGGCGCGTGGAAACCGCTGGGCCGCAAGCGCGAGGTCTCGGTGGCGCTGCAGGCCTATGCGGCACTGGCATCGAACGCCGCGAATGGGGCCGTGCGGGATCTGGGACGGCTGGGCGTGACGCGTGCCGACGAAGTCCCAGCCTGACGACAGGAACGTCTTCGCTCCTGGCTTCATGCCCTTGCAAGCGGGCATGAAGCCGATCCTGCGGCACCGCTGGCGCGGTATCAGCCGCCTTCGGTCACTTCCAGCTCGAACACGTGGTTGTCGTAGTCATCGAAATACAGCGCGCTGTCGCCGCGTGCCATCAGGTATTCGACCCCCGCGGCGCGCAGCCGCCCGGCGCAAGCCAGTTGCTCGACCTTGTCCACTGCGAAGGCAACGTGGTCGCCGTTGCGCGTGGCCGGCGGCGTGCCACGCACCAGCACCAGGCAGACACCGCCCAGCCAGACCAAGGTGTCGTGATCGCCCTGGCCGAATTCCACGCGCGCATCGTCGAACACCTGCGCAAACAACCTGGCGCTGCGCACGGGATCGCGCACCACCAGGGCTATGTGATCGATCGCCTTGGGCATGTCGGTTCTCCTCCGGTCGTACGGAAATCAGATGCGCACGCCAAGCCGCCCCAGCGACCACACCAGCGCGAAATACACGCCGACGGTGGCGAGGCAGGCAAGGCCCAGCGCCGGCCAGAATGCCATCCCGTGCCTGAGCAAGGCCGGCAGGATCAGGAACAGCGGCAGCGACGCGAGCACCAGCCAGAAGATGCCGTGCGAGAGCGAGGCGATCGCCGCCACGTTGCCGGTGTCGCGCCAGAGCCAGACGAACGCCAGCAGGGACGTCAGCGGCAGCGACGCGAGCAGCGCGCCCCACAGCGAGCTGCGCTTCCCCAGTTCGGAGACGGCCACCACGACGATGGCCGAGACCAGCACCTTGAACGCGTATTGCAGCATGGCGGCGGCACCTGTCGTTGCTATGGAAGCGCATCGTAGAACGGCGCCGGGATGAGTGCCCCGGCACCACTCAGGGCGACAGCTCCTGCCCGAACATGATGCGGTGGCCGTCGATCGCGCGGATGCCGAACTCGCGCATGCCCCAGGGCTTGTCGGCCAGCGGCTGGATGAACTCGGCGCCTGCCGCCCGGCACTCCGCGTACAGCGCCGCGGCATCCGAAACCGTGACGTAGCCGTACCACGAATGATCGCCGAGCCCAGCGGGCGGCATGGCGTCCACGCACTCGCCCAGCATCACGCGGAAACTGCCCCGCGACAGGAAGCTCCAGCCCGGTGCCGTGAACTCGATGCCCAGCCCGAGCACCGACGTGTAGTAGTCCGTGGACCGGGCCAGATCCGGCACGGCGAGCACGAATCGCACCTTGGTGAAATCGGACATGCGCATGCTCCCTTGTGATGGTGCCGGACGACAGTGGCTCCGCAGGCCGGAAAACGCAGCCCCGCGCCGTTTCCCCAAGCTTTCCACGCGATTCCCTCGCGATGGCCCAAGCCCGTCCTCAAGCTTCCGGGCAGCACCGGGGGCAGGCTGGACGGGCGGCAGGGCCTGCCGCCAGGCATTCCATCGTCGTCGAGCTGATCGGAGGGGACCATGTCACGTCACGTACTCTTTATCGCCATGTCCATGCTGGCGCTGGCACCTGCATACGCCCTGGGGGCGCCAGCGGGCGATCCGTCGTCCATGGACATGCAGCAGGGCATGGGCGCCAACCTCAGGTCGCCGCTGGTGCAGGAAATCCGCATCGCGACCGCGAAGTACAAGGACATCAATGTGGCGCTGCACAAGGAAACCGGCTGGGTGGTCGCCACGCCGTGCGTGAGCGGGCCGGATACCGGCGCCATGGGCGTCCATCTGGTGAACCCGTCGCGCATCGCGGACGGTGTGCTCGATCCGAGTGCGCCGGAAGCGCTCATCTACGAGCCGATGGCGGATGGCTCGATGCGCCTGGTGGGCGTGGAGTTCATCGAAGTCGCCGCCGACTGGGCCGCGCGCCACCCGGACGGCCCGCCGCCCGAGGTGGCGGGCAACCTGATGAACCTGTTGCAGGTGCCGAACCGCTTCGGCCTGCCGCAGGCCTACTACCTGCACGTATGGGCGTGGCAGGACAACCCCAAAGGCACGTTTTCCGACTGGAACACCAAGGTGACCTGCGCGCTGCAGCCCTTGTCCTAGGCACCGCTCGGACTGCGGGAGTCTGCGAATTCTCTAGACTCTCGACCCGGCCACGGAAGGCCAGCCATGGATGGCATGGATGGCGGTCGCGAATCGGTCACCCCAACGACTGATCCGCAAGCTCTGTCAGCCTCCCGGGCGCAACGAATCCGCCCGACCTCCCTGCCCGCAGCGGAGGCCGGGACGAAACACAGCGCGATCACTCGCAGCGCGCGCCCTCGCCGCCGGGCCTGCACTGCGGCGGCCAGCCGTTCGCGTTCCAGTAGGCCAGCGTGTTCGTGCGGCGCAGGAAGGCGGAGAACGCCGGGCCTTGCCGGATCGCGGCGTACTCGCGCACCCAAAGCAGCTTGCCTCCGAACATCGGGGGCGTTTCGAAAATGCGCAACGCCATCGTTTGGTCGGGTTGCGGCACCTGCAGTTGCAGCACGAGCGGCTCGTCACTGGCCGCCTGCGCCGCCCGCAGCTTCGCCAGGGCCCGCGGCCAGCGGGCAGGATCGGCCAGTGCCGCGCTGAAGGCGAGGTACAGCGGCTTCTGCGCAAAGTCGTCGGGCATGTGCGCGGCGATGTCGTGCGCGCCGGCCAAGTCGTGGCGCCAGACGGCGTTGCGCCAGCGCATCTCGTCGGTCATGGGGTTGGGCTGGCCGTCCAGGCCCGGCAAGGCATCGAGATAGTGCTGCGCCTCCGCGTGGCGGCCCAGCGTGTCGAGCTGGGTGCCGAGATTGGCGACCGCCCAGTAGCCCAGCGGATCCATCGCGTATTCGAGCTGGAATTGGCGCAGCGCCTGCTCGCCGTAGCCGAGCCGCGCCAGGCGCATGCCCACGATCATGTTGATGACCGGATTGGCGGGGTTGTGCGCCAACGTCGCGCGCAACTGCCTCATGCAATCGTTCCACTCGTTGCGCTGGCAGGCCAGCTCGCCCAGCGCGGTCTGTGCGTAGACGTCGCCGGGATCGAGCCGCAGCGCCCGGCTGGCTTCCGGCAAAGCCTGTTGTTCGTGCCCCGGCTCGAAGCCCGTGGCGAGGTTGAGCGCGAGCAGCCCGCGCACCGGCGCGAAATCGGGCGCGCGCGCGGCCAGCGCATCCAGATCCACCTCGGCCTTCGCGTAGTCCGCGTCGGGGGGGCGCGCAAGGAACACGTGGAGCAGCCGGAAGTATTCGCGCGACACCGCGAGATCGGGCGGCTTGACCGCGACGCGATCCAGCGGCAGGTGCAGCGCCAGCGCCGACGCCACGGCCTGCGCGATCTGCTGCTGCACGCCGAAGACGTCCTTTGCCTGGCGGTCGTAGCCCTGCGCCCACAGCGTGCGCCCCGACGGCGTTTCGATCAGGCGCAGGTCGATGTGCAGCGCATCGCCGGACTCGCGCAGGCTGCCCTCGATCGCGTGGGTGACGTGCAGGCGCTCGGCCAGCTGCGCCGCATCCAGTCCCAGCTCGCGCGCCCGTGTCGCCGACACGCTGGCGATCAGGCGCAGGCCGTCGACGCGCGCGAGTTCGGTGGTCAGCTCCTCGCTCAGTCCGTCGGCGAAGACGGCCTCGCCCTTGTCGTCCCCGATCACGCGCAGCGGCAGCACCACCAGGGTGGGCGGCGGTGCGACCGCCGGTTTCGCGGGATTCGTCCGCCACCAAAGCAGCAAGGCGCCGATGGCGACGACCACCAGGGTCGCCGCAAGCACCCAAAGCCTGGGCGACACCGACCGGTGGTGCGGTTTAGCAGGTACGGCAGGCGCAGCAGCGGCCGATGCATCCTCCGTCGGCTCTCCGGCGACGGCTGCGGATGGCCACGACGCCGGCGGGCCGTGCAGCTCCGATGCCGCCGCGGCCAGCGGTGTTGCCGATGCAGCGCCATCGGCCGCGGCGGCATCTTCCAGCGAGGCGGCACGCTGCGCGCTGCGGTGCACGTCGCCATCGAAGCGGTAACCGACGCCATGCAAGGTGCGGATGTAGTGCGTGCTGCCCGCGTTCTCGCCCAGCGCATGGCGCACCAGGGTGACGACGCGATTGAGCACGCCGGGCGTGACGTGGCGATGGCCCCAGACCGCGTCGAGCAACTCGTCGCGCGGGAACGCCTTGCCCGGCGCCTGCACCAGCAACGCAAGTACATCGAACGCCTTGGGCTCCAGCGCGACGTCGCGGCCGCCCACGCTCACGCGCCGGCCGTCGAGGTCGATCTCGACCGCGTCGAACGCGATGTACCGAAGTTTCCCCTCGTCCTCCACGTCGGCTCCTTCCGGAACGATGAAGCAGATGACGCCGCGACGAACCGCGTCATGGTATGGCAAGCGACCGGGCGGTTGCCAACGACGCGGCGACTACTTGGCGCGCTTGCCCGCAGCCGCAGGTTTCCGGGGTTTCGGCAGCGGCATGAGCGCCGCCGTCTCGACGAACAGGCGGCGAATCGCGTCCGCGTCGTCCAGCAGTTCGTCGGCCACCGGATAGTCCTTGGCGCCCGGATAGGGCGGGCGCAGGGGCAGTCCCGGCGCGAGCGTCGTCGCCGCCGCGGAGGACTTGACGAACACGCTGTTGTCGCAGGCGAAGGCGACCACCTTGCCATCCACGTACAGCGCGTACTCGCCGAACATCTTCTTGTGGGTGAGCCGGTCGCCCAGCGCGACCTGCTCGGTCACGTAGGCGATGAAATCCTGGTCGGTAGCCATGTGCGGAACCTCGCGTTACATGCTGCGGCGCTCAGTGCGAAAGAAGCACCAGCAGCAGGCCCAGCAGGCCGGGAAGCGCCAGCACATAGAGGATCCTGCGGCTCGCCGTCGCGGCGCCATAGACGCCTGCAGCAACGACGCACAACAGGAAGAAGACTTCGAATTCGTGGCCTGCCGCGCCACGGACCACACCCCACAGCAGTCCGGCGGCGATGAAGCCGTTGTACAAGCCCTGGTTTCCCGCCAGCACCTTCGTGGCTGCCGCCTGCTCTTTCGACAGGCCAAACGCCCTTCTTCCGGCCGGCTTGTCCCAGAGGAACATTTCCAGCACCAGGAAATATCCGTGGAGCAAGGCGACCAGCACCACGACGGTCTGGGAAATTGTCGCCAACATGGTTTGCCTTCGCGGGACAAGGGTCGAATACCGGAGTCGCATGCCTCCGGGGCACCACCGGGTGCCGTGCCATGATCTTCTCATGCACACCGTCCGCTGCAAGGTTTCGCGCAGACCGTCACGGCATGGCCAGGCATTGACCACGCTAAACTTCCCCGATGGCTTCCCCACCGCGCAAGCGCCAGCGGCGCAAACCCGCTTCCTCGACGTCGCCACGCCTCGCGAAGGCGCCACCGGTGGCCACCGTGCGCCCCGCGGACAGCTCGGCGCGCGCGAGCAGCGTGCTGGACTGGCTGCTGGGCCGGCTGCCGCCGCGCTGGCGCGGAAAGGCCCGCGACTACCTCGTGCTCACCCGCATGGATCGCCCGATCGGCGCGCTGCTGCTGCTGTGGCCGACCTGGTGGGCGCTGTGGCTGGCGGCGGGCGACTGGCCGCCGTTCAAGCCCCTGGCGATCTTCACGCTCGGCGTGTTCGCGATGCGCGCGGCGGGCTGTGCGATCAACGACTACGCCGACCGCAAGCTGGACCCGAAGGTGGCGCGCACCGCGGGCCGGCCGATCGCCAGCGGACGGGTGACGCCGCGCGAAGCGCTGATCGTGTTCGGCGCGCTGCTGGCCTTCGCCTTCGTGCTGGTGCTGTTCACCAACGCGCTGACGATCAAGCTCTCGTTCGCCGGTGCCGCGCTGGCCGCGATCTATCCATTCACCAAGCGCTGGACCTCGCTGCCCCAGGTGGTGCTGGGCGCGGCATTCGGCTGGTCGATACCGATGGCGTTCGCCGCGGTGGCGGGCACGGTGCCGCCGCTGGGCTGGCTGCTGTTCATCGCCAATATCCTGTGGTCGGTGGTGTACGACACCGAGTACGCGATGGTGGACCGCGACGACGACCTCAAGGCCGGCGCGAAATCCACCGCGATCCTGTTCGGCGACGCCGACCTGCCGATCCTCGGCGTGCTGATGGCGACGCTGCTGCTGGCGATGGTGTTCGTGGGCCAGCGCGCGCATCTTGGCTGGCCGTACTGGCTGGCGCTGCTGGTGGCCGCCGGCCTGTTCGCCTACCAGCTGTGGCTGATCCGCGGCCGCAACCGTGACGCTTGCTTCGCCGCGTTCCGCCACAACAACTGGTGGGGACTGGCGGTGTGGATCGGGATCGTTCTGGCGCTGGCGGTACGCTGAGCGGCGCGAGTGCCTCACCTGTGGCACTCGCGCGGATACATCAGGCCAGGCTGCCGTCCTCCCTGATCGGCCGACTGGTGAACTCGCCAAAGCGCAGGCGATTGCCGAACGGATCGATCACCTCCATCACGCGTAACCGCGGCGGCATCGGCTCGATCCCCGGACGCATGTTGGGATACGCCTTCGCGGCAAGTTCGGCGTGGAACGCGTCGATGCCCTTCATGGTGATCCAGCAGGCGGTGCCGGGACTGCCATCGCCGTGGTGCTCGGACAGGTGGATCACCAGCTTGTTTCGCGAGATCTGCGTATACAGCGGCGCTGGACCGGCATCCGCCGTGAGCGGCGCATCGGCCCAGTCCAGGTGGAAACCGAGGTAGTCCAGGTAAAACTCGCGAGCCTTGTCGCGCGAGAAAATGCGCAAAATCGGCGTAGCTGCCTTGAACCGGATGCCGCTCTCGCCATCGGCGTCGCGTTGCTTCGTCAGCGTGATGCGTGCGGCCAGCATGTTCCAGTCGGCATAGCCAAACTGGCTCGCAACCAGTTCCAGGCATTCGCCGTGGCCAAGTTCGATCGATTTCTCTGCCAGCCGCTGGCGCAGCTGCTTCGCCATGAGTTTGGCGTCGAGATAATTGCGCATGTTGAATCCTCCGTTTCGCGGCGAACGAAGTGGATGCATCGGTGCCTGCGTTGCCGATCCGCTCGCCGTCGGACGAAGGGTTCGAAAGGAATCACTCGGTACATTCACCGTGCCCGGAGGGCGCAGGCGGCGGGCTGTACCGGCCCGCGTCGATCATACGCCGCGTGCCTCGTCCGGCGTCAACCGCGCGGCAAAGGCGCCCGCACCCGAACATCCACGCGCTGCGCGCCGATGCGCTTCAGCCCGCGGGCGCATCCGGCCAGGGTGGCGCCGGCGGTGTGCTGGGCAGGCGCCGGACCGGCACCGGCGGTCAGCGCGGGTGCTGCGTCACCACGTAGCTTCCCGGCTTCGCTCCCGGCGCGACGGACCAGCCCGGCGCCAGGTCGAGGGTCCAGCCCTTGCCTTCGAGATGCGGGCCCTTGATCGCCACCGGGACAGGCAGCGCGGCGCGGCTGAAGTCCGGCGCCACCAGCACGCCGCCCTCCTGCACGTCCAGCGTGCCCCACCGCGCGATGGCGTGGAACGTGCGGTAGACGATGCCGTCCGCGCCCAGCGCCACCGCGGTGCTGGGATTGAAACTGAAGCGCCCCAGCGCCGTCAGCGCAAGCGTCGGCCCTTCAACGAGGGTGCTGCGGTAGTGCGCCTGCATGGCTTTTTCGCGGGCGGCGCGGTTCGCCAGCACCACGCGCAACCCGCTTGCACCGTAAGCCGCGGCGCGCGACTCGGCCGACTCTTTCGCATCGCCGTGCAGGGTCGACGCCAGCATCGCGCCAAGGTCGGAACGTTCGTCGAGCCTCTTGCGCCAGCCGGGCATGCGTTCGTCCAGCAGCAGGCCGTAGGCCGGCCCCGACATGAAGGCGGAAATGCGCGAGAAGGAACTCGCGGTGTCGGGATGGAGGAGATCGGCCGCCACGTGCCAGCGCGCCGCCGCGGCATCCGGTTCCGCCGCCGCGATGCCGGTGTATTGGGCGGTGCCCTCCACGATCTCCATGGCGGCTTCCGTTGCCGCCGAACCGGGAAACAGCACGTGGCGATGGCTGCGGAAGGCCAGCGCATCGCGGATGGCCCGGGCCCGCGCATCGCCCGATTCGATCAGCGCCGCGGCGAGTGCGCGCCACTCCAGCCGCAGCCACAGCCGCCCCTGTTCCGTATCGAGCTGCGGATTGGCCGTGGCGTTCGCCGCGAGATGCAGCTGCGGCTGGATGCGATGGAACATCTCGTGCGCCAGGGTGATCGAACGCGTCATCGCGTCCCCGGGCAGCGCCGGCAACCGCAGCTGTGTCCAGCTCACACCTTCCCATTCCGTGGGCGCGTCGGAAAGCACCACGTCCTCGGGCAGCGTGCCGACATAGATCCCGTCCTCGGGCCGCAGCAGGTGCCGCGGATCCGGCTGGTTGGCGATGACGGCCCGCGTCGCGGGGATCACCAGCAGCATCCGGCCGTAGAGCGGGATGCCCCACAGGCGGCCGTCGTCCCTGGTGGAGACGCCTTGCGCATCCGCGAAGACGGCTTTCGCCTGCGCTATCTCGGTTGGCGTGGGCGACGCGGCCAGCGCCAGTGCGGGCGCGAGCAGGAAAAAAACCAGCGACGCCACGCGCGCCGATCCGCGAATCCGCCTTGCTACCGACATGGCAAACCTCCTCATTCCATCACTGCCGACACGCCGCGAGCGCAAGGCGAGTCCTCGTCACTGGCTGATCCACCCTGGCCGCGCCACCCGTGCCACCCTGTCCGGTCTCGCATCGCCTACGGCGACAGACGGCACATGTCCTCGTAATCGTCGCGCGTCCGGAACACCGGCAGCGCGAACACCAGGGCGAGGTAGACCAGCGCCATCATGCCGCCGGTGAAAACCGTCGCCAGGATGAAGATGGTCCGCACCCAGTCGACGCGGACGCCCGAACGTGCCGCCAGTCCCGTGCAAACGCCGCCGATCCACTTGTCTTGCTCGATGCGGCAAAACCGCCAGGGCCGCATCGGCGGCGGGCGGCGGGCCTGGCCGTTGTCGCTGCCGGGATCGACCGTGCCGACTTGCCCCAGCACCGAATCGACTTCGTGGCCGGCGATGACCCGCCCGCCGGCATGCGGCAACACCGCGAGCTTTTCGCCGATCGATTGCTCGAGGTCGCGGAGTATTTCCTCGCGATCGGGATCGCGCGCCAGCCCCGCACGCGCGCGCTCGAAGTAGCGGCGCAAGGATACGTAGCCATCCTCGTCCAGTTGGAACGCCGTCGCGTGGCCGCTCAGGGCGACATGGATCACGGTTTGCATGGTGGTGTACCCAGTTCGTCGATGAGACGCGTCAAGGACTTCCAGTACGTCCGGAACGCGGCCAATTGCCTGCGGCCGTTCGGCGTGAGCCGGTAATACTTCCGCGGCGGGCCGCTTGCGGATTCCTGCCACTCGTAATCCAGCAAGCGTTCGCGCCGCATCCGGCTCAGCAGCGGATACAGGGTGCCCTCGCTGGTGGCGAACTCGGTATCGCCCAGGCGCTGCAGGATGTCGGCGGCATAGGCCCTTCCCGACGAAACGACGGCCAGCACCACGAACTCCAACAGCCCCTTGCGCAACGCGCCGGACTTGCCTGCATCCATCTCACGTACTACCTTTTTTCAAAAAGGTACCTGTGCAAAAACTCGAAGTCAAGGCGACCGCGGAAACGCGGCTGCCGCAACGGCATCGGCCGCCTTCCGTGGCAGACACCGTCGATGCGGGGCATTTCGCGGGCCGCACGGCCCATCCGCATCACGGCCCGGACCCGGAAGCAGGCGTCGGCGGCTTCCGGCCGCGCCAGGCCACGGCGACGTCTCCACGCCCGCCGTCAACCGCGCGGCGACGGCGCCCGCGCCAGCGCCCACACATCCACGCGCGCCACGCCAGCACGCTTCAGCACGCGGGCGCATTCGGCCAGGGTGGCGCCGGTGGTCATCACGTCGTCGAGGATCGCCACATGCGCGGGCAGCGCGACGCCCGCGTGCACGGCGAAGGCTCCACGCACGTTGCGGCGGCGCGTGGCGGCATCCAGCTCGGTCTGCGCGTCGGTGGCTTTCAGGCGCTGCAACACGTCGTGGCGCAACGGCAGGCCGAAGCCGCGCGCCATTGGACGGGCCAGTTCCAGCGCCTGGTTGTAGCCGCGCTGGCGCAGCCGCGCGCGGTGCAGCGGCACCGGCAGCAGCAGCGCGGGTTTCGACAGCGGCATGGACTCGCGTTGCCACAGCGTGGCCAGCGCGCGTCCGGCGGCGAGGTCGCGGCCGAACTTGAAGCGCGACTCCAGCCGGTCCAGCGGCCAGCCGTAGCGGAACGGCGCCCACGCCGCGTCCCACGGCGGCGCATGGCGCTGGCACTCGCCGCACAGCGCGGCGGATACGGGCAGCGGCAGGGCGCAGCGCGCGCAGCAGCTGCGGTTGCGCGGCAGCTCGGCGACGCAGGCCGCGCACAGATCCACACCGTCGGCGCCCGGCGCACCGCACAGCAGGCAGCGCAGCGGCAGCAACCAGCGCGACAGCACGTGCCAGGGTTGCAGCAGGCCTGCCTTGTCCATGCGCCCTCCCGTTCCCGCGACCGATGGTAGCGGCAACGCGCTTGACGCACGTCACTGCGCGCCGACGCCACGGCCGTACACTCGGCCCTGTCGACGGCAGACGCATCGACTCCGCACTCGTTCGCAACCGCTCATCCGTTCCAGGAGGTTCCGCATGACCGCGCCCGAAGACGACCAATCCACCCCCTCGACCTGGCCGGCCATCGCCGGCACCGCGCTGCGCGTGGCCTTCGGCATCATCTGGGCCGTGAGCGCCGCGCTGACGTGGACGGCCGACTTCGCCAGCCACTACGTGGGCTACCTGCACAACGCCGCCACCGGGCAGCCGGCATGGTCGGCCTGGTGGTTCCAGCTGTGGATCGGCCTGGTCACGCCGCACACGGGCTTCTTCGTGTGGGCCACGCGCATCGCCGAGACCGCGCTGGCACTGGCGCTGCTGCTGGGTTTCGCGCGCAAGCTCACCTACGTCGCCGGCATCCTGTTCAGCCTGCTGATCTGGAGCACGGCCGAGGGCTTCGGCGGCCCCTACTCGGTGGGCGCGAACAACATCGGCGCGGCGATCAGCTACGTGCTGATCTTCGCCGCGCTGATCGTCGTCAACCAGCGCTCCGGCCCCAGCCCGTACAGCCTGGACTACCTGATCGAGAGCCGCTGGCCGGGCTGGCGGAAATTCTCCGAGTGGAACACGGGCATCCGGCCGGACGAGGTGAAGCACCTGTCGTGGCGCGTGCAGGGTCCGGCGCTGGCCGGCGTGCTGGTACTGGTGGCGCTGCTGCTGGCCGGCCTGCACAGCGCGCTGCACGTGAAATCGCCTTCGCCGGTGGCCGCCGCCGCCGCGGTGACGCCGCTGTCGCTGGCTTCGACCCAGCCGATCGACAAGGCGCGCGACGCCAGCCTGCCGCCGGTGCCTGCCGGCGACAGCGTGGACGTGGACATCGTCTCCAGCAACGACACGGTGGAGATCGCCAGCGGCGTGCAGTACCAGGCGTGGACGTTCGGCAAGACCGTGCCCGGTCCGGTGATTCACGTGCGCCAGGGGCAGACGGTGAACGTCACCTTCACGAACCGCGGCACGATGCAGCACTCGATCGACTTCCACAGCGCGATCACTCCGCCCAGCCTGCATTACGTCGAGCTGATGCCGGGCGAGTCGATCAAGTTCTCGTTCGTGGCGAAGGTGCCGGGCGCGTTCCTGTACCACTGCGGCACGCCGCCGGTGCTGCTGCACATCGCCAACGGCATGTACGGCGCGATCATCGTCGACCCGGCTACGCCGCTGCCGCCGGCCGCGGAGAGCTACGTGCTGGTGCAGGGCGAGTGGTACACCTCGCAGCTGTCCGGCAAGCTGATGGCCGCGAACTACGACAAGATGCAGGAGATACGCCCGGACGAGGTGGTGTTCAACGGCGCCGCGTTCCAGTACCGCGACCATCCGCTCACCGCCAAACCCGGCGACCTGGTGCGCCTGTACGTGGTCAATGCCGGCCCCAGCCTGTGGAGCGCGTTCCACGTGATCGGCGCGATCTTCGACAAGGTGTATCCGGGCGGCAACCCGGCGCAGGCGATCGACGGCGTCTCCACCTGGTCGGTAGGGCCGGGCGAGGGCGCGGTGTTCGACCTGAAACTCGACGAGCCGGGCAACTACCCGTTCGTGGATCATTCGATGGCGCACATGCAACTGGGTGCGCAGGGCGTGCTGCAGATCCTGTCGCCCGCGGGCGAACCGGCGGCCACGCCGCCGGTCACCAAGGCGCCCGAGGATGCGAACGCCGCCCCGCCGCCGCCCGCCGCCACCGGTCCATACGCGTTCAATGCGGCCCGTGGCGCCGAGCTGTACGCCGCCAACTGCGCCGCCTGCCACCAGGCTACCGGCGAAGGCCTGCCCGGCGCCTTCCCGCCGCTCAAGGGCAATGCGGCGGTACTGGACGCCGACCCGGCCAAGCAGCTCAGCACGATCCTGCGCGGCCTGCATGGCGAGGCGATCAACGGCACCACCTACGCCAGTCCGATGCCGCCGTTCGCGGCGACATTGAACGATGCCGACATCGCCGACATCGCCAACCACGAGCGCAGCTCGTGGGGCAACCAGGGCAAGCCGATCACCGCCGACCAGGTGAAGGCGACCCGGGCTGCCGGGAAATAAGCGCCGGCGGCCAGGGCCGCGCCATATGGGCGCAGCCCTGGCCGGCGGCTGGAGCGACACCATTCGTCAACCGTACCGCCGGATAACCAGGTTGACGAGCATAAACATGCCCACCAAACTTCGCAGTTTGAAGCCTGCCTGGGGACCACCAGCAGGCCCTCGACCACGGAGCCTCCCCATGCCCGAAGCCGTTATCCGCCACGACTGGAGCCGCGACGAGGTCGCCGCGTTGTTCGCGTTGCCGTTCAACGAGCTGCTGCATCGCGCGCACACCGTGCATCGCGCGCATCACGATCCGAACGCGGTGCAGGTGTCCACCCTGCTCTCGATCAAGACCGGCGGCTGCCCCGAGGACTGCGCCTACTGCCCGCAGGCGGCGCGCTACGACACCGGCGTGCAGGCGCAGAAGCTGATGGAGGTCGACGACGTGCTGGCGCGCGCGAAGGCCGCCAAGGCTGCCGGCGCCAGCCGTTTCTGCATGGGCGCGGCGTGGCGCGGGCCGAAGGATCGCGACATCCCCAAGGTGGCGGAGATCGTGCGCGCGGTGAAGGACCTCGGCCTGGAAACCTGCGCCACCCTGGGCCTGCTCGGCGACGGCCACGCGCAGCAGCTCAAGGACGCCGGGCTGGACTACTACAACCACAACATCGACACGGCGCCGGAGTTCTACGGCGAGATCATCCACACCCGCGAATACCAGGATCGCCTGCAGACGCTGGAACAGGTGCGCGACGCCGGCCTGAAGACCTGCTGCGGCGGCATCGTCGGCATGGGCGAGACGCGCGCGCAGCGCGCCGGCCTGCTGCAGGCGCTGGCCAACCTGCCCGAGCACCCGCACTCGGTGCCGATCAACCAGCTGGTGCCGGTGCCGGGCACGCCGCTGGGCAACGCGGAAAAGCTCGACCCGTTCGAATTCGTGCGCACCATCGCGGTGGCGCGCATCCTGATGCCGCTGTCCGTGGTGCGCCTCTCCGCCGGCCGCCAGCAGATGGACGACGCGGTGCAGGCGCTGTGCTTTTACGCCGGCGCCGGCTCGATCTTCTACGGCGAGAAGCTGCTCACCACCGGCAACCCCGATACCGAGCACGATCGCGCGCTGTTCCGTCGCCTCGACCTGCACGCGATGGAAGTGGTCGCGGAAGCTGGCACCGTGCACGCGGACCTTTCCGATCGCGTCGACGCGAACGCGGGTTGCGGTTCGCACTGCGGCTGCAGCGCCGCCGCCTGAAAAACCCCCTCTCCCCAAGCGAAGCCTGGAGGAGAGGGTTGGGGTGAGGGGTGCTGTTGCTCCTGCTATTTCTTTCCCCATTCTTGAAACCACATGCCCAAGCACCCCCTCCCCCCAACCCTCTCCCCCGACGGCAAAGCTGTCGGGGGAGAGGGAGTGCGCCCCGACCTTCTGCACCGCCTGGCCGTCCAGACGGCCGAACGCGAGCACGCCGGCCTGCGGCGGCGCCTGCGCGTCATCGAACACACCGAAGGCCCGTGGCTGGAAACGGATGGTCGCCGACTGCTCGGCTTCTGCAGCAACGACTACCTCGGGCTCGCCCAACACCCGCAGCTGATCGCCGCGTTGAAGCGCGCCGCCGAAGACGAAGGCGTGGGCAGCGGCTCGGCGCACCTGATCTGCGGCCATCGCCGCGAACACGCACAGCTCGAAGAAATGCTGGCCGAGTGGACGGGCCGCGAACGCGCGCTGCTGTTTTCCACCGGCTACATGGCCAACCTCGGCACGATGCAGGCACTGCTGGCGCGCGGCGACCCCGGATCACGTCCGCGGCAGGCTCTGTGCGTGCAGGACAAGCTCAACCACGCCTGCCTGCTGGACGGCGCGCAACTGGCCGGCGCCGAGCTGAGGCGCTATCCGCATGCGGACATCGAAGCCGCCGCGCGCCAGTTGCGCAGCCGCCCGGATGCCGCCGCCCTGCTTGCCACCGACGGCGTGTTCAGCATGGACGGCGACGTGGCACCGCTCGCCGGACTCGCCGCGCTGTGCGCGCGCGAACACGCCACGTTGATGGTGGACGATGCGCACGGCCTGGGCGTGCTGGGCGCGGATGGTGCAGGCAGCGTGCGTGCCGCTGGCTTGTCGCAACGCGACGTGCCGGTGCTGATGGCCACGCTTGGCAAGGCACTGGGTTGCAGCGGCGCCTTCGTGGCGGGCTCCGCCGCGCTGATCGACGGCCTGCTGCAGTTCGCGCGGCCCTACGTCTACACCACCGCGATGCCGCCGGCGCTGGCCGCCGCGGCCTGCGCCGCGGTGGAACTCGCGCGCCGCGACGACTGGCGCCGCGGGAAACTGCAGGCGCTGATCGCCCGCTTCCGCGCCGGCGCGGCGCAGCTCGGCCTGCCGCTGATGGATACGTCCAGCGCGATCCAGCCCCTGCTGCTGGGTGATGCGCAGGCTGCGCTGGATGCCGCGCAGCGGCTGGAACGGCGCGGCCTGCTGGTCACCGCGATCCGCCCGCCCACGGTGCCGCAGGGCCGGGCGCGGCTGCGCATCACGCTCTCCGCCGCGCACGCGGAGGAACACGTGGATCGCCTGCTCGACGCGCTGGCTGACCTGCCGCAAGAGCCGCTTCCGGGGCGCCACGTATAATGCTCCGCTGTTTTTCGCCTTTTCCCCCCATGAACATCGTCAATCTGGCCGCCTACCGCTTCGTCGCGCTGGACGACTTGCCTGCGCTGCGCGAGCGCGTGCTCGAACGCGCCGCTGCGCTGGCGCTGAAGGGCACCGTGCTGCTGGCGCCCGAGGGCATCAACCTGTTCCTCGCCGGTCCGCGCGAGGCGACGGATGCGTTCATGGCGTGGCTGCGCGCGGACGCACGTTTCACCGGGCTGGAGGCGAAGGAATCGCCTTCCGGCGAGGCGCCCTTCGGCCGCCTGCGCGTGCGGCTGAAGAAGGAGATCATCACCATGCACCAGCCGGCGATCCGCCCCGAAGGCGGTCGCGCGCCGGCGGTGGACGCGCCCACGCTGAAGCGCTGGCTGGACCAGGGCCACGACGACGAGGGCCGCGAGCTGCTGATGCTGGACACGCGCAACGACTACGAGTGCGACATGGGCAAGTTCGCCCACGCGGTGGACTACCGCCTCGCCCGCTTCACCGCCTTCCCCGCCGCCGTGGCCGCCGACCGCGCGCGCTACGCGGGCAAGACCGTGGTGTCGTACTGCACCGGCGGCATCCGCTGCGAGAAGGCCGCGCTGCACATGCAGGAACTCGGCATCGAGCGCGTGCGCCAGCTCGAAGGCGGAATACTCAAGTACCTCGAACTCACCGACGGCGCGCACTGGCAGGGCGACTGCTTCGTGTTCGACGGGCGCGGGGCCATAGACAAACAGCTCCTGCCTTCGCCTCCTCTCCCCTCCGGGGAGAGGATTGAGGTGAGGGGTCACGCTCGCGATGAAACCGCGCCGGGGCACGCTTCGATCAATTCTCCCGCGAGCACCCACCCCTCATCCCAACCTTCTCCCCAGAGGGGAGAAGGAGTGAACGGATGACGCTTCATATCGAACAACTCGGGCACGGCCCCGTCCCGCTGGTATTGCTGCACGGCTGGGCGATGCACGGCGGCGTGCTGGCGCCGCTGGTGGAGGCGCTGGCCGACCGCTGCACGATGCACGTGGTGGACCTGCCCGGCCACGGCCGCTCGCGCGACTGCGGCCTGCCGCTGGAGCCTTCCGCCTGCGCCGCGGCCATCGCGCAAGCCACGCCGCCGGCGCTGTGGCTGGGCTGGTCGCTGGGCGGGCTGATCGCGCTCACCGCGGCGCTGGAACAGACGCAGCAGGTGCGTGGCCTCGCCATGCTGTGCGCCACGCCGAAATTCGTGCGCGACGACAGCTGGCCCTGGGGCAGCGACGCGACGCTGGTGCACCAGCTCGCGCTGGATCTGGAAACCGACTACCACGCCACCATCGACCGCTTCCTGTCGCTGGAGGCGATGGGCAGCGCCGACCAGCGCGCCGCGCTGCGCCACCTGCGCGAGATCGCCTTCGCCCGCGGCGAACCCGACCTGCGCGTGCTGCAGGAAGGCATCCGCATCCTCGAAACCCGCGACCTGCGCGCGCAGCTGCCCTCGCTGCGGCCACCGAGCATGTGGATCGCCGGCCGCCGCGACCGGCTGGTGCATCCGCAGGCGATGGAGTGGTCGGCACAGCAGGCGCACGGCCGCTATGCGCAGATCGACCACGCCGGCCACGCACCATTCTTCGCCCACGCCGACGAAGTCGCGCAGGCGCTGCAGCCCTTGCTGGACAGCTTCGATGAATGAGTTTCACCTCGACCGCTCCCAGGTGCGCCGCAACTTCGGGCGCGCCGCACGCAGCTACGAGAAGCACGACGCGCTGCAGCGCGAAGTGCAAGGCCAGCTGCTTGACCGGCTCACCTTCTACGACGAATCCCCGGATCGCAAAGGCCTGCTCCCCGAGCGTGTGCTCGACGTGGGCGCCGGCACCGGCCGCGGCACCGCGCTGCTGAAGCAGCGCTACGCCAAGGCCGAAGTGGTCGCGGTCGACCTCGCGCTGCCGATGCTGCGCGCGGCCAAGGCGCACAGCGGCTGGCTGAAACCGTTCCGCCGCGTCTGCGCCGAAGCCACCGCGCTGCCCTTCCCCGACCACAGCGTGGACGTGCTGCACTCCAACCTGTGCTTCCAGTGGATCGACGACCTCGCCGCACTGTTCGGCGAATGCGCGCGCGTGCTGAGACCCGGTGGTCTGCTTGCGTTCACCACCTTCGGCCCCGACACGCTGAAGGAGCTGCGCGCGGCCTGGGCCGCGGTGGACGGCCATTCCCATGTCAGCCGCTTCCTCGACATGCACGACGTCGGCGACGCGATGCTCAACGCGGGCCTGCGCGACCCGGTGCTGGACGTGGAACGCTACACGCTCACTTACAGCGAACCGCGCAAGCTGCTGGAGGAACTGCGCGGCCTGGGCGCCACCCACGCCGACGCCGCGCGCGAGCGCCACCTCACCGGCAAGTCGCACTACCGCGCCATGCTCGCCGCCTACGAGGCGATGCGCGCGAACGGACGCATTCCCGCCACCTGGGAGGTGGTGACCGCGCACGCGTGGGGTCCACCGCCGGGGCAATCGCGGCGCCTTCCCGGCGGTGGCGAGATGGCGAGCTTCTCGGTCGGCAGTTTGCGAGGGTCGCGGCGGCGCTGAGGCGCTGCTCCCCCTCTCCCCATTGGGGAGAGGGCCGCTACGCCTTGCTTCCCTCTCCCCAGCCCCTCTCCCGCAAGCGTGAGAGGGAGAGGATTGCGGGCCGCGGCGCATGCCGCCCCTCAATTCACCAGCGGCTCCGCCACCGGCCTGCGCACGCTGAGCGCCGTGCCCGCCGCCGCCACGATGATCGCCGCGATCGCCAGCCACTGCAGCAGGCTCAAGTGCTCGCCGAGCAAGGCCACGCCAGCCAGCGCGGCGAAGGCCGGCTCCAGGCTCAGCAAGGTGCCGAAGCTGCGCGTCGGCAGGCGCGTCAGCGCCACCATCTCCAGCGAGTACGGCAGGGCGGAACTGAGCACGGCCACGCCCAGCGCGAACGGCAGCAATGCCGGATTGAACAGCGCGCCGCCGGCATGCACCACGCCGACCGGGATCGCCAGCAGCGCCGCGATCGAGGTGCCCCAGGTCACCGCATCGCCGCCATGCGCGCTGCCCGCGCGCTGGCCCAGCACAATGTAGCAGGCCCAGCCCACGCCCGCGGCCAGCGCGTACAGCACGCCGACCGGATCGAGCGCATGCGCCTGCCCGCGCAGCGGCAGCAGCAGGAGCAGGCCCGCCACCACCAGCGCGATCCAGACGAAATCCAGCAGGCGGCGCGAGCCGAACAGCGCCAGCGCCAGCGGGCCGGTGAATTCCAGCGCCACCGCGATGCCCAGCGGGATCGTGCGCAGCGACAGGTAGAACACCAGGTTCATCGCGCCGATCGACAGGCCGTAGCCCCACAGCGCACGCAGGTCGCGACCGCGCTGCCACGAACGCCACGGCCGCCGCACCAGCAGCAGGATCGCGGCGCCCAGGCCCAGCCGGCACGCGGTGGCGCCCTGCGCGCCGACCATGGGGAACAGCTGCTTGGCCAGCGCGGCGCCAAGCTGGTACGAGGCCATGCTGACCAGCAGCATGCCGACCGCGAACAGCACGGAAGCACGGGAGGTGTGCGCGGGCACGGGCGATGACCGGAGGGGGCGGGCCGCCATGATGCCTGCGCCGGCGCGCGATGCCCATCCCGGCCACGGGCAAAGGCGCATCGACGCCACCGCCCTCGCAACAGACCTGTGGGGGCGCACCCTGTCCACAAGGGACTTCCTTCGGTCGTGCGCGATGGCTCAGGCGCCGATCAGAGCAAAAAGCATTCGCGCACGACCGAAGGAAGTCCCTTGTGGACAGGGTGGGCTCCTACAGTCAGGTCACGCGCGCGTACAGGCTGCCGTTGGCGGGCAGCCGCAGGCGCTCGCCGTGCAGCGTACCGGCCAGCAGGCCGTGGCCATCCAGAAGTTGCAGCGTTCCCGGCAGTGGCAACGCGAACTCCACCGGCGCGGCGGAGAGGTTGAACACGGCCAGCACGCGCTCGCCGCCCAGCTCGCGCACGAAGGCCAGCGCCGGCTCGGGCGTGTCGAGGAAACGGATCGTGCCGTGGCACAACGCGGGCTGGTCGCGGCGCCAGTGCATGAAGCGGCGATAGCCGTTGAGCGCCGAGGCCGGATCGGCCTGCTGGCGCGCCACGTCCAGCACGCGGTGCTCGGGCGGCACCGGCAACCACGGCGTGGCGCTGCTGAAGCCGGCGTGCTCGCCATCATCCCACGGCATCGGCGTGCGGCAGCCGTCGCGACCCTTGAACTCGGGCCAGAACGCGATGCCGTAGGGATCGCGCAGCGCCTCGTAGGGAAGCTCCGCCTCGGTGAGGCCCAGCTCCTCGCCCTGGTACACGCAGACCGAGCCGCGCAGCGAGCAGACCAGCGCGGTGAGCTGGTTCGCCATCGCAGCCGAACCGTGGCCGTTACCCCAGCGGCTCAGCACGCGTTCCACGTCGTGGTTGGAGATCGCCCAGCATGGCCAGCCTTCGGTCATCTTCGCCTCCTGCGCACGCACGGTGTCGCGGATGTAGGCGGCGCTGAAGTCGTCGGTGAGCAGCTCGAAGCTGTAGCCCATGTGCAGGCGACGGCCGCTGGTGTATTCGGCCATGGTGGCTAGCGAATCCTCCGAGGAGATCTCGCCCAGCGTGGCGCTGCCCGGGTAGCGGTCCATCAATGCCCGCAGTTCCTGCAGGAAGGCGAGGTTCTCCGGCCGCGTGTTGTTGTAGTAGTGGTACTGGAACGCGTAGGGGTTGTCGGCGCTGTAGCCGCGCCCGGTGCGCTCGGCTTTCGGCTTGGCCGGGTTGTCGCGCAGCTGCGCGTCGTGGAAGCAGAAGTTGATCGAGTCGAGGCGGAAGCCGTCCACGCCGCGGTCGAGCCAGAAACGCAGGTTGTCCAGCACCGCCGCGCGCACGGCCGGGTTGTGGAAGTCGAGGTCGGGCTGGGCGGCGAGGAAGTTGTGCAGGTAGTACTGGCCGCGCCGCGGCTCCCACTGCCACGCGCTGCCGCCGAAGATCGACAGCCAGTTGTTCGGCGGCGTGCCGTCGTCGTTGGCGTCGGCCCATACGTACCAGTCGGCCTTCGGGTTGTCGCGGCTCTGCCGGCTTTCGCGGAACCAGGCGTGCTCCTCCGAGGTGTGGCTGAGCACCTGGTCGATCATCACCTTGAGCCCGCGCGCATGCGCTTCGGCCAGCAGGCGGTCGAAATCGGCGAGCGTGCCGAACAGCGGGTCGACATCACAGGGATCGGCGATGTCGTAGCCGAAGTCCGCCATCGGCGAGCGGAAGAACGGCGCGATCCAGATCGCGTCCACGCCCAGCCCGGCCACGTAGTCGAGCCGCTCGATGATGCCGGGAAGATCGCCCACGCCGTCGCCGTCGGTGTCGAGGAAGCTGCGCGGGTAGATCTGGTAGATGACGGCTCCGCGCCACCACGGTGTGTCAGTCATTGCCAAGCCCCATGACAAATGGCGGGCAGCCTTCCGGGCGCCCGTTGTCGAACGGCAGCCAGCTTAGTGGCAGGGCATGGCGATCCCGCACAGTGCTGCATACGTATTCATGGATGCTGCAGACGCGTCATGCACCTGCGACAAATGGACGTCCAAACGATTTCGTGCGGATGGCGCCTTCTCGCGCCGATGCAGGCGCGGCAAGGACTCGTGCGTTGCGCACCGCGTCGCGCATGGCAGCGCGACGGCGCGATGTTGCATCGCAGCGGAGGCTCTCGTGCCGCGCCATGAATACGTATGCACGAATCGTTCGCGCCGAAAACGCCGGCCTAACATGCAATCACGCGACGGGGCGCGCAGACGCAAACCGGCTGCCGACGACCGCCGTCGATGGAATCGCCGGAAGGTTCACGCCGCGACAACGACAGACAACGACCATTTCGTGGGGAGACGAGACATGTTGATGAAACACAAGCTGCTGGCCATGGCGATCGCATCGGCCTGCTTCGGCACCTGTGCCGTGGCCAGCGCCGCCACCGCGCCGGCGCCCGCCGCGCAGCAGCAGGACAACCAGCAAAGCACCAGCGACCAGGCCACCAGCACGAATCCCTTGTCTCCGCGGGACAAGAAGGAAAAAGCGAAGCAGATGCAGGGCGTGCAGGTGAACGGCTTCGTCAGCAGCATCGAGAACTCCACCGCGCTGAAGAAGAACGCCGACTCCATCGTCGAGGCGGTCTCGGCGGAACAGGTCGGCAAGCTGCCCGGCACCTCCATCGCCGACACTCTGGGCCGCCTGCCCGGCCTTGCGGTGCAGACCCTGAACGGTCGCCCGCAGGTGCTGACCATCCACGGCCTCGGCCCCGACTTCTCCACCGCCCTGATCAACGGCGGCCAGCAGGTCAGCACGACCAACAACCGTGACGTGGCGTTCGACCAGTACCCGTCGAGCTGGTTCGACAACGTGGTGGTGCACCTCAGCCCGCAGGCCGACCTGATCGGCCAGGGCCTCACCGGCACGGTGGACATGCACACGATCCGCCCGCTGGAGAAAAGCGGCCCCGAGGCGGCGGTGAACGCCAAGTACACCTGGAACAGCATGTCCGAGCTGGCGCCCGGCAAGGGCGTGAGCAACAAGGGCCGCGACCTCAACGGCGTGTGGGTGCACCAGTTCGCCGACCACACGATCGGCGTGACCCTGGGCGTGGACCTGGAGGACAACCCCTCGCAGATCCAGCACCAGGCGCCGTGGGGCTATGCCAACGACGCGAATGGCAACTACGTGATCGGCGGCTCGAAGAACTACGGCATCACCGACTCGATGAAGCGCAACGGCGTGCTGGCCACCGTGCAATGGCAGCCGAACGAGTTCTACACCGGTACCGTCGACGTCACCTACGACAACTTCAAGGAAGTGCAGCAGGCCAAGGGCATGGAGTTCCCGCTGTTCTACAGCTCGGCACAGCTGCAGCCCGGCGCCACGGTACAGAACGGTTTCGATCAAAGCGGCACCTATAGCAACGTCAAGCCGGTGATCCGCAACGACTACAACAGCACCAGCGCCCGGGTCTACAACTTCAACTGGGACAACAAGTTCACCCTCAACGAGAACTGGTCGGTGGACGTCGACGCGAACTACTCGCGCGCCACCCGCCATGACGTCAATCTCGAGAGCTACTCCGGCACTGGCTACACTCCGGCCAACGGCGCGCTCGACACCGTGGGCTTCAACGAACGCGACAACGGTCTGCTCTACCTCAGCCCGTCGCTGGACTACACCAACGGCGTGGTGCTGACCGATCCGCAGGGTTGGGGCGCGGGCAGCGACGTGGTGCAGGCCGGCTTCATCAACGCGCCGCGCACGGTCGACTACCTCGCCAACCTGCGCATTGCGGTGGAACGCAGCTTCGCCAGCGGTCCGTTCTCCAGCGTGGAGTTCGGCGTCAGCAACAGCAACCGCAACAAGACCTACCACATCGACCAGGCCTTCCTGACCCTGGGTGGCGGCACCATCAGCGGCGGCAGCGCGGTCAAGACCGCACCGATCCAGGGCGGCAGCAGCTGCGATCCGCTGTCGTGGATGGGTATCGGCCCGCAGATTTGCTACAACCCGTTTGCCCTGATCGACAACGGTTCGCTGGTCAACGTGCCGACCTTCGGCTCCAACACCGGCACGCCGCCGGACTGGAAGACGCACGAGAACGTCTTCACGCCGTACTTCCAGTTCAACATCGACACCAACCTCGGCGGCATCAGCCTGCGCGGCAACTTCGGCATGCAGGTGCAGCAGACCGCCCAGCGTGCGACCGGCGAACGCGTGGCGCCGGGCAGCGCGATCACCGGCAACGGGATCGAGCTGATCCCGGTGACCGGCAGCACCAGCTACACCCGCTACCTGCCCAGCGCGAACCTGATCTTCGGCTTCACCGACAACGACGACCTGCGCGTCAGCGCGGCCCGCACCCTGGCCCGCCCGCGCATGGACCAGATGAACGCCGGCCTCGGGGTGAGCGGCAACTTCACGCACCTGCAGAGCACCAATCCGAACCAGGCGTTCTTCAGTGCCTCGGGCGGCAACCCGAAGCTGACGCCCATCATGGCCGACAACTTCAACGTCAGCTACGAACACTACTTCTCGGGTCCGGCATCGGGCTACCAGTGCAACTCCACCGACCAGAAGAACTCGGACCTGTGCCGCAGCGGCGGCGGTGGCGGCTACTTCTCGGTGTCGGGCTACTTCATCGGCCTGCACGACTACATCAACCCGAACGCGTCCTTCCTGTACGACTTCAGCTCCTTCCTGCCGTTCACCTTGAGCCCGGCGGAGTTGAGCCAGCTGGGCACACCCCTTGGCATCGTGAGCGGCCCGACCAACGATGGCCGCGGCTACGTGAAGGGCATCCAGGGCACGCTGAACTTGCCGTTCAACCTGATCGCGCAGCCGCTGGACGGCTTCGGCGTAATCCTCACCGGCAACCGCAACAAGAGTTCGCTGGTCTACCCCGGCAATGCCGCGCCGATCACGGTGCCGGGCCTGTCGAAGTGGGTCGCCAACGGCACGATCTACTACCAGCACAACGGCTTCGAGGCCCGCATCAGCGACAGCTACCGCTCGAACTTCCTGGGCGAGGTGTCGGGCATCAGCGCCACGCGCATCGAGCAGACGCTGAAGGGCGGCAGCAGCTACGACGCCCAGGTGAGCTACACGTTCGACAGCGGCCGCTTCAAGGGCCTGACCTTGATCGCGCAGGGCTCGAACCTGTCGAACCATCTCTTCACCACGTTCCAGAACAACGACCCGCGCCAGGTACTGATGTGGGAACGCTACGGCCGCACCTACTCGATCGGTGCCTCGTACAAGTTCCAGTAAGCGGCGGCACCGAAGCTTCTGTGTAACTCCCCGTGCCCCGCTGCGTGCAAACCAGCGGGGACTTTTTTTTCATGACGCCGACGCGAAGATGGAACGCGCATGGGCCACCGAGGAGCCGGCATGGGTGACGACATCGACAATGCACGCATACGCCGGCTGGTGATCGTGGGCGGCGGCACCGCGGGCTGGCTGACCGCGGCCCTGCTCGCCCGCGCGCTGGGCTCGCAGCTGCAGATCAAGCTGGTGGAATCGGCCGAGATCGGCACCGTCGGCGTGGGCGAGGCGACGATCCCGCAGATCCTGCACGTCAACCGCTTCCTCGGCATCGACGAGGACGACATGCTGCGTGCCGTGCACGGCACCTTCAAGCTCGGCGTGCAGCTCAACGATTTCACCCGCGTGGGCGAGTCCTATATCCACGCGTTCGGCGACCTCGGCCTGCCGCTGGGGCTGACGCCGTTCCACCACTACTGGCTGCGCGCCGTGCAGGGACGCACCAATGCCGCGGGCGCAGGAGATGCAGGAGCGGCCAGCCGCGGCCGCCCCGGTGCACAGAGCCTGTGGGCGCATTCGCTGAATGCGGCCGCCGCCGCCCAGAACCGTTTTGCGCGGATGGACACGGTGCCGAACAGCCCGCTGGGCGGCATCCGCTACGCCTACCATTTCGACGCCTCGCGGTACGGCCAGTACCTGCGCGAACACATCAAGCCCGGCATCGTGCAGCGCATCGAGGGCAAGGTGGTCGACGTGCGCCTGCACGCCGAGGACGGCCACATCGAGTCGCTGCTGCTGGACAACGGCAGCACGGTCGAGGGCGACTTCTTCATCGACTGCTCCGGCTTCCGCGGCCTGCTGATCGAGGGCGCGCTGCAGACCGGTTACGAGAACTGGCAGCACTGGCTGCCCTGCGACCGCGCGCTGGCGGTGGGCAGCGCGCCGGGCGGCCCGATGCGGCCGTACACGCAGGCCAGCGCGCGCACGGCCGGCTGGCAGTGGCGCATCCCGCTGCAGACCCGCACCGGCAACGGCCACGTGTACTGCAGCCGCTTCATCAGCGACGACGAGGCCGCCGCGCAGCTGCTGGCGAACCTGGAAACCGAGGCGCTGGGCGATCCGCGCCCGCTGCGCTTCGCCACCGGCATGCGCAAGCTGGCGTGGAACCGCAACTGCCTCGCGCTGGGCCTCGCCGCCGGCTTCATGGAGCCGCTGGAATCGACCAGCATCCACCTGGTGCAGTCCGGCGTGAACCGCCTGCTGGCGATGTTCCCGGACCGCCACTGCGACCCGAAGCTGGCGGACGAGTACAACCGCCAGACCCGCTTCGAATACGAGCGCGTGCGCGACTTCCTGATCCTGCACTACAAGGCCACCGAGCGCACCGACACTCCGTTCTGGCGCCAGTGCGGCGCGATGGACATTCCGTCGGAACTGGCGCGGCGCATCGAGCTGTTCCGGCGCACCGGCATGATCTTCCGCGAGGGCGACGAACTGTTCACCGAGACGGGCTGGCTGCAGGTGCTGCTGGGCCAGCGCATCGAGCCGGCGCGCCATCATCCGCTGGCCGACGAGCTGGACGACCGGCAACTCGACCACTTCCTCGCCGACGTGCGCACCCTGGTCGGCCGCGCCGTGGCCATGCTGCCCCCGCACCACGAGTTCGTGGCGCGCCACTGCGGCATGCCCGCGACCGCCGCGGCCGGGCACATGCCGGCGACTGCCATGACGGAGACTCCATGAAAACCCCGCTCCATCTTGCGCTCGTGCTCTCCGCCGCCATGCTGCTGCCGGCCGCGCCCGCACCGGCCGCCACGCCTCCCGCCGCCGCCACGGTGCAGGCGCCCTCCGACGTGTACTACGAGATCTTCGTGCGCAGCTGGTACGACAGCGACGGCGACGGCACCGGCGACCTCAACGGCGTCACCGCCAAGCTCGACTACCTGAAGTCGCTGGGCGTGGACGGCATCTGGCTGATGCCGATCAACCCCTCGCCCAGCTATCACGGCTACGACATCACCGACTACGAGGCGATCAACCCGCAGTACGGCACGATGGCCGACTTCGAGCGCCTGCTGCGCGAGGCGCACCGGCGCGGCATCAAGGTGGTGCTGGACCTGGTGATCAACCACACCAGCGACGAGTCGCCGTGGTTCAAGGCCGCGCAGGACCCGCGCAGCCCGTACCGCCACTGGTACGAATGGGCCACGCCCGGCACCGACCTCAAGGCGATCAGCGCCACCGGCGGCCCGCTGTGGCACGCATTGCCCGATGGTGACCCGGCTTCAAAACAGTATTACCTCGGCGTGTTCGTGGCGCAGATGCCCGACCTCGACTACGACACCCCCGCCGTGCGCGCCGAGATGATCAAGGTCGGCCGCTTCTGGCTGGACAAGGGCGTGGACGGCTTCCGCCTCGACGCCGCGCAGCATGTCTACGACGACCGCGAAACCGACGCGGACAATCCGGTCGCGCTGAAGAAGAACCTCGCGTGGTGGCGCGAATTCCACCGGGGCATCGACGCCTCGAACCCGCACGCCTGGCTGGTCGGCGAAGTGGCGCGGCAGAACCCGGACGACCTCACGCCGTGGATGGACGCGCTGGATGCGGTGTTCGACTTCCCGCTCGCCACCCGGCTGGTCGACAGCGCGAAGGAGGAGCGCGACCGCGACATCGGCGCCACGATGGAACGCATGAGCGCGGCCTACCGCGCCGCCGCGCACGGCCGCTACGACAACGCGCCGTTCCTGTCCAACCACGACCAGGAACGCGTGATGAGCCAGCTGGCCGGCAACCCCACGCACATGCGCACCGCCGCCGCGATGCTGCTCACCCTGCCCGGCCACCCCTTCGTCTACTACGGCGAGGAGTTGGGCATGCGCGGCACCAAGCCCGATCCGCACCTGCGCGAACCGATGCGCTGGTACCGCGCCGGCAAGGGCCCAGGCGAGACGACGTGGGAAGGCTGGAGCGCGGGCGACGGCCCGGCCGTGTCGGTCGAGGCCGAGCAGGCCGATCCCGCCTCGCTGCTGAACTGGTACCGCATGCTGATCCAGTGGCGCCGCGACATCCCCGCGCTGCGCGACGGCGTGCTGCACAACTGGCGCGACGCCAACCTGCAGGTGGCCGCGTGGGAACTGGACGACCCGCACGGCGACGTGCTGGTGCTGCACAATCTGTCCGGCCAGCCGCAGACAGTGCAACTGCCCGCGCAACGGTTCCGCAGCGTGCTCAAGCACAGCTTGCCCGGCACCCGCATCGAGAACAACACGCTGCAATTGCCGGCCTACGGCAGCGCGATCATGAAGTGATGGCATGTCCCAGTAGGAGCGCACCCTGTGCGCGAACGCTTTCGGCTCCAATCGAAACGCAAGACCATCATCGCGCACAGGGTGCGCTCCTACCCGAACCTCCCTCATACCCAACCCGGAACCGCACGATGACGACACCGAAACTGCACGCACTCGCGCTCACCGTGCTGCTTGGACTGGGCCTCGCTCCGGTTGCGCTCGCCACGCCAGACGCCGCCGTCGCGCAGCTGCAAAACGTGGGCCGCGACAGCCTGCAACTCGCGCTGGGCGACGGCAGCGTTTCGCTGCAACTGGTCGCACCCGGCGTGCTGCACGTGCATTACCTGCCGAAGAGCGGCGCCACGCCAGCCAGCCTGGTGATGGCGCCGCATGCCGCCACCCCGGCGTTCCAGCCGCAGGTGCAGCGGAACGGCGACACGGTGACGCTGCGCTCCGACCGCCTCGTCGCCACCTGGCACAAGGCCGGCGGCAAGCTGGACGTGAGCGACGCGCAAGGCCATCCGTTGCTGCGGCAGGCCGACCTCGCCGCGCTGGCGCAGGGCCGCATCGTGCTCGAACACGCTGCCGGCGACGCGCTGTACGGCATCGGCGGCTACGACGCGTTCGAGAAGGACACCCGCGCCGGCATGCTGCGCTCCGGCAAGCAGGTGGCCAAGGCCGGCGAGCAGGGGCATGCCGGCGCGCCGTTCGTGTGGAGCACGGCCGGCTACGGCGTGCTGGTGGATTGCGACGGCGCGGACTTCGACCTCGCCGGTGGCCGCATCACGATCGGCGGGTACGCGCGCCCCGACGCCGACTACTACCTCCTCGTCGGCACGCCGCCACAACTGATGGGTGAACTCGCCGACCTCAGCGGCCACGCGCCGCTGTTCCCGAAATGGTCGAACGGCTTCATCAACAGCCAGTGGGGCATCGACGAAAAGGAATTCCGCGGCATCGTCGCCACCTACCGCGCCAAGCGCATCCCGCTCGACGCCTTCACCTTCGACTTCGACTGGAAGGACTGGGGCAAGGACTGGGGCGAGTTCAGCTGGAACCCGGTGAAATTCCCCGACGGCCCCAGCGGCAAGCTGAAGGCCGACATGGCCGCGCTCGGCGTGCACATGACCGGCATCATGAAGCCGCGCGTGCACGTGGACACCGTGGAAGGCCGCTACGCCACCGCGCACGACCTGTGGCTGCCGGGCGAGAAGGCCAGCCCCGACTACTTCTCGCACAAGCCGGTGAAGGACATCGACTTCGACAAGCCGGCCGCGCGCGCATGGTGGTTCAACCCCCAGCTGGCGCACAGCTTCGACACCGGCATCGTCGGCTGGTGGAACGACGAGGCCGACACCACCAATAGCAACACCCAGTTCCTCAACATGCAGCGCGCCACCTATGACGGCCAGCGTGCGCATTCGCCGCTGCGCGTGTGGTCGATCAACCGCGACTTCTGGCTGGGCGCGCAGCGCTACGCCTATGGCCTGTGGTCGGGCGACATCGCCACCGGCTGGGCCAGCATGGCGGGCCAGCGCGAGCGCATGCTGAGCGCGATCGACGTGGGCGAGATGCAGTGGGGCATGGACGGCGGCGGCTTCCACGGCCACCCGTCCGACGAGAACTACGCGCGCTGGATCGAGTTCGGCGCGTTCACGCCGATCTTCCGCGTGCACGGCGAATTGAACGAGAAGCGCCAGCCGTGGAAGTACGGCCCGGTGGCCGAGGCCGCGGCGACGCACGCGATCCGCCTGCGCTACGCGCTGCTGCCCTACATCTACAGCTACCAGCACCGCGCCAGCACGCAGGGCGTGGGCCTGGTGCAGCCGCTGGCCTTCGTCTGGCCCGCTGACCCGAACGTACGCAACGACGTGCAGAGCTGGCTGTTCGGCGACTGGCTGCTGGTGGCGCCGGTGGTCGAGCAGGGCCAGACCGCGAAGCGCATCTATCTGCCTGCGGGCACGTGGACCGACTGGGCCAACGGCAAGACCTACACGGGCGGCCAGACCATCGAGATCCCGGTGGACGCGAAGACCTGGGCCGACATCCCGCTGTTCGTCCGCGCCGGCGCCATCATCCCCACCCAGCCGGTGATGGACTACGTAGGCCAGCACCCGGTCGCCACGGTGAGCGTGGACGTGTTCCCCGCCGCCGAAGCCACGCACTTCGACTATTACGACGACGACGGCGAGAGCTACGACTACGCGCACGGCGCGTACTTCCGGCAGCGCCTCGCCACGCAACGCAACGGCGACACGGTGAGCTTCGGCACGGCGGCGCCCGAAGGCAGCTACCGCCCCGCGCTGCGGCACTGGCTGGTGCGCGTGCACGGCTTCGCCGCCGGCGCGGTCGACGGACCGCTCAGGCACTACGCCACGCCGGCCGCGCTCGAAGCCGCCGCCGGCGAAGGCTGGAGCACCGCCAGCGACCGCTACGGCCCGCTCACCGTGCTCAAGCTCGATGCGGACACGGCGCGTGCGCTGACGCTGCGGGGCCGTACCGGGCACTGACAAGCGCCTCGGGAAATCATCCCCGCGAAAGCGGGGATCCGGTGCCTCCAGGCTTCCAAATGCCGCAAGACACGGGTTTCCCGCTTACGCGGGAATGACGAAGGTTTCCCAGACGATTCCATCCACCGTCACGCGAGGAGACGCCGGTCCTGGGCACCGGCCAGCGTGGCGGCTTCCGCCCAGTTCGAACCGGGAGGAGTTTCGATGAGTCATCCGATGAAGCGTGATCCGCACGGCCTGCACAGCTTGCCGCTCGCCCTGTGCCTGGCGCTGGCCTTGTCCGGCGCATCGCTGTGGAGCGGCGCCGCGCGCGCGGCCAGCAACGACAACAACGTGGAGTGGGCCGGCCTGTTCCACGACCAGGGGCCGCTGTACGACAGCGCGCCCGAACCCACGGCGAGCACGGCGGTGACGCTCACGTTCCGCACCTTCAAGGGCGACATCACCAGCGCCAACATCAAGTACTACGACAGCGCCGACGGCCAGTACCACTGGGCGGCGATGCACTGGGTGTCGAACGATGCCACCGGCACCTACGACCTCTGGCAGGGCACCATCCCGGCCAGCAGCTCGGAGAAGTATTACCGCTTCCAGATCAACGACGGCACGGCCACCGCCTGGTACAACGCGGCCGGCATCACCTCGAGCGAACCCTCGTCCGGCGACTTCTTCGTCATCCCCGGCTTCACCACGCCAAACTGGATGAAGAACGGCGTGATGTACCAGATCTTCCCGGACCGCTTCTACGACGGCGACACCGGCAACGACGTCACCAACGGCCAGTACACCTACGCCGGCTGCGCCACCGAGCAGCACGCCTGGGGCACGAGCGTCACCGCGAACGTCAGCGGCTGCAACACCGCGGTGTTCTTCGGCGGCGACCTCGCCGGCATCGACCAGAAGCTCGGCTACATCAAGAACACGATCGGCGCGGACATCCTCTACCTCAACCCGGTCTTCGAATCGCCGACCAACCACAAGTACGACACCGCCGACTACTACACGGTCGACCCCGCCTTCGGCAGCAACACCACGCTGCAGCAGCTGATAACCGACGTGCACAGCAGCGGCAACGGACCTCGCGGCTACGTCATCCTGGACGGCGTGTTCAACCACAGCGGCGACAGCAACTGCTGGTTCGGCAAGGCAAGCTACGGCACGCTGAGCTGCCCGCAGCAGGGCGCGTACCAGTCGCAGGCCAGCCCGTACTACGGCTACTACACCTTCCAGACCTGGCCCGGCAGCTACAGCACCTTCTTCGGCATCGGCAGCATGCCCAAGCTGGACTACGGCGCCAGCGGCTCGGCCACGCGCAACCAGATCTATGCCAACTCGGGCTCGGTGATGCAGACGTACCTGGCGCCACACTACGGCATCGATGGCTGGCGGCTGGACGCGGCCCAGTACCTCGATGCCGGCGGCAACAACGGCAGCGACGCCACCAACCACCAGATCATGCAGGAGATGCGCACGGCGGTACTGGCGGTGAACCCGGACGCGGAGATTCTCGGCGAGTACTGGGGCGATGCCTCGTCCTGGCTGGACGACGGCAAGGAATGGGACGGCGCGATGAACTACAACGGCTTCACCCAGCCGGCGTCGGAGTGGATCTGCGGCGTGAGCGAGGCGCGCAACAGCGCCTCGCTCACGCCCACCCAGCTGGACAGCTGGCTGCACGGCACCCGCGCCGACCTGCCGACCGACGTGCAGCAGACCATGACGAACTTCCTCGGCAGCCACGACACCTCGCGCTTCGCCACCCGCTGCGGCGGCGACATCTGGAAGACCTACCTCGGCCTGTTCTTCCAGATGACCTACGTGGGCACGCCGACGATCTACTACGGCGACGAATACGGCATCCAGGGCGGCGCCGACCCGGACAACCGCCGCACGTTCGACTGGTCGCAGGCGACCACGGCCAACAGCGCGGTGGCGCTCACCCAGAAGCTGGTGGCTATCCGCAACAACTGTCCGGCCTTGCGCACCGGCTCGTTCATGACCCTGCTCACCGACGATACCCACGACATCTACGCGTTCGGCCGCTTCGACCGGAGCAACCGCATCGCGGTGGTGCTCAACGGCACCGGCAACACGGAGACGGTGACGGTGCCGGTGTACGAGGAAAGCATGACCAACGGCAGCCAGGTCACCGACCTCATCACCGGCAGCAAGTACACCGTCAGCGGCGGCAACGTCACGGTCAGCGTGTCGGGCCACTACGGCGCGATCCTCGCGCAATGAACCGCACGCCCTTCCGTCCCGTGGCGGAAGGGCTGCTCACACAAGCACGTGCGCATCTGCGTACACTGGCCCCGGACCCGGCCGCATGCCTGCGCCTGCGGCGGTCCGGCCACGGGGGCCGCCGACACGCAGACGGCGGGCAAGCGCATGAAGCCGCTGTCCGCCGACCCGACCGAGGGAAAACCGACATGAGCAAGACCGTCACGGATGCCGCCGTGCACCACGCCCGACGCGCGGCATCGCCCGACATCCGGCGGAGGAGCCCGGCATGAGCATCTTCGGCAACCTGATGCTGGCCCTGACCGCCGCGGCGCACGGACCGCTGTGGCACGACAGCCTGCACTGGCGCAGCCAGAGCGCCAGCATGCTGGTGCAACCGGGCGGCGGTTTCCTGCTGCAGGCGACCCACGCCAGGCGCGCGATCCCGCTGCCGCCGTACGCGGTGCAGACCGCCAGCCCGCTGTTCGACGGCCTGTACGCGATGGCGCAGGACGACCTGCGCCAGGACTCGGTCGCCTCGATCCGCGACGGCGCTTTCGACCACGACCAACCCATTCCCTGCCACTGCTTCGAAACCGGCGCGAAGTGGCACTACGTGTGGACGCGCGACCTCTCCTACGCGGTGGACCTGGGCTTGTGGCGCTTCGATCCCGCGCGCTCGCGCAACGGCCTGCGCTTCAAGCTCTCCGACAGCCGCGTGCCGGACGCGCCCGAGGGGCCAGATCTTAAAGGGCCTTTTGTGATGCAGGACACCGGCTCCGGCGGCAGCTGGCCGATCAGCACCGACCGCGTGGCGTGGTTCCTCGCCGCGCGCCACCTGCTGGACGATGCCGCTTTCGCCAACGCCACCTGGCAAGCGCTCACCAACACGCTGGCGCAGGATCGCCAGTACGCGTTCGACGCGGCCATGGGCCTGTACCGCGGCGAGACCTCCTTCCTCGACTGGCGCGAGCAGAGCTATCCCGCGTGGATGGCGGACGACGTGGTACCGATCGCGCAGTCCTACGCGCTGTCCACCAACGTGCTGCATTACCAGGCGCTGGAACTCGCCACGCAGATGGCGGAACAGCGCCACGATGCGCGCGCGGCGGACTACCAGGCGCAGGCCGAGGCACTGAAGGCGGCGATCAACACCCACTTCTGGCGCGCCGACCGCGGCATGTACATGAGCTACCTCGGCGGCGACGGCGCACCCTACGACACCTACGACCTGCTCGGCCTCGCGCTGGCGATCGACAGCGGCGTGGCCGACACCGACCGCGCGCGGCAATCGCTGGCGAACTACCCGGTGTGGCCCGCCGGCAGCCCGGTGATCTGGCCCGAGCGCGTCGACCAGCCGATCTACCACAACCGCGCGATCTGGCCGTTCGTCAGCGCCTACGCGCTGCGCGCCGCGCGCAAGCTGGACGATCCCGCGCACATCGCGTTCGAGATCACCTCGCTGATGCGCGGCGCGGCGCTGGCCGGCTCGAACATGGAGAACTACGAGCTCACCACCGAGGCCACCCACGTCGACGACGGCAAGCTCGGCGGCCCGGTGGTGGACTCGCCGCGCCAGCTGTGGTCGGTGGCCGGCTACCTCGCGATGGTCGGCGAAGGCGTGTTCGGCCTCGAAGCCGACGGCCGCATCGAACCCAAGCTGCCGGTCGCGCTGGTACCGATGCTGTTCGGCAAGAAGGACAGCATCAGCCTGCAACTCCCGGGCAGGCAGATCACCCTGAAACTCCCGAAGAAGCTGGCCGGCAACCTGCTGGTGGCCGACCGCATCGAGCAGCACGGCAACGACAGCGTGGTGCAACTGAAGGCGGTCAAGCTGCCCGAACTGGCGCTGCGCAGCACGGTGCCGCCGTTCGCGCCGCCGGCGCCGGCCGCGCCGCAGGTGACGCGCGACGGCGCGAACTGGCGGGTGCAGGTCGCCGCACCCGGCGTGCTCTATCTCAACGGCCAGCGCGTGGGCGCGATCGCCGCCACGCTCGCGGTGCCCGCGGCGAGCGCGCTGCAGTGCTTCAGCGTCACGCAGACGGGTGCCGCCGGGCTGGAATCGCTGCAGAGCCCGCCGCAGTGCGAAGGCCCGGTCACCAGCGTCGAAGGCGCGTGGCCGCGCGCATGGACCGCACCCGCCGCCGGCCGCTACCAGGTCGCACTGAGCTATCGCAACGATCACGGCCCGGTCGACACCGGCGTCACCGCCGCGGTGAAGATGCTGGCGATCCGCTGCGCGGGCAGCCCCGAGCGGCGCCTGCCGGTGGTGATGCCGCACAGCACGGGCGAGCAGCTGTCCACCACCGCGCAGTTCGACGCCGGTACCGGCGCGCATTGCAGCTTCGCGCTGGAGCAGGGCTTCAACATGAGCTTCCTCGCGCACAACGCGCACTACACCGGCGGCGCGGGCGGTCGCAGCGGGCCGCTGAACGAGGCCGACGTGGGCGCGCTGCGCATCGTGCCGCTGGCCGCGGAAAACAACCCGTGACCCATGCTGCCCCACTCCCCTCTCCCGAACGCGGGAGAGGGGAGTCGGAAGCAGGGAAGCGGAAGGCATTCACCGAACCACGTCACGCGAACCACATGCGCCCATTCAAACCCTCCGCACCAACGGTCCAGCGCATGGGAACCACCCCATGACCCGCAAACCCGAGCTGTCGTTCTGGCAGATCTGGAACATGTGCTTCGGCTTCCTCGGCATCCAGTTCGGCTTTGCGCTGCAGAACGCGAACGTCAGCCGGATCTTCCAGACGCTGGGCGCGAACGTGGACCAGATCCCGGTGCTGTGGATCGCCGCGCCGTTCACCGGGCTGATCGTGCAGCCGATCATCGGCTACTGCTCCGACCGCACCTGGAACCGCTTCGGCCGCCGCCGGCCCTACTTCTTCGCCGGCGCCGTGCTGGCCACGCTGGCCCTGCTGGCGATGCCGAACTCGCCCGCGCTGTGGATCGCCGCGGGCCTGCTGTGGATCATGGACGCCTCGTTCAACGTGTCGATGGAGCCGTTCCGCGCTTTCGTGGGCGACCAGCTGCCGCCACGCCAGCGCCCGCTGGGCTACGCGATGCAAAGTGTTTTCATCGGCGTGGGTGCGGTGGTGGCCTCGTTCCTGCCCTGGCTGCTCACCCGCTTCGGCGTGGCGAACACCGCGCCGGCCGGCACGGTGCCGCATTCGGTGATGTATTCCTTCTACGCGGGCGCGGTGGTGCTGCTGGGCGCGATGCTGTGGACCATCCTCACCACGCGCGAATACCCGCCGGAGCAGCTGGAAGCCTTCGCCGACAGCCACGTGGCGGAAGAACCGGCGAACGTGGCGGATGCGTGGAAGCTCGGCGCGCTGTTCCTGCTGCTGGGCCTCGTGTTGCTGGTGCTGATCCGGCATTACGCGCTGCGCGAGGAGCTTTATCTGCTGGCCGGCGGCCTGGTCGGCGCCGGGGCGCTGTTCACGTGGCTGGCCCGCACGCGCCGCCGGGGCGCGCTGCGCCAGATCATGGGCGACCTGTACGGCATGCCGCGCGAGATGCGCCGGCTGAACTGGGTGCAGTTCTTCTCGTGGTTCGCGATGTTCGCGATGTGGATCAACACCACGCCCGCCGTCGCCGGGCATTTCTTCGGCAGCACCGACACCACCTCGGTCGCCTACAACGAGGGCGCGAACTGGGCCGGCGTGCTGATGGGCACCTACAACGGCGTGGGCGTGCTGGCCGCGATCGTGATCCCGCTGCTGGTGCGCGCCTGCGGTCTGCGCTGGAGCCACCTGATCAACCTGTGGCTGGGCGGGCTGGGCCTGCTCTCCTTCCTGTTCATCCACGACCCGCACTGGCTGGTCGCCTCGATGATCGGCGTGGGTTTCGCCTGGGCCTCGATCCTCTCGCTGCCCTACGCGATGCTGTCGGACAACCTGCCCGCGGCGAAGATGGGCATCTACATGGGCATCTTCAATTTCTTCATCGTGATCCCGCAGCTGCTCGCCGCCAGCGTGCTGGGCGTGCTGCTGAAGTGGTTCTTCCACGACCAGCCGATCTGGGCGCTGGCGCTGGGCGGCGCCAGCCTGCTGCTGGCGGGGCTGTGCACGCTGCGCGTGCACGAGCCGCGCGACATGGCCGTGACCGCGGGCGAGGCCGCATGAAGCGCCGCCTGCGCGGCGCCCTGCTCGCGCTGCTGTTCGCCGGCTGGCCGCTGCACGCGCTGGCCGCCGCCGACGCCTGCACGCCCACGCGGCGCACGCTGCAGCTCGACGCGCCCGCGTTCGCGCCGGAACGCATCACGGCGGACGTCTACCTGCCCGGCGACTACGCCCGCAGCAGTCGGCGCTACCGCACGCTGTACGCGGACGACGGCCAGGACATGCCGGCGGTGGGGCTGGTGTCCACGCTCGCCGCGCTGTGCCGCGCGCACGCGATCCGCGTGCCCATCGTGGTGGCGGTACACATGCCGCGCGACCGCATGGGCACCTACGGCCTGTCCGACCGCTCCAGCGGACGCAGCCTGTCCGCCGACACCAAGTACGGCCCGGTCGGCCGGCGTGCCCACGACTACTCGCAATGGCTGGCCTCGCGACTGGTGCCGTACATCGACGCGCATTACCGCACCCGCCGCGACGCCGCCTCGCGCAGCATGCTCGGCTGGTCGCTGGGCGGGCTCAACGCGTTCAACCTGGGCTGGCAGTACCCGGAGGTGTTCGGCCGCGTGGGCGCGTTCTCGCCCTCGTTCTGGCTCGCCGCCGACCGCACGAGCGACGCCACGGTGGAACGCACGCGGCTGGCGCAGCGCATGGTCGGCCGCGGGCCGAAACGGCCCGGCCTGCGCTTGTGGTTCGCCGCCGGCACCGCCGAGGAAACCAGCGACCGCGACCACGACGGCGTGATCGACGTGATCGGCGACATCCGCGACCTCGTCGATGGCTACCGTGCGCCCGACGGCTTCCGCCTGCGCGGCCTGCGCCAGCTCGGCTACTCGGTAAACCCGGACTACGCCGCGCACCCGGACCGCCGCGCCGATGTCGCCGTCTACCTGCTGCCCGGCGGCCAGCACAACCAGGCCTCGTGGGCGAAGATGCTGCCGCTGTTCCTGCGTTGGGACGACGGCCGCGCGGGACGCTGAGGTGAACCGCAGCCGCTAGGCCGAGAACGCGCCGCGCGCCGCGGCGAAGAAGCGTTCGGCATCGATCGCCGGCAACGCCGCGCCCAGGCCGTTGCCCTGCAGCTCGTCGCAACCCAGGCCGGCGAGGAACACGGCCTGGGCCGTGGTCTCCACGCCTTCGGCCGCGACCAGCATGCGCAACTGGTGGCCCAGCTCGATGATGGTCTGCGCGATCGCGCCGTCGCCGGCATTGTCGGGCAGCTCGCGCACGAAACTCTGGTCGATCTTCAGCTTGTCGATCGGGAACTGCTTCAGGTAGGCGAGGCTGGAATAGCCGGTGCCGAAATCATCCAGCGCCAGCTGCACGCCCAGCGACTTCAGGCCGGCCAGGGTGGCGCGGATGCGCGCCACGTTCTCCATCAGCGCGCTCTCGGTCATCTCGATCTCCAGCATCGCCGGCGGCACGGCGTGGCGCTGCAGCGCGGCGGCCAGCTGCTCGACGATATGCGGGTACAGCAGCTGCTGCGCCGAGACGTTCACCGCCAGGGTGAAGCCGCGGTGGCCGCGATCCAGCCATTCGCGCAATTGCCGCGCCGCCTGCACGAACACCCAGCCGCCGATCTCGGGCATCAGGCCCAGCGCTTCGGCAACGGGGATGAAGCGCAGGGGCATCACCCGGCCCAGCTCGCGGCAATTCCAGCGCAGCAGTGCCTCGAAACCGGTCAGCGCGTGGTCGAGCGCGCTGTACTGTGGCTGGTAGTACAGCTCCAGTTCGTTGTCGCGCACCGCGTCGCGCAGACGGCTGCCCAGCAGCACGCGCTCCTCCAGCGCCTGTCTCTGCGCCACGCTGAACTCGCCGACGCGGTCGCGGCCGTCGCGCTTGGCCTGGATCATCGCCGCCTCGGCGCCGCGCAGCAGCGCCGCCGGCGTGTCGCCGTGCTCGGGCGAGTGGCTGATGCCGACGCTGGCGGTGAGCAGCAGGCGGTAGTCCTGTCCCTCGATCGGCCGCGCCACCACGCTGCGCAGGCGCTCGGCCAGCTCCAGCGCCGCCTCCCGGCCGAGGCCGCCCGCCGCCACCGCGAACTTGTCGCCGACGATGCGGGCAATCTGCCACTGCGCGCCCAGCGCAGCGCGCAGGCGGCCGGCCACGCGCCGCAGCACGTCGTCGCCGATCACGTGACCCACCGATTCGTTGACCACCTGGAAACGGTCCAGGCCCACCATCAACACCCACACCGGCGCCCCGCCGCCCTGCAGCAACCCGACGAGCGCGCGTTCCAGCTGCAGGCGTCGCGGCAGGTCGGTGATCGCGTCGTGGCTGGCCGCGTGCCGCAGGTCCTGCTCGGCGCGACGGCGGGCGGTGATGTCGTGCGCCACCGCATAGAGCAAGCCGTCGGGCGTGGCGAACACGGTCCATTCCAGCAGGCATTCGCTGCCGTCCCTGGCCACGCAACGGGTCACCGTCTCGCGCGCCTGCGCGCCGACGCCGGTGGGCGCCAGGACCGACCCGGCCGATTCCTCGCCAGGCAGCGGCAGCAGGAACTCGCGGTAATCGCGCCCGCGCAGCTCGTCGGCGCTGCATCCGGTGAGGCGCTGCAGGAACGCGTTGAACTGCACCAGCCGCCCGGTGCGCGGATCGAGGATGCAGAACACTTCCTGCGCCATCTCGAAGAAACGGTTGCGTTCGCGCAGGCGAGCGAGCAGGTGCTCGCTCTCGATGGCGATGCTGGCGATCGGCAGCATGCGATCGATGTCGGCCAGCTCGGCCGGACACGGCTCGCGCGGACTGCGGTAGTACACCGCGAAAGTGCCCAGCACCTCGCCATGGCTGCCGTGTACCGGCGTCGACCAGCACGCCCGCAACCCGTGCGCCAGCGCCAGCTCGCGGTAGCACGTCCAGTACGGGTCGGTGGCGACGTCGCCCACCACTACCCGCTCGCCGCGCCACGCTGCGGTGCCGCAGGAGCCGCGGCCCTCGCCGATCTCCTGGCCGTGGATGCCGCGATTGTAGGTTTCGGGCAGGCTGGGCGCGGCGCCGTGCAGCACGTGCCGGCGATCGGCATCGAGCAGCAGCAGCGAGCACAGCGCACCCTGATTCAGCGACTCGTGCAGCAGGGCAATGCGCCGCAGGCTTTCCGCCAGCGGCTGCTGCGCGGCGATGCCGAGCAGGATCTCGTGCTGGCCGGCGGCCATCCGCTCTCCGCGCTTGCGCGCGGTGATGTCCTGGCAGACGCCCTGCATGCGCACGGCGTGGCCATCCGCACCGGCTTCCACCAGGCCGCGGCTGTACAGCACGCGCACGTCGCCGTCGGGACGGCAGATGCGCTCCTCGAACTCGAACGCGCCGCCATCGTGCAGCGCGCGTTCGATGGTGTGGCGCACGCGCTCCCGGTCGTCCGGATGCACGCAGGCGAGATAGGCCTCGAAGGTGGCCGCATGGCTGGCCGGATCGATGCCGTAGATGCGATACAGCTCGTCCGACCAGCTGACCCGGTTGGCGGCGACCTCCCAGCTCCAGCTGCCGACCCGCGCCAGCCACTGCGCCTGGTCCATCAGGCGCTGCTGCGCCTGCAGGCGCTCCTCTTCGCGCTTGCGCTCGTCGATATCCTGGAAAAAGATCGTGAGCCCGTCGGGCGCGGGATACACGCAGCTCTCGAACCAGCGGCCCCGCGGCGCGAACCAGGCCTCGATGGTGCGCGGCCGCTGCTCGGCCATCGCCTGTTCGTACGCTTCACGGAACGGCCGGTTGCTCTCTTCCGGGAATTCGGTCCAGATGTGCTTGCCGAGCAGGTCCTCGGCGCGTCGTCCGAGGAAGGCGCAGGCGGCGGCGTTGGCGTAGGTGTAGCGCCAGTCGGCGTCCAGCGCCACGTACGCCTCGCTGATGCGCTGGAAGGCGTGCTCTGCCGCCGATCTGGACTGGCTACGCTCCATGGGAACACGCCATGCGCTGTACTGGTGGGCAGGTTATGCCAGAGGCCGACGGTTAACAATGTAAAGCACGGGTGGCGCCGGAATCGCCTACTGCCGCAGGCTCGAACGCCGCACCTTCAGCTGCGCCGGCAGCATCGCGCTCTCGCCGCCCTCGCCCCGGATCAGCCGCAGCAGCTCGTCGACCAGCACCTCGCCGGCCTTGCCGGTGTCCTGCCGCACGGTGGTGAGCGCGGGATTGACGAAGCTGGCCATCGGGATGTCGTCGAAGCCGGCCAGCGCCACGTCGCCCGGCACCGCGAGGCCGCGCTCGGCCAGCGCACGCAGCGCGCCGATCGCGATCAGGTCGCTGGCGGCGAAGATGCCGTCGAACGCGGTGCCACGCTCCAGCAGCAGTTCGGCCGCCTCGTAGCCGGCGCGCTCGGTGGTCTCGGCGTCGGCCTGCAGCGCCTCGTCCACCGCGAGGCCGGCCTCGCGCAGCGCGTCGGCATAGCCGCGGTAACGCTCGTGGAACTCGGGGTAGTGCGGCGTGGCGTCGCCGAGGAAGGCGATGCGCCGACTGCCTTGGGCGATCAGGTGCGCGGTGGCGAGCCGGCCGCCCTCGTGGTTGTCGCAGCCGATCGACACGCCGGGCTGGCCGGGCAGCACCGCGCCCCAGCGCACGAAGCGGGTGCCCTGCGCCACCAGCTTCTCCAGCTTGTCGCGGTGCGACTGGTAGTCGCCGTAGCCGAGCAGGATCAGGCCGTCGGCCTTCTGGCAGCCGGCGAAGTCGGCGTGCCAGTCGCGCGAGAACTGCTGGAACGAGATCAGCAGGTCGTAGCCCCGCTGCGCGCTGGCGCGGGTGATCGAGCCCAGCATCGACAGGAAGAACGGGTTGATGTGCGAGTCGTCGGCGGTGGGATCCTCGAACAGCAGCAGCGCCAGCGTGCCGGTGTGCTGGCGGCGCAGGTTGGAGGCGTTCTTGTCCACCTTGTAGTTCAGCGTGTCGGCGGCCGACTGGATGCGCCGCCGGGTCTCTTCGCTGACCAGCGGGCTGCCGCGCAAGGCGCGCGACACCGTGGATTGCGAAACCCCGGCGAGATGGGCGATGTCGAACGATGTGGCCTTTCCCTTCATCCGCGACCCGGCGTGTGGCGCGGGCGGCGCCGCGCCGCCCCTCGCCGCATCCTACCGTGTCGCGTCACGCAAGACCTTACGTGCGCATGTCTTCGAGTTCGAGGCCGCGCGTCTCGCGCACCGCGCCCAGCACGAACAGGAAGGACAACAGCGCAAAGGCCGCATACAGGCCGTAGGCGAACGGCAGGCCCAGCTCGGCCAGCGCCGGGAAGCTGCTGGTGATCGCGAAGTTGGCCAGCCACTGCGCGGCCGCGGCCACCGCCAGCGCGATCGCGCGGATGGAGTTGGGGAACATCTCGCCCAGCAGCACCCACACCACCGGGCCCCAGCTCACGCCGAAGAACACCACGTAGGCGTTCGCCGCCACCAGCGCCACGATGCCGACGCCATGCGGCAGCACCAGCGCGGCGCCGCTGCCGGTTGCCTGCGAGAAGCACCACGCCATCAGCGCCAGCGTCACCGTCATGCCGGCCGAGCCGATCACTAGCAGCGGCTTGCGGCCGATCCGGTCCACCAGCGCGATCGCCACCAGGGTCACCAGCACGTTCACCACCGAGGTGGCCACGGTGATGCTGAAGGCATCGGCCTCGCTGAAGCCCACCGAATGCCACAGGGTGGACGAGTAGTAGAAGATCACGTTGATGCCCACGAACTGCTGGAACACCGACAGCGCGATGCCGAGCCACACCACCGGCAGCAGGCCCGCGCAGGTGCCGCGCAGGTCGCGCAGGCGCGGCCGATGTTCCATGTGCAGGCTGCGTTCGATGTCGACGAGCTTGTTGTCCAGCGCGACTTCGTCGCGCAGATCCAGCACGTCGCGCAGCACCACCCTTGCCTCGTCCAGCCGGCCGCACACCACCAGGTAGCGCGGCGACTCCGGCACCCCCAGCACCAGCGTGCCGTAGACCAGCGCGGGCACTACCGCGGCGAGGAACATCCAGCGCCAGGCTTCCAGTCCCAGCCACAGCGTGTGCTCGGCCCCGCCGGCCGCGCCGGCCAGCCAGGCGTCGCTGAGCAAGGCGGCGAAGATGCCCAGCACGATCGCCAGCTGCTGCATCGAACCCAGCCGGCCGCGGATCGCCGCGGGCGACACCTCGGCGATGTAGGCAGGCGCGATCACCGAGGCCACACCCACGCCGGTGCCGCCGACCAGCCGCCACAGCACCAGGTCCCACACGCCATGCACCAGGCCCGAGCCCAGCGCGCTCACCGCCAGCAGCACGGCGGCCACCTGCATGGTGCGCACGCGGCCCCAGCGGTCCGCCAGCGGGCCGGCGTACCACGCACCCAGCGCCGAACCCAAGAGCGCGCAGGACACCGCGAAGCCGATCTGCCCCGCACCGAGGCCGAAGCCCGCGCGCACCGCGTCCACGGCGCCGTTGATCACCGCCGTGTCCATGCCGAACAGGAAACCGCCCAGCGCCGCCGCCGCCGCGATCAGCACCACGCGCGCGGTCGCGCGCTGCCCGCCCCTCTCTTCCACGCTGCCCGTTGCGCTCATCGCGATCTCCCCGTGGCTCATTCCCGCCGCAAGGCTACGATTCTTGCTGCGTGGAAGGTGCGCCGTCGCCTTGAATACGTATGCAGGTCGCCGCCGCGTGGCGACCGCTCAGGCAGGGCTGCCGACCCCCAGCAACGCCGCGCGCAGCGCGTCCACGTAGGTACGGCTGGCGCGCAGCGGCGTGCCGTCGTGCAGGCGCAGCAGGCTGTCGCGATTCGACAGCGCCTGCAGCTCGGCCACGCGGTCCAGCCGCACGATGGCCGAACGATGGATGCGCGCGAACTGCGCCGGGTCCAACCGTGCGGCAAGGCGGTGCAGCGGTTCGCGCAGCAGGTGCAGGCGGTCGCCCGCATGCAGGCCGGCGTAGTCGCCCTGCGCCTCGATCCAGTCGATCTGCGCCGCGTCCACCAATTGCACGCGCTGGCCCAGCCGCACCTCGAAGCGGCTGGCCCAGGCCGCCGCCGCGCGGCGCTCGGTCGGGTCGCGCCGGCGCAGCGCCAGCGCCTGCCGGGCGCGATCGAGCGCATCGGCGAAGCGCTCGTCATCGACCGGCTTGAGCAGGTAATCGAGCGCATGCACGGCGAAGGCGCGCAGCGCGAACTGCGCGTGCGCGGTGAGCAGGATCGCCAGCGGCCGTTCCGCCGGCGGCAGACGCTCCAGCGCATCCAGTCCGTTGATCCCCGGCATCTGCACGTCGATGAACACCAGGTCGGGACGCTGCATGCGCATCGCGGCCAGCGCGGATTCGCCGTCGGCGCATTCGCCGATGACCTGCACGTCCGGCTGCGTCGCCAGCCGCGCACGCACGCCGCCGCGCGCCAGCGGCTCGTCGTCCACCACCAGCACGCGCAGGGTCACGCCGGCTCCGCCACGGATGCCGCGAGGTTGCGGCAAGGCAGCGCGATGTCGATCGCGCAGCCGCCGTCGTCGGCCAGCGCGAACTCGAAGCGCTGCGCCTCGCCGTACAGCCGCGCCAGCCGTTCGCGCACGTTGCGCAGGCCGATCGCAGCCGGACGCGCCTCGTCATCCGCCGCACCGGGTACGGTCGGCACGCCGTCGTTGCGCAGCGACAGCCGCAGCAATTCGCCGTCGCGCTCGACCGCGAGCGACACGCGGCCCGGTGCAAGGCGCGGCGCGATGCCGTGGCGGATCGCGTTCTCCAGCAGCGGCTGCAGCAACAGCGGCGGCACCGCCGACTGCAGCACGCCGGAACCGATACGCACGTCCAGCAGCAGGCGATCGCCCAAGCGCACCTTCTCAAGGTCGAGGTAATGCCCGGCCAGCGCCAGCTCCTCGGCCAGCGTCACCTCGTGCGCCTCGCCGCTGTCCAGCGTGGCGCGCAGCAGATCGCCGAGCCGCGCCAGCATGCGGTTCGCTTCCGGGTTGCGGTGCTCGGCCACCAGGGTGGAAATCGCGTTGAGCGTGTTGAACAGGAAGTGCGGCTGCAGCTGGTAGCGCAGCGCGCGCAGCTCGGCGTCGCGCGCCCGCGCAGCGATCTCCTGCACCCGTTCGCGTTCGGCCTGCAGCGCCGCGTAGTGATCCACCACCGCGTGCACGGCGCCGAACGCGATCAGCGCCAGCCAGCAGCCGTCGAGCCCGCCGAACAGCAGCCGCCACTGGAAGCGCGGCAGCAGGCCGAGGCGGACCGCCAGCAGTTCGCCCAGCGCATTGTTGGCCAGCGACATCGCGTAGCTCAGCGCCAGCAGCGCCGGAACCGCCAGCCACCACGACACGCCGCGCCGCCGCAGCCCGCGCTGCGCGGCCGCCATCGGCACGATCCACACGAGGTAGGTGAGCGCGTACAGCACGCGGAAATCCACCGCGCGGCCCCGCCCCAGTTCGGGCAGCGCCATCACCGCCATGCACAGCACCAGTGGCAGACCCGCCAGCAATGGCAGCCAGAACGGAACATTGGCGCCGCGGCGGACGGTGGGTACGGCAAGGCTCATGCGCAGGGGTTTCCGGCATCGGCGACAAGCTCCCGGCCTGCCGCCGCTTCACTCTAGGAGCTTGGGCGGCAGAAATCATCCGGGTTGCGAAGCCCGTCGTGCGGCGCATCTTTCCGCCTCGAATGTTTCTACCGCCCAAGCTCCTAGCGCAGCTGCGTCGGCTCGCTGGAATACGCCATCGCGCTGATCTTCCAGTCCCTGCCGGTGTTCACCAGTTGCCAGGCCTCGTGGCCGCGGTTGTTGACCTTGCCGTCGGCGAGGAACACGAAGTCGAAATACACCGAGGCGATCGCGCCGTCGGTCGCGATGCGCACGTTGGAGAACTGCTCCTCCATGCGGCCCTTGCTGCCGACCACGAAGTCGATGAAATGCCTGTAGTTGTCGGCATGGAAGCGCGGCATCTGCGGACGCTTCGCGCTGAGCTGCCGGTACGCATCGTCGCCCAGCACCTCGAACCAGGCGCCGCCTTCGGGCATGAACAGGCTCTCCAGACCCGCCTTGTCCTTGGTGATCAGCGCCGTCTGGAACTTCGCGACCACCTGCTCGATCTGCGCGTGCGCGTCCGGCGCCGCCGGGGTGGCGGCGCGGGCCGCGACGGTTAAGGCGGCCAGCAGCGGCCACGCGAACAATCCGCTTTTCTTCATGTGGGGACTCCGGTGCAGTGGATGGGCAGGCCCATTCCACACGGCGCCGCGACGAACGCGCCAGCGCGCTGCGGCGAACCGTGCCCGCGGCGCGGTGAAGCGCCAGCCGAAAGTCCGCAAAAGGAAAGCGGCCGGACATGCCGGCCGCTTTCGTCGCATGCCGGCGCCATGCGTGGCGCCGCAGGCTTGCTCAGAACGTGTACTTCAGCGTGGCGCCCACGCCGTAGTCCGGGCTGCCGTCGGCGAAACCGCCCATCACGTAGGCCTGCAGCCGCCAGCTGTCGCCCAGCTTGTGGTTCCAGTAGCCGGTCAGCTCGCTCTGCGGCGCGCCGCCGCTGGCGATGCGCTCGCGGTAGTAGTAGTAGGCGCCGAAGCTGTCGTCGTGGCTCAGCTTGTACTGGGCGCCCAGCGTGGCGTTGAAGCCGTTCTTCAGCTGGATGTACTGCGAGCTGCCGTACTTCATCCAGCCCACGCCGCCGAACGCGGTCCAGTTGCCGATCACCTTGTAGGTATCCAGCGACAGGCCGTAGTCGTTCTTGCCGGTGCCCAGGCCCTTGTCCGCATCGGCGGTGCCGAACTTGATCTTGCCGGTGAGGTCGACGCCGAAGCTCTGGTCGTTGCTGGTGAACAGCTGGTAGCCGGCCGAGGCCACCACGTCGCCGAGGCCGGAGGCCGAGCCGTTGGTCGGCGTGCCCGGCACCGGCGGCAGCGGCGTGCCACCGGCGTTGCCCTTGCCGTGGCCGCGGCCATGCGGATTGCCGTTCTTCACCTTGCCCACGCCCGGGATCACGTCGCTGGGGCCGCTGACGTTGATGTAGGGCACGACCAGCTTGAAGGTCCAGTTGCCGGTGTCGTACTCGCCCGTGACCGGCATCGACCAGATGTCGGTGGTCGAGGTACTGCCGTACTTGCCGCTGCTGTAGTCGGCGCCCGCGGAGACGCTGAACTGGTCGTTGTCCGTGCCGGCGGCGTGGGCCGCCGGCGCGCCGACCAGCAGCAGACCGCCGGCCAGCATCCAATACGATTTGTTGCTCATGTGCTGGAAATCCTGATGGGTAGACATGACGACGGGCCCGGCAGCAGCCGGACCCGTCGGTGGACAGGTACGTGCTCAGCCGCCCGGGCGGCCAACATGATCCGGGTGGTCCGGATGGTCCGGGTGTTCGGGACGATCCGGGTGCTCCGGACGATCGACCTTGCTCAGGCGCTCGGCACGGGCGGGACGATTGTCCATGTCGTGGCCGTGGCCCTGCGCCAGTTCGACCCGTGCGACCTTGTCGTGATCGCGGTGGCCGTGCTCGGCAAGCTCGCCGGCATGCTTCGGCGCGCGCATCACGTCGCCCAGCTTGAAGCCCATGTCCTTCGCGATCTGGCCCCAGCCCTCGCCGCTGGCACGCGCGGCGAGCACGCCTTTGAGATCGACGGTGCTGCCGTCGGTCATCACCAGCTTGCCGCCGTTGAGCGCGGCCTCGAGTTCGCTCGCGGAGGCCAGCCTCGCCAAGGCGGGCAT
>Ga0207702_10000074_pt1 | contig 113070 bp, 105 predicted proteins | sample KBSCornC62_FD_184302 | JGI IMG/M metagenome (GOLD analysis project Ga0207702, IMG submission 184302) | Corn rhizosphere microbial communities from Kellogg Biological Station, Michigan, USA - KBS Corn C6-2 (SPAdes) (version 2) | ecosystem: Host-associated > Plants > Roots > Rhizosphere > Soil ...
GCGAAAGTCGCGGTCGACGCGGTGTTCGACAGCGTTTCCGTCGCCACCACGTTCCGCAAGGAACTGGCTGCCGCGGGCGTCATCTTCCTCTCCATCTCCGAAGCGATCCGCGAGCACCCCGAGCTGGTGAAGAAATATCTCGGCAGCGTCGTCCCGCAGCGCGACAATTACTTCGCCTGCCTCAACAGCGCGGTCTTCTCCGACGGCACCTTCGTCTACGTACCCCAGGGCGTCCGCTGCCCGATGGAGCTCAGCACCTATTTCCGAATCAATGCCGAGAACACGGGCCAGTTCGAGCGAACGCTGATCGTCGCCGACAAGGGCTCCTACGTCTCGTACCTGGAAGGCTGCACCGCGCCGATGCGCGACGAGAACCAGCTTCACGCCGCGGTAGTCGAGATCTTCGCGCACGAGGACGCCGAGGTGAAATACTCGACCGTCCAGAACTGGTATCCGGGCGACAAGGAGGGGCGCGGCGGGATCTTCAATTTCGTCACCAAGCGCGCGCTCTGTTCGGGTGACCGGTCGAAGGTGTCGTGGACGCAGGTCGAAACCGGCAGCGCGATCACCTGGAAATATCCGAGCTGCATTTTGAAGGGCGATGGCAGCGTCGGCGAATTCTATTCGGTCGCGCTGACCAACAACCGGCAGCAGGCCGACACCGGCACCAAGATGATCCACATTGGTGCCAACACGCGCTCGACCATCGTATCGAAGGGCATCAGCGCGGGCCGCTCGAACAACACTTATCGCGGGCTGGTGCGCGTGCTCCCGCGCGCGGAGAACGTGCGCAACTTCACCCAGTGCGATTCCCTGCTGCTCGGCAGCGACTGCGGCGCGCACACCGTGCCTTACATCGAGGTCAAGAACCCGACCGCGACGATCGAGCATGAGGCCACGACCTCGAAGATCAGCGAGGACCAGCTCTTCTACGCGATGAGCCGTGGGCTCGACCAGGAAGCGGCGGTGGCGCTGATCGTGAACGGCTTCGCGCGCGAGGTGCTGAAGCAGCTGCCGATGGAGTTCGCGGTCGAGGCGCAGAAGCTGCTGGGAATTTCGCTCGAGGGGAGCGTGGGATGATCAATACTGCTTTTCGACTCATCATTCTCGTTCCCGCCGCGTTGCTATTCGTACTGCTTGGCGTGCTGAGTTTCGGATCTGCGGACTTCGGCATTCGAACATCTCTGATTTTTGCGCTGATGGCTTCGCTCCCAACGGCCTTGGTCATTTGGACGTTGGCAGATCACCGCAAACGCGCCCGTGCAAAGAGCGGAATGAATCACTTACCCCCGATAAGCATGCTGGAGATCGATAGATGATGCCGCTGTTGTTCCTTGCCGCGGCGTCTGCGGATCTCGATGCGCTCGACCAGGCGGTGGCGCATTGCGACCGCGCGTCGGTGAATCCGATGTTTGCGGGCGAGGCCGCGCGGCGGAGCGAGTTCCTGCTCGATGCTTATCACGAGCAAGAGGTGATCGTCGCCGACCGTCTCGCGCTTTCCGACCAGCGCCGAACGCTGCGCGAGAATGCGGACATGAAGGCTGTCGAGCGGAAGCAATCCGACAAGCAGTTGGACCTGCAGCAGGCGGCGATCGAGGACCGGCAGAAGGCGCTCAACGACAAGCGCATGCTGGAAGGAATCCGCGACGATGCGATGGATTCGATGCGTCACTATTTCCTCCTCAACTGCCCCGCCGGCGGCGGACGGGAGACGGCGCGCTGATGCTCGACATCTCGAATCTCCACGCGACCGTCGCAGACAAGCCAATCCTGAACGGCGTGTCGCTGAACGTCCCTGCGGGAGAAGTGCACGCGATCATGGGTCCGAACGGGTCGGGCAAGTCGACGCTGGCTTACGTCTTGTCGGGGCGACCCGGCTACGAAGTGACGGAGGGGTCGGTGACCTTCTCGCCAACTCGTCATTCCCGCGAAAGCGGAGACCCAGCCGAACAGGAGAAACTAGGTTCCCGCTTTCGCGGGAATGACGAATTAGATCTCTTATCCCTTGAGCCGCATGAGCGCGCCGCGGCGGGTCTCTTCCTCGGCTTCCAGTATCCGGTCGAGATCCCCGGAATCTCCTATCTCCAGTTCCTGCGCGAGAGCCTCAATTCCCAGCGCCGTTCGCGGGGCGAGGCCGAGCTCAGCGCCGGCGAGTTTATCAAGTTCGCGCGCGAGCAGGCCGCGCTGCTCGACATGGACGCCGACATGCTCAAACGTCCCGTCAATGTCGGCTTTTCCGGCGGCGAGAAGAAGCGCGCCGAGATGGTCCAGATGGGTATCCTCAACCCGCGCTTTGCGGTGCTCGACGAGACCGACAGCGGCCTCGACATCGATGCGCTGCGCATCGTCGGCGAAGGCATCAACCGCATCATGCGCGCACCCGACAAGGGCGTGCTTCTGATCACCCATTACGAGCGCCTGCTCGAGCATGTCCGGCCCGACAAGGTGCACGTCCTTCAGGCGGGTCGGATCACCCGCTCGGGCGACATCGCGCTTGCCCGCGAGCTCGAAAACACCGGCTACGCGGAGGCAGCTGCGTGATGAGGATTGGGCCTTGCACAAACTTCACCCCGGACTTGATCCGGGGCCTGCCTGCCTTTGCGGCCCAAGAACAAGGCGGATCCCGGCTCGAGGCCGGAATGACTGTTGAGGTGCGCTCATGACGGCGCCCTTCCCCACCCACAAGCAGGAGGCGTGGCGCTACGCCGACCTCGATGCCCTGCGCCCGGTCTGGCAGCAATTCGCCGAGCCACTGACGCTCACCGTCGGTCCCGGCGAGACGTTCGAGAAAATCTGGCTGCCGGGCGATGACGATGTGCTAGTGCGCCGGGTCCAGATCGCGCTCGAGAAGGGCGCGAGCGCGCGCGTCTTCGTGCTGAACGCAGCCACCGAATATGGCAGGACCGAGCTCGAAGTCAGCCTGGCGGATGGCGCGGATTTCGAGCTGTTCGGAGCGAATATCGGCACCGACGTTTCGACGAACGAGATCGTCACCAACATCAGGCACGTCGGCGTCGGCGGCCGCTCGCGCCAGGTCATTCGCAGCGTGCTCAACGGCAAGGCAATCGGCTCGTATCTCGGCAAGGTCGAGGTCGAGCGCGGCGCGCAGCAGACGGACGCTGAGCAATCGGTCAAGGCCGTGCTGCTCGACCGCGGCGCGACCGCAAATTGCAAGCCCGAGCTCGAGATCTTTGCCGACGACGTGAAGTGCGCGCACGGCGCGACCGTCGGCGAGCTCGACGCGATGCAACTGTTCTACGCCGAAAGCCGCGGCCTCGATCCGGTGAGTGCCCGCGCGCTGCTTCTCGAAGGTTTCGTCATGGGCCTTTGGGACACCGCGAAAGAGCCGGCCGCGATTTCCGAGGCAGCGCGTGAAGCCCTGCGGAGGGTCGTGTGAACGCGCCGACCCGCATCAACTCGGCGCTCAACGTGCGCGACCAATTCCCCGCGATCGCCGGCTGGCACTATCTCGACAGCGCAGCGACCGCGCAGAAGCCGCAGGCGGTCATCGACGCGATCGTGCAGGCCTACTCGCGCGACTATGCCACAGTGCATCGCGGCGTCTACGAACGCTCGGCGACGATGACCGACGCATACGAGCGCTCGCGCGCGGCGGCGTCGAACCTGATCGGCGGCCAACCGAACGAGGTCATCTTCACGCGTGGCGCGACCGAGGCGATCAACCTCGTTGCGCACACGCTGCCGAAGAACGGCCGCAACCGAATCTTGCTCTCGCAACTCGAGCATCACAGCAACATCGTTCCCTGGCAGCTCGCGGGATTCGAAATCGACGTCGTCCCGCTGACGTCTGACGGCCAGATCGACCTGGATGCCGCCGAAGCGATGCTGACGGAGGATCACTGCGTTGTAGGATTCGCACACGTATCCAACGTCTTGGGCTCGATCCTCGATGCAAGGCGCGCCGCAGAGATTGCTCATTCGAAGGGCGCGCTGCTTCTACTGGACGGCTGCCAGGCAGTGCCCCGCGTCAGCGTGAACATTGGGAAGATTGGAGCCGACTTCTACGCTTTCTCCGCTCATAAGCTGTACGGGCCGACCGGCATCGGCTGCCTGTGGGGCCGCGCCGAGCTGCTCGCGTCCATGCCGCCCTGGCAGGGCGGCGGGGCGATGATCGAGAAGGTGACCTTCGAGGAGACGACCTTTCTCGACCCACCCTCGCGCTTCGAAGCAGGAACGCCGCACATCGTCGGTGCCGTCGGCCTGCACGCGGCTGTAGACTGGGTCGAGAACCTGACGCTCGACGCAATCCACGCGCACGAATGCGCGCTCGTCGCGGAGGCTCGTGACGCGCTTCGCAACATCGACGGCGTCAGCATCTACGGCCCCGAGGACAGCGCGGGCATCGTCAGCTTCAACGTCGATGGGGTGCATCCGCACGACACCGCCACCATATTGGACGATGTGGGCGTCGCCGTCCGTGCCGGCCATCATTGCGCGCAGCCCTTGATGCGCTGGCTTGGAGTGGAGGCGACTGCCCGCGCGAGCTTCGCGGCGCACAGCGACAGCTCGGACATCGAGGCACTGGTGCGCGGCATCGAGCAGGTCAAAAGGATTTTCGGCCAGTGAGCGTGCGGGGATGAACGAGGAACGCAAGATCGAGACGGAAAGCGTCGATTCGGTGGCGTCGCCGCCGCGCGCTCGCGTGACTCCCGAATTCGAGCGCAAGCGCGACTATCTCACGGGCTTCCTCGCCGGCGAGCAGGAGGAGCCGGCCGGCGGTGCTGGCGGCGATCTGCAGGCCGCCGTCATCGATACTCTGAAATCGATCTATGACCCCGAAATCCCCGTCGACATCTACGAACTCGGGCTGATCTACGACGTCGAAATCAGCGAGGATGGCGACGCGACCATCACCATGACCCTGACGACCCCCCATTGTCCGGTCGCCGAGTCGATGCCTGGTGAAGTCGAGCTTCGCGTGCTGTCGGTGCCGGGCATCCGCGACGCCGTGGTCAATCTCGTCTGGGACCCGCCCTGGGACCCCTCGAAGATGAGCGACGAGGCCCGCCTCGAATTGGGAATGCTGTGAGAGCTTTGAATGAATAAGGAAACGAAACTCCGCGCCCGCCGGGCCGCTATCGCGCTCACTCCCGCCGCGGAGGAGCGCATCGCCGAGCTCATGGGGCGCGCCCCTGAAGGCGCAGTTGGAGTCAAGCTCTCGACTCCGCGTCGCGGCTGTTCGGGCCTCGCTTATTCGGTCGATTACGTCACCGAGGAACAGCCGTTCGATGAGAAGATCGAAACGCCCGCCGGCACCTTCTACGTCGATGGCGCTTCGGTTCTCTATTTGATCGGATCGACCATGGACTGGCGCGAGGACGATTTTGCAGCGGGCTTCGTGTTCGATAACCCGAATGCGAAGGGCGCCTGCGGCTGCGGCGAGAGCTTCACCGTTTGATTTGAGAGTGGTATTTGGCGGACCTGATCAGGAGGTACGCCATGCGAGTCCCTGTGATCTTGTTAGCGTCGGCGATGATCTTTCCGGGGGCTGGGACTTCCGCCGCGGACATTTACGCGAAGGCCGACAAACCAGAGCCCATCGTGCCGCTCTCGACGTTGCAGAAATTGAACCCAGTGCTCTGCCCGCCGAACGTCAACGATTATCTCGCCAAGCAGATGAATCAGTACCGTGGTCCGCGGCTGGCGCCGAAGAAGCTGACGGAGTTGCCGCCGGCGACGACCTACATGGCCGTCCTTCGCGAAATTGGCGGCTGCGATTCGCCGCTCACCATGGTCGAATACCGCAATCCGCGTCGGCGCTGATCTAAGCTCGCGTCCGGCGGCATTTTAGACGGCGGAGCGCATGTCCGCACTCCGCCGCCTGCCCCTCCCCAGAAACCTAGAAGCCCAGGCTAAAGCGGATCGCCGCGCCGATATCGTCGGGCGAATTGGCAATGTGATTGGGCTCGCGGCGGTAGAAGAGATTGCCGCCGAGCCACGCATTTCCACTAAGCAACTTGCGTCCGTAGCTGATCTCGCTGTCGACCTCGCGGCCGCTCGGAGTCAGCGACATGTGCGTCAGCGAGTCCGTCGCGGTCAGCGTCGAATAATCGTAGGAAGTCGGAAGCAGCATCGCGAAGCCACCGTGCTCGATCCTCAATGGCTGAGCGATCCGCAACCCGAAGATGTCGTTGCTGCTGAACAAGCCGGCCTTCGCCAGGTCGAAGCCATAGGCGCCGGTCTCGAACTTGCCGCCGTTGAAGTCCGTCCAGCCGCGGCGCGCCGTCAGCGTCGCGCTCCACCCGGCACCGAAATCGTGGCGCGCTTCGGTGTCGAGGAAGAGCGTGCTGGCCCCGCCGCCGCCCAGGGCGTTGCTCATGTGGCCGCCGAGCAAAGTCTGCTTCTCATCGAGCCGGCTGAGTCCGACCTGCAATCGGTTCCGGCCGAAGCCGTGATCGACCGCGACGCTCGAATAGCGGTACGGCGAGCCGGTCGCTTCGGTCTGGATCTCCTGCCAGACATTGCCCGTCTCGCCCGAAATCGTGACCCCGGTTCCACCAAACTCGTGGCGGATGGCGACGCTGCCGTTGTGCTGGGACGTGAAACCCGGATTGCCGGCGATGTCGTTGGCAACGAGGAAGGATCCTTGCGAGACGCCGGAAAGCCGACGCTCCATCGCCTTGGCGCCGTCGGCGAAGCCGAACGCCACGGCGGTCTTGTTATCGATCCTCGCGACGGCCGAGCCGGCGACGAGCTGCGACTTGCGCTTGTCTTCCGGTCCGACGGTCATGCGCTCGAGCTCGAAGCCTTGGGCGAGATCGTTCCGCTCTCGAACGGTCATGGCGATGCTCAGCGGCCCCGCCTCGCCGCCGGCCACCCTGACGTCATTCTGGAGCGATCGCGACAGGGGGTGATCGACCTCGGCGCGTCGAAGTGTCTTGGCGAGGTTGAGCACGTAAGCGCGCCCGTATCCGTCGAGGATGATCGCGCCCATCGACTGCGTGCCGGCATCGCCGGCTGCGGCCGGCAAGTCGCCGTTGGTGCCGGAAACCGCCATCTTGCTGCCGGCCATGCTCAGCTGGCCCTGCGGCTGGAATGCCTGGGCAATGTTGAGCGCGCCATGGCCGTACGTGGCATCCACGCCGGATAGTCCAAGGTCGGTTGCACTATTAAGCAGGATCTCGACGATCTGCTGGCCGGTCAGGTTGGGGAATGCCTGCGCCATGAGGGCGACCGCGCCGCTGATCGTCGGCGCTGAGAAGCTCGTTCCCGACCAGCGGAACAGCACGCCCGTCTGGTCCGGAGCGCGGTCGTCGACTCCGACCGCCATCAGGTAACTATCGGCGCCAGTGCCCGCTCGGTCGGAGAAGCTGGCGATCGAGCTGGTGCCGTCCAGCGCGCCGGCGATGATGACCGAGCCCGGAAACTGCTCCGCAGGCTTAAGGGCAAACGGGTCCGGGTTGGGCGTTCCGTCATTGCCTGCGGAAATGACGATCACGATCCCGGCATCGACCGCGCGTTGCATCGCGGAAATAAGCTGGAAGCTCGGCTCGGAGCCGCCGAGCGACAAGTTGATAACCTTGGCGCCAGCACTGCGCGCGGCGTCGATGCCTCGTGAAATGGCGGTATCGTCGAAGCTGCAGCCGTCGCTGGTCGCACAGCTGCCTACCTGGTCCGCGCGCTCGCTGACGATCGTCGCATCGAAGGCGACGCCCATCGTGTCCTGATTGTTGCGGGCGGCGGCGGCGACCGCGGCAACGGCGGTGCCGTGACCGCCTTCGTCGCTGACGCCGCGGTTTCCGACAACATCGCCGCTACCCGGATCGATTCGCCCGGCAAACTCGGCAAGGTTCGGATTGATCCCGCTATCGACGATTCCGATCTTGATGCCCTCGCCGCTCGCGCCCTGATCGTAGGCGGAGATCGCGTTGGCGGCGACGGCATAATTGGACGACCGATACTCGACCGTGTTGAATGCGGACGGCGTGGGGGTCGGCGTCGGCGTCGGCGTTGGGGTGGGCGTCGGAGTCGGTGTCGGAGTTGGAGTCGGTGTCGGAGTGGGCGAGGCCGGCGCAGGCGGGATCGGCTGCGTGCCGCTGCCCCCGGCGCCTCCGCAAGCCGATACGCTGAATGCGAGCACCACTGCGCAAGCCGTGGAGCCGAATAGCCGTCTGGTCATTACTGCCTCCGCTCAAGCCGTTGAAAACGCACGGCTTCCCCGCGAAGCTTATGGTTTAGGAATCCTTTCGATTTGCTTAAGGGATTGAATTTACTAGGGCTCTCAACCGCATGGACCCCCGCTTCGCCCACGTCCGCGACTGGATTTTCGACCTCGACAATTGCCTTTACCCGGCGAACAGCCGCCTGTTCGAGCTGATCGACGAGCGAATGACGGCCTATATCGAGCGCCTGCTGGATGTTGACGCGACGGAAGCGCGCCGGGTCCAGAAAATGCATTTCCACGGCTCCGGCACGACGCTTGCCGGGCTGATGAAGCACCATGATGTCGACCCCCATCATTTCATGGGCGACGTCCACGACATCCCTCTTGACCGCCTCGCGCGCGATGATCGTCTGGTGGATGCCCTGACCCGGCTTCCCGGCCGCAAGTTCATTCACACCAACGGCAATGCCGACTACGCCTGGAAGGTGCTCGAGCGGCTTGGTCTGGCGGCCGAGATCGACCATCTGCACGACATCTTCGCCGCCGACTTGACGCCCAAGCCGGAGATTCAAGGCTACCGAACGCTGCTCGATCGGTTCGATATCGACCCGTCGAGGGCAGTGATGGTGGAGGATATGGTCCGAAATCTCGCGCCTGCGAAGGAACTTGGAATGACCACGGTGTGGGTGGACAACGGCTCCGAGCGCGGCAACCACGGCTATGACGATGCACTTGTCGACGTCCGGGTGACTGACGTCGGCGAATGGCTCGAATGCATCTTGGGGGAAGAGAATGAACGAGCTTGAACCGCTCATCGACGGACTGTGGGAGAAGCGCGACGCGATCGGCCCGGACGCCGATCCGGAGCTTCGCCGAGTGGTTGGGCGGGCTCTCGGGATGCTCGATTCCGGCCATGCGCGGGTCGCCGAGAAGCGCGACGGCGAGTGGGTCGTCAATCAATGGCTCAAGAAGGCGGTACTGCTTTCGTTCCGACTGAATCCGATGGAGTCGATCTCCGGCGGTCCCGGAGGAGCGCACTGGTGGGACAAGGTGCCGTCAAAATTCGCGGGCTGGGGCGACAAGGAATTCTCCGAAGCTGCCTTCAGGGCGGTCCCTGGAGCGATCGTCCGCAGCGGCGCCTATATCGCCCCCGGCGCAGTGCTGATGCCGAGCTTCGTCAACATCGGCGCTTATGTCGGCGAAGGGACGATGGTCGATACCTGGGCGACGGTTGGAAGCTGCGCTCAGATCGGCAGTAACGTCCACATCTCGGGCGGGACCGGGATCGGAGGCGTGCTCGAACCGCTCCAGGCAGGCCCGGTCATCATCGAGGATGATTGCTTCATCGGCGCGCGCTCCGAAGTCGCCGAGGGCGTAGTGGTCGAGCAGGGGTCGGTGCTGTCGATGGGCGTGTTTCTCGGCGCCTCGACCAAGATCGTCGATCGCTCGACCGGCGAGGTCCACTACGGCCGGGTGCCCGCTTATTCGGTGGTCGTTCCCGGGACTCTCCCGGGGAAGGAGGGCGGTCCTGCGCTCGCCTGCGCGGTCATCGTCAAGCGCGTGGACGAGCGGACTCGCTCGAAGACCAGCATCAACGAGCTGCTCCGGGACTGATAAGCTCCGCTTATAGGCGCGATCCGAGCATTTGTTGGCGCGGATCCATCGCGTCCCATAGCTCCGCCGGGCCATGAAACCGATCGACCCGCAGGCGTTTGACCGCAATCATTTGGAAGCGCTCGTCGCTTCGAAAGGCGATGAGCGGCCCATGATCCGCACGCAGATGAACCGCAGCGACTGGACGATCCTGGTCTTCCTCGCGCTCATCTGGGGCGGGGCGTTCTTCCTCATCGGCGTCGCTGTGCGGCACGTCCCGCCGCTCACTTACGTCTGGCTGCGCCTGACGATCGGAGCAGCGGGCCTGTGGACATACATGCTCATACGCGGCGAGCCCGTGCACCTGCCAAAGCAGGTTTGGGGCTCGATCCTGCTCCTCGCGCTTCTCAACAATGCATTGCCATTCACATTGTTCGGCTGGAGCCAGACTCACATCGCGAGCGGGCTCGCATCGATCCTCAACGCGACCACTCCAATCTGGGGCGTCGTCGTCGCCCATTTCCTTACCGACGACGAGCGGATGAGCCCGCGCAAGCTCGCCGGCGTCCTGCTCGGCTTCGGCGGAGTCGCAGTGATGATCGGCCCGTCCCTCCTGTCCGACCTCGGCACGAGCGCGCTCGCAGAACTCGCCTGCGTCGCTGCTGCGCTAAGCTACGCCCTGGCAGCGGTCTGGGCGCGGCGCTTCCGTCGCCTCGGAGTGTCCCCGTTCAGCGTGACGACCGGGCAGCTGACGGCCGGTGCCATCGTGATGCTTCCGATGTCGCTGTTCGTCGACAAGCCATGGACTCACGCCATCCCGCCGGTCAGCGCGCTTGCCGCGATCACTGCGCTGGCCCTGCTTTGCACGGCGCTCGGCTACGTCCTCTATTTCCGACTGATCGACCATGCAGGTGCGACCAATGCTCTGTTGGTGACGCTCCTGGTCCCGCCGGTCGCGATCCTGCTTGGCGGCCTGTTCCTCGGCGAGACGCTCGCTCCGCAGGATTTTGCCGGACTGGCGCTGATCGCCCTCGGGCTCGCGGCGATCGACGGGCGGGTGCTTAACGGCCTGTCGCGACCCCGGCTTCGGCCAGCAGCTTAGCCGCTTCGGGGCTGGTCCAGTCCTGGTCGCCGACGAAGCGCCAGACTTCCTTGCCCTTCGCGTCGTAGAGCACGGTGGTCGGCATGACTTCGACGCCGAGCGCTCCGGACAGGCTCATTTTCGGATCCTGGTAGGAATCAAGCGTTTCGATCCTGTGCGACCGCAGGAACGCCTCGACCGAGGCGTGCGGGCCCATGTCCTGGCTGACCGCGAGAACGTTGAGCTTGCCGGCCTCGGCCTTTGCGAGCTTGTCGAGCGTCGGCAGCTCCTTGACGCAAGGCGCGCACCAGCTCGCCCAAAGATTCACCAGCGTCGGTTTTCCTGCGAACGTCTTGATGCGGGTTTCTTTGCCGTGCGGGTCGTTGAACGCAGTCGCAGGCGCCTCCTTCCCCTTGTCGTCGCGGTGGACGCCCTTGATGCCCTGGTCGGTAGCGGTGGTGGCGGCGGCGCCTTCGTCGTTCGAAAGCTGCTGCTCGGGCTTCTGGTGGCAGGCTGCAAGCGCGAGTGCGGCGCAGCCGATGATGAGCGTTCGGATCACCCGCCGCCGCTAGCCTAAGCGGCGGCGAACGGCTAGTCGGGCGGCATGAAGCTGGCCCGCGTCACCGCCCTTGCCGCCGTGCTCTTGCTGTGCGGGTGCGGGCGCCAGGTCGAACTCAAGCCCGCCCCGGGCCAGCCGCTTCCCGTCAAGCCGCTGATGGCGCGGACCACGCCGACGCCGAAGGAGCTGCTGACCATCCCGACTTATGCCAAGCCGGACCGAGTCGATGAGCTGATGAAGCGCTCCGAGCCGCGCCCTCAGGATCCCTTCAATCTGCCCCCGCCGACTGGTGGCGGAGCGCCGTCGCTGCCGCCCGGAAACGAGACGCTGCCCACTAACGAAACCGCTCCAGCCACTCCAGGAGACTGATCCGTCCATGCCTACTCGCGTCCGCAAGGCGGTGTTCCCCGTCGCCGGCCTCGGCACCCGCCTGCTGCCCGCTACGAAGAGCATTCCCAAGGAAATGGTCACGATCGTCGACCGTCCGCTGATCCAATATGCGGTGGACGAAGCACGCGAGGCTGGGATCGAGGAGCTGATCTTCGTCACCGGGCGGGGCAAGTCCTCGCTCGTCGACTATTTCGACCATGCTTATGAGCTCGAGGCGACGCTTCGGGCCAAGAACAAGAGCCTCGATATTCTCGAGCCGTCCAACGCGCGCTTCGGCGAGGTCGTCACCGTTCGCCAGCAGCAGCCGCTCGGCCTCGGCCACGCGGTCTGGTGCGCTCGCGACATCGTCGGCGATGAGCCCTTCGCCGTGCTCCTTCCGGACGAGCTGATGATGGGCAATCCCAACTGCCTCGCGCAGATGGTCGAGGCGTACGAACAAGTCGGCGGGAATATCGTCGCGGCGCTTGAGGTGCCGGATAGCGAGACCCACAAGTACGGCGTGATCGATCCCGGCGCGAGCGACGGCCGCCTCACCGAGATCCGCGGCATGGTCGAAAAGCCCGCGCCCGGCACTGCGCCGTCGAACTTGATGCTTCCCGGCCGCTACATCCTCCAGCCCGAGATCATGCGAGCGCTCGATGCGCAGGAGAAAGGCGCGGGCGGGGAGATCCAGCTCACCGACGCAATGGCGAAGGTCATCGGCAGGCAGCCGTTCCACGCCTATCGCTTCGAGGGCGAGCGCTATGACTGCGGCAGTGCGGCAGGCTTCGTCATCGCGAACCTCGCGGTCGCTCTGCAACGCGAAGACGTAGGACCCGCAGTGCGCGATTTCGTCGCCGGAGCTTAGGGCTCCAGCTCGACGTCCCAGTAGAGATAGTCGCGCCAGCTCGCGTGCAGATAATTCGGCGGGAACGCCCGGCCATGCTCCTGCAGCTGCCAGGTCGTCGGGCGGATCGGCTCACGCATCAAATGCATATGCGCCTCGTTCGGGGTCCGCCCGCCCTTGCGCAAATTGCACGGAGCGCAGGCGGTCGCGACATTCTCCCACATTGTCCGACCGCCTTGCGCGCGCGGAACGACATGATCGAACGTCAGCTCGCGCCTCGATCCGCAATAGACGCAGCTGAACTTGTCGCGGAGGAACAAGTTGAACCGCGTGAAGGCCGGATATTCGTTCGGACGCACATAATCGCGAAGCGCGATCACGCTCGGCAGCTTCAGCGCGATGCTCGGGCTGTGGACCTCACGATCGTAATGGGCGACCACGTCGACGCGCTCGAGGAACATCGCCTTGATCGCGGTCTGCCACGGCCACAGCGAGAGCGGATAGTAGGACAGCGGCGTATAGTCGGCGTTGAGCACCAGCGCCGGGCAGCTCTCGGGATGGCGGATCAGCTCAGGATGATACATGCGAGCGACAACGGCCTTTCGTTCGGTTCGAACCGAACTCCAGCTCCCCGGCCTCGTCGCACTCAAGGAGGAGAGGGCATTCCGGCCCGTCTTCCCTTGTTGCCCTCCGGATGCCAACCCGGCGTGACATGCCTATGACAGCATTTTCAATGACTCCGGGTCAAGAGTCCTTTCGGCAACACTGCGAATGTTCATAACCCGCTTTGCTCCATCGCCGAGTGGGCACCTTCATCTCGGGCACGCCTATAGCGCGGTATTGGGCCACCGGCGCGCGCTCGAAAATGGCGGCAAGGTCCTCCTCAGGATCGACGATCTCGACCGCACGCGCAGCCGACCAGAATTCGTCGACGGGATCTTCGAAGATCTGTCTTGGCTCGGGATCGAGTGGGGAGAACCGGTCCTTGTTCAGTCGCGGCGCACTGCGAGCTATGAGGCCGCGCTTGACCACCTGAGGACGCGCGGCCTCGTCTACGCCTGCTTCTGCACGCGCGCCGACATTGCGCAGTCATTGACCGCTCCCCACGGCGATGCCGCAACCTCGTACCCCGGGACCTGCCGGGCGCTTCCCGACGATCCGGAGCGTCGAACTAACACGCCGCATTGCTGGCGTCTCGATTCGGCAAAGGCGCTCGCCATCGTCGGCCTTCCTTCATGGACGGAAGCCGATGGCCAATGGTTCACTTCGAGCGAAGGCGACATCGGCGACGCCATTCTGGCGCGCAAGGATGCCCCCGCGTCCTATCACCTCGCTTGCATCGTCGATGATGCCGCAAGCGGCGTGTCGCTGGTCACGCGAGGCGCAGATTTGCGGTCCTCAACGCCCATCCAGCGCCTGCTTCAGGATCTGCTGGGGCTGCCCGCTCCCGCCTATTTGCACCACCGGCTCGTCGCCCATGAAGACGGTCGCCGTCTCGCCAAGCGCGACCTCGCGCCTACACTTGCAGCAATGCGCGATAAGGGGATCGACGGCCAAGCGCTTGCGCGCGAGCTGGCCGAGGGCCGGCTGCCCCTTGGTTTCACGTTCGTCGACGACTAAGGCGCTCCGATGCGGATCCTCCTCCTCGTTCTCCTGCTGCTTGCGATGGCCGGGGTGGTCTATGTGTTGGTGCGCGGAGTCATGGCCATGGCGTCGGGCAAGGACATGAGTGGCGAGCAATCACAGATGTGGATGCGTCGCCGGGTGCTCTTCCAGGCCGTCGCGGTCATCCTTGTCATCCTGATCCTGGTCGTCGCCGGGGCCGCCTCGGGTCACTAGAACGGGCGCGCTTGGTCAAGCTCAACAAGATCTACACGCGGACTGGCGACGGCGGCAGCGCCGGGCTCGTCGATGGAAGCCGCGTCAGCAAGTCGAGCCTCCGAATGGCCGCGATCGGCGAGGTCGACGAGGCGAATGCAGCGATCGGCGTTGCTATCGCGGCGCTCGACGACCAAGCTGTCCAGCTCCGGTTGCTCGAGATCCAGAACGACCTGTTCGACCTTGGCGCCGACGTCGCGACGCCCGGCGAAGTGGAGGGCGCACTGCGCATCGTCGCGAGTCAGGTCGCCCGGCTCGAGGTCGAAATCGACACGATGAATGCGCTGCTGGAGCCGCTGACCAGCTTCATCCTTCCGGGCGGGTCTGCCGGCGTTTCATCTCTACATCTTGCCCGCGCAATCGTCCGCCGCGCCGAACGCGCCGCCGTTACGTTGAACGAGGCGGAGCCGGTCAACCAGCATCTGCTCGCGTACCTCAACCGCCTCTCGGACCATCTTTTCGTCGCGGCGCGTTTCGTCGCCGCAGGCGAAGGAGGCGACGTGCTGTGGACTCCCGGCAAATCGCGCGGCGACTAGCCGCGAAGCGAGAACATAAAGCGAACTTTGCGCTGGCTTCGGCGCTCGTTTCGTGGCAGGGGCGCCGCTGATGGCGACCCAAGCTCACCTCGAGCCCGCCGCAACTCTGGCATCGCGGTTGTTCGCAACGCGCAAGCTAACGCTCGATCTCGCCGCGCCCCTCAGCGACGCCGACGCGACCGTCCAGCCGTTCCCGGATGCGTCACCGGCGAAATGGCACCTCGCCCACACGACCTGGTTTTTCGAAACCTTCGTCCTGCGTGATCACGTCCCAGGATATCGCGCTTTCGACGAGCGCTATGCCTTCCTGTTCAACAGCTATTACGAGGCCGAAGGGCCTCGCCACGCGCGGCCCCGCCGCGGAATGCTCAGCCGTCCCTCGTTGGACGAAGTTCGCGCCTATCGCGCCCATGTGGATGAGGCGCTCGAGCATGAATTGCCGAACCTTCCGGGCGCCGCGCTCGATCTGGTCGAGCTCGGGATCAACCACGAGCAGCAGCATCAGGAGCTGTTCCTCGCCGACATCCTCGCGACCTTCGCCGAAAATCCCATCGAGCCTGCTTATGGCGAGCTTCCGGCCGCTGCCTGTTTCGCGGCCGAGCCTGCCACCTGGCATCGCGGGCGCGAGGGAATCGTCGAAATCGGAGCGGGCGACGAAGGTTTCGCGTTCGACGCCGAGCGGCCGCGCCATCGCGTCTTCCTGACAGGTCATGAGCTTGCGAGCCGCAAGGTGACCAACCGCGAATGGCGCGAGTTCATCGATGATGGCGGCTACGCGACGCCGACGCTCTGGCTGTCGGAGGGTTGGGATTGGGTGCAGCGCGAGCAGGTGTCGGCTCCGCTCTACTGGGACGAGAAGGAAAGCGCCTTCACCCTCGCCGGACGGCGCGAGATCGACTGGGCCGCGCCGGTCGCGCACGTCAGTTTCTTCGAGGCCGACGCTTTCGCCCGCTGGGCCGGCGCGCGGCTTCCAACCGAATCGGAATGGGAAGATTTCGGGGCGGCGGCCGATCCAATGATCGGCAACCAGCTCGACCAGGCCAGGGCCGTCCTTCCACGGCCCGGCGGCGGGATTTTCGGCGACGCTTGGGAATGGACCCGGAGCGCCTTCGCGTCCTACCCGGGTTTCACTCCCGCCGAAGGAGCCGTTGGCGAGTATAACGGCAAGTTCATGTGCGGGCAGTTCGTGCTGAAGGGCGCGAGCTGCGCGACGCCGCGCGGGCACAGCCGCGCGTCCTACCGCAACTTCTTTCCGCCCTCCGCGCGCTGGCAATTCACGGGGCTTCGTCTTGCTCGCGACGCTTGATCCGCAGACGAAGGCGTTCCGCGACGACGTGCTCGCGGGCCTGTCTTCGCCGATCCCGGCAATCCCCGCGCGATGGCTTTACGACCGCCGAGGATCCGAGCTGTTCGATGAGATCACGCGGCTCCCGTCTTATTATCCGACGCGGACCGAGACGGCGATCTTCCACGACATCATGCCGGATGTCGCCACGCGTGTTCCAAAAGGGGTCGCCGTGGTGGAGTTCGGTGCGGGATCGGCAACCAAGACACCCATCCTCCTCGATGCGATCGCGCCTTCCACTTACGTTCCGGTCGATATTTCTGGCGAATATCTCGAACAGAGCGCGGCCGACCTCCAGCAGCGGCTACCCTGGCTTCGCGTGCTTCCGGTCGTAGCCGATTTTGCGCGGCCTTTCAGCCTCCCCGAGGAAGTTGCGCACCTACCGAAGCTCGGGTTCTTTCCCGGCTCCACCATCGGCAATTTCGTGCCGTGGAGCGCAACCGACCTGTTACGCCAGTTCCGGGCGCTCCTCGGACCTCGCGCGCAGCTCCTCATCGGGATGGACCGGGTGAAACCCGTCGAGCGGCTCCTTGCGGCTTATGACGACGAGGAAGGCGTCACCGCCGCGTTCAACCTCAACCTCCTCACCCGCATCAATCGGGAGCTCGACGGCGACATCCCGTTAGACGCCTTTCGCCATGAGACGCGGTGGAACGACATTCTTTCGCGCATCGAGATGCACCTCGTGGCAACGCGCGACGTCGATTTCTCGATATCCGGACAGCGCTTCCACTTCGCGGCTGGCTCATCGATCCACACCGAGAACAGCCACAAATACGGGCCGCGGGGAGGCCGTGTCCTGCTTCTCGCCGGCGGCTGGACTCCGCTTGCCGAATGGACTGACTCGGACAGGGACTTCGCGGAGATCCTCGCGGTCGCCGAGCCGGAGAGGTTTGCGCCGTAACAACGGCCCGGCTAAGCGAGGCCATGCTCATCGCGCTTGTCGATATCGCCGACCTGCTGCTCACCATCCTCACCTGGGTGATCATCATCCAGGTCGTGCTCAGCTGGTTGCTTGCCTTCAACGTGCTCAACGCCAGCTCCAACGGCGTGCGCACCGTCGCGGTCGCGATCGACCGCCTTACCGCGCCTCTCTACCGGCCGATCCGGCGCATGCTTCCAGACTTCGGGGGGATCGACTTTTCCCCGTTGGTGATCCTGATTTCGATCCAGGTCCTCAAGAAGCTCCTCGCCGGGGTCGTCACCCAATATTATTTCGGCGGATGACCGCGAAGCTGATCGACGGGAAGGCAGCGGCTTTGGCGCTCCGCGAACGGGTCGCCGGTGAAGCCGCGCGTTTTCGCGAAGCGACCGGCCGCGCCCCGGGCCTCGCGGTCGTCCTCGTCGGCGAGCATCCGCCTTCGGCGGCCTACGTTCGCTCCAAGGTCAAGGCGACGCTCGAAGCGGGCATGGAAAGCTTCGAGCACAAGCTTCCGGCCTCCGCCAGCCAGGAGGAGCTCGTCGCGCTTATCGATCAGCTGAATGACGACCCCGCGGTCGACGGAATCCTCGTTCAGCTGCCCTTGCCCGAGCAGGTCGACGAACGGGTCATCATCACCCGCATCTCGCCCGACAAGGATGTCGACGGCTTCCACCCGGTGAACGCCGGACGGCTCGCGATTGGCCTTCATGGCTTCGTCCCCTGCACGCCGCTCGGCTGCCTAATGCTGCTGAAGCAGGAGCTCGGCGACCTCGCCGGCCTCGACGCAATCGTCGTCGGCCGCTCCAACATCGTCGGCAAGCCGATGGCACTGCTCCTTTTGCAAGCCAATTGCACAGTAACCGTCGCCCACTCGCGCACGCGCGACCTTCCCGCGACCGTTCGCCGCGCCGACATCGTCGTCGCCGCCGTCGGCCGCCCCGAGCTCATCCGCGGCGATTGGCTCAAGCCCGGAGCAATCGTCATCGACGTCGGCCAGGAGCGGGTCGAGCAACCCGACGGAACGCGCAAGCTGCTCGGCGACGTCGCCTTCGACGAAGCGGTGGAAGTCGCCGGGGCGATCACGCCGGTGCCGGGCGGAGTCGGACCGATGACCATTGCCTGCCTCATTCGAAATACCTTCGTGTCTGCCGCTCGGCGCGAGCGATTCGCTTACGAGAAAGAGCTATGATCCCGCTTCTCCTCGCCCTTGCCGCGACGACCGCAATCGATGCGGAACACCAATTCTCGAGCGACGCGCAGCGGATCGGTCAGTGGACCGCCTTTCGCAAATATGCCGACCGCGACGCGGTGATGTTTACGCCCCAGGCGGTGTGGGCGCGGGATTTCCTCCAGGACCGCAAGGATCCGCCCAAGTCCATCCGCTGGACGCCTGCCGACAGCTATGTTGCCTGCGATGGCCGGATCGCCGTCAACACGGGCCCGTGGTACACGCCGGACGGCAAGCTCGCCGGCTATTTCACGACCGTTTGGCAGCGCGGCAGCAACGGCTGGCGCTGGGTCTATGACGGCGGCATTCCTGCGCCGGCCAAGGCGCCTGCGGCACGCGCCCTCAGGGCGCACCGCGCCTCGTGCGCCGGACATGCGCCGGGTGCTCCGATCATCCCGCCGCCGCCGCTGACCCCGAAGCAGGCGCGCACGACACCGAACGACAACGGACGCGGCGAGTCCGCCGACCGCACGCTCGGCTGGGACTGGAAGGTCGGCAAGAAGGGCGAGCGGCATTTCCGTGTCTATCAGTGGAACGGCAAGCGCTACCTGCAGGTCATCGACCAGGACGTGCCCGCCCCATGATCGAGCTGTTCGGCTCGGCGCTCGTCACCTTCCTGGTGATCATCGACCCGCCAGGCTGCGCGCCAATCTTCGCCAGCCTGACCAGCGGCGCCACCTCCGCGCAGCGCCGAGTCATGGCCATCCGCTCGTCGCTGATCGCCTGGGCGATCCTGATGTTCTTCGCCCTCCTCGGCCGCCCGATGCTCCACGCCCTCGGGATCAGCCTCGCGAGCTTCCGGATCGCGGGCGGGATCATGCTCTTCATCATCGCTGTCGACATGGTGTTCGAGCGGCGCACCGAGCGGCGCGAGAAGCGCGCCCATGCCTTCGAGCAGACGCCCGAAGTCGAGGATATCAGCGTGTTCCCGATGGCGATGCCGATGATCGCCGGGCCGGGCTCCATCGCCAGCGCGATGCTATGGGTATCGCGCGCGGAAACGCCCTTTCATATCCTCGTCGTGCTCGCGGCCATCACCGTCGTGATGCTGCTCACCGTGATCACCTTGCTCGCTGCCGGCCCGCTCATGCGCCTGATCGGCGATAAGGTCGAAGCGGCAATCACCCGGATACTCGGCGTCATCCTCGCCGCGCTCGCCGCCCAGTTCGTCATCGATGGGCTGAAGCAAAGCTTTCCTCACGTGCTCGGCTAACCGACCACTCTCCACATCTTGTAGGGGGAGTCCGCCGGTAGCTGCACCGGCTGCAGCCATTTCGGCACCTGGCCGCGGGTAAGTTGTCCGTAGAAGCCATTCGGCACCTCGGACATGAAGATGGTCGTGGTCGAGCTGTTTTGGCAGCTCAGCACGTAGTTCGAATGATATCGATCGACGATGATTGCGTGCGCCTGGTCCGCGCTTCCGCGCCAGGCCTTCATGATGTCGACGATTTGAGGATAGGTCCGGTGATAGGGACCGGCGACCGCATCATGATGCGTCAACGCGATCAAACGCGGGCCGAGATCTACGAAGGTGAAGACGAGCCCCTTGGGCTGAAGGGCGACCGGGTGGAGGCCCCACAAGGATGCGCATTGGCTGTTCGCCTTGCCGATCGCCGCATCGGACGGCTTTCCCTTCTCCGTCGGAATGAAGTCGAGCACCAGTGGTACCACGGCGCCGGCGCCGACGATGATCGCCGCGGAGGCTCCCGCGATTCGGAGGGCGGGATATTTCGAGTTCCAGAACAGCGGGAAGAGGAACCAGACGACGCCCGCCGCGCCGACCGCCGACAACATCTGCGCCGCCGGACCGGTGCGGGTTTGCCAAAGGAGGAGAAGCGACGCGACCAAGCCTACTGAACCGACAGCGACCACCTTGCGCAAAAGCTCGGCATCGCGCCTACGGATCCAGGCAAGCAAGCCCCATCCGATGGCGCCCGTGATGGGAAGTGCGCCGATCAGCATCGCGATCCGCCAGCCGTGCCGGTAGACCGGGCGCGCTTCCTTCACATAGCTCATCCACAGCTGCTGGGCCTCAGGCGAGATATGCTCGGGCTTCTGCAAGCATTGCGGCCAGGTCCCGGCATGGAAACCGGCAATCAGCACGCCGGCGCCGACGGCGAGGGCGAGGCGGCGTTTTGCATCGCAGGGCGTCAGCCAGGCGAGCCCGTACATCAGCGCTCCCGCGACCAAAGCGTCCGACAGGAAGACTGGCGACAAAGCGTCGCAAACGGCGGCGCGATTGTCGTACGAGGCGAACAGCAGAAACCCCAGGGCCACTCCGCCGCTCATCGACACGGCATAAGCCCTAAGCCGCTGGGCTTCTTCGGCATCGGCAACCCAGAACAGGACCGTGGCCGCTCCGGCGAGCGCGAGATAGATGATCATCTCGAGCCCGATCGCGAGCGAAAGCGCCGAGGTAATCCCCAGCACGAGCCCGCCGCGGATGCGATTGCGATCGGCAATCCCCGCCATGCTGAGAGCGAGAAGCGCCAGCTGCCAGCCGTGGTGATCGATCCGCTCCGGCATGAACATGCCGTTGGTCGAGCCCGCAAAGAAGATTGCGAGCAGCGCCAGCGGATAGGCGAGCGGATGGATCAGCCGCCGAGCGGTCAGCGCGAGCGAATAGAGCAAGAGGAGATAAGGCAGGAGCGGCGCAATCGCGACCGCCCAGCGCTCCGCTCCCGCTCCGCCGAGGAACGGCCTAAGCCCGAGGATCAGCCCGGCGAGCGGAAGGTCGACGACGCGCGACCAGTGGATGCTCGCCCCGAACGGCGGGTTCATCCGGTAGTTTCGAAGATCGTACCAGCCCTGACCGTGAAGTAGCGCGCGGACTTGCATGATCCGCATATTGTCGTCGGTATCCGGCAGTCGAAAAAAGCGGATGTCGGTCCACTTTTCGATCATGAACCAGCCGCTGACGAGCAGCCATGCAATGACGACGATCCAGATCCAGTGACGCTCGACGATCTCGACCGCGAGCCGCTCCAGTTCGTCGACCTTCTTTTGTAGCGCCTTGCTTTGCAGCATTTTTCGGGCTGTAGCCGATGAAGTTCAAACGGCAAGCAGCCGGGCATGGCCACTCGATTAAACGTCAGTCAGGAAACCTTCAGTCAACTGGTCCGGTTCGCGCTGGTGGGGTTCTTCCTCGCCGGCATCTACTCGAGCATCTATTGGTATCTCGCGACCTATGTGATGGCTCCGATGCTGGCGGTGGTGATCGCCTTCCTCGTCGCGGTCAGCATTGGTTTCGTGCTCCACAGCCGCTGGAGCTTTCGCGGCCATGGCAAGCGCGAAGACCGGCACATGAAGATCAAGTTCCTGCTCGTGCAGGGCTCGGGCTTCGTCCTCAACGAGATCTTCACCTGGGTGCTGACGGGACCGCTCTTCCACGGTCCGACCTGGTGGCCGCTGATCCCGGCGATCTTCGTCACGCCGCTCGCGACCTATGCGCTCAACCGCCAGTGGGTGTTCGGCTGATGGAACGGTCCGTCTATCGTGAGATGGCCGAGCTCGACCAGCGCCACTGGTGGTATCGCGCGCGCCGTGACGTGCTCGCCGACCTCATCCGCCGCTTTGCCATGCCGCCTGATGAGGCACGCATCCTTGAGATCGGCTGCGGCACCGGCCACAATCTCGAGATGCTCGGGCGCTTCGGCCAGGTCGATGCGGTCGAGCTCGACGACGAAGCGCGCGCGGTCGCCGAGAAGCGCCTCGGGCGCGCAATCCGGAATGCCCGCCTGCCTCAGCTGGAAGGCGTTCCCGACCACCGCTACGACCTCGTCGCATCGCTCGACGTGATCGAACATATCGATGACGACCAGGCCGCGCTGGCGGCGATTGCAGCCAAACTGAAGCCGTCTGGAAAGTTCGTCATGACGGTGCCCGCGCATCGCTGGATGTGGTCGACGCACGATGTCGTCAATCATCACAAGCGCCGTTATTCGAAGGCATCCCTGAAGCGCCTGGTCGAAGGCTCGTCGCTGAAGCTGGACAAGATCGGATATTTCAACAGCTTCCTGTTCCCGCTTGCGGTCGCCGAGCGCTTCGCCTCGAAGCTGCGCGGCAAGGACGATGCCGACGTGAAGCTGCCCTCAAGGCCGCTGAATGCCGCGCTCGAGGCCGTTTTCCGGGCCGAGCGTCATTTCGTCGGGCGCTTGCCGCTTCCCCCGGGCCTTTCGCTCTTCGCAGTCGCATCGGCGATATAGCCGAGCTTCGCGTCGGCCCGTCCCTCGCCCGCGACTTCCTGGACGATATAGAGCGGCCGTCCTTTGGACTCGTTGTAGAGCCGGCCGATATATTCCCCCATCAGCGCGAGCACGAACATCTGGACCGCCCCGAGCACCACGACGACGAGCATCAGCGAGGTCCAGCCCTGGATGTTCTTCCCGGCCGCCCAGGCATAAGCAATATAAAGGATCAGGATCACCGATCCGATCGAAAGCGCGAGGCCGGCGCGCCCCGCGAGCTTCAGCGGAGCGGACGAAAAGCCGGTCAGAGCATCGAGTGCGAAGCGCATCATCTTCTTCAGCGGATATTTGGTCTCGCCGGCGAAGCGCTCCTGCCGGTCATAGGCGAAAGGCATCTGCCTGAAGCCGATCCACGCGACCATTCCGCGGATGAAGCGCGCCTGCTCGGGCATCGCCAAAAACGCGTCGAGCGCCCGCCTGCTCATGAGCCGGAAGTCCCCGGTATCGAGCGGGATGTCGACCTCGGTTGCGCTCGACAGCAGCCGGTAGAAGCCGTGCGCGGTCGCGCGCTTGAAGGCGGTCTCGCCCGAGCGGCTGCGGCGCACTCCATAGACGACGTCGGCGCTCTCGCTCCGCATCGCATCCATCATTGCCGGAAGCAGCTCGGGCGGATCCTGCAAGTCGGCATCGATGATGAGGATCGTGTCGCCGTGGCAAAGGTCGAGGCCCGCCGTCAGCGCGAGCTGGTGCCCGTGGTTGCGCGAAAGATTGACCGCGACGATGTGGCGATCCTCCGCGGCCATCTTCTGCATCAGCGTCCAGCTGCCGTCGCGCGAACCGTCGTTGACGAGAACGATCTCATAATCCTCGCCCACGGCCGAGCGCGCTGCCGCGCTCAGCCGCTCGTGAAGCGCGGGGAGGCAGGCTTCCTCGTTGAAGCACGGAACGACGATCGACAGCGCTGGCATCAACGAGTCTGATAGAGGATGCTGCCCGGGCCGCGCCAGACCGGTTTCATTCCCTCGACGATGGACGGGTCGTAGGGCGGAACGTCGACCAGCCATACATAGTCGAAATCCTTGCGCGGAAGAGCGGAAAGCGACTGGCTGATCGTGCGATGGAGCCGGTCGTGGCAATGATCGGGCCGCACGAGCTGCGACGGGTCAGCCGCAAAATAGCCCGCCGCACGATAGCGTAGATCGAGCAGGTTGACGCCCTCGAGCAGCCACTGATCGTTCGAAAATCCTTCGCGGCGGACGATCACCATCGCCCCGAGGTGGCTGCTTCGCAGCAGCGGCCAATACTCCTGGCACGGCATTCCAGTCAGCGTGATCACGCGCGCGCCGCGCGGCATCTGGTCGATTGCGTGGAGCTTCGCGCGCTGGTCGAATCCAGCCATTCCAAGGCTGATCGTGTTGGCGGCGGTGCGCGTTGCGAAGAACAGGAGCCCGAGGATCGCGAGAACCTGGGCAGTCCGGCGGTCCGGCGAGCCGCGGAAGCGGATCGCGAGCAGCCCGACCGCCATTGCGTAAGGCACCAGCCGCATGTCGGCATAGGCCGAGCCGAAGACGATGCGTGGGATGATCGCGAATGCTGCCGCAAGAACGATCCCCGAAAAGGCCAGGTTGCGCGAAAGCGTCAACTTGCGGCTGAAGATCGCGAAAGCGAACACCAGCGCCGCAGCGGTGAGCGAGGCGATATCGAACCACTTCCACCGGTCGCGCAGCGCCGAATAGATCCAGCGCCATTTGATGTCCCAATTGAACCAGTCGACCGTCTGGCCGCCGTGGGTTTCGCTCCGCCAGATCAGCATGACGAGGATCGGGAGCGCCATCACCGACGTTCGCAGGGCAGCTTCGATCCCCGCCCTCCACCAGGTGCGCCCTGCGTCGTGGAGCCGCACGGCGTCGGCGGAAAAGCACATCAACCCCAGCAGCCCCCAGCCATAGGTGTGCGTGAAGAACACGACGAGCGAGATCGGCACGAACAGCCACTCGCGAACGACTGTCCGACCGAGCCTGCCGAGCCTCAGCCACAGGCCGAAGGCGAGGAAGGCGAGCGCCACCGACAGCGCGAAGTTCACGAAGCCGAACAGGAACGGAAAGCCGTAAATGAAGGGCAGCGCGAAGAAGACGGTTGGGGGGATGCGTCCGTGAACCTCTCGAGCGACCCACAGGAATCCGGCCGCGGTCAGCGGCGGGATGGTGAGGACGATGAGCTTCACCGCCGGCTCCAGCCCGAACAGCTTGCCGAGCGGGATGATCAGCAGGTCGACCCCGAGATTGCCGATCGCCGCCCAGTGATAATCGTAATATTGCCCGAGCCAGGGCGAGTGGTTGAGATCCAGCTCGACCCGGTAACGGCCCATGTGGCCGAACAAATCGACCAGCGGCGGCACGGCCGGATAGAGCAGCGGAACGGTAGTCGCGAGGACGACGAGCGCGAGGCACAGCCGGGACTCCCACCACGGACGGCATTCGGCCGTTATGTCGGCCGTCAAGTTCGGCTCAACCCCCATCGCGTCACAAACCTGTAACCCTTGTCCCGCGGGCGCTCCTAGCGGGATCGGGTCAATTGTCCATCGAAAGGGGCCCCGGATTACAGCTTCTTAAGGCGGCGTTAGGCCGCGGCGCGCTCGACCTTGTCCTTGCGAACCTGCCACACGCGCAAACCGCGCAAGCCAGGCAACGACACAGGCTCGAGCCAGTCGGGCGACCTCCCGACGTTTAGCATTGAGGCGAGGCCATGCTTCCCGACATTGGCCCAACGGATCGACTCCGGTGCGTTCGGGCAGAAAACGACATAATCGATCTGTCGCTTGGCGATAATCGCCCGCGCCGTCGGCAGATCGCCCGCAAAGGTCAGGATCACGTCGTGAATGCCGCCGCCGTTGCGGTGATAGCCGCTCGCAATCGCACGGTGCTCGGTGCTTGCGAGGATCGCCGGAGTGATGTCGAGCGGAACCGCCAGGTTGCTCGGCGGAAGCGCGTTGAGCTTTTCGAGCTGGGAACGCGTCACACACGAATCCGACGACTGCATCGCATTCGTCAGCCGCTCATTTTCCGGCATGACCAGCGCCGGCGCAGCGTAGGCAGGTGCCATGATGAACACGGCCCCGGTCGTCGCGAGGACACGCGCGGGCATCAGCGAAACGTTGCGTGCACGCCGCAATGCATAATCGCACAGGAACGCGGTGCCGGGCAGGCTGAGAGTGCTTGCCGTCGTCGCTTCGCGGATCACGAAGCACGACGCGATGGTCATCGCGACCATGATGTAAGCGAAGGCGATCCAGCCGTTCCTCTGTTCGGGCGGCGCCTTCCAGATAGCGAACAACGCACCGGCGAGGCCGACCAGCGGTTGCGCAAGGCCGGCGGCCGCGTCTCCGGCTGCGAGGCGCCAGATGGGCATCCCCTCGTCGACACCCTGATACCAGAGGGTCGCGACGAGCGGATCGAGCGAGGAGAAGGGCCCTTGCAGGAAATGCGGATCGACAGCGAACATCGCCGCCAGCGCGATGACTCCGACGCCGGCGAGAATTGCGAGGCGGCTGCGGAGGTCGGCTATCCCCGGCCTAACCGCAAACCAACAGCACAGCGCTGCGACGGTAAAACCGGCAAGATGCGCGACGTTCAGCGCGTCGTGGAGATGGTTGAACCACACCGACGGAAAGTGCGTCGCGCAGAACAGCAGGACGCTCGTCCCGGCAAGCGCGACGAGATAGTCTTTCAGACGCTCACCGGATGCCGGGTTGGCGATCCACTGAAAAGCGAACCACGCGCCGAGCGCGGCGATGAACGGGAGCGCCTCGATCGAGATGTTCACCCACAGCGCCATCGCCAGGCCGGCGACGATTCCAGAACGCCGCGGCCGCTCGTCGAGAATGGCGAGCAGCGCCACCAAAGCGAGCACGATTTGCCAGCCGTGATGGTCGATGCGCATGATCTTCATCTGCTTCATCGCGCCGAGTGAGGCTGGCGTCGCGAGCGCGGCCAGCAGCGCGGCAGGCGTTCCGATCAGCTTGTATGCAATTCGGTGCACCAGGAACATCGCGATGCCGAGCGTCAGCAACGGCACCGCGATCAGCGCTGCGGTCTCGGCGCCGTGCTGCCCGAGGAAGGGGCGTGCGATGAGGATCACCGCGGCGATCGGCAAGTCGACCAGCCGCGACCAGTGCATCGGCCCGCCCGCGGGCGGATTCAATCGGTATTGAGTAACGTCGAACCAGCTTTGCCCCGCCAGCCAGTCGCGGACCTGGATTAGACGCATCGCGTCGTCAGGATCGGGGAAGGTCCATTCCTGAATCGTCGGGATCGCCTTGAAGATCCACCATGCGCCGACCAGCAGCCAGATCGCGAACACCAGCCACAACTGGCGCTTCAACTCCATCGGCGGGGCGGCCTGTTCGGTCATGCGAAGACGACCTTCTTCCTCAGCACATAAGTCGCCTGGAAGCTGACCACGATTGCGACGCCCTTGGCAATCCGCGGATCGAGGCCGAAGTGGCTGCCGAAGCCGACGATCGCGGTCGTGATCCCGAGGCCGACCAGTGCCGACACAACGAACAGCGCCTGTTGCTGCCGGCGCCCGACGCTGCTTGACGCAAGCTGCGCCGCGAACACCAGCCGGCTGGAAATTGCCCAGTGGCAGACGATTCCCGAAACATATCCTGTCGCCGCCGCCAGCGCGGGCGTCATTCCCAGCGACAGCGCGGCCATGAAGACCGCGAAGTCGACACCGAGCGAAACCACGCTCGCGCCGATGTAGCGCGTATAAATCTGGTCCAGCATGGCGATTAGGCCGCCTTGAGCCGCTTCGGAACGAGGCGCTCGGAGGCAAGCGCCGCCTGCTCTCCCTCGTCGCCCGACTCATGATATTCGGCGTCTTCGTTGACCGCCCAGATGTCGTAGGCACGGCGCCCGGCCTGGATGTTCCGGACCGTCAGCATGGCGGTCATCATCGCATGGTCCTGGTTGTTATAGCGGTGCATGCCGTTGCGTCCGACCAGGTGAAGCGTCGGATAAGCCGTCTCCAGTTCCTCGCGGATCGCCTCGACATTCTCGCGATACTGGTCGTCATAGACCGGATAGGCCTTCTCCTGCCGCACCACGACGCCGCCCTCGACGCTCGCCGGGTCGCACAGGCCGAGGATCTGCATTTCCTTCTTCGCGAGTTCGACCAGGTCCTCGTCCTTAGACGCCCAAAGTCCGTCACCCTCGAAGCAGAAATATTCGAGGCCGACACAGGCGAGCGACTCGTCGGGCACCATCTCGGGCGACCAGCTGCGGAAGTTCTGGATCCGGCCAACCTTTACCTTCGAATCGTGGATGTAGATCCAATTGTCGGGGAAGACGTCCTTGGAACGGATCATCAGCGCGACGGTCAGGAAGTCGCGGTATTTGAGGTCGAACGCACGCGGCATCGCCTTGGGCAGCGGATGGACCCGGCTCACTAGCTCGCGGATCGGAGCAGACGAGATCACGTGGCTCGCCTTGATGATGACGCTCTTGCCCTCGCTCGTCGTCGCCGCAACGCGCCAGCGCTGGAGCTTGCTGTCGAACGACAGCTGCTGGAGCGCGTGGTTCATCAGCACCTTGTTGCCGTGCTCGACGACATAGTCGCGCGCCGCATCCCACATCATTCCCGGGCCCTTGCGCGGGTAGCGGAAGGTCTCGAGCAGCGTCTTGGTCTCCATGCCGTCGTTCGGGCGCTTGTTCAGCCCGAGCGAGCGCTTGAGCCCGTCGAGCACCGCGCCGCCGAGGCTGAGCCCCTTGATCCGCTGTGCCGCCCAGTCCGCCGAAATCTCGTCGCACGGCATGCCCCACACCTTTTCGGTGTAGGTCTTGAAGAAGATGTTGAAGAGCCGCTCGCCGAACTGGTTGATCGTCCAGTCCTGGAAGCTTTTCACGTTCTTGCGCGGGAACAGCTTCGAATAACCGTAGGAGGCCATGCACATGGCCGAGCGGAAGATGCCGAGATTGCGCAGCGCCTCGAATCCGCGCAGCGGATAGGAATAGAATTTGCCGTCATAGAAGATGCGGCTCATCCGCGGACGCTGGATGAAGTCGTTCGGCAGGATCTCGTTCCACAGATCGACCACCTCGCGCGACTTCGAAAAGAAGCGGTGCCCGCCGATGTCGAAGCGGAAGCCCTTGTGCTCGACGGTTCGACTGATGCCGCCGACGTAGGTTGCATCTTTCTCGATGACGATGACCGAAATTCCGGCCTTCGTGAGCAGATAGGCCGCGGTAAGGCCGGCTGGGCCTGCACCGATGATCGCGACATCGGCCGCTGCTTCGCTTGGCTGTGGCATTGCTTTCCCCGTCTAGTGACGGTCGCAACCTGTCCGCCAAGTTCTAAATCTTGGTTAAAATCGTGGTCAGAATTTCAGCGCCGCCCCGCATTCAACGGGGATACAGCTTTGGAAGCTTAGCTCTCCGCCGATCCAGATGGAGGCGTATCGATGAAGAAGTTCCTGATTGGCGGCGCTGCTGCGGCCGCGATTTTCGCCGGCGGCGCGGCCTTTGCTCAGACGGTCGCGCCGGCGCCGGCCGCCCATAGCGGGCACCGCGCGCATCCTACCCAGCCGGCAACGCGCGCCGAAGCGCAGTCGCGGGTCGCGACGATGTTCGCCAAGCTCGACACCAATCACGACGGTTTCATTACCAGGGAAGAGCTGAGCGCCCGGGAAGCGGCGCGATCGCAGAGGATGGAGCAGCGCGCCGAGCGCTTCGACCCGTCGAAGATGTTCGCTCGGCTCGACCTCAATCACGACGGCAAGCTGACTGAGGCCGAGGCGGAGACAGCGCGCAGCCAGCGGGCCGAGGCTAAGCCCGGCCAACCGGCCAAAGCTCACGCCGCGGCGATGGGCGGTCTGTTCGCACGCGCCGATACCAACAAGGACGGTGTGATCACCAAGGCGGAGTTCGACACCATTGGCCAGCAGATGAAGGCGCGCATGGAGCATGCCGAAATGGCCCGAGGCAACATGGGCAGCCGGTTGTTCGACATGGCCGACGCAAACAAGGACGGACGCGTTTCGCTCGCTGAGATGCAGCAGGCTGCGCTCGCCCGGTTCGACCGCTTCGATCTCAACCATGACGGGACGATCAGCCCCGAGGAGCGCCAGCAGGCGCGCCAAATGTTCAAGGCGCAGCACAAGCCGCAGTAAGTGGGCGAGGGCTGAGCCTTTGAGGAGACCCGGCCCGTCCCCGCGGGCCGGGTCTTTCTATTTGGCGAAGGCCGCCGCTTCGCTGCGGCGGCGCTTTGCCGGAGAACGCTTGGCAGCCGCGGGCTCGGCGCCGATCTTCCGATAGCGCGCCTCGGCCTCGGCGATATAGTCGCGGGTGATCGGCAGGGCGTTGCGGTCCCGCACATATTGCACCTGGAAGTTGCAGCCGCTGCCGTTCTCGAACATCACGATGCCTCCCGAAAGGTAGAATTCCCACATCCGGAAGAAGCGCTCGTCGTAGAGCTTCACCATCTTTTCTCGAGCCGCGGTGAAGCGCCTCAGCCATTCTCGCAACGTGTAGGCGTAATGCAGCCGAAGGATCTCGATATCGGTCGAGATGAGCTTCACCCGCTGGGTCGATTCCTGCATTTGGCTGATCGAGGGCAGGTGGTAGCCCGGGAAAATATATTTGTCGGTGAACGGGTCTGGCGCTTTGATCGCCTCGCCGAACTTGCCGATCGTGTGGAGCAGCATCACGCCGTCCTGGGCCAGCAGCTCGCGGCATTTGGCGAAGAATTCGTCGAAATGCGCCTTGCCGACATGCTCGAACATGCCGACCGAGACGATTCGGTCATATTCTCCTTCGAGCAGCCGGTAGTCGATCAGCTCGAACTTCACGTGATCCGCGACGCCCTCGTCCTCGGCCCTACGCCGCGCATATTTTAGCTGCTCCTCGGACAAAGTGATCCCGAGGACGTCCACGCCCGCGACCTTGTGAAGATAGAGCGCCATGCCGCCCCATCCGCACCCGATGTCCAGAACCCGCTGTCCGGGCTTCAAATATAGCTTGGCGGCGATGTGGGCCTTTTTGTCGGCCTGCGCCTGCTCGAGGCTGTTGTCGGGGTCGGTGTAGTAAGCGCAGCTATATTGCCGGTCCGCGTCGAGGAACGCGTCGTAGAGCTCGTCGCTAAGGTCGTAGTGGTGTGCAACGTTGCGCTTCGAACGAGTCGGCTTGTTGCGGTGGAAAGCTCTCCTAAGGGCGCCCAGACGGCCCTTTCCGAACAGGTTGCGCCTCGCGCCTTTGTCTTCCCAGCGGTTCTGGCCGGTGATCATCTCCATGAGGTCGAGGATCGAACCATCCTCGACGATGAAGCGGCCGTCCATATAGGCCTCGCCAAGGCCGAGGCGCGGGTTCCTGGCGATGTCCAGGCCGACCTTCCTGTCGGTGAACCGCACGGTGAGGTGCTTGTCCCCTCCCGGTCCGATGGTCTGTGGCGGCTTCCCTGGGATGAGGAGCGTGATGCTGCCCCGTCGAAGTAACTTCCCGACAAGCTTACCAATCAGCGACATCAACCCATCTCCTCGATCGCAGCGCGATGCCACGCCGCGCTCGGCGCGGCAATCAACGCGGTCAATTTCACCTTGTCTTCCGATAGCGTTCGCCGGCGAACGCCCAGCGCAGGGTTCCCGCGACTCCATAGGTTGCAACGCGAACCAGCGGCGGCAGGGTCGGCCGCGACAGGCCGTGCATCTCCCTCGCGAATTGCGGCAGAAGGTCGACGGCCGCGTTCATCAGAAGCGATTGCACGGGCGCCTCCGTGAGGGAGCGCACCGGCGCCTTGAGCACCAGCTCGCAAAAGGTGCGCGTTCGTTCGTCGGAGCGAAGCTCGGGTCGGAATTCGCGCAGCAGCCGCTCGGCTTCCGCCCTGGTCTGGGGCACCGGGTCGGCGTCGAGTAGCTGCGCCACCAGGCCGCTTTCGGCAAAATATCGGTCCTGGTCGGCCCGGCTCATCCCGGGTTCGGCATAGCGGCGCCATCCGTCGAGGAAATTGATTGCCCCTGCGACATGGACCCAGGCGAGCAGCCACGGATCGGTTGCGCGATAGTCGCTGCCATCGTCGAGGATGCCGCTGACCTGCTCGTGGATCGTCTTTACCCTGGCGATCGCGGCCATGGCCGAATCGCGGTGCCCGTACGTCGTCGCGGCAATGAAGCGGGCCGTGCGTCTCAACCGCCCGAGCATGTCGGAATGGACGTCGCTATGGTCCCACACGCCGGCGAGGGCCCTGGGGTGAAGCATTTGCGTGAGGAGCGCGGCAATCCCGCCCACCATCATCGAGGTGACGTCGCCGTGGACTCGGCGGATGACCGATCCCGGCGGGAACAGCGTCTGGTCGGACGCGGGAACGGGCTTTTCGCCTCGAGATTGATCGTTGAAGGTGGAACGGACCTGCCTCACCAAAGCTCGGCGGACCGGCGACAGCACCTTCAGGCCGCCTCGCGGCTCCGGCGCTTGCGCTCCGCCGCTGTCTTCAGCTGTCCGCAGGCAGCGTCGATATCGCGGCCGCGCGGGGTGCGCACCGGAGCGGAGATCCCGGCTTCGAAGATGATGTTGCTGAAGGCCTTGATCCGCTCGTCGGTCGAGCATTCGTAGGGCGCGCCGGGCCAGGGATTGAACGGGATCAGGTTCACCTTGGCCGGAAGCTTGTACCTCCGGATCAGCCGGACCAGCTCGCGCGCATGTTCGTCGCTGTCGTTCTTCCCGTTAAGCATCACATATTCGAACGTGATCCGCCGTGCGTTGTTGGCGCCCGGGTAGGCCGCGCAGGCTTCGAGCAATTGCTCGATCCCGTATTTGCGATTGAGGGGAACGATCTCGTCGCGAATTTCCTTGGTCACCGCGTGAAGCGAGACCGCGAGATTGACACCGATCTCGTCGCCCGCACGCGCCATCATCGGCACGACGCCGCTGGTGGACAGCGTGATCCGTCGCCGCGACAGCCCCAGGCCGTCGCCGTCCATGACGATCTTGAGCGCGTCGCGGACATTGTCGAAATTGTAGAGCGGCTCGCCCATCCCCATCATGACGATGTTGGTCAGCATCCGTCCTTCGGGCTGGCTCGGCCATTCGCCCAGCGCATCGCGGGCGAGCATCACCTGGCCCACGATCTCCGACGGCTCGAGGTTGCGCACCAGCGCCATGGTTCCCGTGTGGCAGAAACGGCAGTTGAGCGTGCAGCCGACCTGGCTCGACACGCACAAGGTTCCGCGGTCCGCGTCGGGGATGAAGACCATTTCGAAGTCATGGCCGTCGTGCGTCTTCAACAGCCACTTCCGCGTGCCGTCCGATGACACCTGCGCCACGACCACCTCGGGCCGAGCGATGGAAAAGCGCTCCGCGAACCAGCCGCGCTGCGCCTTGGCGATGTCGCTCATCGCCGCGAAATCGGTGACGCCGCGATTGTAGATCCAGTGCCAGACCTGCTTCGCGCGAAGCTTCGCCTGCCTCGGCTCCAGGCCGGCTGCCTCGAACTCCGACCGGATGGCGTCCTTCGAACGGCCGACGAGCTCGACCTTGCCGTCCGCGCGCGGCGCCGGACCGCGCGGCACTGGCACGGGATCGATCGCGCCGGGAATCGGCATCAGGTTGGTGTCGGCACTCATGGCAGGGGGGCCATGTAGTTATCGGCGCTCGATTTTGCCAGCGCAGGCGGCCGCGGCGGCGTCGATGGCGGTGGCCGCCCCGTCGAGCGAATAGGGATCGACGACTCGCCTTCCCCCCGCGTCGCGCGATTCGATGCTCATCCCGGTGGCGCTCCGGATCGCGGCGATGATCGCCTGCTCCTGCAGCGGCCCGTCGCTCCACGCCCAGTTGCCCCGCGAAACGAGCATGAATGGCTGGTCGTCGATCCTAAGCATCACCGCCGCGCCGGGCCTCGGCATGCGGCGAAGGCGCGCGTGGAACTCGCCCCATTGCCGGCGGTCGGGCGAGAAGGTGAAGCCCGCGAGCGCCTGGACCTTCCCCTTTTCGGCGATCCGAACAGAGCGCGACAGCGCTTCGCAGGTCGAGCCGCGGTCGATCGCGGCCCATGCGCCGCCAGCCTGGAGGATGCTCGCGCCGGCGACTGCCGACGAAGCAAGCAGCGCCATGCAGGCTAGGATCGAGCCGGTCTTTCTCACCGCTGCAGGCTAACCGCTCCGCAAGGCGCGCGCCACCGGCGGCCTTGCGGCGACCCTATAGGTTTCGAACGAGTGTCAGCTTTTCGCCTGTCGACGGAACCACGAAGCCGCGGCCGGCCTTCTCGACGGCCTCGCCCGTGCCCAGCTGGAATCGCTTCCGCGCGAACAGGCCGAACAGGCGCGTCCCGTCGCGGATCTCATAGAGCGTCAGCTCGTCGCCATTGCCGTCGACGACGGCGATTTCCCTGAATTGACTCGTCACAAGTCCGCTCCCCTCGCGGACGATTCGGCGTCGCCAACCTAACCGAAGTTAAATTTTCGTCCAGTGACGACGCGATTCCTTCGCCCGCTCAAAGGGGAAATGCAATCTTGCCCTATAACTTTCGTTATGCCATGCGTCCGATTGCTCGGTTCTGGATGATTCGCCGCGTTAGGAGGGCGTGATGAACCGAGTGCTTTCTTTCCAAGCGGACCCGGCGCGCTAGCCGCGGGCTCCAACCATGGGATTGGCGGAAATACTCAGCCGCGCTGCGGCGGAGCTGGCCCTGTTCGCGGGTGCCGGCTTCCTCCTATTTGCGGTCAACGACCTGTTGGTCGACATCATCTATTTCGCACGCGGCTCTTGGCGCTCGTTGACGGTCTACAGCCGCTACCCGCGGGCTTTTGCCAGCGCCTTGCCGGACAACCCCGATCCCGCATTCATCGCAATGCTGGTTCCCGCGTGGGACGAAGCGGCAGTGATCGCTTCGATGCTTCGGGCGACCCTCGGCAGGCTCGACTATGCCAATTACCGCATCTTCGTTGGTCATTACCGCAACGACCCGGCGACGGCCGCCGCCATCGCCGCAGTTGACGACGGCCGAGTCCAGGCCGTCGAGGCCGATCGTGACGGCCCGACGACCAAGGCCGACTGCCTCAACCATCTCTACGATGCCCTCGTCGCCTATGAGGCGGAAACCGGCCGCTCCGCCGCGGCCGTTGCACTCCATGACGCCGAGGATGTCGTCCATCCGCTCGAGCTGAAGGTGTTCGATCGGCTGATCGGCCGCGCCGCGGTGATCCAGCTGCCAGTGCTTCCGCTCCCCGACCCGCATTCTCGCTGGATCGGCGGCCATTATTGCGATGAATTTGCCGAGGCGCACACCAAGGAGTTGGTTGTGCGCGAAGCCGTCGGAGCGGCGATTCCGCTTGCCGGGGTCGGTTGCGCGATCGCCCGAACGCCGCTCGCCCGGCTCGCCGCGATGCATGAGGGCAGGCCGTTCGCCGGAAGCAGCATGACCGAGGACTACGAAATGGGGCTGAGGATCGGCGCGCTCGGCCTCAAGACGATGTTCGTGCGACTGCCGGCCCGTCCAGGCGAGCGCGGAATTGTCGCAAGCCGCGGCCATTTCCCGGCGACGCTCGGAAGCGCCGTTCGCCAGAAAGCACGCTGGCTGGGCGGAATCGCATTATCGGGATGGGACCGGCTGGGATGGAGCGGCGGCCTCGGGGAACGGTGGATGCGCATGCGCGACCGGCGCGGGCCCCTTGCCGCGTTGCTCATGCTCGCCGCTTACATGGCCGCGTTGATCTGGTCGCAGATCTGGCTCGCCGAAGCATTGGGTGCGCCAATCGATGCCCGGCTCGATCCTGCGCTCATCACCCTCCTGACGATCAATGGCTGGCTTCTCGCCTGGCGCATCCTGATTCGCGCCTGCTTCACCGCACACGCTTATGGCGCGTGGGAGGGCCTGCTTTCGATCCCCCGAATCGTCATCGGCAACCTGATCGCAATCCTTGCTGCCGCAAGGGCCATCGCGATCCATCTTGGAGGCGGCGCACGCCGCTGGGACAAGACGGTGCACATCTTCCCCGCGGAGCTGCCGCAATGAAGCCGTCGCTGCGCTTCCTTGCGGTGGCAGTCTTGGGCTGGGCCGGCGTTCGCGCCGCAACGCTCGGCGCGCTACCCGGCGCCGAGATCTTCCGGATCGACCGGAGCGAGGCGAAGCCGCCGCCGATCGTTCCAACCGAATTCCCGCCGATTGCGCCGATCGCCCCCGCGACCACTGACGCGGCTTCAGCGGACTTTCGTGAGGCCGGCATGAGCTACGGGCCGACGCAGCAATCGCCTCCAGGTGCTCGAGCGCCGATCGTCCCCTTTTATTATTCGGCTTCGTCTCCGCCTCCCGCGAGGCCAACGCCTGCGCTGCTGCCGGAGCCACGACGTCAGTTCTATTCCCCCATTCCGGCGCTCGACGAATGGCCGCTGTCGCGCATTGCGTCTGCTTCGATGCCGCTGCGATCGAGCATCGTCAGCGCGGCCCAGAGCGTGCCGGCCGCACTAAAGCGAAGCGGCATCGATCGGCTGCAGCTCACGACATGGGCACTGCTGCGTTCGCAGTCCGCGGGAGTTGCCGGCACGGGATCGCTGGCGAGCGGAGGCTCGCTCGGCGCCAGCCAGGCGGGCGCGAGGCTGAGCTACAATTTCACGCGACAGATCGCGGCGACGCTGCGCAGCACGTCGGAGGTCGGCCGCCGCGGAGGCGAGCTCGCGGCGGGGGTCAGGATCCAGCCGGTACGTGGAATTCCGCTCTGGTTCGACGCCGAGCGCCGCCAGCGCATCGGCCGCTACGGCGGAGGACGAAGCGCCTTCGCCTTGTTCTTCGAAGGCGGCGTCTATGATCGCCCGATGCCGCTCCATTTCTTCCTTGACACCTATTTGCAGGGCGGCGTGGTCGGCTTCCGGAGCCGGGACGGCTTCGTCGACGGCGGCCTGACCCTGACTCGGCCGGTGTACAAGAACTTCTCGGCCGGCCTTGGTGTATGGGGAGGGGCCCAGCCCGGCGTCTACCGCGTCGATGCCGGCCCGCGAGTTACGATGCGCGTCCGCAACAACCTCCGAGTCCACTTCGACTGGCGACAGCGCCTCGCCGGCAACGCCATCCCGGGCTCGGGCCCCGCGGTCACGCTCGCCGGGGATTTCTAGCGTCGCGAACTTGGCCGCGCCGGTTGTTTGCGGCTAGGCTCGGCGGCGCCGATGCACATCTATCTTCCCATCGCAGGTCAGTCGGTGAACGCGCTCTTCATCGTCCTCCTGGGCTTTGGGGTGGGCCTGCTATCGGGCATGTTCGGCATCGGCGGCGGGTTCCTGACCACGCCGCTCCTCATCTTCTATGGGATCCCTCCCGCTGTTGCCGTCGCTTCGGCGACAACTCAGATCACCGGAGCGAGCGTGTCGGGGGCGATGGTCCACATGCGCCGCGGCGGGGTCGACATGAAGATGGCCGGGGTGATGATCGTCGGCGGTTTCTTGGGCTCGGTGGCTGGTGCGTTCATCTTCCGAATGCTGCTTTCGAGCGGGCAGGTCGATGTGGTGATCAGCTTCCTCTACGTGCTGATCCTGGGATGGATCGGCACAATCATGCTGAAGGATGCGCTGACGGCCCTCGGATTGATCCCCGGCAAGCCCGCTGAAGCCGGCGCTCCGCGCCACAACCGCTGGGTCGCCTCGCTTCCGCTCCGCTGGCGCTTCTACAGCTCCGGCCTCTACATCTCGCCGCTGGCTCCCGTCGCGATCGGCTTCCTTGCCGGCGTGATGACCGTTCTGCTCGGCATCGGCGGCGGCTTCATCCTCGTTCCCGCGATGATCTACGTGCTCGGAATGCCGGCCCGAGTGGTGATCGGGACCAGCCTCGCGATGGTGCTCGCGGTGAGCGCCGCGACGACGATGGTCCACTCCATCACCACCCGTTCGGTCGACATCGTCCTCGCCGGCCTCCTGCTGGTCGGCGGAGTCATCGGCGCCCAATATGGCGCGATCCTGACTCTTCGGATCAAGCCCGACCTTCTGCGTCTGGCGCTCGCGCTCATCATTCTTCTCGTCGGCCTCCGAATGCTCCTCGGCCTCGCGTGGCGGCCGGACGAGATCTTCTCGATCGAGTATCTGTGAGAGCCGGTCTCCTTCCCGCCGCGCTGCTGCCGATCGCGCCGCTGCTGGTCGCCGCCGACAAGCCGGTGCTGGTCCCCGACATTTCCGCTCGGCAAGTCCAGATCAGCTACCGCTTCTCCGGTGCGCAGCTGCTTTTGTTCGGTGCGATCTCCTATCCCGACGGGCGCATGCCGGCGCGTCCGGCGGACGTCGCGGTGGTCCTTCGCGGCCCGGTCCAGCCGATCCTCGTTCGCGAGAAGAAAAAGATCGCCGGCGTATGGATGAACGCGGACTCGAGCCGGTTCCGCTCCGCTCCGAGCTTCTATGCAGTGGCGTCGTCGCGCCCGATCCGCGATCTCGTCGACGACCGCACGGCCTCGATCTACGAGCTTGGGGTCCACAACCTCCAGCTGTCGCCGGGCGGCGGCTCGCTGCCCGAACGCGATCGGCATTTCGAAGCGGGCCTGCTCGATCTTCGTTCGCGCGCCGGCCTCTATTCGGAGAGCCCGCACGGCGTCGAGATCAGCGACGGGATCCTCTACCGCGCCGCGGTGACGATCCCCAGTCAGGTTCCGGTCGGGACCTACTCGGCCGAAACCTTCCTCATCGACCGCGGCAAAGTGGTCGCCGCGGCGACCCGCGACATTCAGATCGACAAGTCAGGGTTCGAGCGCGACGTGTGGCTGGCGTCCCGCCGGCACCGCTTCTTCTACGGCCTTGCTTCGGTCGTCATGTCGCTCGGTCTCGGATGGGCCGCGGCGGTCGCCTTCCGGCGGCGATTCTAGGCTTTAGTCCTAAGCCAATTTTAACCGCTCCAAGGTAAGCCGCTCAGCGCAACAGGCACCTGGGAGCGTTACTAATGGACGAGCAGCCGAACCTGCGCGAATTTCTCAATGAAGTCAGCAGCTTCAGCGAGGAAGAGGCAGCACCAGCGCCGGCAAAATCCTCGCCTACGAAGCTCGATGCGATTGGCCAGGTGGTGGAAATCGCGGGCTCGGGATCGCAGATTCGCATGGACGGCGCCGCGCTGAGCGGGCTTCAGTCCCACTCGGATCCCTCGGTCGCCATGTCGGGCCAGGTCGGCAGCCAGGTAAAGATGGTCGTCGGCAACGCCTGGCTGATCGCCAACGTGCGCACGCTTCGCGGGAATGAATCCGGCGAGCTCGTCGCCCACGTCGACTTCCTCGGCGAGGGCAAGAACACCTCTGGGCGCCTCAGCAGCTTCCGCCGCGGCGTCACGCGTTATCCGATCCCCGGCGCCGCCGTTCTTCCAGTCACGACCGACGACCTTCGCTCGGTGTTCGCCGCCAGCGACGAGCCGAACATCGAAATCGGCACCGTCTATCCGACCGACGACATCCGGGGAGCGCTCTACGTCGACCCGATGCTGTCGAAGCATTTCGCAGTGCTGGGATCGACCGGCACGGGTAAGTCGACCTCGGTCGCTTTGATCCTTCACCGGATCTCGCAGCTTTCGCCCGAGGGCCACATCCTGATGATCGACCCGCACGGCGAATATTCCGCCGCGTTCAAGAATTGCGGCGAGCTGTTCAACGTCGACAACCTCCAGCTGCCCTACTGGCTGATGAACTTCGAGGAGCATTGCGAGGTCATGCTGACCACGCACGGCCAGGATCGGCAGCGCGACGCGGACATCCTCGCCAAGTGCCTGCTTGCGGCACGGACGAAGGGCAAGGACATGAGCCAGTTCGGCAAGGTTACCGTCGACAGCCCGATTCCTTACCTACTGACCGATCTCCACACGATCCTGGTCAACGAAATGGGCAAGCTCGACCGCGCCGGCGATTCGCTGCCGTTCCAGCGCCTGAAGACGAAGATCGAAGAGCTTCGCTCCGACCCGCGCTATACCTTCATGTTCTCGGGAATGCTGGTGTCGGACTCCATGCCGGGTCTCATCGCCAAGCTGTTCCGTCTTCCCAGCCAGGGCCGCCCGATCTCGATCGTCGATGTGTCGGGCGTTCCGTCCGAGATCACGTCCGTCGTGGTTTCGGTGCTCGCCCGCATGGTGTTCGACTATGCGATCTGGTCGCGCACCGAGGCGCAGAAGCCGCTTCTCCTCGTCTGTGAAGAGGCGCACCGCTACGTGCCGAAGGACGAGCACCAGGAGAGCGGGCAGGCCGTCCGCAAGATCCTCGAGCGCATCGCCAAGGAGGGCCGTAAGTACGGCGTCAGCCTCGGCCTCATCACGCAGCGGCCGTCGGACCTTGCCGAAGGCGTGCTGTCGCAGTGCGGAACGATCATCTCGATGCGTCTCAACAACGACCGTGACCAGGCCTGCGTCCGTGCGGCGATGCCGGAAGGCGCGCGCGGGTTCCTCGACGCGATCCCGGCGCTCCGCAACCGCGAATGCATCGTCTGCGGCGAGGGCGTCGCGATCCCGATCCGGGTAAGTTTCGACGACCTCGAACCCGAAAAGCGCCCCGCCTCTTCGGACCCGAGCTTCGCACGGCTGTGGTGCGAGACCGGCGATGAAGTCGGAATCATCAGCCGCACGATCAAGCGCTGGCGCGGCCACGGCCGGTAAGACCGTCGTCATTCGCGGATAGGCTTATCCGGGTATTCCCGGATGACATTCTTGCGCCGGGCGAACGATCATCCTCGGCATGAGGATGAAATATTTCGCGCTCGGCGCCCTTCTTCTCGCTCAGCCTGCGTCCGCCCAGCAGGTCGATCGCGGCGGAAGACCGATTCTCGAGGTCGCCTCGCAGCTGAAGAACGGCGAATATGTCTGGGCCCCCGAGCTCGCGCAGGACGGCCCGATGCTCGTCATCGTCAACCTTGCGACCCAGCGGCTGATCGCGTTCCGAAACGGCGTCCCGATCGGCGCTTCGACCGTCTCTTCGGGCAAGGACGGCTATGAAACGCCGACGGGCGTTTTCACGATCCTTCAAAAGGCGAAGGAGCATTATTCGAAGACCTACAACAACGCCCCCATGCCGAACATGCAGCGACTGACGTGGAAAGGAATCGCGCTCCACGCCGGCAATCTGCCGGGCTATCCGGCCTCGCACGGTTGCGTTCGCCTTCCGATCAAATTCTCGGGCCTGTTGTTCGGTGCAACCAGCCTTGGGATGACCGTGGTCATCACCAGCCTCACCGTCACTCCACAGGCCTCCGCACCGCCGCCGCTGGCGTCCGGCCCCGGTGCAACAGCGTCCGCGTCCCTTTCGAACGCCGCCTACCAATGGCATCCCGCGCGCGCGCGCCGCGGGATCGTCTCGGTCGTCGTTAGCACGACCGACAGGCGCGCGATCGTGCTTCAGGACGGCGTCGAGATCGGATCGGCGCCCGTTCGTTATTCCGGCGATCTGTCGAGTCCCGTCGCTTACGTCCTGCGAGGCCGGGAAGCCGGCAGCAATCAATGGCTGAAGCTCTATTATTCGGGAACGGGCGGAAGCATGGACGCGTCGCCTGAAGAGGCCCGCAAGTTCGATGCACCGACGACTTTTCGCCAGCAATTGCTGACCCTCCTCAGGCCCGGAAGCATCATCATCGTCACCCCGCAGCCTTTAAAGGCCGGGAGCCCGGGCAAGTCGCTGACGGTCATCGAAGACGACGAAACGAATCGCTAAACGGTCGGCAGCGGGGTGAAGACCTACGATTGCAAAATCTTGCCGCTTCATCGAAGCTGACCGGGTGCAGGGGCAAGATTCATCGCTGACCAGCTGCGGCTGGCGCCATTTCGATTTCGCTGGCCTCCTTTCGAGACTTTGCCCACCGCTTCGGCCGTCGCCCGGGGACGTCGAAAACCTGAGGCGGGCCATATCCGCGGGGGGCAAGCGCATCCTCTTGCTCGGCGTCACGCCCGAACTCTCGATCCTCGGCGCGGATCTTACCGCAGTCGACAATGATCAGCGGATGATCGATCATATCTGGCCCGGCGATCGTGCCGGTCGTCGGGCGCTGCTCGCCGACTGGACCGACCTTCCCTTCCCGAGCGAAAGCTTCGATGCGGTGATCGGGGACGCATCTCCCAATGCCGCCGCGGAACAGGTGGATGAGGTAATTGCCGAAGCGAGGCGAGTCCTTGCGCCCGGCGGAACGGCCGCTTTCCGCCTGTTCTGCTCGCCCGAGCAAGGCGAAACCCTCGAATTCATCCGCGACGATGTCGCTGCGGGATGGCTGGGCAACTTCCATGCGCTGAAATGGCGGATTGCGATGGTTCTAGCCGGAAAGGAGCCGCGCGGGATCGTCCCCGTCGGCGAAATCCTTGCAGCCTTCAACCGCCTGTTCCCCGACCGCGGGGCTCTCGCCGCGTTCACCAATTGGCCGCCCGAGGACATCGCCACCATCGACGCCTATGTCGGCGCCGAGCACAGCCTCGGCTTCCCAAGGCTCTCGGCGATGCGCGAACTGATCGGGCGTCATTTCTCGGCGGTCTCGGTGATAGAGGCGGAGAATTATCCCCTGGCGGAACGGTGCCCCACCGTCGTCTGCCGCCGCTGATTTCGAGTCACTTGCGATGGCCCGGCTAGTCGTCGTCATCCACGAATTCGACGTGTTCCGGATCCAGGTTCGCTCGACGGGCAAGATCGGGAGCCCCTATCTGCTGTTCGACGTCCTGAAGCAGCTGGAGAGCTTGGGTCACTCAGTCCACGTTTCGCGCGGGCCGGAACCGGCCAACGGCGATGCCGCTTTGCTCCACGTCGATTCGACCATCGTCGAGCAGCCCTATCTCGACCTCGCCAGCCATTATCCACGCACGATCAACTTCGGCACGGGCGACATTTCCAAGCGCGCAACAAGCAGGCTTCTGCTCGCGAAAGGCAATTCCTGGGACGGCCCGGTGATCGTGAAGTCGAACCTCAACAACGGCGCCACCATGGAGGACCAACACAACCGCGAAGCGGCGAGGATGGGCCTTCCGCCGCCCCATCCGGGCGTCGCGAAGGCGGAAAGCTATCGCATCCTCGATTCACTCTCGGACGTCGAAGACGCGGTGTGGCGGGACCGGACGCTGGTCGTCGAGCGCTTCCTTCCCGAGGAGGACGAGGAGGGCGGCTACGTCCTCAGGACATGGGTGTTCATGGGCTCGCGTGAGCGCTGCAGCCGGGTCGTCACCGCCAACAAGGTGTCCAAGGCCGGCGCGATCCTTCGTTACGCGCCCGCCGAGGTCCCCGACGCGCTGAGACGCGAACGCGAGCGGCTCGGGTTCGACTTCGGCAAGTTCGACTTCGTCATTCATGACGGAAAGGCCGTGCTGCTCGATGCGAACCGGACACCAGGAGTCGCCAGGAGGCTTCAGTCGGTGATGGACGAGGGCGCGCGCAATCTCGCCGAAGGGCTGAGCGAGCTACTGACGGCGGAATGAAATCCGCGGGGCGATCGGCCTAGGCCGGCTCGAGGCTCAATCGGGGATTTTCTCAAGCACGTCCTGCATCGACAATTCGATCTGCAGGGTCATCGTCTGGACTCCACGCTCATAACCGAGCTGCCGTGGCATCATGATCGGATGCTTTCCGACCGTCACGATCATGCTGATACGTCCGCGTTCCGGGCTCAGCGCCGCTGCCGCCTTCTTCGCCGCCGCATAGAGATCCTGCCGCGTGCGGAGCGACAGCTCGACCTTCGATCGCATGCCGAGCAGCGCGCGCTTTGCCTGCCGGTAGAGAAGGCCGGCCGCATAGCTGGTCTTGACCGGGTAGGCGTGGTGCTGGGTCCGGCTCGGTGCATCGTGCTGGATGATCGACTCGATGATGCTCGCAGCGAGCGGGAAACGGCCACAGCGAACCATCACCAGCCGTTCCTCGAGATCGGTGTCAGCGCCGGCGGCATAGCCCTCCAGGACCTCATCATAGCCCTGTAGCCGCCGGAACAGCGGGGCAGGGATGACATGGAATCCCTTGAGCTGGTTGGAGGCGAGGCGGATGCCAACCTCGTTGAACGTGCGTGACGTCTTGCTGTCGAAGAAGCCGAACGCGCGTTCAGGAAGGTTCTTCGAAAGCCAGTCGATCGCGCCCTCGGCCATCACCGTGTCCGCATCGACGAAAACGAGGACGTCCGAAGTTGCGACTGCGGCGCCCGCGTTGCGCGCCTTCCAGTTGGAGAAATGCTTCTGGCCCGGCACCGAGACGAGCCGGACGGAAGGGAAGTTCGCGGTTACGAACTCGCCCGTCCCTTGCGGACAGGAATAGTCCACCACGATCACTTCGTTCGCGCCCTGCGCCATCATTTTCGGCAGGCTGGCCTGCAAATGCTCCAGCCTCCCCTTGCAGGTCGTGATGATACTGAACGTGCGCGCCAACTGAGCCATCCACATTTGCCTGGGTGCGCGAGCTTTAGGGCGCGCTCTGCGGCCTCGGCAATCTACAATTCGCTTTGGCTAGGCGTTCGACCGGCCGCTGTGGTTGCCGACTCCCACGCTGAGCAGCGCTTTCAGGCGCGCCTTCACTGCGCCGGCTAGGTTCGTGTCGACGACCGGAGCGCTCGTGAAGCGGACGCTGAGAGGGTTGACCGGCGAACCGCCCATTCGAACCTCGAAGTGGACATGCGGACCCGTCGAAAGGCCGCTGGATCCGACATAGCCGATGACTTGGCCCTGGCGGACGAAGCTTCCCGGCTGGGCGACGATCTCGCTCATGTGCCCGTAGAGGCTGACGAGGCCGCCGCCATGGGCGATCTGGACCTCGCGGCCGTAGCCTCCGGCCCAGCCGGCCGCGACGATTCGGCCGTCGCCGGCGGCCACGATCGGACTTCCCCAGGCGGCGCCGATGTCGAGTCCCGCGTGGAAGCGGGTGAAGTGAAGAATCGGGTGGTAGCGATAGCCGAAATAGGAGGTGATATGCCCGTCGACGGGCATCATCATCCCGCTTTCGACCGGTGCCGGCCGCTCCGCATTGGCGGCGTCGATCCACCTCGCCTGGCCGTTTGCGGACCATCTGACGAGCTGGAGCGCTGACTGGCCGATGCGGTCGAGACCGGCATAGAGCAGCTGGTGATTGGGTCCGAGAACCAGGTCGAAGCCGTCGCCCGAGGTCACGTCACCGACGTCGATCTCGGTCGCGATCGCCGCCAGATATTCGGCGGCGACGGCGGGGCTCGCGCCGGCAGCGCGCAGCGACCAGTAGAGCCCGTCGCCCGCGCGTCCCCGGATCCGTACCGGTCCCTCGGAGAAGACAGCCGCAACCGGCTGCCCCGCAGGCTTCGCCTCTTCCTGCGGAACGAACGCCCGCTTGGGCGCAAACTCGATCGATTCGGCGGACGCCGTCGGCGCCATCGCCATGCCCGTCGCGCCGCCGTTCGACAGCGGCGCAACGCCAAGCGCCTCCCATTGCCGCTCGTCGTCGTTCGGAGAGTAGGACGGCCTCGGGAAGGAGGCCCAAGCGACCGTGCTGCAGGCGAGCGCGAACGCGCCCGCAACCTTCCAGCCAGGGCGCGGCCAGGCAGGCGCAAGAGAGCGGCGCAAAGGGTGCGCACGGCTTCGTGACGTCAACACAGGGGCGGTGATGGCGAAACAAGGTTAAAACCGCCCTAAATTCATGGGTTGGAACTTGCGCTCTCCCACCGCGCTGCCAAAGTGAGAGAGACCATGGCGCCGCGTTCAGACGCTCCGGTCCGGGCCATCCTCGGGCCGACCAATACCGGTAAGACCCATCTCGCGATCGAGCGGATGTGCGGCCATTCCTCGGGCGTGATCGGCTTCCCGCTTCGGCTTCTCGCGCGCGAAGTCTACGACCGGGTCGTCGCGATGAAGGGTGAAAGCCAGGTCGCGCTTCTGACCGGCGAGGAGCGGATCGTTCCTCCCCAGGCCCGCTATTTCCTGTGCACCGCCGAGAGCATGCCAGTGCCCGGCGGCGACATCCACCATGACGGCGGCCTCCAGCGCGATTTCGCCTTCGCCGCCATCGACGAGGCGCAGCTCGGGATCGATCCTGAGCGCGGCCACGTATTTACCGACCGGATGCTCCGCGCCCGCGGCCGCGAGGAGACGCTGATCCTCGGCTCCGACACGCTGAAGCCGGTCATCCGCGAGTTGCTTCCGGAAGCCGAGATCGTCAGCCGGCCGCGCTTCTCGACCTTGCGCTATGCGGGCAGCGTCAAGCTTTCACGCCTTCCGCCGCGCTCTGCCGTCGTCGCCTTCTCCGCTGAGCAGGTCTACGCACTGGCAGAGATGCTGCGCCGTTTCCGCGGTGGAGCGGCGGTCGTGATGGGCGCGCTCTCGCCCGCCACCCGCAACGCCCAGGTCGCGATGTTCCAGCGCGGCGAGGTCGATTATCTCGTCGCAACCGACGCGATCGGCATGGGCCTCAACATGGATGTGACCCACGTCGCCTTTGCCGGCCTGGAGAAGTTCGACGGGCGGCGCGACCGCAGGCTCACGATCGCCGAAATGGCGCAGATTGCAGGGCGCGCCGGACGCCACCAGCGCGACGGCACGTTCGGAACGCTGGGGCTCAGCGAGGAGAGCGGCGGCTTCAGCGATGCCGAGACCGCTGCCATCGAGGAGCATCGGTTCCGCCCGATCGACTGGGTTTATTGGCGCAATGCCGACCTCGATTTCTCCGACGTCGTCACCCTCATCGCAAGCCTCGAGGAAAAGCCCGACGATCCCGTCCTGCGCCCTGCGCCCGAAGCGATCGACCTCGCGGTGCTCAAGCATATCGCCGAGGATCCGGCGGTCGCCGCCAAGAAGGGCGCCCAAGCAAGGCGCCTGTGGGCAGTCTGCGGCCTTCCCGACTTCCGCAAGGTCGGGCCGATGCACCATAGCCGAATGGTGCGCCGGCTGTTCAGCTACATCGGCGAAGGCGGCCATGTGCCGCACGAATGGTTTGCCGCCGAGGTCGCACGCCTCGACAATATGAGCGGCGACATCGAGGCGCTCGCCGATCGCCTCGCAGGCATCCGCAGCTGGGCCTATATCGCCCATCGCTCCGACTGGTTGAAGGAACCGGCGAAATGGGCCGAGCGCACCCGCGAGGTCGAGGCGCGTCTCTCTGATGCTCTTCACGAGCGGCTCACGCAGCGCTTTGTCGACCGCCGCACCGCCGTTCTCGTCCGCGACATCGGCGCCCGCGGCGCCGACGCGCTGCCGGTGACGGTCGCGGCCGACGGCGAGGTCAGCGTCGGCCCGGAGCCCATCGGGCACCTCACGGGCTTCGAGTTCCGCGTCGATCCGTCCACACGCCTTGCCGATAAGCGCCTGCTTCTTGCCGCGGCCGAGCGCAGGCTGGGCGAAGAGCTCGACCGCCGCGCCAATGCGCTGATCGAAGCCGCCGACGACATCTTTTCCCTACGGGTCGAGGAGGGCGGCGGCCTCACCGTCGATTGGGAAGGACATGTGCTTGCACGCCTCGCACCGGGGCGGTCGCTGCTCGAGCCCGCCCTCCGCACGGCCCGGCCCCTCGACCGCCTCTCGGCACAGACCCGTGCGGCCCTCCGCGCTCGGCTCGAGCGCTGGCTGGATGCCGAGATTCACCGCCATTTGCGTACGCTCGAAAGCCTCGCTTCGGCTGCAGGCGACCCGGCAAGCTCGCCGGGGGTCCGGGCGCTCGCCGCCATGCTTGCCGATGCGGGCGGAATCCTTCCGCGCAAGGCGGCGCTCAGTGCCATTGCCCATCTCGAACAGCCCGACCGGCAGGCATTGCACAAGCTCCGCGTCCGGCTCGGCCCGCTCGACGTCTTCCTGCCGCCCCTGCTGAAGCCTGCCGCCCAAGTTTGGCGCGCTGCCCTGCTCGCGGTCCGCCATGGGCAGCCCATGCCGGCCCTCCCTGCCGCTGGAGCCGCGACTCTGGCCGCGGACGCGGACCCGCGCGGCGCCTCGCTCGCCTATCGCCGCACCGGCCGGACCTGGATCCGGATCGATCTCGCGGATCGCCTCGCGAGCCACGCCCGCAAGGTCCGCTCGGCCGGGGGAGCCGATCCCGTCGATACGGCTTTGGCAACCTCGATCGGCCTCGACGAGGAGGCGATTGCGCGGCTGATGGACGAGGTCGGCTTTACTCGTGCCGGCGACGCCTGGCGCTGGCGTGGCCGCCGCGCTCCCCGAACCGACCGCCGTTCGGGCGGATCCCACGCATTCGCGGAGCTGGCGAAGCTCCGGAAGAAGTGAGGATAGACCGATATCTCCACTGCATCCGGCTCGTGAAGAGCCGAACGCTCGCCCAAGGCGTGATCGAATCCGGGTACATCCGGATCGATGGAAAGCGCGTCGAAAAGCCGAGCGATGAAGTCCGGGTCGGAAGCGTCATCGCCCTTCCGCTGCATGGGCGAGTAAGGGTGCTGAGGGTGCTCGGCCTCCCTGACCGCCGGGGACCCCCCTCCGAGGCTCGGCTATGCTACGAAGAGCTGGGAATTGACGAGGCGAAGCCCGCGACATAGCGAGGGGCACCAAAGGGAGCCGCATTCAATGACCTACGTCGTCACCGACGCCTGCATCAAATGCAAATATATGGACTGCGTCGAGGTCTGCCCCGTCGATTGCTTTTACGAAGGCGAGGTGATGCTGGTCATCAATCCCAACGAATGCATCGATTGCGGCGTGTGCGAGCCCGAATGCCCGGCCGAGGCGATCCTGCCCGATACCGAGAGCGGCCTCGAGAAATGGCTCGAGCTTAACTCCAGCTTCTCGGCCGACTGGCCCAATATCACCCGCAAGAAGGACAGTCCCGCCGACGCCGACGAGCACAAGGGCGAAGAGGGAAAGTACGACAAATATTTCACCCCGGAGGGCGGCTCGGGCGACTAGCTCCGCCGCCCGTCAGAGTCGCGGGCGAAACTCACCGCCCCTGTTGGATGTTGTGCATGCAAACAGGGGGCCGAGAATGCGTTTTTTCACCTGCGTTGCGTTCGCCGCGTGCCTGGCGTCTCCGGGGCTCGCCCAGCCACAGACCGCTGGCGGTTCGCTGCCGAGCCCGGACGAACTCTCCAGCCGCGACACGCTGACCGTCGCCGTCGGCGGCGCAATCCTTCCGGATTATGACGGCTCCGACGATTATCGAATCGTCCCCGTCGGTGCGATCCGCGGCCGCTATCACGGCATTTCCTTCGATACGAGCGGCACCTATCTCTACGTCAATCTCGTGCCGGCCCACGGCAAGCTGACGTTCGAGGCCGGCCCCGTTGCGGGCATGCGGTTCGACACCCGCAAGGACATCGAGGATCCCATCGTGAAGTTGCTCCCGCACCGCCATCGCGCGGTGGAATTGGGAGCCTTCGCGGGCATCGGCCTCCACGGCCTCACCAACCCATATGACACGCTCTCCCTGCGCGTCGACGCGGCGCACGACATCGGCAACGCGCACAAGTCGACCGTTGTCGGGACGACCCTCTCCTTCTCAACACCGGTCTCGCGCAAGACCTATGTCAGCGCGTCAACCGGCGCCGAGTTCGTCAGCAACAAGTTCGCCGATTATTACTACGGCATCAGTCCGGCAGATTCACTCGCGACCGGAGGCGTCCTTCCCATCTTCGACGCGGACGGTGGAATGAAGGACTGGAAAGCCAGCCTGCTCGTCAACCAGTCCATCACCGGTGACCTTCTTGGCGGCCTGTCGATCTTTGGAATGGGACAATATTCGCACCTGGTCGGGGACTTCAGGCGCTCCCCTATCGTCGCTGACCGCGGAAGCGCGAGCCAATGGCTCGGCGCCGTCGGTCTCGCCTATACCTGGTAGCAGGAGGCCTAGCGGCGGCCGACCAGCTTCTCGACGATCAGGTCGGCAGCCTCATCCGCGCTGAGCGCGGTGGTGTCGATGTGGATTTCGGCATGCTCGGGCGGCTCGTAAGGGCTATCGATGCCGGTGAAATTCTTGAGCTCCCCTGAGCGCGCTTTGGCATAGAGGCCTTTGACATCGCGCTTCTCCGCTTCGGCGAGCGGCGTATCGACGAAAATCTCGAAGAACTCGCCCTCCGGCACCATCCGGCGGACCATGTGCCGCTCGGCCCGGAACGGTGAGATGAAGGCGGTCAGGACGATCAGGCCGGCGTCGGACATCAGCCGCGCCACTTCTCCGACGCGGCGGATGTTCTCGATACGGTCGGCCTCGGTGAAGCCGAGGTCGCGGTTGAGGCCGTGGCGGATATTGTCGCCGTCGAGGAGGAAGGTGTGCCGTCCCCGGGCCGCAAGCTTCTTCTCGACGAGATTGGCGATCGTCGACTTGCCGGCGCCCGACAGGCCGGTGAACCAGAGCACCGCGGGCTTCTGGCCCTTGAGGTGCGCGTGCGTCTCGCGGCTGACGTCGAGATGCTGGCGATGGATGTTGAGCGCACGCCGCAGCGCGAAATGAAGCATCCCGCAGGCGACAGTGGTATTGCTGAGCTTGTCGATCAGAATGAAGCCGCCGAGCGCCTTGTTCGGGCTTGCGCCCTCGACCGCGTAAGGCTCGAACACGATCTCGCGGTCGGTCGCGAGCTCGGCAACCCCGATCCCGTTCAGCCCCAGCGTCTTGGCGGCGAGGTGCTCGAGGGTGTTGACGTTGATCTCGTATTTGGGCTCCTGGATCATCGCCGTGACGGTCTGCGTCCCGAGCTTCAGCCAGTAGCCGCGGCCCGGCAGCAACTCCTCATCCGCCATCCACACGATCGTCGCTTCGAACTGGTCGGCAGCCTCGGGTGGGTCGCTGGCCAGGGCGATGACGTCGCCCCTCGAACAGTCGATCTCATCGGCGAAGGTCAGCGTCACCGACTGCCCGGCAACCGCTTCGTCCTGGTTCCCGTCCATCGTGACGATCCGGTCGATCCTGGTCGTTCGGCCCGAAGGGAGCACCCGCACCTCCGCGCCCGGAGCGATGCTTCCCGATGCCATCTGGCCGGAGAAGCCGCGGAAATTCTGGTTGGGGCGGTTCACCCACTGGACCGGCATCCGGAACGGCTTTTCCGCATCCGACGTGACGTCGATCGGAACGCTGTCGAGATGCTCGAGCAGGGTCGGGCCCGAATACCAGGCAGTCGCATCGCTGCGGCTCATGATATTGTCGCCGCCGAGCCCCGAGACGGGGATCGCGGCCCAATGCTCGATCCCGATCTGCTCCGCGAACGCGCAATAATCCGTGCAGATCGAGTCGAAGGCTGCCTGGTCATAGTCGACCAGGTCCATCTTGTTCACGGCAAGCACGAACTGCCGGATCCCGACCAGCTTTGCGAGATAGGAGTGCCGCCGGGTCTGCGTCAGCACGCCCTTGCGCGCGTCGACCAGCAGCACCGCGAGGTCCGCCGTCGAAGCGCCGGTCACCATGTTGCGCGTATATTGCTCATGCCCCGGCGTGTCGGCGACGATGAACTTGCGCCTTGCGCTGGTGAAGAAGCGATAGGCGACGTCGATGGTGATGCCCTGCTCGCGCTCCGCGGACAATCCGTCGACGAGCAAGGCGAAATCGATCTTCGCGCCCTGCGTCCCGTGGCGCTTGCTGTCGCTTTCCAGCGCTTCCAATTGATCGTCGAAGATCTGCTTGGACTCGTACAGAAGCCGTCCAATCAGCGTCGACTTGCCGTCGTCGACGCTTCCGCAGGTGATGAAGCGCAGTAGCTCCTTCCGCTCCTGCTCCGCGAGCCAGGCGCGGACGTCGCGGCGGATCAGGTCCTGGTCGGATTCGAGAGGGCGGGACATCTAGAAATAGCCCTCTTGCTTCTTCTTCTCCATCGACGCGCTGCCGCCGTCCTTGTCGATCGCCCGCCCCTGCCGTTCACTGGTCTTCGTCAGCAGCATCTCGGCGACGATGTCCTCGACCGTCGCCGCTTCGCTCTCGACGGCGCCCGACAGCGGGTAGCAGCCGAGCGTCCGGAATCGCACCTTGCGCATCACCGGCTTCTCACCGTCCAGCGGGAAGCGTTCGTCATCGACCATCAGGAGGAGGCCGTCGCGCTCGACCGTCGGGCGCTCGGCAGCGAAATAGAGCGGAACGATCTCGATCCGCTCGCGCATGATGTATTGCCAGACGTCGAGCTCGGTCCAGTTTGACAAGGGGAAGACGCGCATGCTCTCGCCCTTGTTCTTGCGGACATTGTAGAGCGACCAGAGCTCGGGCCGCTGCCGCTTCGGGTCCCAACGATGCTTGCGGTCGCGGAAGCTGAAGACGCGTTCCTTGGCGCGGCTCTTCTCTTCGTCGCGGCGGGCGCCCCCGAACGCCGCGTCGAAGCCATATTTGTCGAGCGCCTGCTTCAGTCCTTCCGTCTTCCACATGTCGGTGTGGAGCGGGCCATGATCAAACGGATTGATTGCCTGCCGTTCGGCTTCCGGGTTCTTGTAGACGAGAAGCTCGGTTCCAGCTTCGCCGCCGACCTTGTCGCGAAGCGCGTACATGTCCCGGAACTTCCACGTCGTGTCGACATGAAGCAGCGGAAAGGGCAGCGGGCTCGGAAAGAACGCCTTCTTCGCGAGGTGAAGCATCACCGCCGAATCCTTGCCGATCGAGTAAAGCATCACGGGCCGGTCGGCCTCCGCGACGGTCTCGCGCAGGATGTGGATGCTCTCGGCTTCGAGCCGATCGAGATGCGTGAGTGCCCGCACCGCTCTTATCAATTCCCCGCTTCAGGACTGCGGCGCGCGCCTTAGCACGCGCGCCGTACCCGACGAATGGTCAGGCGTTCTCTTTGACCTTGGTCTTGCCCTTGGACTTCGGAGCAGGCTTTTCGGCCTTCTCCGGCTTGCCGCCGATCGCGTCGACCAGCGGCTGCAGGCCCGGACCGTACTTCTTCCAGCGCTGCACCGAGGTCTTGTAGATCGGCTTGCGGACCTGGGCGACGCTCGCGGTCTTGACCGGCCGGTCGGACTTGTGGAAGTCGACGCACTTGTCGTTCCAGGGGAGACCCAGGAACTTGATGAGCCGCTTCGCTTCCTTTTCGGTGTCGGCGACCACGTCTTCGTAGAGGACGGTGGTCATGAAGCCTTCGGGAAGAACCTTCTCCCAATGCTCCATCACCTCGAGATACTTGCCGTAATAACGGCCGAGCTCGCCGAGGTCATAGCTGTGCGGCATGTCGTCCTTGAACAGCTTGGTGAAGCCGCTGAGGCAGGTATCGACCGGGTCGCGCCGCGTGTGGATGACCTTCGCCTTCGGGAAGAGCAGATTGATCAGCCCGAGGAAGAAATAGTTCGTCAGCAGCTTGTCGGTGATCCGCTTCGCATCCCCGGCGCCCTGCTGGATCGCCTGCTGGTAATTCTTGGCGGTGATGTCGAGCTGCGCAGGCGTGATCTTCGCAACCATCTCCGGATATTTCGGAAGCGACGGGAAGCGGTCGCGCAGCTGGCCCAGCGCACGCGCGAGATATTTCACCTCGCCGGCGCCATAGACGTCGGGATGGCTCGACAGGATTTGCTCGACGAGCGTCGATCCCGATCGGGGCATTCCAACGATGAACACCGGCCGGTCGTCGTCGAGACCCGCAAACTTGCGATTCTCGAACACTTCCTTGGGGAAGGCCGCCTTGATCGCGTCGAAGAAGCCGTGCGTGTCCGATTCCTTATAGTCGAGCTGGGCGCGCTTCATTCGCCCGCCAGTGATGTAATGGTCGAGCGCCTTTTCGTGCTGCCCGCGGTCGTCGAGCGCCTTCGCATAAGCGAAGTGCAGCGCCAGGAACTGGTCGGCTTCGGGGTTCTTCACCGATTCGAAGATCGCGTCCATGCGGTTGAACAGCTCTTCGCCGACGCCCTCGGAGAAATCGACGAGGTCGTTGAGGTTGGCATAGGCGCCATACATTCCGTCATTCAGCTTAAGCGCCTTGAGGATGTACTCGCGAGCTTCGTCGAGGCGGCCGACGGACTTCAGCGCAACGCCGTAGAAGTTCAGCGCCTCCGGATTCTCCGGCGCCTTCTTGAGCGCGCGGTCGAGCACCTCGAGGGCTTCGTCGTAGCGGTCGGTTTCGTGGAGGATCTGGCCAAGCAGAGTCAGCGCCTCGGGATTTTCGGGCTCCTCCTTGAGCGCGAGCCGCGTCGCCTGCTCGGCGGCGGGCAGGTTGTTGCGGCGAAGCTGGATCTTCGACGTCAGAAGCAGGGTCTGCACATTCTTCGGCGCAAACTTGAGCGCGTCGCCGAGGATTCGCAGCGCTTCGACCTCGTTCTTCTGGTTGAACAGCAGCTGCGCGAGATTGTTGTGCGCTTCGACATATTGCGGGTTCTGCTGGATCGCCTTGCGAAGCGCGTGCTCGGCTTCTTCGAGGCGACGGTCCTGCTGAAGGAGCGTACCGAGATTGTTGTACACCTCGGGATAGACCGCCCTCAGGGTCAGCGCTTCCTGATAGGCGTGGAGCGCGCCGTCGATATCGCCGACCATGCGTGATGCATTGCCGAGATTGTTGAGCGCCTCGGGCATGTTCGGGTTCAGAGCGAGCGCGCGCTTGTAAAAATCGACCGCCTTAGGGAAGGCGCGCCTCTCATACTGGATGATGCCAAGGTTGTTCAGCGCCTGGGCGTTGTTCGGATCGAGCTTGATCGCGGCTTCGAGCGCCTCGGCCGCTTCGTCTGCCCTGCCCGCCTGACGCAGGATCTCACCGAGGTTCGCATGATAGCTCGGGGCCTGGGCGTTGATTTTGATCGCCCGCTTGAGCTCGACCACGGCTTCCTTCGAATTGCCGATGGCCGCGAGGGACACGCCAAGGATGTTGTGCGCATCGGCATTGCCCGGGCGCGCCGCGATGATCTGTCTGCAGACCCGGTCTGCCTGTGCATATTGGCGGCGGGAATAGAGCTGCCCTGCCATCTCGATCGCTTTGGCCGGCGTGATGTTCACGCGCCCGTGCTGTGCTTTCTTGATCGTTTCATCGATCGTGCTCGGACGGCGCGCTTGCTGCCGTTGCGGATTTGCGCCTGCTGGCTGGGCTTGTTGCGGCCGGCTGGCTCCAGTGGAAGGCGCAGCCTTCTTTGTCGCGGCCTTCGGCGCGCTGCTGGTCTTGTTGTTGCTCATGGCAATTCTTTTACCCGTAAGTTCCGGCAGTTAAAGGCCTTAGCCCTCAAAAAATTCCGACACCCCAAAAACGGAAAGAAGAGGGAATCGCTTCCCTCTTCTCCCATACTTGAACCTGGTCGCTTCGTGGAGGGGTGAGGCCCGGAGGCCTCACCCACACCGCGTTGCTTACAGCCCGCGTTCCGGCGCCGGCGGCGGCGGCGGCGGCGGCGGCGGCGGTGCCGGGCACGCCTCGGTCGCCAGGATCACCGATCCATCCGCGCAGGTCTGCGTCGCCGGAGGCGGCGGAGGCGGAGGAGGCGGCGGCGGCGGCGGCGGCGGCGGAGCCGCGTGGCCACCAAGCGGCAGGACAATCTTGAAGTTGCCGCTGTGGCTGGTCACGTCGCCGTTGAACTCGCCCTCGTAGCCGAGGCGGAGATCCACCGGTCCAACCTTTCCACCGACGCTGACACCGGCCAGGAACGTTCCCTTCTTCTGCGCGGCCGACACGATGTCGAATGCGCAGGTGTCGATCTGACACTGGAACGCTTCCTTGATGTCCGCGCGCTCGTCGCCGAAGCGGTAGCGGTAGCCAAGGTTGATCTCCGGAACCACGCCACCCATCTGCGTCGCCCACTTGACGCCGCCGGTGAGGAAGCTGTGGCTTTCGCTGTTGGTACCCAGGTGCAGTTCGGCTCCGCTCGATCCGTCCTCGATGAACCCGTCCATTTTGGCGTGGACGTAATCATAGTTGAGGTACGGGGTGAGAACCGAGTTCGCGCTGAGCGAGAAGCGTCCGCCACCGTGGATGCCGCCAGTCCACATCTTGACGTCAGGATCGCCGTGCACCGTCGCCGCGAACGTCGCACCCGGTGCGAGGCCCGTGAAGTCGATGTGGCGGGTCGAGTCGCCGTTCAGTGAGCTGTAGGTCGTCACAGCCTTCACGAAGAACGAGCCCGGATCGTAGACGCCATAGGCGCCGACAGTCCAACCGTTGCCCTTCATGGTGTCGCCGAACTGGTGATCCCGGAAGTTGTTGCTGATGTAACCAGCATCGACACCCAGGATACCGGCGGCGCCGACGTTCGCGTCGACACCGATGAGTCCGGTCCACCGCTTCGATCTGCTGTCCCCGGCCTCGACGTCGCCATCCGCCTTCCGCGTCTGGTAGTCGACCTGACCCCAGAGATGGATCGGCGCGGACGAACGGCACTCGAGTACCGAGCCGGCAAGTGCCGGGATCTCGCAGTTCGTCGCATGATCGACGAGGTCGTTCTCGTGAACACCCAGGCTCGGGAACGAGTTCAGGTAGTTCGCGTAGGACGAACCCGACAGCATGTTCAACGCGATGTTGTAGTTCGTGTTGTTGTTGAACAGGAACAGGTCGGCGAACAGATCCGCGATGCCGCCGGTCAGGCTGACGTCGTAGATGCACTCCAGACCCTCACCCACCTGCTCGCCGTTGCCGTTGAGCTGGTCGCCCTCTGGCTCGTTGAACGGATGGCGAGTGACGCCGATGTCGACGTTGGCCAGGTTGTCGTAGATGCAGGTTGCATCCAGGAGCAGCGAGCCCGTCGGCAGTCCGTTGATCGTGCAGGTCGTGAACTGGCCGTTCCGCGTCGTTGCGTCGATCACATTGTTGTACAGCGTCGTGTCGAACAGCCCGTTGCTCGGCGTCGCGATGTTGGCGACGATCGTTCCGGTCAGGTTGGCAGTGTCGACATAGACCTGCGGGTAGGTACCGATCGGCGCCGTTCCATCCGCTCCCGGAAGGTCGAACGTGATCGTTCCAGCAGCGCCCATGTTGAGCGTGTCCATGAACACGTAGGACGGGCCGTCTGCAGCGCTGTTGAGCAGGTGCAGGTTGCCGCCGGTGTTGATGTTCAGGATACCCGTACCGCAGTCGTTCTGAGCTGCATTGTCGAACGTCAGTGCGGTCGGCCCGCCTGCCGGCATGCACCTTGAGTTGACCACGCCGTTGAACCGGGTCTCGCCGGTCGTGACGTTGATCACATCGAGGTCGTTGCCCGCATGCAGCTCGATGTTGCCGTAGATGTCCGAAGGATTGTTCGCCGGCGCCATCAGGTTGATGACTGCCCGGTTCGGAGCATCCGACACATCGATCGCCGTGCCACGCTGGAACGTCGCGCCGCCGTCGGTCGAGATCCGGGCGATGATGTCACCCGAATTGTTGATCGTGACGACGTCCGTTCCAAGCGGGGTGACCGTGCCGTTGCCGGTGACGCGAATGCCGTAGCTGTTCGCGGCATTGCCGTTGGCGGTGATCGCATCGACGTTGATCGCGCCCGAGTTGGTGATCGTCATGTTGTTGACGCCACTGTTCGTGCGGATGCCGGTAGCCGTCGCGGCGCTGGCCCCGGTGGTATAGCCACCGGTCGTCACACCGCCGCTCGCCGAAGCGACGACGTTCAGCTCGCCGCTGTTCACGATCGAGCCCTTGAGACCTTGACCCGCACCGGCGACCGCCTCGTTGCTGAGGGCGATGCCCTGAGCAAGCGCATTGGCCGTTCCCGGAGCGACCGCAGTCGCACTGACGTTCATCGTGCCGCCGTTGACGATCGTCGCCGTCTCCGTGCCGCCGCCCATCGCCACACCATTGTAGCCGATCGCGGTCGCGGTCGCGGCGCCGGCAGAGCCGACTGCAGTTGCCGCGGCATTGACGTTGATCGTGCCGTTGTTGGTGAAGGTGAGCGGGATCGGATCCACCGACTGCAACACGCCCGTGGCGCGCGCCAAGGCGTTCGCCGAGCTTGCGCTTGCGTAGGCATGGGCGCCGACGTTCAACAATCCGTTGTTCGTCACCGTCGCATAGCCGTCGGTCGCGAAGGCAATCTGGCCAAGTCCGAGCGCAAAGGCCGAGGCCTGGGCGTAGGATGTACCGATCGCATTGGCGTTGGCCGTAGCAGTCACATAGCCATTGTTGTGGATGTTCATGTTCGCCGTGGTTGCGTACGCGACCTGAACGATGCCGTTGGCGCTGGCTGTTGCGAACGCTGCCGTGCCGGAGGCGTTGGCCGCGGCCGAGACCGCAACCGTTCCGGTATTGTAGGCGCTCTGGTGGACGGCGGCTCCGCTGGCGAGCTGGAACACGCCCGTCGCGAAGGCCGAAGCCGCAGCGACCGTTCCGGCGACCGCATTGGCGACTGCCGACACTGACACCGTTCCGTTGTTGGTCACCGTCTCATAGACCGCGCCGACACCCGTGACTGCGACCGTCGAGCTGGTGGTCACGAGCGTCTGGAACGGATGGCCGTTCGAGCCCGTGACATACTGCAGCGCCGCATGGGTCGTGCCGTGGATCATCGAGGCGTTGCCGCCCTGGACGATGCCCTGTGCACCGGCGAGCGCGGTCGCTGCCGTTGCTCCCGACGCATAGGCGCTGGCCGCGACGGCGATCGAGCCGTCGTTGGTCACCGTCAACGTCGCTTCCGTACCGCGAGCTTCCTGCCCGACACCAATGGCATAAGCCGAAGCGAATGCCGGGGTGGTCGTGACTGCACCGATCGCCGGACCGCCCTGAGCGTTCAGCGCAACCGCGTTGGCGGCGACGTTGATCGCACCGGTGTTGGTCAGCGTGACCGTTGCCGGACCGACAGGCGCATCGGTGAAGGTGCGCGTTGCGGCCGTCGTCAGGTAACTGACCTGCGTTGTGCCCGCAGTCGCGTAGTGCAGTGTCGCCGTTCCATGGAACACGGTGCGGCTCGAAACACCCGCAGCAACCGCGCCCTGAAGGACGCCGGCAGCGTGCGCAGTTGCCGACCCGGCGTTCTGGCCGGAGGCGACCGCCGAAGCCACGGCCGTGATGTAGCCGTTGTTTTCCACGTTCGCGGAAGCGCTGGAGCCCGCCGCAAGCTGGGCGACAGCCGTCGCATTGGCGTAGGCGAATGCGCCCGGCTCACCGACCGCATGGGCGTTGGCCGCCACCGCGATCGTCCCGTTGTTGGTGAGCGTCACCGATGCCGGGCCGGACGGTCCGAACGTCGAACCCGTCTCCGTCCGAGTGAAGTTCACACCGGTCAGATGCTGCGACGTGTAGGCGTTCGCAGTGAAGTAGGCGGTGTAGACGGGAGCGCCCACCACGCCAGGAGTGAACGTATTCGCCGTGGCATATTGCTGGACGCCCGTCGCATCCGCGCTTGCGAATGCATAGGAGCCGCGGTGCGCCGCATTGCCCACCGTGACGTTCGCGGTTGCTGCAACCGCGATCGTGTTGGTGTTGTAGACGCTCGCCGACGCTCCGGAACCGGCTCCGACCAACTGGTCGATGCCACCCGCATGCGCGATCGCCGTACCTTCGCCGCCGCCGAGAGCGGTTGCGTAGGCCGAGACCGTTAGCGGTCCGCTGTTGTCGAATGAAACGTTCGCCGTTCCGTTCGGAGCGAAAGCACCCTGCCACACCGCCTGGGCCACATAGGCCTCGGCATCGACGTCTTCACCGCCGACCGCAGTCGCGGCCGCCGCGAAGTTGAGCGTGCCGCTGTTGGTCAGCGAGACCGACGCGACGCCGCCATCACCGCTGGCGTAGGCAGCCTGCGAGATCGCACCCGTGAACGTTCCGAAATCGCTCCTGCCGATCTGGGCGTAAGCCGTCGCATCCTCGTCGCCCGACGCAGTTGCGCCGGCGATGACGTTGATGGTTCCGCTGTTGGTCAGCGCCGATATCGCACTATGCGAACCGCGCGCGGACTGTCCGATGGCCTTGTCGATCGTGGCATAGGCCTGGGCACTGCCCTCCTGGCCGCCGAACCCGTTGGCGTTCGCAGCCACCGTGATGGCGCCCGCGTTTGCCAGCGTTGCCGTCGCATAGCCACCGATGGCCGTCGCCGAGACATCCTGCCGGATGCCCGTTCCGACGTCCGCGTGAGCGCTGGCGCCGTGCAAGCCGGAAGCGCTTGCGTTCGCGCCGATTGCGATCGTCGCATAAGCGGCGTTGGTCAGCGAAGCGGATGCGAGGTCAATACCCTCGACATCCTGGTTGATGCCGCGGCCCACTTCGGCGCCCGCCCGTGCAAAGCCGCCGGCGATTGCCGTCGCGCTGGCCCCGACCGTGATGTTACCGCTGTTCGTCAGGACTGCCGAAGCCGTCCCTGCGAGGCCGGTCGCCCCGACATCCTGGAAGATGCCGCTGTCGACGTCCGCATTCGCCTGCGCATAGCCTTCGCTGAGGTGCGTCTGGCTGGCATGCGCCGCGGCGCCGATCATGATCGAGCCGGCATTGCTCAGGTTGGCGGCGGCGTGGGCCGTGCCGTTCGGGGCATGAGCCGTGACATACTGGTGGATGCCCGTTTCAACCCCGGCATTGGCGTAGGCGGTCCAGACGCCCGTTGCCGAAGCGTTGGCGACGCCCATTATCGTCCCGTAGGCGCCGTTGGCAATCGAGGCGGTCGCATAAGCGCCCGTCGCGCCATTGGCGATCACGTTCTGCTCGACAGAATATTCGAGGGACGCATTGGCCTCCGCGTAGCCACCGTTGGCGTTGGCGTTAGCCCCGACGTCGATCGATCCGGTGTTGTCGAGGGTGGCCGCAGCGCGCGCCGTTCCGCTGAAGATGGTGACGGTCGGGGCGATGCGCGACGTGATCTCCGTCGCAGTGCCGTAACCCGTCGCTTCCGCGTTCTGCTCGACGCCGCTTTCGACCCGCGCCGTTGCTTGCGCATGGCCGTTCACCGGCGTGCCGTGGATGTAGGTACCGTGTGCGGTCGCCGAAGCGCTCGCACCGACCGTGATCGCGCCGGCATTGGTCAGCGCAACGTTGGCGTGAGCCGTGCCCGCATTGGTGTGGGCGCGTGCATCCTGGTCGACGCCGTCGCCGACAGTCGCATAAGCAAAGCCGTTCTGCGATCCGTGAGCCGTCGCAACCGCGCCGACGCTGATCGTGCCAGCGGCCGTGTTGGCCAGGTGGTTGGTCGCATAGGCAGCCGTTCCGCCGCTCGCATAAGCGAGCTGGACGATGCCGTCGCCGACTTCGGCGGTCGCATGGGCGTTGGCGGCAGTGGCAACTGCGCCGGCACCGATGTTGATCGCGCCGTTGTTGGTCAGCGAGTTCATCGCGTCGCCGCGCCCGCTATAGGTGAAGGTCGCCGTCACCGTCCCGTATGGCCCGGCAAGGCTGAAGTCCGTCGTGCGTCCCTCACCGCCGAACGCTTCGGCGCTCTGGCGCACGCCCGTATTGATGTTCGCGTTGGCCGTAGCGTTCGGCCAGATCACATGCGTGCCGGAGAAGACGCCGTCCGAAACGATCGTGACCTTCGGCGCATGCGCGGTCGCGTTGGCGACGACGCTCAGCGTGCCCGCGTTGACGATGGAGTTGTAGGCAGTGCCGCCGTCTCCAAGCGCAAGTCCGCGCTGGGCCACGCCGACACCGACCGACGCATAAGCGACAGCTGCGCTGAGCCCGCTTGCGTAGCCCGTCGCATGAACATCGAGAACGTTGTTGGTGAGCGTGATGGTCGCATCGCCGCCGTTACCCGCGAACGCGCCCTGAGCCACGCCGTTGTTGACCGTCGAATAGACGCGCGCAACGCCGCTGTCGGCGACCGCATTGGCGATTGCTCCGATGTCGATCGTGCCGGCGTTCGTGATTGAAGCGTTGGCGTTTCCGGCATTGGCGTTGGCGCCCTGGAGGATGCCCCAGTCCACATCGGCGCTCGCACCGGCGAAGCCGCCGGAATCGTAGCCCGCGCCGTTACCGGACGATGCATAGGCGTGCGCGCCGATGTTGATCGCCGCGTCCGCGGTGTTGTTGATCGAGACCGATGCATTTCCACCGACCACCGCTGCCGTCGTGCCGTAGCCGACGACCGCTGCTCCGGCGGTCGCATATTGGTGGATGCCTTCGAAGACGCGCGCGTCGGCGACGGCGTTGCCGTTGGTGGCGGTCGCGTCAGCGGCAGCGTCGATGTTGATCGTTCCGCCATTGTCCAGCGTGACGGTTGCGTCACCGAACAGGGCTGCGGTCACATAGGTTGCGCCGCCTTCGGTCCCTCCAACGTGTGCAATGCCGAGGGAGTTCGGATTGGCGCGTGCCGACTGAATGATGCCCTGGCCGATCCCGGCTTCCGCACCCGGAACGGTGTCGAAGAAGACAAAGAATTCGCTGGTGAAGGCCTGGGCAGTCCCACCATTCGCATTGGCGTGCGCTGTGATGTTCAGCGTGCCCGTATTGCCGAGGTGTACCGTCGCGTTGCCGCCAGACGCATAGGCGTGCTGGCTGACGCCGGTCTCGATGCCGGCGGAGGCGAGCGCCAGGCCGGTGCCTTCGGTGTTGTTTCCGGCATTGGCCGTGGCCGATGCGTGGATGTTGATCGTACCGTCGTTGGTGAGGTTGACGTTCGCATCTCCCGCGACCGTCACGGTGTTGGGTCCGACGACCGACTGGTAGGTGCCGAACGCAGACGCATTCTGGTGGATGCCGACGTTGATGTGAGCGGTAGCGCCCTCGAAAGCGGTCTGTGCGAAGAGGGTGGAGAATTGCGCGCCCGCCTGCGTGCCGGTCGCCTTGGCGATGGCACCAATGTCGATGGTACCGCCGAGCGCATTGTTCACATTGGCCGCCGCCGTGAAGGCGTCGACGTTCTGCGAGATGCCGTACGAAACCGCCGCGTGCGCGAAGGCCGGACCCGAGGCCGCAACCGCGTGCGCGGTCGCATCGACGTCCAGCGTGCCGGCATTGTCAACCGACGCAGCGCCGGAATCGCCGCCCAGGACGCCCTGGCCGATGCCGTCGACGAACGCGTTCGCCGATGCGTAGGTGTTGCCGTTCGCATTCGCGATGGCGCCGATCGTCAGCGTTCCGTCATTGGTGACGTACGCATGCGCGACATTGGCGATCTCGAGCTGGCCGATGCCCTGCGCGAGCGGGCTGCCCCCGACCTGCGCATTGGCGAATGCCGCGTCGCCGTCGGCGTTCGCATTGGCTGTGATGTTCAGCGCGCCGCCGGCTGTGTTGTACACGGCTCCGGTGGCGTAGGCGCTGCCGATGCCGACCTGGAGGATGCCCCACTCGACACCCGCATTGGCGACGGCCGTGTCATAGGCGTTCGCAGTTGCATCGGCACCGATGTTGAGCGCGCCGCTGTTGGTGACATGCTGGTTGATGGTGTTGTCAATGAAGGCGAGCTGGACGATTCCGCCCGTGATGTCCGCGGTCGCTTCTGCGCGGCCGTCGACGGCGGACGCATAGGCGTTCGCACTGACGTTGAGGGCTCCGCCATTGTGCACGCCCTGATCGATCGACGTGTTGAAGATGCCGAACTGGACGATGCCGTTCGTCAGGGTCGCATGCGCCGTGGCCGTATCGCCGACCGCGTCTGCGTCCATGTGGAGAGTGATGGTGTCACCCGCCGGATTGTTGACCGCCTCGACGAGGTGGTTGTTGGACGCGCCGGTCTGGACGATGCCCGCCGGAAGCGGAAGGTTTGCGGAAACGAGCTTGGCGCGGGCGCGGGCCTGGCCTTCGCTCGCATATGCATGCGCGGTACCGCCGATGGTCAGCGCGGCGCCGGCACCAGTGTTATAAACGGAAGCCGTCGCATAGGTCGCGAGGTGCACTTCCTGCATGATTCCGAAGTCGCGGATGCGCGCACTCGCGTCCGCGCCCGTCGAGCCGTTGGCCGATGCATAAGCGTCGATGAGGAAATTGCCGTGGTTGGAAACCTGGAGAACATCCGTCGTGCCCAGGGCAGCCGACTGCTGTACCGCACTTCCAAGCCGCGCGTCGGCGCTGGCGAACGCCGGAGTGTTGGTGACGATTGCGACTGCGCCGACTTCCGCACTGCTGCCGTAGCCGTTGTCGGAATTGACGAGCTGCAGGGTGGTGTTGCCCAGGTGGGCCTGCCGAATCTGGCCGGTGGGGACGCTGTTGACGACCGCGAGGACCGGCGACGCGCTCTGCTGGTTGGAGCCGAAGAAGCAGGCCGTGTTGTCCGCGATCTCGCAGATCGTGATTATGTCGGACGTCGTGGCTACGCCGGGGTGAATGCCCAGGGACGCTGGATCGTCATGTGGAGCGGCTAGGGCAGGCGTTGCCGCCAGAACCGAGACACCAAGTGCGGAAAGCGAGGCGCCCGTGAGAAGAGCGATACGCCGGTGCGTCGTCGTCATTTTGTATTCCCCTGTTTAGCCGCGGCCGCGGACTCGTTTTACTACTTGGATCGTCCCCTCCCAGGAAGGCCGCACGGTCGGCACGCGTGCAGCCCCGCCCCCAGGGCGAAGACAATCCTCTGACTGTGACTTATCGCTGATGTTGGCGAAAAGCAAAGTGGAAAAGTTGATCCGAATTGCGAAACGAAGCGCTTTGCAGCGCCCCTTGTGGCCTTGTTGCAACAGCTGACCATCCCTCGCGCGCGCGTCTGATGGGGGAAATGGTGTAGGTTCCGTTGATTTTTTGAGGTTCACTTCGCAGCAAGGTTGGGTCGCCGACACAGCCTAGTCGACGGCGCCCGGTCGAATCGCTACGGGGTCGCGCGTGATTTCCATTGGCTCCAATATCCGGGGGAGAATTTAGTGACCAATCGTTTCCTCATGCTCGCTGCAACCATCGCTGTCGCTGCCGCCGCGCCGGCGTTTGCGACTGCCGCGGCTCCGCAGACTGCGGCGAAGCCCGCGGCTCCGGCTAAGCCGGCGGCGCAGGCGCCGACCCGCGCCGCGCTCACCAAGCAGCTCGACGCTTCCTTCAAGGCAGTCGACACGAACGGCGATGGGACTCTCAGCGCGGCTGAGATCAGCGCCGCGGAGCTGAAGGTCCAGCAGGGCCGCGCTGCTCAGTTGCGCTCGCGCCTCGACGGCGAGTTCGCCAAGCTCGACACCAACCATGACGGACAGCTGAGCAAGGCCGAGTTCATGGCCGCGGCCCCGGCCGGACCGACCGGCGCGCCCAACGGAGCGCCCGTCCTGGCCCAGCTCGACAAGAACAAGGACGGCAAGGTGAGCCTCGACGAGTATCGCGCGCCTCGCCTCGCAATGTTCGACAAGCTCGACACCAATCATGACGGAACGATCAGCGCGACGGAGCGCCAGGCGGCGCTCGCCCGCCGCTGAGCCTGAGGCGCCGGACGCCGATGCGACCGGCGCCGCTCGCCGGGGGCGCAGGCAGCAGGATGCGGCGGCCATGACCGCCAGGCCGAACGGGCGCGTCCAGCCTCTGTTCGTGACGCCGCTCGTCCTCGATGAAGTCGAGGGCGCCGGCGACCTCAACGCCGCGCTCGAGGCAGTCATCCGGTCGCGGCGCAGCGAGCATCCGGGCCTCGCCCTTTCCAACCGCGGCGGTTGGCAGTCGACCCACGACTTCGCCGCCTGGTCGGGCGAAGCGGGCCACGCGCTTCTCCGCCGGGCGGTCGAGCTTGCAAGCGCCCACGCGCAGCGCTCCGACGGGAGCCCGCCGCGCTGGACTGTCGAAGCCTGGGCCAATGTCAGCGGGCCGGGCGCCTTCAACATGCCCCATGTTCACGGCGGCACCTATTGGGCCGCGGTCTATTACGTCCGCGTCGGCGAAGGCGAGGGCGGGCAGCTCGTGCTCCACGACCCGCGCATGCCGGGCCTCCGCATGCACGCGCCTGGCATGCGCTTCCGCAACATCGGCCCCGAGCTGAGGGCGGACATCAAGCCCAAGGAAGGCCTGCTGGTGCTCTTCCCAGGCTGGCTGTCGCACAGCGTCGAGCCCTGGCAGGGCGAGGGCGAGCGCATCTCGGTGGCGATGAACATCCGCGCCGCAAGCCCGCACGGCTGACTCTTCGCCGCACTGGCGCCCCTCGATGCGCGCGCCTAAGGACGAGTCTTCCCCGGGGAGCCGCGCCTGCGGCTGAGATTGGCGATCCGGCCAAGACCCGTCGAACCTGATCCGGCTCACACCGGCGTAGGGAGAAGGAGAGTCCCATGGGTGACGCACCCGCTCGTACCGAACTCAAAGTCACCACCGGCCCGATCCGCGGATCGCGCAAGATCCACGTCGGCGATCTGAAGGTCGCGATGCGCGCCGTCGATCTCGAGCCCTCGTCCGGCGAGCCGCCCGTCATCCTCTACGACACCAGCGGTCCCTACACCGATCCGGCGCAGCGCATCGACATCATGGGCGGCCTGTCCGAGCTCCGCCGCGAATGGATCCGCGCCCGCGGCGATGTCGAAGAAGTCGCTCAGCGCGAAGTGCGCCCCGAGGACAATGGCCAGCTCGGCCCGGACAGGTCGGGCGGCGTGCAGCCCTTCCCTCGCGTGCGCAAGCGCGTCCTGCGCGCGCGTGCGGGCAGCAATGTCACGCAGATGCACTATGCCCGGCGCGGCATCGTCACGCCCGAGATGGAATATGTCGCGATCCGGGAGAATATGGGCCGCGAGGAGCTGCTGGTCACTCGGGACGGCCCAAGGGATGGCGAATCCTTCGGCGCCTCCATCCCCGACTTCGTCACCGCCGAATTCGTCCGCGACGAGGTCGCCCGGGGCCGCGCCATCATTCCCAACAACATCAACCACCCGGAATCCGAGCCGATGGCGATCGGCCGGAACTTCCTGGTCAAGATCAACGCCAATATCGGCAACAGCGCGGTCGCCTCCGACGTCGCGGCCGAGGTCGACAAGATGGTGTGGGCGATCCGCTGGGGCGCCGACACGGTCATGGACCTGTCGACCGGCCGCAACATCCACGACACGCGCGAATGGATCGTCCGCAACTCGCCCGTACCGATCGGCACCGTTCCCATCTACCAGGCGCTGGAGAAGGTCGGCGGCGTGGCCGAGGACCTGACCTGGGAGATCTACCGCGATACGCTCATCGAGCAGGCCGAGCAGGGCGTCGACTATTTCACCATCCACGCCGGCGTCCGCCTGCCCTACGTTCCGCTGACCGCCAAGCGGGTCACCGGCATCGTCAGCCGCGGCGGATCGATCATGGCCAAATGGTGCCTCGCCCACCACCGCGAGAGCTTCCTCTACGAGCGGTTCGACGAGATCTGCGGGATCATGAAGGCCTATGACATTGCCTTCAGCCTCGGCGACGGCCTGCGTCCCGGTTCGACCGCCGACGCCAATGACGAAGCCCAGTTCGCGGAGCTCTACACGCTCGGCGAGCTGACGAAGAAGGCCTGGGCGCACGACTGCCAGGTGATGATCGAGGGCCCCGGCCACGTGCCGATGCACAAGATCAAGGAGAATATGGACAAGCAGCTGGAAAGCTGCGGCGAGGCGCCCTTCTACACCTTGGGCCCGCTCGTGACCGACGTCGCGCCCGGCTACGACCATATCACCAGCGGCATCGGCGCCGCGATGATCGGCTGGTTCGGCACGGCGATGCTCTGCTACGTCACGCCCAAGGAGCACCTCGGCCTCCCCGACCGCGACGACGTGAAGGTCGGCGTGGTGACGTACAAGCTGGCCGCCCATGCGGCGGACCTGGCGAAAGGCCACCCCGCCGCCCGCCTCCACGACGACGCGCTGAGCCGGGCGAGGTTCGAGTTCCGCTGGCGCGACCAGTTCAACCTCTCGCTGGACCCCGACACCGCCGAGGCCTTCCACGACCAGACGCTTCCGGCCGAGGGCGCCAAGACCGCCCACTTCTGCTCGATGTGCGGGCCGAAATTCTGCTCGATGAAGATCACCCAGGAGGTCCGCGAGTTCGCGCGATTGCAGGAGCAGGAGGCGGCATCAGCCAATGCTGACGAAGGCATGGCCGGAGCCGAGACGTCCGATCAGGACGTCGACGCGGGCTTTGCTCAAATGAGCAAGCGCTTCGAAGAGGCGGGAGGAGAGATTTATCTCCCGACCGACTCCACGACGGAATCGAAGCTGCGAAGCAGCGAAGATGAACGAGCGAAGCGAGGACAGCGCGGAGAACTCTACGTCCCCGCGGCCGAATGAAAATCACCGGAGAACAGGAATGAAAGCCATCCAAGTCGCACTTGCGGCCGCCCTGCTCGCATCGAGCGCGGCCGCCGCGGCCCAGACCGCAACCGACGCTCAATGCCTCATCGTCAGCAACGCCTTCTCGCGCGGCGCGAAGGATGCCGACGCGCAGAAGGCCGCCGAAGCAACGCTCTATTTCTACCTCGGCCGCGTCGGCGACCGAATGACAGCGGCGCAGCTCAAGACGCTGCTCGACACGGAGATGAAGACGATCTCCGACAAGACCGCCGGCGCGACGATGAACAAGTGCGTGCAGGCGGTGCAGTCCAAGGTCCAGCTGCTCCAAAGCCTGGCACCCGCCGCGCCCGCGGCGAAGAAGCCTGAGGGCAGGTAGGCGACGGCATCAAGACACAAATGAAAGAAATCAAGGGCATCGCCCGCGTCAAATTTCTCCCCGGCAAGCTGGAAGAATGGAAGCACCTGACGACCGAAGCCATGCGTGTCGTCCGAGGCAAGGAATGATGCTGCACGACGGGGAGCAGTCGCCAGCCTGACGGAAAAAGCTGTCCTACAGCACCCGATCTGTGGCTTATGCTGGCCGATGCGTAACTCCGCCTCCGCGCCTTCAGCTCGAGCAGTCACCAGCGGTCTGGAAGAACGCCGCACGCACTTTACCGGGAAGGGACTCGACCTTCGCGTGGTGTCGGTTTTGTCCGGTTCCACCCTGCCTGGGCGGCTCCTTTCCCGCGCGCGTGTGCGCCCGCGCACCCGTCGAGGTGCCAACTTTGGCAACTTTCGAAATCAGTGGTCGCCCTTGGCGGCGACCCGGAAGCAGGCGGCAGATGCCAGCCACAGCAGCGCGAAAACCCCGCTGAAGACCAGCGCCTTCACCGGCCCGCTCGGCACCGCAGCGGTGATCGGGGCAGTGGCGATGAGAATGCCGAGCGCCGCCTGCATCGCCGCGACCCCGGCCATCGCGCGCGCCATCCCCGCGGCCCGGAACCCGGCGGCGAACCAGCCGGCGGCCACCGCCATGATGACCATGAAAAAGCCGGCGCCGTTGCCGTCGTCGCGGACCACCGTCGTCCACACGGTCAGGAAGGCCGTGACGACCGCGAAGGCGACTCCCGACCGATAGGCCCGATTTCCGCTCACCCGTGCGGTCACTGCGTCGGATCGTCCCATCGGCTTGCCTCCTGCCTTGTTTGCATCCTTATCATGGCAGCGGTGGGGATGAGGGGCATGAGCAAGAGATGAGGAAGGCCTGAAAAATGTACGCCCGCGACGTCCCGCCCGGCACGACCTTCTACCACGGCACCAAGGTCGGCCTCTCAGTCGGCGACCTCATCCGTCCCGGCTTCGGTAGCAACTTTGTCGAGCGAGGGCTCAAGCACATCTATTTCTCGGCGACGCTCGACGCGGCGACCTGGGGCGCGGAGCTGGCCAAGGGTAGCGGCCGCGGCCGCATCTACATCGTCGAGCCGACGGGCGAGTTCGACGACGACCCCAATCTCACCGACAAGAAATTCCCCGGCAACATGACCGCCTCCTACCGTTCGCTCGATCCGCTGCGCATCATCGGCGAGGTCGAGGATTGGGTCGGCCACCCGCCCGAGCAGCTTCAGCAGATGCGCGACAATATCGCTCGCATGAAGGCGGAAGGTACCGCGACGATCATCGAGGATTGAGTGCGGCTAGGTCCTCGCCGCTGCCCGCCGCTGCAGATAGTCCGCCGCCGCAAGGTCCTGCGCGACATGGCCAAGCGACTTGTAGATGGTGATCTGCTCGTCATTCTGACGGCCCGCGATCCGTCCGGCGAGCACCTCGCCGATCTCCGCCGCGACATGGCTGTCGTCCACCAGGCCCGCGTCGCGCGCGGCCGCCAGCTCCGCGCCCTGCGCGATCACGCCCGGCCGGTAATCGGCGACATAGCGCGCCTTCGCCACCAGCGCGGCATCGACCTCGACCGGCCCGAGCAAGCTCGACCCGACGAGGTTGAGGTGCGTTCCCGGCCTCACCCAGTCGCCGAGGATCACCGGCTCGCGCGACGATGTCACCGTGCAGATCACGTCGGCCCGGCGTGTGACTTCTTCCGCGTCCGCCAACGGGACGATCGCCTGGCCGATGGCTTCGCTCATCTCCTCGGCGAGCACCCGCGTCTTTTCCGCCGATCGCCCCCACAGCAGGATTTCGCGAAAGTCCCGAACCAGCGGCAGCGCGCGCAAATGAGCCTCGGCCTGCACCCCGCTCCCGAACACGGCGAGCACCTCCGCATCCTTCCGCGCCAGCGCGTCGGTCGCAACCGCGGTCGCGCAGGCGGTGCGGATCTTGGTGATCGGCTCGGCGTCGGCGATGCAGCTGACCGCGCCGGTCTTTCCATCGAATACGACGACCACGCCCTGGTGCCGCGTGCATCCCGGCCGCTCGGGATCGCGGAACACGCTGACCAGCTTCGCGCCGAACGCCGACAGCGCCGCGAGGTCGCCGGGCATGATCCCCCACATCTCGCCGTCGCCAACCGGCCAGATCGTGCGCAGCGGCTGCGGCCGCTCGCCGCTCGACAAGGCGATCATGGCGCTCCGCATCGCGTCGATGCAGCCGGGGTAATCCAGCAGCTCCTCGACCTCGCCGGCGTCGTAAAATGCGATCGTCATGCCCGCGCCCTACACCCGACCGCGCGGAGGGCGCTATCGCGACCCGGCGATTGTGAAGTTTGTGAAGTTTGTGAAGTTTCTAATCGTTCTTCAGATTTTCCAGCCCGCGCTGGCCGCCCTTTTGCGACGGATTGGCGGCGATGCTCTTCACCTTCGCCTTCTTCGGCTTTCGCGCTTCCTTGTTCGATCTCATTTGACCCTTGGCCATCGCGACTCTCCTCCTAGTAGTCTTCCCTTCCTACAGCACCACATTCCCGATCCAAGCCCGCTGCCAGCCCTCTTCTGCTTGCGCCGACCTACATCGAACGGGGCCTGCGATCGCTACGCTTCGTAGGCCCCGCCCGGCGTTTCGTAGCAAAGTTGGCAAACTTCCGAATGACTTGCGCTATACTCACGCCGTTTAGTCCGGACTTCAGGATATGCTCATTCATTGCTCATGCCATTCAGCATTCGTTCCGCTTTGATCGGCTTTCATTGAACCACAGGGAGCAGACACATGCTGATCGCAATCGTAGCCTCGCTCGGCGTCCAGGCCGCGCCTCCCCCTTCGCCGCCGTCGCAAAATGCCAGCCCGGAGATCGTCGTCCAGGGGCAACGCGACACCGAACGCCGGATCGGCGAGTTCGTTCGGGTGATGACGAACGAGCCGGTGACGGGGCAGATCGGCCGCTTCGACTGGTCGGTCTGCCCGACCGTCACCGGACTGTCCGGCCGGCAGAACTCCGAGGCGGCCGAGCGGATGCGCGCGGTTGCCGGCGCGGCCGGAATGCGGGTCGCCACGCCGGGCTGCCGGGCCAATGTGCTGGTCGTCGTTACCGACGATTCCTCAAAGCTGGTCGCCCAGCTTCGAAACAGGCAGCCCGCCTTCTTCGACGGGGTCTCGCCCAAGGAAATGGCCATGATCGGGCGGGGTGGACCCGCGGAGGCGTGGCATATCGAGGGCCGGCTGGATGCCGACGGGCGCGAGGTGCCGTACGACACTCGTACCGGCCAATATATCAACGAGCGCACCGACGTGCCCTCGCGGCTCTCCACCGACTCGCGGCCGCATTTCAAGGGGGCGGTCGTTATCCTCGACAGCCGCGCTCTTGGCGGACTGACGGTGGCGCAGCTCGCCGACTATGCCGCGATGCGGGCGTTCGCGCGGACCGACCCATCACTGGTCGCAAGGGCTTCTGCGCCTTCGATCCTGACCATCCTCGACGCGCCGCCGGGAAGCGCCGTGCCGATCACGCTGACACAGTGGGACATGGCCTATCTGAAGTCACTCTACGCAAGCAGGGAGAACCGCCTCGCCGGGCAACAGCGGCAGGAAATGGAACACAAGATGGCCGATGAACTCCGGCCCTCTCCGGACAGGAACTGAGCCCGGCTTATCCCGGCGACCAGCCCGGCTCCGCAAGTTTGTAGCCGTCGAACTCGAAGGCTGGCGCCACGATGCACGAAAGGAAGGCGTAGCCGGCATCGCCCCCGTCCGGCAAAGCGGCCGATTGCCATTGCCCCTTGGGGATGATGACCTGCGGCTGCTCGCCCTCACCGATCCGCCCGCCGAGCCGGACCGTTCGGACCGGCCCCGAATCGCTCTCGGCCGTAAATAGATCGAGCGAATCGCCTGCGTGCCACAGCCACATCTCGTCCGCGTCGACGCGGTTCCAGTGGGAACGTTGCCCCGGTTCGATCACATAATACACGGCGGTCGCCGCAGGCCGTTCGCCGGGTTCGGCCGCCGATCGCCAGGTCTCGCGGTACCATCCGCCTTCGGGATGTGGCGCGAGATCAAGCGCCTCGATGAGCTCTTTCGCCGTCGTCATGCGCACCCCTTCGCCCGTCCCGAAGCGTCGTGGAGATTGCCTCAAGGTGCCCGGCGCTGCAATGACTCCCGGTCAGGTTCGAACAGGCGCATCCCCGGTGATCTGGGGCCGCTTCGCTTCCTCGTCGAACAGCGCCCGATAGAGCCCTCCGCCGATCGCTCCGCCGATCAGCGGTGCTACCCAGAACAGCCACAATTGCTGGATCGCCAGTCCGCCGACGAACAAGGCCGGGCCAGTGCTCCGAGCCGGGTTCACCGAGGTGTTGGTGACCGGGATGCTGATGAGGTGGATGAGCGTTAGCGCAAGCCCGATCGCGATTGGCGCGAAGCCCGCCGGCGCCCGGCTGTCCGTCGCACCGAGGATGACGAGCAGGAACCCCGCGCTGAGAACGACCTCGCAGGCAAGGCCCGCGGCCATCGAATAATGTCCCGGAGAGGCATCGCCGTAGCCGTTCTGCGCAAGCCCGTGACTGGCGAGGTCGAAGCCGGGCGCTCCGCTTGCGATGAACAGAAGGAGCGCCGCAGCGAGGATCGCTCCGACCACCTGCGCTACCCAATAGGGCAGGATCTCTCTGGCGGGAAAGCGCCCGCCCGCCCAAAGCCCGAGGGTCACGGCGGGGTTGAGGTGGCAGCCTGAAATATGCCCGATCGCATAGGCCATGGTCAGCACCGTCAGCCCGAACGCCAGCGCAACTCCGAGGAGGCCGATGCCGACGTCCGGGAATGCCGCCGCAAGGACCGCGCTCCCGCATCCTCCGAAGACCAGCCAGAAGGTCCCGATCAATTCGGCCGCAAGCTTCCGCATCGTCCCGCCCTCCACAAAGAGTTGACGGATATTCGCCGTAAGAGCGCGGTTCGCCGGCGGTATCGGGTCAAATCCGGAGGAGCCTGCTCGAGGGCACTTCATTCATCGGTCGAATGTGCAGGCCGAATGTCTAATTTGCATGGCATGCGGTCAGCGGTAGGCGTAAACCTGCGGCGTCCTTGAAGAGAGGAAGCGTTGCGCATGCGTCGCTACGGTCTGGTCCTGGCAATGGTCCTGGCGCTGTCGGGCGTTGCAGGCGACGTAAGCGCTTCGGCCCAGGCTCCGAAGATCAGCAAGCCGAGGCCCGCCCCGCCGAACCTGCGCTCGACCGTGACCCAACCGCCCCCTGCGTATTTCGACAACACGCTCGCGATCGGCGGAGACGACGTCAAAGCGCGCGAGGTCGAAACCCGAATGAGCGTCGAGGTCCGGGTGAACGGCAGCGGCCCCTATCGGTTCCTGGTCGATAGCGGAGCCGATACTTCGGCGGTTGGCCTGCGTATCGCGCGCGAACTCCAGCTGCCGCTCGGGTCACCGGCGATATTGAACGGAATGACCGAGCGCAGCCTCGTCGACCGGGTTAAGGTCGCTTCGCTTACCTTCGGGCCAAGCACCATCACCGACCTCGAAGTGCCAGCGCTGAAAGAGCAGGATTTGGGCGGCGACGGCATGATCGGGATCGACGCGCTGGTTCGCCAGCGGTTGATGATGGACTTCGAGCAGCATGTCGTGAAGGTGGAGGATTCACGGATCAAGCCTCCTTACATCCCAGGCGAGATTGTGGTCACCGCGCGGCGCCAGCGCGGCCAGCTGATCCTGACCGAGGTCCGCGCCGTCGGCCTGCCCCTCGATGCCGTGGTCGACACCGGCTCCGAAGTGACGATCGGCAACATCGCTCTCCGTAACAAGCTGCTCGGCAGGAACCACAAATTCACCATGGTCCCGATGCTTGGAGTGACCGGCAAGATCATGCAGATCGAGATGGCTGAGATCGAGGAGCTGAAGCTAGGCCCAATTATCCTCCACGACGTTCCGATCGCCTTCGCCGACGTGCCGCCGTTCAAGATGTTCGGCCTCGACCAGGAGCCATCGCTCCTGCTCGGAACCGATATCCTCGAGAATTTCCGCCGGGTGTCGCTCGACTTCCGCTCGCGCAAGGTCCGCTTTCAGCTGAGGAGCTGCGGCGAGAAGGTGATCTCGATCAACACCGGGCCGACAGCCTCGATGACGCGCATCTCGTCGGCAAGCGGCGCTGAGGCGTGCGCGAGATAGCGCTCGAAGGCTTGCGTTCTAGACCAGTGAAATAACGAAGGCCCCGATCAGCAGGGCTGCGGCTCCGCCAATCAGGAGTATGTCGCGAACACCGCGCTCCACATATTCCTGGTGATCGCCCTCGCCGAAATCATCGCGAGTTCTATGGTGAAACATATCGCCGATCCGTTGCATGGAGACCTCCCTTGCAGCCGGATTGGGCATCATACGCCCCGTGCCCGAGTCGGACCAAACAACCGCATCCCGACCAGGCCGGATCGTTGATTGCGCAAGCGCGGCGTGATTCACCCATGTTATTCTGCTTCGCTCGCGAAATCGGCGAATAAGGCTCCATTCGGGGGTTTGCGGGCGATGCCTGAGTATCGGCTCTACTGCCTTAACGAACATGGCAGCTTCACCAAGTCGCACGAGATCCGGGCGGCCGGCGACGAACAGGCATTGGCCAAGTCGCGCGAAATGAAACTTCCCGTCGCTTGTGAGCTGTGGAGCGGTGAGCGCCTCGTCGCGAGGCTTCCGCCGGACGACAGCCATACCCGCTCCTGAACTCAAAATCGCGATTTCGTTTCGCTCGCATTCACATTCGGCGGAGCGAGCCTGGCCGTCGCTCAGCCGACAACATTCTTGGGAGGTCGTGGGTTGGTTCGGCAATCCCCACGATAGGAAGAGCAACAATGAAACGGATGACGATTTTTGCTGGCGCGACGGCTGCAGTGGCCGCGGCCGCTCCGACTGGTGCATCGGCGCAATATGGACATTGGAACGAGCGCGGCTGGCGCACCGTCGCCTACACTCGAGTCAACGGCCGCGATACCGATACCATTCGAATGCGCGGCCATGTTCGCGAGCGCGCGATCCGCCTCTGCGCGATAAATCAGCCGCTTAACCTGCGCGATTTCGACATTCGCTACCAGAATGGGGGTCATCAGGACGTCAACACCCGCGCAGTGCTTCGCGCCGGTACCTGCACGAGGGCGGTCGACCTGCGCGGCCAGCGGCGTGACATCAAGACGGTCCGGCTACGCTATTCGCCAATCTATCGTTCCTCGTTGCGCCCGTACGTCCGTATCCAAGTGCGCTAGCGCCACGGCGCCGAGCCCCCGTCGTCGCCTCGGAGTCGACGGCGGAGCTCGCTCAAGGCCTAACGACGCTTCAGCGTTTCGACCGCTGCCAGGGTCTTGGCGACATGCTGGCTGAAATCGAGATCGTCGTGGACCATGACGATCTTGCCGCTTCGGTCGATCACGTAGGATGTCCGCGTCGTAATTCCCGGATGTGCCGCCCAGGCGACGTCATAGGCCTTTTGAGTCGCGGGCGTGGCTGTCGCGACCGGGAAGGCATTGCGGCATTCCTTGACCGAGAAATCCTCGAGCACCGGCAGTCCGTCAGCCGACATGCCGATCACCTGAGCTCCGTCCTTCTTGAAAGTCGCGATCGATTCGCTGAACGCGTGCGCCTCGGCCGTGCAGCCGCTCGTGAAAGCCTTCGGGAAGAAATAGAGGACGACCGGTCCCTTCTTCAACGCGCTCGCCAAATGGAACTGGAAAGGCTTGCCCGCGAGCGCTCCGGTGGTGGTGAAATCGGGCGCCTTGTCACCGACCTTGAGCGCGGCAGTTGCCGGCGCGGAGATGAGGGCTGTGGCGGCAATTGCGAACATCAGCTTGTGCATGCGATTCTCCCTGGCGGCGATGCTTTACTTCCCGCGCTCCAAAAGCGCGAGCGTGAGTTTGTCGCTCTTCCCGTTGAAGAAGTTCAGAAGCACCGCGTGAAATTTGCCTTCCGGTTCAGCACAGTCGAACAAGGTTGCGCTCGAGCATAGCTTCATCGCGTCGATGGACCCGAGAATCTGCTCGGCGCTCCGCCTGCCTGACCAAGGCAGAAGCGCATCCACCGACTGCCGGAGGCGCGAACCGAGGAGGGGGTGGCGGAGGTAAGCGCGGGCTTCATCGAGAGAAGCGATCCCGTAGAGTTTCGCGGTCGGACTTCGTCCGAGCTCGGCAAGTTGCGGGAAGACGAACCACATCCAGTGGCTATGCTTCGTTCCGGCGCGCAGTTCGGCGATTGCCTCGTCGATCACGCCTTGCTGGGCGGCGATGAAGCGCTGGAGATCATATGGATTTGGGTGGGGCACGCCGCCATCATGGCCGTCGGGCGGCCGGCGGGAAAGAGCGGCTCGCGCCTATTGAGCGGGCGCGAGCAGCCCTGCGAGTACGTAGAACAGGATCATCATCGGACCGGTCAAAAGTGTTGCTGCAATGAATCCCAGGCGGATGATGGTCGGATCGACGCCGGTATAATCGGCAAGACCGGCGGCGACGCCCATAACCTTGGCGTCGCCGCGGTTGATCAGGAAACGTCCGTTCATTTGAGTTCCCTCGTTTGGATGAAGCTTAAGCGATCGGCAGCGAGGTTGCGGCCGAAACGAGCAGAAGCGCGGTAAGGAAAGCGCCGGCGAACATCGTGGCGGTTTCACGAGCAGTAGCGAACATTGTTGAACCCCTTTTGGCATTTCGTTCGGACCCACCATTGGGCCGTGTCATCATCAATGCATGGGGTGTGCCAAACAGAAAAAGTCATTATTTTTCAGCGGTAAGATCGCGTCGCATCCAAACATTAGCAGCATTTTCCACCTTTGAATGGCGTATCTCGCCAACTTCCTGTCGCGATTTGCGTCCGGAATCGGACACACGCTACACCTGTAGCGGCCATTTCCGGCCACTTGCTCAGCTGGACGCAGTCACCGTCCGGATGCAGGACCTGACCCGTCATGTAGCTCGAATCCTCGCAAGCGAGGAACAGGAAGCAGGGGGCGACCTCGTTAGGCTGACCCGGTCGGCCCATCGGCGTGTCCTTGCCGAATTCGGGGATCTTGTCCTTCGTCGTCTAGGCGTCGTCATGTTCGCAAAGATATAGGATCGCGACGTCGGCGCCTTCTCGCGCGAACAGGGCCGCGACTCCGCGCCCGATCCCACTGTCAGCGCCGGTGATCAGCGCGACCTTTCCCTTTAGTCGGTCCTATCCTTTGAAGCGGGGCCGCCAATCAGGTTTCGGCTCGAGCCGGCTTTCATGACATGGCTCCTGATCCGGATGGACCATGGGCTCCATGACATCGGACTGATCGGGCATGGCTTATTCCTTCGGCGCGATCCCCATCCCCTCCCGTTGGAACTCGTCCACCGTCGCCTCGGTCGCCTCTCCACGCTTTGGCGCGGGCGTTTTCGGTTTGAATTTCGTAGTTTTCGTCCTTCGCGCCATCCGCTGACCTTTCATATTGAGCGAACGCACTGCCCCAGAAGCGCTCTACACGAGGCTCGTCGAACGGCAATCTGAAGGTGAATTATCCGCGGCGCTTCTTTGGGTCCCGCCTGTCCTGAGCCTCGGCTGCCTTTGTGTCCGTGGGACGGCAACGGGCGACAAGCGTCGGATAGTCGAAATCGCTGTTCTGGATCAGTGCTGCGGCGGTCGCAGCAACGCATTGTTCCTCATTCGCGTAGCGGGTTTGAAGCGTCGCAACCGGGGTGCAGGCGCTCCCGCCGTCGGCGCAGCCCAGAATGGCAATGACGAAAAAGCCCGGTCCCATGAAGGCATCCCCTAAGATGCTGTTTTAACCGCCGATTCTGCAATGGGTTCCTTGTAAAGTTTGAGGCTTCGATTGCTGCGCCGTCTCAGCATTCCTACGTTGTCAGGGAATGGTGGAAGCAGGGAACCAGCAGCAGATCAGGCCGAACGCCGGTTTCAACGCGCTCTGGCGATTCCTCCCGATGCTGTGGCCGAAGGGCGAGCCCGAGCTCAAGACGCGGGTGATCGCCGCCGTGCTACTCGTCCTCGCCGGCAAGGCGATAGCCCTGCTCGGACCCTATGCCCTGAAGCTCGCGGTCGACCGAATGAGCTCGCACGCGGCGTTCGCCATCGTCGCCGGGCTCGTGCTCGTTTACGCGGCGGCACGCTTCGGCGGCGTGCTTTCCGACAATTTGCGCAACGCCACCTTCGAAAAGGTCGGCCAGGACGCCGCGCGCCGGCTCGCGGGCAAGGTTTTCCGCCACGTCCACGAGCTGTCGCTGCGCTTTCATCTCGAACGGCGGACCGGCTCGCTGACCAAGATCGTCGAGCGCGGGACCAAGAGCATCGACATGATGCTCTATTTCATACTGTTCAACATCGCACCGACCGCGATCGAGCTCACCGCCATCGAGCTCATCTTCTTCATCAACTTCGGCGGCGGGCTCGTCGTAGCAACGCTCGTCATTGTCGCGATCTACATCCTCTTCACGCGGAAGGTCAGCGACTGGCGGACCCACATCCAGCGCCAGATGAACGACGTCGACAACAAGGCGATCGGACGGGCCGTCGACAGCCTCCTCAATTATGAGACGGTCAAATATTTCGGCGCCGAGGATCGCGAAGCCTTGCGCTACGAGGAGGCGGTCGGCGCCTTCGCCCGGGCTTCAGTCCGCAATGAGGTCAGCCTGGCGTGGCTCAACATCGGCCAGTCGCTGATCACCAACCTGATGATGGCGGGCGCGATGGTATTCACCGTCTGGGGCTGGAGCAAGGGCCGGTTCACCTCGGGCGACGTCGTGTGGATCAACGGCCTCCTCATGCAGCTCTTCCGCCCGCTCGACATGCTGGGCTGGGTCTATCGCTCGATCCGCCAGGGGCTGATCGACATGGAAGCGATGTGGGACCTGCTCGACACCCCCGCCGAGGTGATCGACCGTGCGGGTGCGCCGGCGCTCCTCGTCGCAAAGGGCAATGTCCGCTTCGACCATGTGCATTTCGGCTATGAGCCGGACCGCGAAATCCTAAAGGGACTCGACCTCGACATTCCTGCAGGGACGAGCTGTGCGATCGTCGGCCCGTCGGGCGCGGGCAAGTCGACAATCGCTCGCCTCCTCTATCGTTTCTACGACCCTACTTCCGGACGGATCCTAATCGACGGGCAGGATATCGCCGCGGTCGAACAGCGCAGCCTCCGAGCGGTGATCGGAATCGTTCCCCAGGACACCGTGCTGTTCAACGACACGATCGGGTACAACATCGGCTACGGCCGCGATTCCGCCGATCAGGAACAGATCGAAGCGGCTGCCCGCGGCGCTGCGATCGACCGCTTCATCGCAATTCTTCCTGACCGTTACGAATCGATGGTTGGAGAGCGCGGGCTCAAGCTCTCGGGCGGCGAGAAGCAGCGCGTGGCGATCGCCCGCACCCTGCTCAAAGACCCGCCGATCCTCGTCCTCGACGAAGCGACGAGCGCGCTCGATAGCCGAACCGAGCAGGAGATCCAGTCGACCCTCGACCGCGTTGCGCGCAGCCGCACCACCATCATGATTGCGCACCGGCTGTCGACCATCGTCGCTGCCGACCAGATCGTCGTTCTAGACGATGGCCGTGTCGCCGAGAGCGGGATGCATGAGGAGCTGCTCGAGCGCGGCGGGCTCTATGCCGACCTCTGGTACCGGCAGGCGGCCGAACGGCTTGCGGAAGAAACCGCCGAAGCTGCCGAGTAATCAGCGTCGGCGGAAGCCGCGCAAGACATTGCCTTCGGTGCTGAGATAGTTGCGGCGGTAATTGAAGCGCGGCGTGTCCGAGAAGATGAGATAGTAATATTTCATCTGCTCCGACCACCAATAGCCCGGGCAGTGATCGCTCTGGAGCTTGGGATTCACGGTAACGTCGGCGAGCGTCGCATAGCCGTAGCGCGCCTTGTTCCAGCGCTTCATCGCCAGATAATGGTCGCAGGCGATGTGCCGCCACTCCTCTCTGCGGTCGATCAGCCACAGGTTGAAAGCCGCGTCCGCCAGTTCCGGCCTGAGCGAGTTTTTCGCGCTCAGCGCGCTGCCGATAGCGGCGTCATAGCTTTCGGGGAGAACGCCGAACGTCTTCTGTACAGCCGCCCAGCTGCGTGTGTAGGCCGTCCCAAAGGTGCGCGCTCCACCTTGCGCCAGCAGGCCGCCGTAGAATGAGCTGAGCTCATCCTGGTCCCAATTGATCCGCATTCCCGTTTCGAAATCGACGTCGACGAACCAAAGCTTGCCACCAATCCACTGCGGCTGATGCCTGAAGATCGCGGCAGTGCACGTCCGATACATCCGCAGGCAATCGCGGTCGCCGAGCAGGTCCCATCCATCCCAGAGATATTCGTAATAGCTATCGGACGGCGGCCCAATTGTCGCGCGGCGGCTTTTCCATTCACCGGTCATGCAGTCGATGCTGTCGGCGAGGAGGCCGATCTTCGAACGTCGCTCGAACATCGAGACCAACGCCTTCTTCGCTGCAGCGCGATAGCGGTCGTCCCCCGTCGCGCGGCTCAAGAAGCCGAATTCCGGGATGAAGGTGCCCGTCTCCGCTGGGTTAGTCTCGCGTCCGCGCAGCGCTCCGGTGCGCAGATTGATGAAACGATGCGGGATCCCGATCGGCGAGGCGTTGAAGCTCGGCACCAGCCGGTTGGCGAGGTCCCGCGCCTTCGCCAGTAACACCGGATCGCCGCACGCATGCCAGGCGGACAGCAATCCCCCGACGAGGCGGATCGAGGTTTCGAACACCGACACCTCGCCGTCGACGTCGAAATCGAGGTTGCGCTTCACCCAATCGACGCCGTCGTTGAATTCCTCGTTGAGCCCCATGACCCACAAAGTGTCGAGCGATTCAATCAGCGACAGGCCAAGGTGATGGTCCTTCAGCGGGAAGCTTTCGATCCCACCGCTGATCGGCTTGATCTGGTCCTTGCCCCACGCGCGCTCGCGATAATGGCGCCAGGCCCAACGCATTTCCTTTCGGACGTCTTCGCCGAGCGCTTGCCAATCCTCCTTCGGGCGCCGGGGTGCAGACGCGGCGATCAGGGCCGCGGAGCTTCCAGCGAGCAGGGCGCGGCGGGTCAGCATCGATCGAAGAAGCATTCGCCAAGGCTAGCGAGGGCGGCCCGGGCGCGCTACTGCGGCCGGGACGCGGCGCGCTCGATCCGCAAGACAGTTGAGTAGATGACCGACCCGCGCACGATCCTCAAGCAGACGTTCGGCTTCGACCACTTCCGCGGCGTGCAGGAAAAGGTGATCGATCGAGTTCTCGCCGGTGGAAATACGCTTGCCGTAATGCCAACGGGCGCTGGCAAATCGCTCTGCTACCAGCTTCCGGCTTTGGCCCGGCAAGGCACGGCCCTTATCATTTCACCACTCATCGCGCTGATGCACGACCAGATTCGGAGCGCCGCAGGTATCGGCCTCCGTGCAGCGTCGCTGACCTCCGTCGACGCCGACCGCGAACGGACGATCGAGCGCTTCCGCGGCGGCGACCTCGATCTCCTTTACGTAGCGCCCGAGCGCGCCACGCTCGACGGCTTCCGCAGGTTGCTCGACCGCGTCGACCTCTCGCTCATTGCGATCGACGAGGCGCATTGTGTCAGCGAGTGGGGCCACGACTTCCGCCCCGATTATCGAAAGCTCAGGCCGCTCCTCGACGACCATGATGAGGTGCCGCGCCTCGCGCTCACCGCGACTGCGGATCATCGAACCCAGGCCGATATCCTGGCGCAGCTCGGGATCGCGGAGGACGGGCTGATCGTCGCCGGCTTCGACCGGCCCAACATCCGCTACATGATCCGCCACCGCGAGCAGACCGGCAAGCAATTGCGCGAACTGCTTTCGAGCCGACCGGGACCGGCGATCGTCTATGCCCCGAGCCGCGACAAGGCGGAGCAGATTGCCGAGCAGATCGCGCGCGATGGGCGCCCTGCGCTGCCCTATCACGCCGGCCTCGAACCGCAGGTTCGCGCACGCAACCAGGCCGCGTTCGTTGAGTCCGAAGAGATGGTGATCGCCGCGACGGTCGCCTTCGGCATGGGCATCGATAAGCCCGACGTGCGGCTGGTCGCACATGCAGCAATCCCGAAGAGCATCGAAGCTTATTATCAAGAGACCGGCCGTGCCGGTCGCGACGGCGAGCCGGCCGAGGCATGGCTGTTCTGGGGGGCGCAGGATTTCGCCCGCGCCAGGCAGCGGATTGAGCAGGAGGTTGAAGCAAATCGCCGGCCCGCCGAACGCGAGCGGCTTAACGCGCTCGCCGCGCTGGTCGAGACACCGCTTTGCCGGCGTGCCGTTCTTCTTCGCCACTTTGGCGAGGACCCGCCGGAGCGCTGCGACAACTGCGACAATTGCCTTGAGCCGCCCGCAACGATTGACGTGACCGAGGTCGCGCGCAAGCTTCTGTCGGCGGCGTTCCGGACGGAAATGCGCTTCGGCGTCGGTCACCTCGCGGATGTTCTCGCGGGCAATGATACGGAGAAGGTGCGCAGTTTCGGCCATCATCGCCTGAGCGTCTTCGGAATCGGGTCGCCCGAAGAGATCGCGCTGGTGCGGCCTGTTTCGCGTGCTCTGATCGCCCGCGATGCGTTGCGCGCGGACGTCTATGGCGGATTGTCTTTCGGCCCCGCCGCCAAGCCGATCCTTAAGGGCGAGCAGGAACTCATCATTGCGTTGCCGCCGAAGGGCAGGCGGCAACAGCGGCGCGAGATCGGTCCGGCCGATCCCCTGTTCGATGCACTGCGCGAGGCCCGCCGGACGCTCGCCGCAGAGGCCGGCGTTCCGGCCTACGTCGTCTTCCACGATTCCACCTTGCGCGAAATCGCGGGAGCTCGGCCGTCGAGCCTCGCCGAGCTCGCCGAGGTCAATGGCGTTGGACGAACCAAGCTGGAGCGCTATGGGGACGCAATGCTCGCTGCGGTCGCGTCCGCCGGCTGAGCGGTTCAGTTGCGCGCAAGCGCGGCCAGTTTTGGCCGTTAAGTGATTGAATTCTTGGGGAGAGACATGATCCGTAATCTTCTGCTAGCGTCCGCCGCAGTCGCGGTCGCCACCATCGCTCAGCCCGCCTTTGCGGCAGCGGCAAAGCCGAAAACGGCAGCTTCCGCAACGCTTCCGGCGTCGAGCCCGTTCGCCAGGCCGAGCACGCTGCCGTTCGGGACGCCCGATTTCTCGAAGATCAAGGACAGCGACTATCTCCCTGCGATTCTCGCCGGAATGGCGGAGCAGAAGCGCGAAGTTCTAGCCATCGCCAACAACCCGGCGGCGCCGACCTACGCCAATACGGTCGTCGCGATGGAGCGCTCCGGCCAATTGCTCGAGCGCGCAGGCCTGGCCTTCAATGCGGTCAACGGCGCGAACACGAACGACACGCTGCAGGCGGTCGACAGCAAGACCTCGCCGTTGTTCGCCGCGCATAACGATTTCATCTTCCTAAACCAGAAGCTGTTCCAGCGCTTCAAGACGCTTCACGACAGCGGAGCCAGCCTCAACCTCAACCCCGAACAGGCGAAGCTGCTCGATGTTTACTACAAGCAATTCGTCCATTCCGGCGCGGAGCTCCCGGCGGCCAAGCAGTCCGAGCTGAAAGCGCTGAACACGCGGCTGAGCTCGCTGCAGACCGATTTCACGCAGAAATTGCTCGCGGCCACGAAGGCCGGTGCGCTGCACGTCGATGATGCCGCTGCGCTGGCGGGTCTGTCGCCGGACGAATTGGCCGCAGCTCAGCAAGCCGCCAAGGACCGCAAGGCGAGCGGCTATGTGATCCCGCTGCAGAACACGACTCAGCAGCCGTCGCTGTCGTCACTCTCCAACCATGCGACGCGCCAGCAGTTGATGAGCGCGAGCCTGACCCGCGCGGAACATGGCGATGCCAATGACACCCGCAACGTGATCAGCGAAATTGCGCAGCTACGGGCCAGGAAGGCCGCGCTGCTCGGCTATTCCAACTTTGCCGATTATGCCCTGTACGATCAGATGGCGAAGGACCGGACGACGGCGGTTGGATTCCTCGACCGGCTCGCGGCGCCCACTGCAGCCAAGGAGCGGCAGGAATGGTCCGACATCGTCGCCATGGCAAAATCGCAAAGCGCCAACTTCCAGCCGACCGCCGCAGACTGGAACTTTTATGCGGAGCAGATCCGCAAGCAGCGCTACGACCTCAATCAGGACGAGCTGAAGCCCTATTTCGAGTTCAACAAGGTGCTCGAGGACGGCGTCTTTTATGCCGCCAATCAGCTTTACGGACTGACGTTCAAGGAGCGGAAGGACATCCCGACCTGGAGTCCCGACATGCGGGTGTTCCAGGTTTACGACCAGGACGGCAAGGAACTCGCGATCTTCATGATCGACCCGTGGAAGCGGGACAACAAGGGCGGCGGCGCGTGGATGAGCAATCTCGTCAACCAGTCCTACCTGCGCGGCACCAAGCCCGTCGTCTTCAACGTGCAGAACTTCACCAAGCCGGCGCCCGGCCAGCCGATGCTGATCAGCTGGGACGATGTGACGACAATGTTCCACGAGTTCGGCCACGCGCTTCACGGCATGTTCGCCGCGCAGACCTATCCGACCCTGTCGGGAACCAACGTCGCGCGCGACTTTGTCGAGTTCCCGTCGCAGTTCAACGAGAATTGGGCGCTCGATCCCAAGATCCTGCCGCACTATGCGGTCCACTATCAGACCGGTCAGCCGATCCCGCAGGACCTGATCGCCAAGATCAAGCGCTCGCGCACGTTCAACCAGGGCTATGAGAACGGCGAGGTTCTTGAGGCCGCCAGGCTCGATATGGACTGGCATTCGCTTGGCGCCGATGCCCCCCGCGAGGACGTCGATCAATTCGAGGCCAAGGCGCTGGCAAGCGGCGGCTACGACACCGCCGACGTCCCGCCGCGCTACCGTACCAACTATTTCGCCCATATCTGGACCGGAAATTATGCGGCCGGATACTATGCCTATCCTTGGACTCGCATGCTCGCGCAGGATGCGTTCAACTGGTTCGAGACCCACGGCGGCTTGACCCGGGCGAACGGCCAGCGCTTCCGCGACATGGTCCTCTCCCGCGGCAACACGATCGACTATGCCGAGATGTACCGGGCCTTCGCGGGCCATGATCCGGACATCAACCCGTACCTCGAATATTATGGCCTTCCGACGACCGGTGCCGCGGCGCCCATTGCGACCGCGCCAGCGGCTGCGCCGCCGCCGCCTCCGCCGCCTGCTCCCGCGGAGACTCCGCGGCCTGGCGAACGGGGACTTTAGAGCCATGATCCGCCAGCTCGACGACCGGACCTTGGTGAGCGGGCAAATCGCTCCCCAAGAGGTCGCCGGGCTGGCGGCACAGGGCGTGACCGTGCTGGTCAACAACCGGCCCGACGCCGAGGAACCGGGACAGCCCTTCGCGTCCGACATCGAAGAGGCGGCTGCCCAAGCCGGCATCGCTTATCATTTCGTTCCGATCATTCGCGGCATCGGCCCCGCCGACGTCGAGGAAATGCAAAAGGCCTGGCGCGAAGCGGAAGGCGGCAAGCTCCTCGCCTTCTGCGGTTCCGGCAAGAGGTCCGCTTTCGTCTGCGCGCTCGCCCATCGTGACGAGGGAGCTTCACCCGAAGACGTCCAGCAACGGCTTATCGACGCCGGCTTCGATCCCGGCCCGATCGCGCACCTGCTCTAATTTTTCGACACCAGCAGCCGCTGCGCCAGGCCGAGATCCTCGTCGAGCACCATCAGTCGCACGGGCATGAAGAGCCCGCCGTAGAAATAGTTGATCTCCGTATCGAACAGGACCGCTTCAACGCCTTCGCTTTCGAGATAGAGGCGAGCGAGATCGGCCTCGACGCGGCTATTGTATCGCCCTGCTTCAACCAGATCGGTCACCAGGGTTTGTCCGCCCCCGCAGCCATCTCGTCCGGGCGGGAAGCGCGGCCGAGGATCGCATTGCGGTGGGGAAATCGGCCGAAGCGCTCGATGATCTCGCGGTGGTGCTTAGAATATTTGATCTGCTCCTCGTCGCCGATCGCGGTGAAGAGGAGTAGCGCGCGGTTCTGGTCGTCGAGATCCTCGCTGTGCTGGAACGGCATGTAGAGGAACTTGCGCTCCTCGCGAGCCAGCTCCTCGTCGAACCCGAGCGCCACCGCCTCTTTCGCGATCCCAAGCGCCATATGATCGGTCGAATAAGCGTCGGCGTGGCCGCGGAACATGTTGCGCGGAAACTGGTCGAACAGGACCACCGCCGCGATTGAAGTCAACGGATCGGTCAGAAAAGACTCAAGCGGAAGCTGGCGCTTCTCGCTCCACAGCTTGAGGAAGTCCTGGCGGATTCGGTGGTCGAGCTCAGGGCCCCCGCTCCACCATTGCTCGGGCTTGAGGCCGAACCAGAACTTGAGGACATTGGACCGCCAGTCGCCGCTCACGCGGCCGTGCCCCCGACCGTCAGCCCGTCGATCAGCACCGTCGGCTGGCCAACCCCGGCAGGGACGCTTTGCCCGGCCTTGCCGCATACGCCCACGCCTTCGTCGAGCTTGAGATCGTCGCCGATCCCCTTCACCCGCGTCAGCACCGTCGGACCGTCGCCGATCAGCGTCGCTCCCTTGACCGGCTCGGCGATCTTGCCGCCCCGGATTCGATAGGCCTCGGTGCAGGAGAAGACGAACTTTCCGCTGGTGATATCGACCTGGCCGCCGCCGAAGCTCTTGGCGTAGATCCCGTCCTTCACCCGGCTCACCAGCTCGTTCGGATCGTCCTTGCCGGCCAGCATGAAGGTGTTGGTCATGCGCGGCATCGGTGCATGGGCGAAGCTCTCGCGCCGGCCGTTGCCCGTCGGCTGCATGCCCATCAGCCGCGCGTTCAGCCGGTCCTGCAGATAGCCCTTGAGGATTCCGTCCTCGATCAGCACCGTCCGGCCCGTGGGGGTTCCTTCGTCATCGATGGTGAGCGAGCCGCGCCGCTGCAGCATTGCACCGTCGTCGACAATCGTCACGCCCGGCGTCGCCACGCGCTCGCCGATCCGGCCGGAGAAAGCCGACGTGCCCTTGCGGTTGAAGTCGCCCTCGAGGCCGTGACCGATTGCTTCGTGGAGGATGACGCCGGCCCAGCCCGAGCCCATCACCACCGGCATCTCGCCCGCCGGAGCGGCCACCGATTCGAGATTGACCAGCGCCTGCCGAAGCGCTTCGTCGATCGCGTAATTCCACCGCGCCTCGTCGAATAGCTCGCCATACAAATAGCGTCCGCCAAGGCCGTGATAGCCGGTCTCGCGCCGTCCGTTCTGCTCAGCGACGACCTGGACGCCGAGCCGCACCAGCGGACGCACGTCCGACGCAACGAAGCCGTCTCCACGGACGATGTCGATCACGCCCCAGCTGGCTGCGAGGCTGACGCTGACCTGCACGACGCGGGGGTCGCGGGCGCGCGCTGCGGCATCGATCTGCTGGCAGAGCGCAACCTTGGCGGCGAAGGGGACAAGGCTCAGCGGGTCTTCGGCACCGTACATCGACTGGTTGGTGCGTTGCGGTTGCGGCGCAGGAGAGTCGTTACGCGGATCGAGGAGCTTAAGGGTCGCCGCCGCGCGCTCGATCGCTGCTTCGCTGATCTCGTTGGCGTGGGCGAACGCCGTCGTCTCGCCGCTGACGCCCCTCAGGCCGAAACCGGACGAACTGTGATAGTCGGCGGTCTTCAACCGGCCGTCGTCGAACCCGAACGCCTCGCTTGCCGCATATTGGAGATAAAGCTCGCCGTCGTCGTGGGGCGAGAGATGCTTGTGCGCCAGGCCGCGCGCCGCATCGGGATCGAGGTTGCGATAGAGAAAGTGGCGGGGATCGGCGAGGCTCATGCCGTCTGCTGGTCCGCCGGTCCCCCCTCAAGGACGAAGCGGCGATCGCAATAGCCGCATTCGACGAAGCCGGTATCAGGCTCGATTCGAAGATAGACACGCGGGTGGCCAAGCTCCGGCGAGACTTCCCCGGAGCCGTCGCAAGCGACTTGGACGGTCTTCACTCGAATGACTTCGGGCGGCGGGATTTGCGATGCCATGAGCGGCACTTAAGCGCGGCCGCAGCCGCTCACAAGGTCACTGGTAGTTGGCCGTCACCGAGAAAGTATTGCTGTAGGTGCCTTCGGCCTGATTGGCGGAAATCAGGAGTGAGCCCCCTACCCCAACTTTCACGACACCGGCGGAGTCGGCGATCGCGGTTGCCGATTGGAGGTAAAGGAGTGCGACCTGCACGCTGTGGCCCGCCCCATCGTCAAGAGTCGCCGGATAGCTGAGGTCGAAGCTCACCTGTTGGGCGGGCGTTCCTGCCCAGGCGAACAAGGCTCGCTGACCGGGGTCGCTGGTCACTTCGGTGACTCCGCCCGCATGGGTGCGAAGGCCCGTCACCGCATTGATCGTAACCGTGCCGGCGACGGAAGAGGAGACGAGCGTACCGAAGTGGAGGTCGTCGACCTTGGTCAAGGTGAGCGGGAGAAGAATGAGCGCCTTGCCCCCTGCGGGCGCGGTGTTCGCGGCCGTGGCCGGGCTTGCAACAGCGGCTGCCGCGACGGCCGCGGAAACGAGAGACTTGCGATAATCCACCAGGCGAGCTCCTGCGCACTACAATCAGGAAGCAAGTATCGCCGAGCCGATCTCACCACGCGTTCAACATCCGCGGTTTGTCTAAAATTTACCCTAACGCGCAAGCTTTTGTGCGCTGGAGTCAGGGATATTGCACCGTCACGTTGAACGTGCCGACATAGTTGCCCGGCGCCTGGGCTGCGCCGACGTTAAGCGTCGCTCCGACGGAAAAATTGAACAGGTCGCTTGCCGGGACCTTCCTGTTCGCGCTGCCGTCCAACGTCCACGTGGACACCGTCATGGTTTGGGTTCCCCCGACCCGAGTCACGGTGATCGGAGCTGTCGGCACTCGGATGTGGACGACCGAGTTCTTCGACCCGGTACCGGTGAAGGTCGCGGGATGGGCCGAGGTTCCAACCGCTGTGATCGTCCCCGACACCGTGAGCGAGCCACTCACCGGATTGACCGTCGCAGTTCCGGCCCCCGTCACGACCAAGGTCCCGAAGTCGAGGTCGCCGCGCTTGAGCACGCTCAACGGGCTGAGGATCGCCGCCTGGCCGGTTGCGCTTCGGGTCGCGGGAGCAGCCGAAGCCGCCACCGGCGCCACGAGCAGCGACAGAAGGACCGCGAAAAGGCTGGGACGGGCGCCGGAAAGCATGGCCGCGGAGATATTCGGTTAACCTGAAAATCACTCTAGCGGTTAGGGTTAAGCGCTGATTTACCTTCAACGCTTGCGCCCGAACGGGGCGCAACCCTATCTCGTTCAGCCAATGGACGTGCCCGCAATCCGCATCGAATCGCTGTCGAAGACCTATGAGGGCGGCAAGCTCGCGCTCAACGACGTCAGCTTCGACGTCCCCCGTGGACAGATTTTCGGGCTGCTCGGACCCAATGGCGCCGGAAAGTCGACATTGATCAACATCCTTGCCGGCCTGGTCACCAAGAGCGGCGGCACGGTCACCATCTGGGGCTTCGACATCGACGAGCACCCGCGCAATTCCAAGCGATCGATCGGCGTTGTTCCGCAGGAAATCATCTTCGACCCCTTCTTTACGCCGCGCGAGACGCTGGAGATCCAGGCCGGCCTTTACGGGATCCCGCCGTCGGAGCGGCAGAGCGACGCACTGCTTGCGGCGATGCATCTGACCGACAAGGCCAATGCCTATTCGCGCACGCTGTCGGGCGGGATGAAGCGGCGGTTGCTTGTCGCCAAGGCGATGGTCCATTCGCCGCCGATCCTGGTCCTCGACGAGCCGACCGCGGGCGTTGACGTCGAGCTTCGGCGGCAGCTGTGGGACTATGTCCGGGGACTTCACGCGCAGGGCGTCACGATCGTCCTGACGACACACTATCTCGAGGAGGCCGAGGAGCTTTGCGACAGGATCGCGATCATCAATCATGGACAGGTGATTGCGAACGAGCCGACCCGCGAGCTGGTGTCGAAAGCGCAGGAGAAAGCCGTCGTGGTCACCTTCGACCGCGACATCGGGAACATCCCGACAGACCGATGCTTCGAAAATATCGAACTGATCGATGAGCGCACGCTGGAGATCACCTACCGCAAGGACCGGGTCAACGCGGGGCAGGTGCTCAGCACGCTCACCGCTGGGGGGCTCGGGATCGTCGACGTGTCTACCCGCGATCCCGATCTCGAGGATGTGTTCCTAAGCCTGACGTCCGAGCCGCAGGAAGCGGCGTGAGCATCGATACCGATGTCTTGATCGTCGGATCGGGCGCGGCGGGGCTGACGGCCGCACTCAACCTCGCTGAGAAATGCAAGGTCGCCGTGATCGCCAAGGGCGCCCTGGGCGACAGTGCCAGTGCCCGGGCGCAGGGCGGGATCGCGGCCGTCCTGGAGGAGGGCGATAGCTTCGAAGCGCACATCAACGACACGATGATCGCCGGCGCGGGCCTGAACGATCGCAAGGTCGTCGAGCATGTCGTCGAACATGCGCCGGCGGCGATCGGAAGGTTGATCGAACTCGGCGTGCCCTTTGCGAGCGAAAACGGTGCGCTGCACCTGACCCGCGAAGGGGGGCACAGCCACCGGCGGATCGTGCATGTCGCCGATGCGACCGGCTGGGCGATCAGCCAGGCGCTGGAAGCGGCGGCGGCGAAACACCCGAACATCACCCTAGTGCCGGACATGGTCGCGATCGACCTCGTCACCGGAAGGCACGCGACGCATTTCTCGACCAGTGGCGCGGTGCATGGCCTCTATGCCTACAACCGCAAGAAGAAGCGGGTCGAAACGCTGACCGGCCGGGCGACCATCCTTGCCAGCGGGGGGGCGGGCCGCGCCTACCTCTATTCGACCGCACCGCGCGGAGCGACCGGCGACGGCATCGCCATGGCGTGGCGGGCGGGCTGCCGGGTCTCCAATATGGAGATGATGCAGTTCCACCCGACCTGTCTCTACAATCTGCAGGTCAAGAACTTCCTGATCACCGAGGCGGTGCGCGGCGAAGGCGGCATCCTCAAGCATCCGGAAACCGGCCACCGCTTCATGCCCGACTATGACGAGCGCGGGGAGCTTGCGCCGCGCGACATCGTCGCCCGGGCGATCGACGCCGAGATCAAGCGCGACGGCCTCGATTTCGTCTTCCTCGACATCTCGCATCGCGAGCCCGACTTCGTCCGGACACATTTCCCGAACATCTACGAGAAGCTGATCGGGCTCGGGATCGACATCACGAGGGAGCCGATCCCTGTCGTTCCCGCCCAGCACTACACTTGCGGCGGAGTGATGGTGGACCTCGACGGCCGCACCGATGCGCCGGGACTCTATGCGGCTGGCGAGGTCACCCAGTCCGGGCTTCACGGGGCGAACCGGCTGGCGTCGAACAGCCTGCTCGAATGCCTGGTGTTCGGCGAAGCGGCGGCAAAGCATATCACCGCCCATTGGGATTCGCTTCCGCAGGTACCCGCAATCCGCGGCTGGGACGAGAGCCGGGTGACGGACAGCGACGAGGAAGTGGTCATCGCCCAGACCTGGGGCGAGATCCGCCGCTTCATGTGGAATTATGTCGGCATCGTCCGCACCACGAAAAGGCTCGAGCGAGCCAAGCACCGGATCGACATGCTTCGGCAGGAAGTGAAAGAATATTACGCCCACTTCCGGGTGACGCCCGACCTCATCGAGCTTAGGAACCTGGTTGAGGTCGCCGACCTCATCATCCGAAGCGCGCTCAGCCGGCACGAGAGCCGCGGGCTTCACTACACACTCGATTTTCCGAAGACGCTCACGGAGGCGAAGGACACGATTCTGGTGCCTTGATCCGCAACGAAAGGGGGATGCAATGCCCGTTGAAATTAGGATTGCCGCGTTCGGCGCTGTGCTACTGCTGGTCTACATCGTCGCCGCGACGCAGGCCAAGAACGCGCAATATGGCGCGAGGTGGAACATTGGCCCCCGAGACGGACCGCTGGCCGAGCCGCGCCCGCTGGTCGGCCGACTGGTCCGCGCGCAGGCGAATTTCCTCGAGACCTTTCCGATCGCGATCGTGGCGCTGATCGGCGTAGTGGTCGCGAACCGAACGAACTCATCGACAGCGCTCGGCGGCTGGATCTGGCTCGGCGCGAGGGCAATCTACCTTCCGCTCTATGCGGCCGGCGTGCCGGTGGTGCGGACGATCGCATGGGCAGCGAGCATCTTCGGTCTGGTAATGGTGATCTGGCCCCTCCTGGCGGGCTGATTCAGGGTCACGGAGTTGACGTTGCTGCAAGGCGATCCGGAGGCTCACGCCCTCCGGACCGCAGGCGCGGCACATGGCGGCGATGTAACCTCTATTTTCTGATGAGCGGCGGCGGGAAATAGGTCCCTTCGGCGACGGCGCCGCGTGGGCCATAGAAGCGGAACGTGAGCTTCCACGGCTTCCCTTTGGTTGGAAGCCAGTTTCCTTCGGGCGCATCGGCCGGCCTGTCAGGCGCGAAATAGAGCTTCAGTGAACCGTCGTCTCCATAGGCCAGCTTTGACTCGCGATTCAGCAGGAACTTGTTCAGCGGGTTGGGCAGGACCTTGTGGAGCGCGCGGTCCACCGCGATGACCGACCAGAAGTATTTTGCATATTTTTCCGGCAGATCGTCCGCCGGGAACGTCAATGTGTAGGATCCTTCGGCGTCGAGCAGCGCACCCATGCTGTCCATCGCGCCGCCATAGTAGATCACCTCCTCGAACACGTTCGCCCAGATCCCTGCAAAGTTGACGACGGTTCGGGTGAGCCAGTCGTCGCCCCAGTGGCCGCAATGGGCCGCGCGGGCCCAGCCGTTCTTGATTGTGCCTCGGCCGATCGCGGGAAGAGCCGTCGCGAAATCGCGCTGGGCTTTCTCCCGCACGATCTCGTCGATCCGCTCCCGCTCCGTAGCGTCCTTGGCCAGCTCGCCTATTGCGAGCGCATTGGACTGGAGCTTCTCCAATCCCGGGCTGACGTCTTTCTCCCGTAGCGCCTCATTCGCGGAGTCGAACGCCTCCACCCCCGGCAGCTTCTCCAAATCGAACATCACGGTGCGCGGTATGCCCGGAAGAAGCGGATTGCCTCGGATCTCGAAATTGAACCGGTGCTGGAGCGCGACGGCCTCGTCCCAATCATCTCCGAGCTCGACCCGGAGCAGGACGCGCATCGATTTGACCGGCACGTCGACACGCTGGGCGGTGGCAGGAATGTCGGCATTGCTTCCTTCGAGGCAGACGGCGAACGGTCCGCTCGAATGGTCGGGATAGACGCGGTCATTGATGTTGGCGACGGTTTCGCCCCATCCATTCAGGAACTCGACCACATAGTAGCGGCCTTTGATCTCCGGCACGGTGACCAGCAGGAAGCTATTCTCGTCGATTGCCACCCACGCCTCGGAGTAGGCAACGTCAAGGTTCGGGTTGGGCCAGTCCACCTGACCGGGCTTGCGATGGATCAGCTGGTTCCAGACGAACCCCTCACGATCGAAATCGATCTGCTGCTGTCGAGTCACGAGCAGCCGCCCGAGCAAGTAAACGTAAGCGTCGCTGACATCCTGGTCGCCGATGGTGATCGAATGGGTCTGCGCCGGCCGAGCTACGACCGTCATGGCGATTCTCCGGACCGTGAGACCGGCGTCCTAGGCCTGGGCGTTTACACCGCCCATCGGGGCAAACCCGCAACGCCGGAACAACGACTGCAGCGGGTCGAAAAGCGCCATTAGCGAACCTACATTCGGTTCAGCTTCCTTCCCGCCACCACCCTGCTAAACCGCCGCATTCATGCCTGACGCCACGACGCCTGCTTCCGCGAGCCCGCACCTCTATCTTGTGGACGGGTCGAGCTACATCTTTCGCGCCTATCACCGGCTTCCGCCGCTAACGAATCGGCACGGGCAGCCGGCAGGCGCGGTCTATGGCTATACGGCGATGCTGTGGAAGCTCGCCGACGGGCTTTCGAAGGCCGACGGACCGACCCACATGGCGGTGATCCTCGATGCGAGCGAGCATACCCACCGCAATGAGATGTACGACCAGTACAAGGCGCACCGGCCCCCGCCGCCCGAGGACCTGGTCCCGCAATTCCCGCTGATCCGGGTCGCGACCCGCGCTTTCTCAATCCCCTGCATCGAGGAAGAGGGGCTCGAGGCGGACGATATCATCGCCTGCTACGTGACGGCGGCGAAGGCCGCCGGGTGGAAGGTGACAATCGTCAGCTCCGACAAGGATCTGATGCAGCTGATCGACGAAGATGCCGGAATCGACATGCTCGACACGATGAACGACCGACGGATAGGGCGCGAGCAGGTGCTGGAGAAGTTCGGCGTGCCGCCGGAGAAGGTCGGAGACGTACTCGCGCTGATGGGCGACAGCGTCGACAATGTGCCCGGCGTCCCGGGGATCGGGCCGAAGACGGCGAGCCAGCTGATCCAGACCTACGGAGACCTCGAAACGGTGCTGGGGTCCACGGACCAGATTACCAAGCCGAAGCTTAAGCAGTCGCTGATCGAGCATGCGGGGGCTGCGCGGCTGTCGCGCAAGCTGGTCGAGCTGGTGTGCGACGCGAAGCTTCCGGAGCCGCTCGACGCGCTGGAGATGAAGCATATCCCGAAGGAGCCGCTAGCGGAGTTCCTTTTGGATCAGGGGTTCAAGACTCTCCATGCCCGGCTGGTGGGAGGAACGTCGACGCAGACCGGGGCGACCGTCCGCAATGACGTCATGGCGGCGCTCGACAGGAAGCCGGCCGCTGCTCCGGCGGAGCCCGAGAAGGTCGAGATCGACCGGTCTAAATATGAGGCCGTGACCGACGAGGCGGCGTTCGATCGGTGGATCGCCGAGGCCACCGCGCAAGGATATGTCGCACTCGACACCGAGACCGACTGCATCGACTGCATCATCGCGAAGCTCGCCGGGGTGAGCCTTGCCACGGCCCCGAACCGCGCCTGCTACATTCCCGTCGGGCACAGCGGAGCCGATCTTTATTCGGACGCTCCGAACCAGCTTCCGATGGCGCTGGTGCTCCAGAAGCTGAAGCCGCTGCTGGAAGACCCTGCCGTCCTGAAGATCGGGCACAACTTCAAGTACGATTGGGTGATGTTCGACAAGGCGGGCATCAATGTCGCGCCGGTCGACGACACGATGGTGATGAGCTTCGACCTCGATGCAGGGAAGAGTTTCGGCCATAATCTCAATGACTTAGCCAAGGCACATTTCGATCATGAGTGCATCAGCTACAAGTCGCTGTGCGGGACCGGGGCGAAGCAGATCACCTTCGACAAGGTCCCGCTGGGCCCGGCGACCGAATATGCCGCCGAGGATGCCGACATCACGCTGAGGCTGTGGCTTCGGCTTCGGCCGCGGCTCGCGGCGGAGAATGTTGCGCGAGTCTATGAGCGGGTCGACAAACCGCTGGTACCGGTGATCAGCCGGATGGAACGGCGCGGGATCAAGGTCGACCGCGATTATCTGGCGCGGCTGTCGGCGGAGTTCGGGCGGGATATCCAGGCGCTGGAGGCGAAGATCTACGAGGCTGCGTGCGGGCCCTTCACGATCGGGTCGCCACAGCAACTCGGCGAAGTGCTCTACGGCCGGCTTGGTCTCAAGGGCGGGCGCAAGGGCAAGAGCGGGCAATATTCGACCGACGTGAACGAGCTGGAGCGGCTGGCGGCGGAAGGCGTTTCCTGCGCGACCCTGGTGCTGGAATGGCGCCAGCTGACCAAGCTCAAGAGCACCTACACCGACGCTCTACAGCAGCAGATCAACCCCGAAACCGGGCGCGTCCACACCAGCTTCAGCCTGACCGGTGCCCAGACCGGGCGGCTGTCGTCGAACGACCCGAACCTGCAGAACATCCCGATCCGGACCGAGGTCGGAAGGAAGATCCGCGACGCCTTCGTGGCGGATTCGGGGTTCAAGCTCCTCAGCGCCGACTATAGTCAGATCGAGCTTCGCCTCGCGGCGCACATGGCCGATGTCCCGCAGCTGAAAGAAGCGTTCAACGCCGGCGCTGACATCCACGCGATCACCGCCGAAGAGCTGTTCGGGACCGTCGACCGCGATACGCGCGGCAAGGCCAAGACGGTCAATTTTGCGATCCTCTACGGCATTTCCTCCTGGGGGCTGGCTGGCCGGCTCGGAGTCGGGAAGGACGAAGGCAAAGCGATCATCGACCGCTATTTCGAGCGGTTCCCGGGCATTCGCGACTATATCCATTCGACGCTCGGCTTCGCCCGCGAGCATGGGTTCACGCGGACCTTGTTCGGGCGGAAGACCCATTTCGAGCCGAACATCCGCTCGCCCAATCCCTCGATCCGGGGCGGGGCAGAGCGAGCGGCCATCAACGCGCCGATCCAGGGCACCAGCGCCGATCTCATCAAGCGCGCGATGGCGCGCATGGACGAAGCGCTGGCCAAGGCGGGACTCGACCGCGTGAAGATGCTGCTGCAGGTGCACGACGAGCTCGTGTTCGAGGTGCCCGACGGCCAGGAAGAAGAAGCGGCAGCCGTCATCAGGGAGGTGATGGCCGGGGCTGCAGAGCCGGGACAGAAGCTCGACGTTCCACTTAACGTCGAGGTCGGATGGGGGGCGCATTGGGGAGAAGCGCACTAACCGATAGCGGCGCGGCTGCAACGCCGGCGCCCGATGCGGACATGGCGACGTTGGCGCGCGGCGGCCGGCTCAACGTCTTCGGCTTCGTCCTCCGTCTCGCGGCACGCCTGCCGTTCCTGTTCATCGCTGGACGGATCTACGGTGCCGAGTCGCTCGGTCGCTTCGCTTATGCGGTGCTGACGGTCGAATTCGCGGCGCAGATCGCTGCTCTCGGCCTCAGGCGCGGGCTCGCGCAGCTGCTGGCCGATGCCAAGAAGCCGCAGGCCTGCATCGTCGCGGACGCGATGCTGGTCGCCGCGGTCGGCTCCGCGGTCGGCATGGCGAGCCTGATTGCCTTTCCCAAGGCGATGTACCCGACGACCCAGGTCCACGGCATGGACCATTTGCTCGCGATTACGGTGATCGCGATCGCCTGGACCGATATCGCGCTCGCGGCGCTCGCTTATCATGACGACGTCGTTTCGACCGTGCGCGCGCGCTCGATCGTCGAGCCGTGGACGATTAGCATCGTCGCGTTCGTCTGGTCCTACATATCGATCGATGACGGGCTGATCATCTCCTACGTCTTCTCGATGGTCGCCGCGCTGATCGCGGCGCTGATCCCGCTGATCCGCTGCTATGGGCTGCCGCGCGGGTGGAAGCCGGACCTGCCGACCGCGCTCGCAACGGCATGGCGCAACGTGCCGGTGGCCGCGGCCGACGCCGTCGAGTGGGCGTCGCGGCGCATAGATTTGGCGGTTCTCGGTGCGTTCATGCCGGCGAGCTTCGTCGGCATTTATTACGTCGCCCAGCAGGTCGCGACCCTGCCGGCCAAGCTCAAGACCAGCTTCGAGCCGGTGCTCGGCCCGGCCATCGCTCGGCGGATTGCCGCGGGCGACCGCGCTGCGGTCGCGAAGCAGGTGCGGCAGGTCACCTACTGGATCATCGCCGCGCAGCTCGGAATCGCGCTTGCGCTGGGCATTCCAGGACGCGCGGTGATGGCGCTGGTCAGCCCAAAGTTTACCGGCGGCACCGCGATGCTGACGTTCCTGCTGGCCGCCGAAGTCATCGCCGCCGCTGCCTTCGTCAGCGAGGCGGCGCTCATCTACGTCGCGCGCAAGCGGAACATGATGCTGAGCATCATCATGCTCGCGCTTGAGGCGGGGCTTGCCGCGGCGTTGATCCTGGTGATGCGCGACGAGGGACTGCCGCAAGCCTTCCAGGCGACCGGGCCGGCAATCGGGCTGTGCGTCGCTCTCGCATTTGCTTCGATCACCAAGTCGCGGCTGCTCCGCCGCCAGCTTGGCGAGCGCGTTTCGGGGTGGCGCTGGGATCTCGCCTGGGCGACCTCGGCCGGCGTCGCGGTGGGCGTCGTCGTCCGTCTGCTCCTGCCGCAGATGTGGCAGCTGGTCCTGGGCGTACCGATCATCCTGCTCGCGTTCGGACTGGTGCTCTGGACCAAGGGATTCGGCCCGGAGGACCGGGAGCTGTTCAGGATGCGCAAGTCGCAGGTGCGCGAGCTTCGCCAAGCCGAAGACGCGGCGCTCGCGCGCGATCAGATCGCCGACGACATCATCTGATTCCCCGCATCCGAGGGAGAGGGCTAGTGCCGGAAGTGGCGCATTCCTGTGAAAAGCATGGCGAGGCCGGCCTCGTCGGCGGCGGCAATCACTTCCTCGTCCCGGATCGAACCGCCGGGCTGGATGACTGCGGTCGCGCCTGCTTCTGCAGCGGAGAGAAGCCCGTCAGCGAACGGGAAGAAGGCGTCCGAGGCCACGGCTGAGCCGACCGTGCGCGGTTCCGCCCAACCGTTCGCTTCGGCAGCTTCCCTTGCGCGAATGGCGGCGATTCGGGCGCTGTCGCGGCGGTTCATCTGGCCGGCGCCGATGCCGGCGGTGACGCCGTCCTTCGCATAGACGATTGCATTCGATTTGACGTGCTTGGCGACGGTCCAGGCGAAAAGGCAATCGCGGATTTCCTGATCGGTCGGCTGGCGCTTGGTCACGCACTTCAGTTGCTCTCGCGTGACCATGCCATTGTCGCGGTCCTGTACGAGAATCCCACCGGTGATGATTGCAAGCGTCTGGCCGGGCCGTGAGGGGTCCGGAAGCTCGCCGGTCAGAAGAAGGCGAAGGTTCTTCTTCTTCGCGAAGATCGCCTTGGCCTGATCGTCCGCGTCGGGTGCGACGACCACTTCGGTGAAGATCTGGGTGATCGCCTCTGCGGTCTTCGCATCGAGCGGGCGGTTTGTAGCGACAATGCCGCCAAAGGCGGAAACACTGTCGCAGGCGAGCGCCTCGGCCCAGGCATCGATCAGCGTTCCGCGCGTCGCGACGCCGCAGGGATTGGCGTGCTTGACGATGACGATGGTCGGCTCGGCCGATCGAAATTCAGAAACGAGCTCGAGCGCGGCGTTCGCGTCGTTGAGATTGTTGTAGCTGAGCTCCTTGCCCTGCACCTGGCTTGCCTGGGCTATGCCGCGAGCGTGCGGGCCGATCGGCTCGTAGAGCGCCGCCTCCTGGTGCGGGTTTTCGCCGTAGCGCAGAGGCATCTTCAGCTTGCTCGCACGGGTCCAGGTCTCGGGCCAGCGCTCGCCCTGGTCGGCAAAGGCAAACCATTGCGAAATCGTCGAATCGTAGGCCGCTGTAAGGGCGTAGGCCTTCGCCGCGAGCTTCTTGCGGAATTCGAGAGTTGTGCCGCCATTCGAAGCGAGCTGATCGAGCAGCGCCGAATAATCGGCCGGGTCGGTGACAATGGCGACGTGGGCGTGGTTCTTCGCGGCCGAGCGCACCATTGAGGGACCGCCGATGTCGATATTCTCGATGACCGTATCGCGGTCCGCGCCGCTCATCACCGTGTTGAGGAACGGATAGAGGTTCACGACCACGAGATCGATCGGCGCGATTTCGTGCTCCGCCATCGCGGCCGCATGCTCGGGATTGTCTCGGACTCCAAGGAGCCCGCCGTGGACCTTCGGATGAAGCGTCTTGACCCGGCCGTCCATCATCTCGGGAAAGCCGGTAAGGTCGGAGATGTCACGGACCTCGGCTCCGGATTCCCGCAGCTTCGCCGCGGTGCCGCCCGTCGAGACGATCTCGACTCCCTGCCGAGCGAGGCCCGTCGCAAGCTCGTCGAGGCCACTCTTGTCGGAAAGGGAGATCAGGGCCCGTTTGACCGGGACGAGGTCTGTCATTGATGGTCCTTCTGATTAGCTGGCGCGGCGGAACTGCCAGCCGATTTCGCCGCCCAATGCCGACACTTCGCCGGTGATGACAAGCTGGATCGTCCGGTGCGGCTGCCCGCGCCCGTCGATCCACAGACTTTCCTCGGCGGAGAGATTGCCGCCGCGGCAGCGGAAGTTCCATGGCGGCGCCCCTTTCGAGCGCAGGATCGCACCCATGCCGTCCGCGGTGATCGTCGCTTCGACTCCGGGAGCGAGGTGAAAGCGCGCGGCATAGGCAGCCGATTCGCGGATCCTCTTCCTGCCCTTGGCGATCAAATGGTCGGCGCCGCGGATTTCCTTGCCGTCGTTGCCGAGCATCAGGCTGCGCTTGTGGGCCATGCCGAACGCCCGGACATAGCCGTCGTGGCTCGCCTCGAGGCGGCTCGAGTCATTGTCCTCGCTGCGTTGGATGGTGACGTCCTCGACGCCTTTGCCGAGCGATCCGTCGGGCATGATGTTGGTCGAATTGGTGTCGGCGAGGACGAGCGTGCTGTGCGCCGCCGTCGAGCGCAGGCCCTGGACCAGCTCGTCAGAAAGCTCGCTCGGAAGCGGCCCCGGACCGCCGCAATTGACGACGAGCCGCTGTCCTCCGTCCGAAAGCTCGAACGCGAGCGTCGAGGCGGAGCCGAATTGCGCCATTTTCTGCGTCGGCGGCGGAGCCGCGTCGATCACGAGGATCGTCCCCAGCGCCGACATCCGGTGGTAACCCCAGCCGCGCGGCTGCCGAAGGGGGCGCGCGCGAAGGCCGCAGCCTTCGATCAGCGCGGTTAGCCGCGCTGCGGAGCCGCAGTTGCAGCCCTGCCAGCTCGACAGCGCGCCATCGCCCATGGTGACACCATGAAGCGCAGCAAGTGACGCCTGCGAGGCGGCTTCGATGCCGTCAGGAATGGTCTGTTTGGCCGCCTGGTAGCAGGCGCGCAGCAGGCCGAGCCGGTCGACGAGCAGCGCCTGCTCGAACGGCGAACGGCTGATCAAGCCCCCGTCTTCGAACTGCGCCGATGCGAGCGCTCGAGCGAGGCCCGCCTCTCCGCGGGCGACGCGAGGAACCCCGCCCTGGACGAGCATCCCGGCCGCGACGACCCCACACCAGGCGGTGATTCGGTCGAGGCCGGCCGCGGCCTTCTCGGCCGTGGATTCGACATGCCTGGCGCCGCGCGCGAGCGTGTTGAGCAGCGCCGAGCGATAGCCGCTGTCGGCGCTCGACAGGATATAGGGGGCATATGCCGTCCAGAAGAGGATGCGCTCGCCCCAGAGCTGCGGCGCCCAGGCGTCGTCGACCTTCGAGCCGTGTGCGATCAGCCAGCGGCCGACGATCGCTTCGGCGAGCCGAGCGCCCTTCTCGCGCGCCGCCGCAGCGGCAAGGTCGCGCAGCCATGAGAAGCCTTGCAGCTGCTCGGCCTCTGCGCTTGCGGTGCCGATGCTCGCGAAGTCGAGATCCTTGAGCGAGATGGCCTCGCTTCCGGCAGCGAACTGTCCCTTCAGCAGCGCTTCGCCGCGCTGGCGGTCGCCCTGGACATGGTCGCGCGGGACTGCGACCAGCTTGAGCGGCTGCCGGCCGCCTTTCAACCGCGACAGAAGGGAGCCGCGCGCGAGCTTCGAGACGACCGCGCGCTCGGCGGCCGATTCGTTCGCGCTCATGCGCCTCCCCTGAGCGCCTTGATATTGTCGGCATAGGCGGAGGGTCCGCCGCGAAAGGCAGCCGTCCCGGCAACCAGCACGTTCGCGCCCGCACCGACGGCGAGCGGCGCCGTCTCGGGATCGATTCCGCCGTCGACCTCGATCTTCGCGGCGAGATTTTCCTTAGCGATGCGGCTGGCGATCGCTTCGATCTTGCGCAGCTGGCTGGAGATGAACTTCTGCCCGCCGAACCCCGGGTTCACGCTCATTACCAAAACCAGGTCGATTTCCTCGAGAACGTAATCGAGCGCCTTGGCGGGAGTCGCGGGATTGAGCGACACACCAGCCTTCTTGCCCAGTCCCTTCACCCGCTGAACCGTGCGATGGAGGTGCGGTCCGGCCTCGGGATGCACGGTGATGATATCAGCGCCCGCCTCCGCAAAGGCGTCGAGGAAGGGATCGACCGGCGAGATCATCAAATGGACGTCGAAGGGCTTGGCGCTATGCGGCCGAAGCGCCTTCACCACGCCGGGACCGATGGTGAGGTTCGGCACGAAATGGCCGTCCATCACATCGATATGAATCCAGTCGGCGCCGGCTTCGTCGATCGCGCGCACTTCATCGCCGAGCTTCGCGAAGTCGGCGGACAGGATTGAAGGCGCAATTAACGGCGGGACCATGGGCCCGATTAGACGGGATTAACTCCGCCGGACAAGCGGCGCGATAAAGAAGCCGTCGAGACCGCCTTCGGCTTCGAGCAAGCCGGGGAGGATGCGAACCGCTCCTTCCGATACGGGAACGAAGCCTGGAAGGGCATGGATCGGGCTGCGCGAGAAATTGGCGTGCGCTTGCAAAAAGGCGTCGATTGCCCGTTCGCCCTCCCGCTGCTCGAGCGAGCACACCGAATAGATCAGGGTCCCGCCCGGCTTCAGCCATTCGGCCGCGCGCGAAAGCAGGCTCGCCTGGAGATCGGCATTGCCTGCTACGATCTTCGGCCGGGCCCGGTAGAGGACCTCCGGGTGACGGCGGAAGGTGCCGGTGGCGGAGCAGGGCGCGTCGAGCAGGACCGCGTCGAATATGCGCCCGGGCCTCCACTTCAGGGCATCGGCGGCAACCAGTTCCGCGTCGAGATGTGTACGGGCGAGATTCTCGCGCAGTCGTCCGAGACGACTTTCGGATGAGTCGACCGCGGTCACCCGATGCCCGGCGGCCGCAAGCTGCATCGTCTTTCCGCCGGGCGCCGCGCAGAGGTCGAGCACGTCGCCCGCATCGGCGGGCATGAGTCGTGCGGGAAGCGAAGCCGCGAGGTCCTGAATCCACCAGCCTCCGTCCTGGTAGCCCGGAAGATCGGCCACCGCCGAACTCGGGAGGCGAACATGATTTGGCGCGAGCGAAACGCCGTCATGCTCTGTCGCATAAGCTTGCGCAGCCGAATCCTCGGCGAAGGTGAGGTCGAGCGGCGGGCGCCGGCTGATCTGGCGGCGGGCGGCGTCGACGACCTCCGAGCCCCAGGCGTCGCGCCAGCGCTCCTCGACGTCGGCGGGAAGGCGGGGCGAGTCGCTGACCGGGGCGCCGCGGCGGAGCAATGTTCCAAGAACGCCGTGGACCAGCCGGCGCGGACCTCCGTCGACCAGAGGAAGCGCAGTTGCGACCACCGCATGATCCGGCGTCCCAAGACCGATTTTCTGCGCCAGCGCCACGCGCAAGACCATTCGCGCCTTGCTGTCGTCGGGCAGGCGCTGCCGCGTCGCGCTGTCGATCAGCGAATCGAGATCGGGCATTCGCCGGAGCACTTCTCCCGCGATTGCCATCGCGAGGGCATGATCGGGCAGCGCGAGCTTGCGTTCACGCGCAGCAGCGCCATCCAGCGTCTCTCCGCGCCGGAGCACGGCATCGAGGATTTGCAGCGCGGCGCGGCGCGCGGGCACACCCTGATCCCTGGAGTGATCAGCGCTTGGCATTGGGAATGCGGCTCGCCATCTGTGGGTCATGAAACGCCCGAAGCATCTGGACGCGCCGGCCTATCTCAGCCCTTCGCCGCCGCTGCCCGAGCCGGCGGAGGTCAGGCCAGCCCCGCCCGCCGGCGAGGAGAAGCGGCTCGACCCTACCCGCTACGGCGATTGGGAGAAGAAGGGGATCGCGGTCGATTTCTAGACGCCCTCGGCGCGCGGCGGCCGCGAGAGAATCGCATCGAGCACCTCATCAACATCGGCACGCCCCGCGACCAGCGCGTCGACCGCATCAACGATCGGCATGTCGATCCCTCTTTCCTTCGCAAGGCGCGCAAGCACGGGCGCTGTGAACGCTCCTTCCGCGATTGTCTGGCGATTCGACAGAAGCTCGAAGGCGGCCTTGCCTTGGCCAATGCCGAGTCCAAGCGAATAGTTGCGCGAGCTTGTCGAGGAGCAGGTAAGGACGAGGTCCCCGAGACCCGACAGGCCGCTCAGAGTCTCGCTCTTCGCGCCGAACGCCAGCCCGAAACGGCGCATCTCCGCAAAGCCGCGCGCGATTAGCGCGGCGCGCGCATTCTGGCCGAGACCCTTTCCCTCGACGACGCCGCAGGCGATCGCCAGCACGTTCTTCACCGCGCCGCCGATCTCCGCCCCGACAACGTCGTCGCTGACGTAGATTCGGAAAGTCGGCTGGGCGAGCCGGTCCCGAAGCCGCTCGGCGAGGGAGAGGTCGTCGCCGGCAAGCGTGACTGCGGTCGGGAGGCCCTTCGCCACCTCATGCGCGAAAGTTGGGCCTGAAAGCACCGCGATCGGCGATGTCGAGCAGACATCGCGCGCAACTTGGTGGAGGAGCGCCCCACTGCTTTCCTCGATCCCCTTCGAGCAAAGGACGAGCGGCATTTTCGGGCAGGGCATTCGACCGAGAATCGCGCGCATGTGCTGGGCGGGAGTGACGACCAGCCATGCATCGCAATCGGCGAGTGTCGAGAAATCCCCAGTGGCGCGGATTGCCGGATCGAGCCTGACGCCCTTGAGATAGACCGGGTTTTCATGAATGCGGTTGACGGCGCCGACGACCTCGTCCTCGAGCGCCCACAGGATCGTTTCGCGGCCGCCCTGCGCCGCCACCTGTGCAAGCGCGGTTCCCCAGGCGCCGCCGCCGATGACCCCGAGCTTCATGCTTTCACGCCTGCACCGCGGACTTTCTCAGCGCTTTCGTCCAGTGGCCAACGCGCACGCGCCGGCGCATCGAGGCCGTCGCAAAAGCCGCCGGCGAACCGCTCTGCGCCGGCCCAGCCGATCATCGCTGCATTGTCGGTGCACAGCCACGCGGGCGGGACGCTGAATCGGCGGCCGTTGTCCTGCGCGAGCGCCGCGAGAGCACTCCGGATCGCCTGGTTCGCCGCCACTCCGCCGGCGACCACCAAAGCGGGGGCGCCGCTCTTTCCGAGCGCGAGACGAGTGCGATCGACAAGGCAGTCGACGACGGCCTGCTGGAAGCTCGCAGCGATATCCTCGTGCCGGAAGTCGCCCGAAGCGACGGCGCGCTGGACGGCGCTCTTGAGGCCAGCAAAGGAGAAGTGCGGCTCGGTCGAGCCGATCAGTGGGCGCGGAAGCGGCACCGCGGCGGCGTCTCCGGCCTTTGCCAGCTCCTCGATGGCCGGTCCGCCGGGATAGCCGAGGCCGAGCAGCTTGGCGGCCTTGTCGAAGGCTTCGCCAACGGCATCGTCGATGGTGGTCGCCAGGCGCCGGTAATCGCCGACGCCGCGCACTTCGAGCAGTTGGCAATGACCGCCGGAAACCAGCAGCAGAAGATAAGGGAAATCGAGATCCGGGTCGGCGAGACGCGGGCTAAGCGCATGGCCTTCGAGATGGTTGACCGCGATCAGCGGTTTGCGGGCGGCGAGCGCCAGTCCCTTGCCAGCGAGGAGCGCGACCATCACGCCGCCGATCAGGCCTGGTCCAGCGGTCGCGGCAATCGCATCGACATCGCCGATCGATGTTTTCGCCTCCCGAAGCACCTGCTCAATCAGCGCCGGCAGGATCTCGACATGCGCACGCGCCGCGATCTCCGGCACTACCCCGCCATAGGGCTGGTGCGCGGCATTCTGGCCGACGACAGCCTGGGCGAGAATGTGCCGGTCGCTGGTCACCAACGCAGCCGCGCTGTCGTCGCACGAGGATTCGAGGCCCAGGATCAGGGAAGGCAGGTCGGTCATTTCGCGTCCGGCCCTTTGCCTCATCCTCCAGACTTGCACTAGGGGTGGCCTATGCAGGGACTTCGCCTCGGGACTCGCGGATCGCCGCTCGCGCTCGCCCAGGCGCGCAAGGTTGCAGCCGCGATCGAGACTGCGCAGCGCTGGCCGGACGGCTGGGTCCAGATCGTCGAGATCACCACGACGGGCGATAAGGTGAAGGACCGCCCGCTTGCCGAAATTGGCGGCAAGGGCTTGTGGACCAAGGAGCTCGACCGTGCGCTGCTCGATGAGGAAGTCGATTTCTGCGTTCATTCGATGAAGGACGTCGAAAGCATTCGTCCCAAGCAGATCCATATCGCAGCCGTTCGTCCGCGAGGCGACGTTCGCGACCGAATCATCGGCGCAGCCTCGATCGATGAGCTTAAGCAGGGGGCCGTCGTCGGCACCTCCTCACCACGGCGCAAGGCGCAGCTGCTTCGCCTGAGACCCGACTTGAAGGTCGTCTCGTTGCGCGGGAATGTCGAAACCCGGCTGAAGGCTGTCGAATCGGCCGAAGTCGATGCGACCCTGCTGTCGGCTGCGGGTCTCAAGCGGCTCGAGATCGACGCGGGGACGGCGATCCCGACCGAGATCATCCTTCCGGCGCCCGGCCAGGCCGTGATCGGTGTCGAGTGCCGGACCAACGACACGCGAACGCAAAGCGTGCTCAGCACGATCAACAACCAGATCACCTACGACTGTGTGATGGCGGAGCGGGCATTCACGCGGGCGCTGGGCGCCGCCTGCGCTTCGCCGGTCGCAGCCTTTTGCGTGCTCGAGGACGGCGACCTGAGGATGCGCGGACAGCTCTTCAGCGAAGACGGAAGCGACATGGTCGAGGATCGTGCCGTGTTCGACTGCGGCGACCTCAAGAATCCTGCCGAGTTGGCGAAGTCCCTGCTCGCGGACGCGCCCGAATCTATCCGGAGGCTGTTCGCGCCGGAATGAGGCGCGTGCTGGTCCTGCGCCCGGAGCCAGGCGCAAGCGCCACCGTCGCCCGCGCGCTCAAGCTTGGTCTCGATGCCGTGGCGATGCCCTTGTTCGAAGTCGAGCCGATCGAGTGGCAAGCGCCGGATCCGGGGCCTTTCGACGGCCTGCTCCTGACCAGCGCCAATGCTGTGCGGCACGGCGGCGACGAGCTATCGAAGCTGCGGGGGCTCGCGGTCTACGTCGTCGGCGAGGCTACCGCCGAGGCCGCGCGCGAAGCCGGCTTCGACATCGCCGCGACGGGCGATGGGGGGATCGACAGGCTGTTCGAGTCGATCGAGCCGGATCTCAAGCTGCTGCATCTCTGCGGAGAGGAGGTGCGCGAGGCGACCACTACCCGCCAGCCGGTCACGCGCATTCCCATCTATCGCGCGCGAACGATAGATGCGCCGGACCTCGGCTCAATCGGGGGCGCAGTCGCGCTGATTCATTCGCCACGCGCAGGGCGCCGCTTTGCCGAACTGGTCGAGCGCCGCGGCTCAATCGCGATTGCGGCTGTCAGCAGCGCCGCGCTCGAGCAGGTCGGAGGCGGTTGGGAGACGGCCGAGGCTGCGGACGCTCCGACAGACGACGCGCTGCTGGCCCTCGCCGCGCGGCTGTGCAACACATCGTCCCCGAAATGAACGGCACTCGCTCGGGAATGGGATGGGGAGCACGGCTGATGGTCGCGCTCGTCCTGATCATCGCGGGTGCCGGAGCGGCAGTCTGGGGCCTCGCCCATTACCAGCCGGCGGCGCGGTTCCTCGGCGTGGTTCCAACACAGCAGCCGGTGATGCTGACGCCCAAGCCGGTGGTCATGAACCCCCAAGCTGGATCGGCGCCGGTGCCGCAAACCCAGGCGCATGAGCAAGTTCAAGGCCGTCAGATCGCCAGTATTCAAACCCGTCTAAACGCCGTCGAGAATGCAACCGCCCGGGCCGAGGGCTCCGCCGGCCGCGCCGATGCGCTGGTGGTCGCCTTCGCCGCACGGCGCGCGATCGATCGCGGAGTCGCGCTCGGCTACCTCGAAAGTCTGCTGGTCGACCGCTTCGGCGATCAGCACCGCGCCGCGGTGGCGACGATCATCACCGCGTCGCGTGAACCGGTTCGACTCGATGATCTCGTCGCCGAATATGACCTGCTCGGACCGGACCTGCGGTCGGGAGGGGTCGACGACAGCTGGTGGACGAACGTGAAGCGGGAACTCGGTTCGCTCGTGGAAGTCCATTCCATGGACCGTCCGGCAAGCAATGCGGCGGCGCGCTACGACTTTGCGCGGCAGCGCCTCGCGGCCGGCAATGTCGACAAGGCGCTCGTTGAAACCATGCGCCTTCCGGGAGCTTCGCGAGCCGGCGACTGGATCGGCAAGGCTCGCCGCTACATCGCTGCTCATCGCGCGCTCGATGAAATTGAATCGGCCGCGCTCCTTCCGACTCCCAATCAGAACGGCTGACCGCGATTAAGGTTGGCAGCGGCTTTGCCGGATGCGAGTCTCGACCGCCCGCGCACAGCGCGGGTTCAGCTGCTTTGGGCCAAGCGGTTGGAAACGGACGAAAGTTCGGGGGGAGAACGACCTCATGACGTCAGTTGGGAAGTGCCTCGGAATTGGGCTGGTCGTCGTGGCGACAGCGCAAGTCAGCGCTTCCGCGGCAACCCAGCCGGGCCACCATCCCAAAGCCTCGGCTCCTGCTCATCATAAGGCGGCGTCCAAGCCCACCGTTCCCGCACCGAGCTATCTTAGTGGCCGCATTGACGACCTGGGCCGAGCGTTCGACGGCCGCGTTGGGATCGCGGTCCGTTCGATCGATGAAGGCTGGGAGACCGGCTGGAAGGACCGCGAGCTCTATCCCCAACAAAGCGTCAGCAAGTTGTGGGTCTCGATCACCGCGCTCGATGCGGTCGACCGCCGCCGGGTCCGGCTCAGCGACCGCGTGACCCTGACGAAAAGCGATCTCACCCTTTTCCACCAGCCGATCGCCGACGAAGTCCTCAAGGACGGGAGCTATACGACCACGCTCGACGATCTTCTCGTGCGGGCGATCACGACGAGCGACAATACCGCCAATGACAAGCTGATGCGCTCGGTCGGAGGCGCATCGGCAGTGCGGGCGATGATCGCGCGCAAGGGGTTGGGAGCGATTCGGTTCGCCAATGGCGAGCGCGCGATGCAGAGCAAGATCGCCGGGCTGAGCTGGTCCCCGTCTTACGCGGTCAACGGGAATTTCTTCGAGGCGCGCGATAGCCTTCCGATGAAGAAGCGGAGCGTCGCCTTCAACCGATACATCGCCGATCCTTATGATGGTGCGGCGCCGGGCGCGATCGTCGGTGCGCTGGCCGCCCTCAAGCGTGGCGAATTGCTCTCACCTGCCTCCACTGCAAAGTTGCTCGACGTGATGAGCCACACGCACACCGGTCCGAACCGGCTCAAGGGCGGACTCGAGCCTGGCTGGACGCTCAGCCACAAGACCGGCACCGGACAGGAGCTCGGTGGCGTGCAGGCGGGCTACAATGACATCGGCATCCTCACCGCGCCGGACGGGAAGAGCTATTCGGTTGCAGTGATGATCAAGAAGACCTCGACTCCGCTGCCGGTTCGGATGACGTTGATGAACAATGTCGTTCAGGCGGTCATCGAGCAGCACGACCGTGGTGGAAGCGTCGCTACCAGGCGCCGCTAGCCCCGCGCTTAGGCTCGCGGCGACGCCAGGCGTGCAGCGAGTTCCGAGCCGCGAGCTCGAGCTTTTCGTCGCCCGCGGCTTTCTCGGCCCGGCGATCTGCGCGGCGCTGATCGAGCGCATCGACGAGCGGCGGCGGCCGTCGGGGATCGCCGACGATGTGGGAATCGCGAATTTTCGGACCAGCGAGACATGCGACCTCGACTGGAGGGACCCGGCGGTCGCCGAAGTCGATGTGAAGATCTCGGGGCTGCTCGGATTGCCGGTCGAATCAGGCGAGCCGATCCAGGGCCAGCGCTACGCTCCCGGCCAGGAGTTCAAGCCGCACACCGACACGTTTGAGCCGGGCGGCTACGATTTCTATCTCAACACCGCCGACAGCGGCCAGCGGACCTGGACCGCGATGGTCTATCTGAACGAGCCCGACGACGGCGGCGCCACGCGATTCAAGCTGATCGGCAAGACCGTGCAGCCGGAGACCGGCAAGCTGCTGGCGTGGAACAATTTGCTCGCCGACGGCCGGCCCAACCCGGCGACCCTCCACCAGGGAATGAAGGTGCGCCGCGGCACCAAGTACATCCTCACGAAATGGTTTCGCGAGCGGACAACTGTTTAATTTGATTCGCCGCAGCAGCAGCCGCAAGACCGAGGCGGGGGCTGCCATGAATGTTCGATCGATGATCTCCGGAGTGGTGCTGGCACTTTTCCTGGCGCCGAGCGCCGGCGCCGGAACGCCCACGCCCTTTGCGCCTCCCAAGGCCGAATCGGTAAAAGTCTTCCGGCATGCGACCTTGATCGATGGGCGCGGAGGCCGTCCCGCACGCGACATGGCGGTTATCGTCGAGGGGCAACACATCCGCGACGTCATCCCGGATCACCAGCTGACGACTGAAGCAATCAGAGGTGTCCGAATCGTTGACCTCCGCGGCCGCTTCCTCCTGCCAGGGCTGATCGACAGCCACGTCCACCTCGCCACCCCTCCCAACCGGCGCCAGGCGGAAGCGGTGCTGCGTCGCGATATCTACGGCGGAGTCACCGCTGTACGCGACATGGCGGACGACATGCGTGCGCTTGGAGACCTCCAGCGCTCGAGCATCGCCGGCGAGATCCCGGCCCCTGACATTTATTATGCCGCGCTGATGGCGGGGCCGAGCTTCTTCACCGATCCGCGCACGGTGCAGTCGAGCGTCGGCGACACGCCGGGAGCAACTTCCTGGATGCAAGCGGTCACGGATCAGACCGATCTGCCGCTCGCCGTAGCGATGGCTAGGGGCACATACGCCACGGGAATCAAGCTCTACGCAAATCTGTCTGCGCCACTGGCGAAGCGCATCGTCGCCGAGGCGCATCGCCAGCATATGCTGGTCTGGGCACATTCGACGCTGTTCCCAGCCAAGCCTTCCGAGGTCGTCGATGCCGGAGTCGACGTTATTTCCCATGCCTGCCTGATGATCCACGAGGCATCGGCCGCCGTGCCCGACGACCTCAAGAAGAAGGAAGAGATACCCCTTGCCCAGTTCGCGAGCGGGGACAGCACCGTCCTCGAGCCGGTGTTTGCGGAGATGGCGCGCAGGGGAACGATCCTGGATGCAACGGTGTGGACCTATGGAGCGATCCAAACCGACACCACGTCGAACCCGCAGATCGCCCGCCGCAAATGCGACGACCGGATCGGCGGCGCGATCACCCGCCAGGCGTATAAGGCGGGAGTCCCGATTTCGACGGGCACGGATTATTTCGCGCCGGATTCCGACCGCTGGCCCGACGTGTTCCGCGAATTCGATGAGCTTGTCCGCTACGCGGACATGACGCCCGAAGCCGTGATCCGATCGGCAACTGTCGTTGGCGCGAGAACGGTCGGCCGCGGGCTGGACATGGGCTCGATCGAAAAGGGCAAGCTCGCCAACATGATCGTCCTTGCTAGAAATCCGCTGCTCAATCTCCAGAATCTGAAGAGCATTGAAATGACGGTCCGCCGTGGGCGGATCTATCTGCGGAGCGACTTCAAGCCTCTCCGCAGGGGCGACGTCACGGACGAGTAAAGGCCCTATTCGGTCCGGTTCCGCCCTCCGTGGCCGAGCGGCTTGACGTGCACGGTCTTGATATTCACGAACTCGTGGATCCCGAAGACGCCGCATTCGCGCCCGTAGCCAGAGTGCTTGACCCCGCCGAAGGGCGCGCGCGGATCGGAACGGACGTTCTCGTTCACGAAGCTCATGCCCGCTTCGAGCTCCTCAGCCGCGATCCGGCGGCCGCGATCCAGGTCCGCAGTAATCACTCCCGATCCGAGCCCGAACTCGCTGTCGTTAGCGATGCGGATTGCGTCGGCTTCGTCATCGGCCGCGATGATCGCAGCGACCGGCCCGAATACCTCTTCGTCATGGGCGGGCTGGCCCGGGCGAACATTGGTGAGCACGGTCGCGGGATACCAGGCGCCCGGACGCTCGGGGACCTTCCCGCCGAGGAGGAGCTTCGCACCTTGCTCGACGCTCTTCGTGACCTGCGCGTGGATATCGTCGCGTGCCTTGGCGCTGACCATCGGCCCAAGCTTCGTCCCGTCTTTGGCCGGGTCGTCCATCTCGAAGCCCGACATCGCCTTCACCAACGCGCTTTCGAATTCCTCCAGGATCGGCCGAACGACGACGAAGCGCTTGCCGGCGATGCAGCTCTGACCGCCGTTGACCATCCGCGCCGTCGCCGCGACCTTGGCGGCCGCCTCGATATCGGCGTCTTCGAGGATGACGTAAGCGTCGGCTCCGCCCAGCTCGAGCACGCACTTCTTGAGCACCGATCCAGCCTCGGTCGCGACTGCCTTCCCCGCGGCGACGCTTCCCGTCAGCGTGACTGCGGCGACATTATCGTCCTTGATCAAGGCTTCGACGTCGCGCGTGGGGAGAAGCAGCGAGCGATAGAGATCGTGCGGCAGTCCCGCCTGATGCAGCACCTCTTCGATCGCGAGCGCGCAGCCGGGGACGTTGCTGGCATGTTTCAGAAGCATGCCGTTGCCAGCCATCAGGGCCGGTGCGGCGGCGCGGATCACCTGCCAGAACGGAAAATTCCAAGGCATGATCGCGAGAACGATGCCGATCGGATTGTAGGTGACGAACGCCTCTTCACCGCCGAAATCGACCGGCTCCCTCGCGAGGTAGGTTTCGGCGTGGTCGGCGAACCAGTCGCAGTGGAACGCGCATTTCTCGACTTCAGCGCGTCCGTCGGTGACGGTCTTGCCCATCTCCTCGGTCATCAGCCGCGCGAATTCGTCCTTGCGTGCACGGAGGATTTCGGCGGCCTTGTGGAGGATCGCCGTGCGGTCGGCGAAGCTGGTGCGGCGCCATTTCAGGAACGCCTCGTGCGCCGCCGCCGCCGCCGAGCGGGCGTCCTCTGGGGAGATCTGCGGATAGCTCCTGCCTGCTTCCCCGGTCGCGGGGTTCACAGTCTGAATTTCATTGGCTGTCCTGGGGCGGGTGAGTTCAGCTTGTTCGGCCATGGCGCGCCTCCTTGTGCCAAGGCACATAGGCGCGAGGTCCGCCCGAACCAACGGTGCGCGGCCTGTCTTGACCTGCGATAAGACGAGTGCCGGCTTGGAGCGGGCGAAGGGATTCGAACCCTCGACCCCAACCTTGGCAAGGTTGTGCTCTACCCCTGAGCTACGCCCGCTCGGCCGGAAATGCGGCGATTCCCCGCCGCTGGAGCGCGCCCGCTATCAGCGCCCTCAAGCCTTTGCAAGCTCTCGGCGCGATAGAGCACCCACGAATCGCCGGTGAGCGGCGTGGTGACCGATGAATCGATCGCTTCCATCGTGACTCCGCAGCGATCGACGGTGGCCGGCGCACTGGTGCCGCGCATCTGCGAGGCGAGGAGAAAGTCGGCAGGAGCGCAACCGCCGGCGAAGCGCGCAACATAGCCGGTTTGCTCGGCGGCAACCGCCACGACCCCCTTGAGACGCGGCTCCGCAAAGGCAATGCGGGCACCCTCGGGCGACATCCGCGCCATGTCGGCGAGAGCTGCTGCGGGCCGGCCGCGATCGAGCGCGATCAGCCGCGAATCCCGGTAGAGGCTGACGCCGGCGATGGTCACGATAAGCATCGCTGCCGCAGC
>Ga0207702_10000075_pt1 | contig 112303 bp, 111 predicted proteins | sample KBSCornC62_FD_184302 | JGI IMG/M metagenome (GOLD analysis project Ga0207702, IMG submission 184302) | Corn rhizosphere microbial communities from Kellogg Biological Station, Michigan, USA - KBS Corn C6-2 (SPAdes) (version 2) | ecosystem: Host-associated > Plants > Roots > Rhizosphere > Soil ...
GGCGCCGAGGAGCTGTTTGCGCTATTGTCGGACGCCTGGGCCGAATTCCGCGGCATCTGGGACGATGGCCGGGGGTTTGGCGAAATTCGAAAACTCTGGCTGGCCCACGCCGCCGGGCTCGGCGAGCAGGTTGCGATCAAGACCGGCAACGCGACCTTGGAGGGAACTTTTGATACCCTGGACGAGAACGGCTGCATGATCGTCCGGACGCCCGACGGGCAGCACATGCCGATCACCGCCGGCGACGTCTATTTCGGTTCGGCGGCCTCCGCAGGGGCACGCTGATGGCGCGGCCGGATGAATTGACCTTTGCGCCGCTCGGCGGTGTCGGCGAGATCGGCATGAACCTGTCGGTCTATGGGCTGGGAAACCGTCACCAGGGATCGTGGCTGGCGGTCGACCTCGGTGTGTCCTTTGGCGACGAGGAGCATCTGCCCGGCATCGACCTGATCATGCCCGACATCCGCTTCCTCGAAAAAGAGCGCAAGAACCTGGTCGGCCTGGTGCTGACCCACGCCCATGAGGACCATTTCGGCGCCATTATCGATCTCTGGCCGAGACTGAAGTGCCCGATCTACGCGACCAAATTCAGCGCGGCCTTGTTCGAGGCCAAATGCGCCAGCGAGCGCAACCCGCCGAAAATTCCGGTAACGGTGGTGCCGTCGGGCGGCCGCATTAATCTCGGCCCGTTCAACGTCGAGTTCATTCCGGTGGCGCATTCGATTCCGGAATCGCATGCGCTGGCGATCCACACCTCGGCCGGCACCGTGCTGCATACCGGCGACTGGAAGATCGATCCGACCCCGATCATCGGGCCGCCGACCGACGAGCGGCGGCTGCGCGAGCTCGGCGATGCCGGCGTGCTGGCGCTGATCGGTGATTCCACCAATGCGGTTCGCGACGGCCGTTCGCCCTCGGAGACCGAAGTCGCCAAAACGATCGCTGAGCTGGTCAAAAATGCAAAAGGGCGGGTCGCGGTCACGACCTTCGCCTCCAACGTTGCGCGGCTGCGCGCGGTGGCGGACGCCGCCCGCATTGCCGGCCGCGAGGTGGTGGTCATCGGCCGCGCCATGGAGCGCGTCGTGCAGGTCGCGCGCGAAACCGGCCATCTCGACGGCGTGCAGAACTTTCGCGGCGCCGACCTTTATGGCCATTTCCCGCCCGACAAGGTGCTGGCGCTGTGCACGGGAAGCCAGGGCGAGCCGCGGGCGGCGCTGGCGCGCATTGCCAATGACGACCATCCGCAGGTGACGCTGAACAAGGGCGACTGCGTGATCTTCTCCTCGCGCACCATCCCCGGCAACGAGAAGGCGGTCGGCGGCATCATCAACGGCCTGGTGTCGCAGGGCATCGAGGTCATCACCGACCGCACCCATCTGGTGCATGTATCCGGCCATCCGCGCCGCGACGAATTGCGCGACATGATCTCCTGGGTGCGGCCGCAGCTTCTGATCCCCGTCCATGGCGAGGCGCTGCATCTGTTCGAGCACGCCAAGCTGGCGCGGTCCGCCGGCGTGCCGAAGGTGCTGATCTGCCGCAACGGCGATCTGGTAAAGCTCGCACCCGGCGATCCCGCCGTAATCGCTGAACTGCCCTCCGGTCGGCTGTTCAAGGACGGCACGATTCTAGAGGATTCGAAGTCGCGCGCGGTGATCGAGCGGCGCAAGCTGGCGTTTGCCGGCTGCGCCTTTGTCGCGATCGTGATGACCGAAAAGGGCGAACTGGCCGACGATCCCGAGGTTGATCTGGTCGGGATACCCGAGAAGAATAGCGCGGGCGAGGTGATCGACGACATCGTGTTCGACGCGGTGGTCTCGACCGTGGAGGGCCTGCCGCGGGCCCGGCGGCGCGATCCCGATGCGCTTGCCGAGTCGGTGCGCCGGGCCGTGCGCGCCGCGATCAACGAGCAGTGGGGCAAGAAGCCGCTGTGTCTGGTTCACGTTCTGACGGTGTAGTTTCAAGGGTAGCGTAAGCTGGAGGAGACGTCATGTTGGGCCGGCTCAATCATGTGGCGATCGCGGTCAGGGATGCCGAGAAGGCCGCCAAAATCTACGGGGCGGCGTTTGGCGCCGACATTTCCGGCGCGGTTCCGCTGCCCGAGCACGGCGTCATCACCGTGTTCGTGACGCTGCCCAACACCAAGATCGAATTCATCCAGCCGCTCGGAGAAGCTTCGCCAATCGCGAAGTTTGTCGAGCGCAACGCCGACGGCGGCATCCATCACGTCTGCTACGACGTGCCCGATATCATCGCGGCCCGCGACAGGATGGTCGCGGAGGGCGCGCGCGTGCTCGGCGACGGCGTGCCGAAGATCGGCGCCCACGGCAAGCCGGTGCTGTTTTTCCATCCGAAGGATTTTTCCGGCGCGCTGGTCGAAATCGAGCAGGCCTGAAACCCATGGTCTATACCATCTCAACCGCGTTCGCGATTTACTTTGTGATCTGGTGGATCGCGCTGTTCCTGACCCTGCCGTTCGGGGTGCGCAGCCAGCACGAGGACGGCGAGGGCGCTCCCGGGACCGATCCCGGCGCGCCGATCGCAACGCAGATGCGCATCAAGCTGGTCTGGACCACGGTGATCTCGGCGGTGTTTTTTGCGGTTGCGTGGCTGGCCTATGATGCCGGATATCTCAACATCGAGCGGCTGTCGCGGCTGATGGGGGTGCCATTCTGAGGTTCGTTTGTATTCCTTGCGGGGGTTAGGGAAATGACTTTTCAAAGAGCCGTTATTGCATTGCTGGTCCTGGTCATCGCGGGCCTTGCGGGGGCCTTTTACATCGAGTGGAGGATGTCGGTGCAGCTGCGCACCGTGAAGGCGTTCGTCGAAGGCCACGTGTTCGCCGAGGCCGTCACGGCCTGCGAAAGCGCCAAGAGCACGACGCCGTTCAAGTGGAACGGCGGCGTCAATACCTCGATCGTCGGACTGAATTCTGTCAAGCTCGACAAATATACGGTGAGCGCGAGCTACACGCTGTTCGCCGACGGCGTCTATTGCGACTACGATCCGGTCAAGAGGAAGGCCGACATCGGCTCCAACTTCCTGGAACGGGAATGAGGCCTTAACCCCGCATCGAGCACGGGATACGCCGCCATGAGTTCATTTCCAGAGCCGCCCGTCGGCTCTCCAACTGAAGAATACCGAATATTAAGGGAAGCCGACCTGCGGGACTATCTGGCACGGCTGCCGGCCATTGCCGGGCAGTTGGGCGGACCGCCGCAAGCCTGGTCGATTAGCGAGGTCGGCGACGGCAATCTCAATCTTGTCTTCATCGTGAAGGGCTCAACCGGTGGAATAGCCGTCAAGCAGGCGCTGCCCTATGTGCGCCTGGTCGGCGAAAGCTGGCCTTTACCGCTGTCGCGATCTCATTACGAGTATCAAGCGCTCGTGCATCAGGCGCGGCTGGCGCCGGGCCTCGTGCCGGACGTGCTTCACCACAATGAGGCGCTTGCGTTGACGGCGATGGAGCTGCTCGAGCCGCATATCATCATGCGCAAGGGTCTGGTTACCGGGACCCGCTATCCGCAGTTCGTCGAAGACATCACGACCTTTCTGGCGCGGACCCTGTTCCTGAGTTCCGATCTCGCGCTGCCGGCCGCCCGGAAGAAAGAGGCCATTGCCGCCTTCGCTGGCAACCACGCGCTGTGCAAGATCACCGAGGATCTGATCTTCACCGACCCGTACCGGCAGGCCGAGCAAAACCGCTGGACCTCGCCATGGCTCGATGCGACGGCGGGCGCCTTCCGCGAAGACCTTGACCTGCATGTCGCGGTCTCGCGCCTCAAGCTGAAATTCATGGCCAGTCCGGAGGCCCTGATCCATGGCGATCTCCACACCGGCTCGATCATGGTGACGGAAAGCCGGACGCTGGTGATTGACCCCGAATTCGCGTTCTACGGACCGATGGGATTTGACATCGGTGCGGTCCTGAGCAACCTCCTGATGAGCTATCTGGCGTCCGCCGGCCACGAGCGATCGAAGGGCGACCGGCAGTCATTCGAGGCGTGGATGCTGCAGACGATCGAAAACGTATGGACGGAATTCGCCCGTAAATTCAGCAATTTGTGGCTTGCCGAGGCCCGTGGGGACGCCTATCTGGCCGTGCTGTTCGGCGGCCCGGAAGGTGCGGCGAGACTCCAGGCCGAGCGGGGCGCCTATCTGGACCGACTGTTCCAGGACACGGTGGGATTTGCGGCGGCCAAGATCATCCGCCGCATTCTCGGCCTTGCGCATAATATCGATTTCGAATGGATCGAGGATCCGCAGATGCGGGCGACCTGCGAGGCGCGCAGCCTGCGTCTCGCCCGGACCATGATGGTGGATGCCGCCTCGTTCCGCAGCGTCGGGGCCGTGACCAGGGCGGCACAGGAAATGCGCAACTGGCAGCCGGATTTTGCCGGGTAGGGTGGTTCGACTATTCGGCAACCTTGGCCCGCAATCGCTGCGCATAGACGTTGATCACCAGCGCGGCGAGCAGGATAACGCCGCGAATCAATATCTTCAGGAAGCTGTCGATATTGACATGATCAAGGCCGTTGTTGAGGACGCCCAGCACGAACAGCCCGACGATGGTGTTGCCGATGCCGCCGCGCCCACCGAACAGACTTGTGCCGCCGACCACGACGGCAGCGATCGAGTCGAGCAGGTAGGTGTCGAACTCGTTCTGCTGCGCGCTGCCGAAATGCGCCACGCCCAGCATGCCGCCGATCCCCGAACACACCGCGGAGATAACCATGACGCTGCCGAGGATCAGGTTGACATTGAGACCGGAATATTCGGCCGCCTCGCGGTTGCCGCCGACCATGTAAACGTAACGGCCGAAGCGCGTGTAGGTAAGCACGACGTGGCCGGCCAGCAGCATCAATGCGGCGACGATCACGATCCACGGGATGCCACCGATCGAGGACGACCCGAGCGTCGCGACGATGCCGGGAATCTTGTAGGCAATCTGGCCACGCACGAGCAGTGCGGATATGCCGGCCGCGATCTGCATCATCGCCAGCGTCATGATGAAGGAGGGGACGCCGATAATCGTCAATCCCAGCGCATTGACCACGCCGAGCATGGCGCATAGCGCCAGCGCCAGCAAGATCGCGGCCCAGCCAGGCAGCGGGATGTTCGCGATGTTCACGTAGGATTCCTGGAGGGTGAAATAGGCGACGGCGATCCCCGTGACGTTGGCGATGCTGGCGATCGACAGGTCGATCTCGGCGCACAGGATCACAAAGGTGAGGCCGACGGCGATGATGCCGGTGACGGAAACCTGGGTCAGGATGTTGCCGACATTGTCGAGCGTCGCAAATGAGGGGCTGGCCAGCGCAAAGAAGCCGCTGAGCAAGATCAGGGTCAGGAACGGCGCGATGTTGCGCATCTGGGAGCGCAGCGTCGCGCCTATGCTGCGCGGCTGTTTGCGGTCCGCAGCGGAGATCGTCGCGCCGTCGTCCGTCACCATAGACGTCTCCTCAGGCCGCTTCCAGCAAGCGGTCCTTGCTGATCGATTGGTCGGAAAATTCGTGCACCACCGCGCCGCGCTTGAGAACGATGATGCGATCGGCGAGCGACAGCACGGTTTCGGGCTCGGTCGAAAGCACGATGATTGCGAGTCCGCGCGCGCGCAATTCGCGGATGATGTGGATTACCTCGTTCTTGGCGCCGACGTCCATGCCGCGCGTCGGCTCGCACAGCACCAGCACGCGCGGCGGGTAGCTGAGCCATTTGGCGAGCGCGACCTTCTGCTGGTTGCCACCCGAAAGCATGCCGAGATCAAGTTCGACGGTCGGAGGCCTGATCTGCAATTGCTCGACCTGCCGGGCGGCAACCACCCGCTCTTGCTGCGGCTTGAGGAACAGCGAGGAGATGCGGTGGAGGATGCTGATCGAGATATTCTTGTAGACCGGTTCTTGATGGAACAGCATGGCCCGGCGGCTCTCGGGGACGAAGGCGATGCCTGCCCGCCGGGCGTCGGCCGTGCTGCGGAAGCTCTTGCGTTCGCCCCCGACCGTCAGCGTGCCCCGATCGGGTCTGAGCTTGCCAAACAGGATCCGGGCGAGTTCCGACTGTCCGCATCCCATGAAGCCATAGATGCCCAGCACCTCACCGGCCCGCGCGTCGAACGACACGTCGCGGAGGCTGCGCGCAAGCGAGAGCCCGCTTGCGTTCAGCACGGCCGGTTGGTCGCCCGACGAAGGCAGCCTGATGGCGTCAGTATAGGTTTCTTCGAGCGCTTCCCGACCCTTGCCGATCATGGCCTCGATCAGGGCGGCCTTGGTGGTGGTTGCCGCGTCCGCTTCGGCGACCTTGCGACCGTTGCGGAACACCGTGACCTCGTCCGACACCCGCAGGATGTCCTCGATGAAATGGGAGATGAAGACGATACCGGTGCCGGCGTCGCGCAGCCGTCGCAGGGTCGTGAACAGGCGTTCGACTTCCGGCGGCGAGAGCGCCGAGGTCGGTTCATCGAGGATGATGATGCGCGCTCCGGAAGACAGCACGCGGGCGATCTCGATCAATTGCTGCAGGCCGATCGGCAAATCGCCGAGCCGGGCCAGCGGATCGACGTCGATCCCGAACCTCCTGAGCTGTTCGCCGGCCTCGCGAGCCATGCGCCGCCACTGCACGAAACCGAGACGGTTGGTCGGCTGCGCGCCGAGAAACACGTTCTCGGCAACCGACAAATCGGGCACCACGCTGAGTTCCTGGTGGACCATGGCGATGCCAGCCGCAAGGGCGTCGCGGACCGAGCGAAAGCGGGTTTCCCGGCCGTCGAGGACAAAACCGCCGGAAAACTCGGCATGCACGCCGGCGATGATCTTCATCAGGGTGCTTTTCCCCGCACCGTTTTCGCCGACGAGGCCGTGGATTTCGCCGGCAGAAAGCGCGAAGTCGACCCCGCGAAGGGCTTCGACACCGCCGAAGGCCTTCGTGATCTGGTGCAGTTCGAGGATCGGTGAGCGGCCTCGCGGCATGACAGCTCAGATCAGGAAGTGATCCTCCATCCACTGCATGCCTGCGGCGTTGGCCTTGGTGACCACTGGACCATCAGTCACGACGCTCTTCGGGATACCCTGTCCGCTCTTTTCGCCTGCGGTAACCGCGGCGACGCCGGCCACGATGGCGCCACCATGGATGCGGCAGGATGGATTGCGGACCGTCGCATACATCCGGCCCTCGCTCACCGCCTGGATCGCGGGCGGCATCGCGTCCACGCCGCCGATCAGGATCTTGGTGCGGTCGTGCGCCTTCATGATGTTGTAGGCGGCCAGCGCCATGTCGTCATTGTGGAAGAAGGCGGCGTCGATCTGCGGATATTTGGTCAGGTAGGTTTCCCACAGTCGCGCTGTTTTCGACACGTCCCAGTCCGCGGGCTGCGTGTCGAGCACCTCGATGCCGGGATATTGCTTGATCACGGAGTTGAAGCCCTTGGCGCGGCCCTGGGCTCCGGTGTGACCGAGCGCACCCTGGGTCATGATGATCTTGCCCTTGCCGTTGAGGGCGTTGACGAGCGCCTGCGTCACCGACGCGCCCATGAATTCGTTGTCAGGCGCCAGGAACGAATGGACGTTGATCTGGTCCAGCGGTGCGATCAGCGTGTCCATGTCGATGACGGGAATACCGGCATCGATCATCTTCTGCACCGGTTGGGTCAATGTGCCGATGCCGAACGCCTGGATGGCGACAAAATCCCATTTTTGCGAAGCCATATTGTCGATCGCGGCGCGTTGCTTGACCGCGTCGAGTTGGCCGTCGAACCAGGTCACCTCGACATTGAACAGCTTGCCCCACCATTCAGCCGCCTGCTTGCCCTGGGCGCACCACGTGGCCTGCAGCCCGGCGTTGGAGAATGCCGCCTTCAGCGGCTTCTCGGAGCGCACTGTTTCCGCGGCGCGCCCCGGGCTTATGCCCAATCCGCCGAACAGGGCGGTTGCCGCGCCGGCGGTCGCTGCCACTTGAAGAAGATCGCGCCTGGTAGTCGTTGAGGATTTGTCAGTCCCGGACATCGCTTGCTCCCTCGTCATCTTGTTACCCGCCGGCGTCATTGCACGCGCCGCGGAAGAAGGCAGTCTCTCACACTCGCGGCATCCGCGCCACCCGCCACGAGCGGGGGCGGCGGAACCTCGGGCTTGATCTCGGGTGGGGGGTGACAGGGCGGTCCGGATATTTCTTCGCGACGCGCCATGAGGCTTTTAGCCTCCGCGGCCACTCAATCAAGGGCAAGCGCATTCGAGAGGCCGCAACGAAATGCGTCGGCCCGCATCACGGAGCGTCCGATGCGATCATCGTCTCGATTTCGCCGAATAATTTTCGCCACGCCGCGTCGATCTCGGGCGACCAGTCCGATTGCAGGATATCGCGCAGCGTTTCGGCGATCACGCCAAAGAAAGCGACGAACAGGTCGCGCGGCGTGCCATAGGCATCATGTGACACGACCTCACATTCGATCAGGCGAAACCGGCCGGTACGTTCGCCGACAAAATCCAGAATGGCGTCGATAGTCAGCGCCAGCATCGAGCCCTTGACGAGGTCGCTGCCTTCGCTGCGGAACATCACCCTGGCTTCCGGATGTTCGCGGAACAGCCGGTCGTACACCAGCGGCGTCAAATCCGCGCATCGCTCCGCGGCAAGCTCAAAACTGCGTTCGATCGGATGAGATGACATCACATTCGTTTTACGGTGCATGGGCGGTCGATATGGCGGGCCTGCCACACTTGTCGAAATTCCCTTTTAGGTAGATAATAAGAAAAGAGCAATCTGCGGAGGACATCGATGTCGATCACCGTATCGATAGCTATCAACGGCAATGTCGTGCGCACGATGGCAAACGTTCCGTGGTCGTCCGGTATGAACGCGCAGAATGCGCTGGAACAGGCCTACGCCACGGGGACGGGATACAGTTTTTCATTGCAGTATTTCGGTGTTCCGCTCGGTTATGAAGTGATGTCCTTCGATGGCATTGCCGCGCAGCAGGGCACCGATACCGGATCTTATTGGGAGTTCAGCTACAACGGAAACCCGGCGCGGCAGGGAATCGACAGCACGATTCTGAACGATGGCGACACGCTGCTGTTCAGTTACGTCGCCTATAACGAAGCGGTTCATTCCCGCAAGCGCGTCGGCGCGATCCGCAGTGCGTTGCGCGCGCGCCAGCGCGCGTCTTGAAAAACAAACGAGGTTTAAAACAAACATCTCGCTCAAGAAACGGCGGAGGGCATGAAATCCTGCGCTCAAGAAAAAAGAGCAGGGCACGAAGCCCTGCTCTAAAAATTGTGTCGACCCTATTTCCCCGCAAAGTTCGATTTGATCTTGATTGACGGGGCGACGCTGCTTGTGCGCGCCAGGGCTCCTCCCGAGACTTGGACCACCAGACTTGACCTTGCGGCCAGCCTGAGCCCGTACTGGTAGACCATCTTTTTCGCCTTGTCACCAATTTCAGCAACGATTGTTCAAAATTCGAGCAGTCCGCGAAATGATTGGGATTTTGTCATATCGGCCTGCCGTTTGGCGCGCGCCGTCGCGGTCTGGGCGCGGGAGTTTTGCCAGGAAATGACGTCTGCCAAATTCCGCGCATGGTTACTGGCAATCGTCGCTTATTCCCGGAGGACCCACAATATATCGTGGGGAACCTGATCTCGACTTCGGACTCTGACGGTGATTAGATTGTCTGATCGGGAAGGGTTTGAGAGATGCGCCGGCGGTTACGGAAATTTCTTCCGATCGTCATGTTGGCCTTGGCGGTGCAGATTCTGGCGCCGATCGCGGCCTGCTGGGCCGCCGGCATCGCCGCTTCCGATCCGCTGGCCGCCCTGGGCGCGGCCGCTATCTGCCACGACGCCAATGGCGTCGCCGGCAATCAGGCCGGCCAGCCCGATCAAACCGGCCACCATGCCCATGACGGCGCCTGCGCGCTGTGTTGCCTCGGCCATGCCAGCGCCTCACTGGACACGCCGAACACCGCCATGGCCGCGCCCTATCGGCATCCCCTGCGGGTGGTCTGGCATGACGTCACCCCGCAATTGCGGGATTCCCGCTCCAGCGGACACGCCCAGGCCCGCGGGCCGCCGCGATTGACGTGAACTTGGCGGCCATCGGCCGCGCTTTAAGCTCGCTATCAATCCTTGCGGAGAATAATCATGCCTATCGGAGTTTGGCGCGCGAGCCTGTCAGGGCTCGCCATAGCGCTCGTTCCTTCCACTGCGGCCGTCGCTCACGAGATCGTCGGCAATCGCTTCTTTCCGGCAACGCTCGGGATCGATGACCCCGGGGTCAATGACGAACTGTCAATTCCAACCGTGTCCTCGTCAAATACCGGCGATGACCCATCGTTCCGACAGCGCGATTTTTCCGCGGAATATTCCAAGCGGATCACTGACGCATTCGCGATTTCCGTCGGCACGACCTATTCCCGTCTTAGAGCGCCCGGCGGCCCCAATGGCCTGGGAGCGGATGGATTCCAGAATCTGGATACGACTTTTAAATACCGGGTGTTCAAAAACGAAGAACATGAATTTGTAATGTCCGTCGGGCTGGACGTCGAATGGGGTGGAACGGGCGCTGCCCGCGTTGGCGCCGACCCATTCAATACCTACACGCCAACGCTGTTTTTCGGCAAAGGCCTCGGTGATCTGCCCGATACACTATCCTGGATACGGCCCGTCGCCATCACCGGGCAGGTTGGCTATGCAATCCCGGGCCGCAATTCCACGACAGCCTTCGCGATAGATCCCGATAGCAGCGCTTCGACGTTCGACACTGAATTTCACCCGCAGGTGCTCAACTGGGGTGGCACGCTGCAATACAGCATGCCCTACCTAAAATCGGCTGTGGTCGATCTGGGACTGCCGGATTTCTTCAATCACCTGATTCCGCTGGTCGAAGCCACGCTGCAGACGCCGGTCGTGAACACCATGACATCGGGAACCGTGACGACCGGCACCGTCAATCCCGGCATCATTTGGGTGGGCAATACGTTTCAGGTCGCCGTCGAAGCTCTTGTCCCGATCAATCGTCAGAGCGGGACCAATGTTGGCGCGATCGCGCAACTGCACTTCTACCTTGACGACATCGATCCCCACGGGATCGGGAAGCCAATTTTCGGCAACGCCGTCCAACCCGCAAGCCCATTTCCAGGGAACTGATCATGCGCTCCTCAACTATTCTCGGAATCATTCCGCTGGTGCTGCTGCTTGCGATGGGTGAAGCAACCGCGCACGCCTTTCTGGATCATGCCGAGCCTCGCGTAGGAAACACCGTCGCAACGGCTCCGCATGAGGTGACGCTGTGGTTCACTCAAAAGCTGGAACCGGCCTTCAGCCGGATCACCGTCAGCAACGCCGCCGGCAAACGGGTCGATGTCGGCAAGGCCCGGGTCAGCGGCAACCAGATGTCGATCGTGTTACGCGCAACCGGACCAGGGGCATACCATGTGACTTGGCACGTCCTGTCGACGGATACGCATACCACTGACGGCAATTTTAGCTTTAATGTCAGTCCATAGCGTAGCAGCGCGATGAACGGGTTCGGAGACACCGGCGATTGGCTGATCGTCATTCGCGCAATACACTTCGCCGCTACCGCAATCTTTGCCGGCATTCTGATTTTCCGGATGATGGTTGCGCAGCCCGTGTTGTGCGTGGTGCCGCCGGTCGCCGGGATTTTCGATGCACGCGCGCTACGTGTGGCCTGGATCAGCCTCGTTATTTCTGCAGGGTCCGGCATTGCATGGGTACTGGTGCAGGCCCCTGCAATGAGTGGTCTTCCTTTCGGGGCAGCCATGGCCGCCGACGTCATCGGCACCGTAGTGACAAAGACCCAGTTCGGTTTCGTGTCGGAAATTCGTTTTGTGCTGGCCGCTGTCCTGGCCGCTTGCCTGGCGTCCGACCGGGTTGCCGGCCTGCGCTGGCTTGCCTTGGCACCGGCCACCGGCCTGGTTGCTTCTATCGCGTGGACTGGGCATGCGGGCTCGACAGCGGGCGAGCTGGGAATTTTCCATTTGGTGTCCGACACGCTGCATCTCGTTGCCGCGGCAACCTGGATCGGAGGTCTGGCGTCGCTTGCGCTATTCCTCGCCGTGGTTCCGCGCAAGCACGGGCATGGATCGGCGGCGCTTGTACAAGACGCGGCCGAGCGGTTTTCCACCTTGGGTATCGTGAGTGTCGCCACATTGTTGGTTACCGGCATCGTGAACACCGGCATCCTGGTTGGCTCCGTTCACGCGCTGCTTGTCACGGGCTATGGCCGTCTCCTGATGCTGAAGATTGGCCTGTTCGCCATTATGCTTGGCTTTGCGGTAGTTAACAGGTTTTGGCTGACGCCTCGACTCGCTGGCCTCCCAAGCAACCAACAAGAAGTAGATGCGGTTCGCAAGCTCACTCGCAACTGCATCGTTGAAATTGCGTTGGGATTGGCGATCTTTGCAATCGTGGGAGCACTGGGCACGCTCCATCCTGCAAGTCATCTCGCGTTCCGAAGCCGAAATTCGCCACTCCTTGCCTTGTCCTCTGTTGCGAATCTCGGAAACCTGGAAACCGATGATTTCGGCTACCGTTCCGGTTCGGGGCTTGTGAAGAATTCGTCGCGAAAACGAAAACAACCCCTGAACTACCCTGCAGATAGTACATCTTCGAAAGGTTCAACATGACGTCAATTCTGAGCAGAATCGCGGGCGGAGTGCTTGTCTCCTATGTTCTGGTTGCTCCCGCGCGCGCGCAGGAGGTCAAGGCTGGCGATCTCGTGATTACGCAAGCCTGGGCCAGAGCCACGCCGAACGGCGCCAAAATCGGCGGCGGCTATCTGACCATCGAGAACAAGGGTTCGACGCCGGATCGCCTGATCGGGGGCTCGACGGATGCCGCCGCCAAACTCGAGGTCCACGAGATGGCGATGAAGGACGGCGTGATGAAGATGCGCCCGCTCGACAACGGTCTCGTCATCGACCCCGGCAAGACCGTAAAGCTGGCGCCGGGTGGCTATCATTTGATGATGTTCGACCTGAAGAGCCCGCTGAAGCAAGGCGAGGCGGTGCCGATCACGCTGAAATTCGAAAAGGCCGGCGAGGTAAAAGTTTCGCTGGCGGTGCAGGGCATCGGCGCGCAGGCTCCCGGCGATGCCGCGCCCGCAGGCGGCATGATGAAAAAGATGCCGAGCGGTATGAAGATGTGAGGCAGCCAATGATTTGCATCCGCCGTCCGGCTATTTTCGCAGGGCTGGCTGTCGCCGCTCTCGGAGCGTCGGCAGCCAACGCCCATGTCACCCTGCAAGGCCGCGAGGCCACCGTCGGCTCGTCCTACAAGGCGGTCTTCGTGGTGCCGCATGGCTGCGCGGGTTCGGCGACGACCAAAATTCGCGTTCAGATTCCCGACGGCGTGATCGACGCCAAGCCGATGCCGAAAGCGGGATGGAACCTCGAAGCGATCAAGGGCAAATACGCCAGCGAGTATGATTTCCACGGCGCCAAGCTATCCGAGGGCGTCAAGGAAGTGGTGTGGAGCGGCGGCAAGCTGCCGGACGATTTCTACGATGAGTTCGTCATCAGCACCTATGTCACCGGCACCTTGAAGCCGGGCACGATGCTGTATTTCCCGGTGGTGCAGGAATGCGAGCAGGGGGTGAGCCGCTGGATCGATATTCCGGCCGATCCGGCCCATGCCCATGACAGCAAATGGCCGGCCCCCGGCGTCAAGCTGAACCCAAAACCGTGAGATCAGGCCCGACGATGCGTCTGATCGCGGGCCTTGCAACGCTGTTGTGGATCGTCGGTGCCGCCACCGGCGCTTCGGCGCATGCATCGCTGGTATCGACTGAGCCATCCGACGGCAGCGTATTGGCGGCGGCGCCGAAAACAGTGCAACTGCGCTTCAACGAACCGGTGACGCCGGCTGTCGTCACGCTGATCGATGCCGCGGGCAAGACCCGCGGCGATGTCACGGTGTCGACCGTGGACCAGATTGTTACGCTGACGCTGCCGGACAAGCTCCCCGACGGCACGCAGGTCGTCAGCTACCGCATCATCTCCGCGGACGGGCATCCGGTTGCGGGATCGCTCATGTTTTCGATCGGTTCGGCGACAACGGCGGCAGCGCCGCCGGCCAGCGGCAACGCCGTGGCGGCCCTGATCTGGATCGCGCGCATCGGCGTCTATCTCGGTCTGTTCGTCGGCATCGGCGGGGTTTTCTTCGCGGCCTGGATCGGGCAGGGCAGCAGCGGCGGGCGGATTTTTATCGGCGCGCTGCAAATTGGCCTTGTCAGCGCAGTCGTCTCGCTCGGGCTGCAAGGCCTCGACGTGCTGGACCTGCCTTTATCCGCGATCGCGACGCCGGCGCCATGGCAGGCGGGCTTTGCCAACAGCCTCGGACCCGCGCTGCTGATCGCCGTCATCGCGATGGCGCTCGCCTGGTTTGCCGCGCGCAGCGCGACCATGACGATAGCACGGGTGCTGACTTCGGTGGCGATGCTCGGGGTCGGGTTTTCGCTGGCCGCGAGCGGTCATGCCGCAACCGCTCCGCCGCAATGGCTGACGCGGCCCTCGCTGTTCCTGCACGGCATCGGCGTGGCCTATTGGGTCGGAGCGCTCGCGCCTTTGGCTGACATGGCGCGGCGGCGGAACGATACGCTGCCGGCGGTGCTGCACCGCTTCTCGGCGGTCGCGGTCCCGATCGTGGGCATGCTGGTGCTGTCGGGTCTGGCGCTCGCCATCATCCAGCTCGAGGGTTTTGCGGCGCTGGTCGAGACCCGTTACGGCATCATCCTGTCGGCAAAACTCGCGCTGGTCGTTCTCCTGCTCGGCTGCGCCGCGTTAAACCGATTCTATTTGACGCCGATCGTCGTTGCCGATCACGAAAACACCAGCGCATTGCGCGGTTCGATCGCGATCGAGTGCGCGCTGGTGTTAGCCATTCTTGCCGTCGTCGCCGGCTGGCGCTTTACCCCGCCGCCGCGCGCGCTCAATGCCGCGGTCGAGGCGCCGCTCGCGGTCCATATCCATACTGAAAACGCGATGTTCCAGGTGCTGGTGTCGCCGGGTGCGACCGGCGGCAACGGCTTTGTGCTGCAACTGATGAACGGCGACGGCAGCCGGCTTTCCGCCAAGGAGGCGACGCTGATCCTGAGCCTGCCCGAGCGCGGCATCGAACCGATCGAGCGGGCGGCGCGTTTGGGCAGCGACGGCTACTGGCATGTGCGCGACGTGGCGCTGCCCTATCCCGGCCACTGGCACATGCGGATCGAGGCGCTGGTGAGCGACTTCCAGAAGGTTGCGCTGGAAGATGAGCTGGATATTCCCGGACATTAGCAATCCGGCATAGGCCTTTCTGCTAAAAGAGAATTTGTGACGTGATTGCGCCTTAATCGCACGCTCCATGGCGCTGGAGGGCCAAAAAGCCCCGTCATTGGCCGTCTTGGCGAACATCAGCCCTTGCCGCCCTTGTGTTTTCCGACCCGATCCGGTTTCACTGCGGGCCTCCACTGTTCCACCGATTCTTTGAGTGTCCCCATGCGACTATCGCGGTTTTTTCTGCCCATTCTTAAGGAAAACCCGAAGGAAGCCGAGATCGTGTCGCATCGGCTGATGCTGCGCGCGGGCATGATCCGGCAGGAGGCTGCCGGCATCTATGCCTGGCTGCCGCTGGGCTTCCGGGTGCTGAAGAAGATCGAGCAGATCGTGCGCGAGGAACAGGACCGCGCCGGCGCGCTGGAACTGTTGATGCCGACGCTGCAACTGGCCGATCTCTGGCGCGAAAGCGGCCGTTACGACGCCTATGGTCCGGAAATGCTGCGCATCACCGATCGCCACAAGCGCGAACTGCTGTATGGGCCGACCAACGAGGAAATGATCACCGAGATTTTTCGCGCCTACGTCAAATCCTACAAGAGCCTGCCGCTCAATCTCTATCACATCCAGTGGAAGTTCCGCGACGAGCAGCGGCCGCGCTTCGGCGTGATGCGCGGCCGCGAATTCCTGATGAAGGACGCCTATTCGTTCGATGTCGACGAGGCCGCCGCGCGGCGCGCCTACAACCGGATGTTCGTCGCTTATTTGCGCACCTTCGCGCGGATGGGATTGAAGGCGATCCCGATGCGCGCGGAGACCGGCCCGATCGGCGGCGATCTCAGCCATGAATTCATCGTACGCGCCGAGACCGGCGAATCCGCCGTCTATTGCGACAAGGATGTGCTCGACCTGCCGGTGCCCGGCGACGACGTCGACTATGACGGCGATCTCACGCCAATCATCAAGCAATGGACCTCGGTCTATGCCGCGACCGAAGACGTCCACGATGCCGCACGCTTCGACCGCGAGGTGCCGGCCGACAAGCGGGTCAACACCAGGGGCATCGAGGTCGGCCAGATCTTCTATTTCGGCACCAAATATTCCGACAAGATGAAGGCCATGGTGGCGGGCGCCGACGGCGCCGACGTCGCGATCCATGGCGGTTCCTACGGCGTCGGCGTGTCGCGCCTGGTCGGCGCGATCATCGAAGCCTGTCACGACGATGCCGGAATCAAATGGCCGGAGGCGGTCGCCCCCTTCAAGGCGGCGATCCTCAACCTGAAGCAGGGCTCCGGGGACACCGACACGGCCTGCGAAAAGCTCTATCGCGAACTCACCGCGAAGGGCGTCGATGTGTTGTATGACGATACCGACCAGCGCGCCGGCGCCAAATTCGCCGCCGCCGACCTGATCGGCGTTCCCTGGCAGATTCTGGTCGGGCCGAAGGGGCTCGCCGAAGGCAAGGTCGAGCTCAAGCGGCGCAGCGACGGTTCGCGCGAGAATCTGGGCCCGGCGGACGTGCTGGCGCGGTTGAGCGCGTGATCAATTATCCACCGGTCGCGACCCCTTATCGCCAGTGGCGGCCACAATTGGCCCGAATCGTGTGAAAATCGACCTATGGATGAAACCATGAGCGAACCCGTCCGCACCGCACCTTTTGCGCCATTCGAATGGCTGCTGTCGGGACGTTATTTGCGGGCGCGTCGCAAGGAAGGTTTTATCTCCGTCATCGCCGGCTTTTCGTTTCTCGGCATCATGCTCGGCGTCGCCACGCTGATCATCGTGATGGCCGTGATGAACGGCTTTCGTAAAGAGCTGCTCGACAAGATCCTCGGTCTCAACGGGCATCTTCTGGTGCAGCCGCTGGAATCGCCGCTGACCGACTGGAAGGACGTCACCGACCGCATCAGCCAGGTCAAGGGCATCCGGCTCGCCGCGCCCGTGATCGACGGCCAGGGGCTGGGGTCCTCGCCGTTCAACGCGGCGGGCGTGTTCATTCGCGGCATTCGCGCCGACGATCTCAACAACCTCACGTCGATTTCCAAGAACATCAAGCAGGGCTCGCTGGAAGGTTTTGACGACGGGCAGGGCGTCGCAATCGGCCGCCGGCTCGCCGATCAATTGTCGCTGCATGCCGGCGACAGCATCACGCTGGTGTCGCCGAAGGGCGCGGTGACCCCGATGGGCACCACGCCGCGGATAAAGCCCTACAAGGTCGCCGCGGTGTTCGAGATCGGCATGTCCGAATATGATTCGAGTTTTGTCTTCATGCCGCTTCAGGAGGCGCAGGCCTATTTCAACCGCAACAACGACGTTACCGCGATCGAGGTGTTCACCGACAATCCCGACAACATCGTTGCCTACCGCGCGGCGGTGACCGAGGCCGCCGGCCGGCCAGTATTCCTGGTGGACTGGCGACAGCGCAATTCGACCTTCTTCAACGCATTGCAGGTCGAACGCAACGTGATGTTCCTGATCCTGACCATGATCGTGCTGGTCGCGGCGCTCAATATCGTCTCGGGCCTGATCATGCTGGTGAAGGACAAGGGCAGCGATATCGCGATCCTGCGCACCATGGGCGCCTCGCAGGGCGCGATCATGCGGATATTCCTGATCACCGGCGCCTCGATCGGCGTGATCGGCACGCTGACCGGCTTTTTCGTAGGCATGGTGGTCTGCCTCAACATCGAATCGATCCGGCAATTCCTTTCCTGGGTGACCAACACCGAAATCTTTTCGCCGGAGCTGTATTTCCTTTCAAAACTTCCGGCCGAGATCGATTTCGGCGAAACCAGCGCCGTCGTGATCATGGCGCTGACGTTGTCGTTCCTCGCGACCCTCTATCCGTCGTGGCGCGCCGCCCGCCTCGATCCCGTCGAAGCGCTGCGGTACGAGTGAGGCAGCGATGGCGCAGGGGGCGGAAGATGTACCGGTCGTCTATCTCCACGAGATAAAACGCCAGTACACCCAGGGCGAGAACACGCTGACCATCCTCGATGGCGCCAAGCTCGCGCTGTGGGCCGGGCAGTCGGTGGCGCTGGTGGCGCCGTCCGGCGCCGGCAAGTCGACCTTGCTTCATATCGCCGGCCTGCTCGAAAGCCCCGATGACGGCGAGGTCTATGTCGGGGGCACCGCGACCTCGGGGCTTTCGGATATCGAGCGCACCCAGATCCGCCGCACCGATATCGGCTTTGTCTATCAATCGCACCGGCTGCTGCCGGAATTTTCCGCGCTCGAAAACGTGATGCTGCCGCAGATGATCCGCGGCCTCAAGCGTTCCGAGACCGTCAAGCGCGCCACCGAGATCCTGGCCTATCTCGGGCTCGGCGATCGCATCAAGCATCGCCCGGCGGAGCTATCGGGCGGCGAGCAGCAACGCGTCGCGATCGCGCGTGCGGTCGCCAATGCGCCGCGTGTGCTGCTGGCGGACGAGCCGACCGGCAATCTCGATCCCGGCACCGCCGATCACGTATTCAACGCGCTGATGCAGCTCGTCAGGGCGACCAGGGTGAGCATGCTGATCGCGACCCACAATATGGAACTCGCCGGCCGCATGGACCGGCGGGTGTCGCTCGACGGCGGCAAGGTCATCGAGCTCGAATAGCCTTGCCTCAGGAAGCGTGATGTCGCCGTCGTGGCGGCGGCGGCTCGCCCGCGAAATAGGGGTTCACGACGCACTGCGCGCCGCGCCCCGACGCGGATGCCTTGCATTGCGGGATCGAGAAGAACCGGCAATCGTAATACATGAACGGCGAGTAGACCTGCATGCAGACGGGATAGTTTGGATTGTAGGTCTGGGCGCGCACTGGGCCCGCTGACGCTACCGCTGCAAGGGCCAACGTCGCAAGGGTGGCGATCCGCATCAATTTCTCCGTCGTGAAGGCCGCTCACGGCCGGGCTGGGTTTCGACCTTGGCATGATAATAGGGATTCGCAAGGCAGCTGTTCGCCGTACCGGACGCCGAGGCCTGGCATTGCGCATAGGACGAATAGCTGCAGTCGCCGAGACCGCCGTCGTAGTTGAAACCGTTGATGCAGAATGCGCCGTCTCCGGCAGGGTCGGCCGCGGCCGGCGACGTGACCGAGCCCGTCGTCAACAGGCCGATCGCCATAGAAACTGCTAGAGACCACCGCATTGGCCCTCCGGTACGCCTGTTAAACGTGGCGTCGCCGCCGTACCGGCGGCCGGCCTGCGAAATAGGGGTTCACGTCACATTGCGCGGCGCGCCCCGAAGCAGATGCCCGGCATTGCGGGATCGAGGAGTACCGGCAGTCGTAGTAGTTGATCCGCGCGAACACATGCATGCAAACCGGGTAGGCGGGATCATACGTTTGAGCCCGCACGGGGCTGGCTGCGGCGAGCATCCCGACGATCATCGTGGCCGGAACAATGATACGCATCACAGCCTCCTTCGCGAAACGCGGCCGCGCTCTGTTTCAGTGCCGCCGCTATAATGGGGATTGGCGAGACACCACGCCTCCTGGCCGGACGCCGTGGCCCTGCACTGCGCATAGGACGAAAAACTGCAATCACCGAGACCTCCGGCGCCGCCGTAGACAAAACCACGGATACAAAACGCGCCATCGCCTGCCGGATTTCCCGCCGCTGCCGGTGACGCATCGAAGCTGGCCGGCAGAGCGATCGCCAACAAAGCTGCTCCGAGAACTGGCAGAGACCACCGCATTGCGTTCTCCGTGTGAAGGCTTCGACCGATAAGGCCAACTCCTCGCGCTCGGTCTTATTCCCGCCGCAGCACCATCTCGGAACGGTCATTTGATTGTGATCGCGTGGCGCTACGCAGATCGAATCGCGACGAGCCCAGTTTCTCAAGTCGATGTTCGCCCCATGAAGAAATCCGACATCATCTGCCCGAATTGCAGCGCGGGCTATCGGCGCGTCGAGTTGGCGAGCGGACACGGCGTCAAAGGCGAGTTCCGCTGCCTGTTGTGCGACCAGGTGCTCGAGGTCTTCGACGGCACGACGGAAGTCGCCATCCGCCTCACCGTGCAGCCGGAAAAGACGTTCCAGTAGAAGCTGGTGAAGGCGCCCGTGGTGGGCCACTCGATGAGACCAATACCTGCTTGAATCAGTTTGATCACGGCGGAGGAGGGTGGCGCGGAAGCGATTCCAGAGGCATATTGGACGTATGCTTTTGAACGCATTCAAATTGATCGCTTCAGCCGGGCTGGTATTGGTCACGGGGGTGGCTTGGCCGCAACCCACGCTATGGCGCGATCATCGCCCTTGGGGTGTGCGTCATGGGCGCTTTTTTTCCTGCACTTGGCAGCCCCGTAAGCTCTTACCGAACGCCCAGGTCCGGGATTAACCAAGCCGCTTATTTCGGACCCGTTTTCGAAAACTGACCCACGACCGCCGCTTGACTCTCGAGAACAAAAAAGGAACATTGTTCCTATTATGTTCCAGATGAGGGAGGCGGGTATGTTGAAGGTATTCGTGGAAGAAGCGGCCGCGCTGGCGTCGCTCGCGATGTTTATCGGGATGATCGCGGTCTGGGCGCAGCTGATTACCCAGATCTAGGCGAACGGGAGTTAGGCGGCCGTGGACGGGGCCTTTTGCCGGCGTTGGGGAAAAGCCGGACGGCGGGGGCAAATCCCGCGTTCGGCGTGGACAGCCGGGGCTCTGGGCTTCACCATCGCGGTGCGAGTCGGCCTGAGAGGCGGCTTCCGCCGCGCAAGACCCGACAGCCGCCCCAATCGAAACCCGAGAAGCCGCCCGCGACCATGCCCAATGCCGGATTTGTCCATCTCCACGTCCATTCCGCCTATTCGCTGCTGAAGGGCTCGATCAAGATCCAGAAGCTCGCGGAACTGGCCAAGGCGGACCGCCAGCCGGCTTTGGCGCTGACCGACACCGACAACATGTTCGGGGCGCTGGAGTTTTCCGATAAGCTCGCCGGCTACGGCATCCAGCCGATCGTCGGCTGCGAGCTGGCGGTTGATTTCGGCGACCAGGACCCCAATGCGCGCAACGCGCTGTCGGCCGGGCCGACGCGGATCGTGCTGCTGGCGGCGCGCGAGCGGGGCTACCGCAGCCTGATGCGGCTGAATTCGCGGGCGTTTTTGGAGACGCCGGTCAACCAGACCCCGCATATCAAATACGACTGGCTCGAGGGCGACGCCGAAGACCTGATCGCGCTGACCGGCGGTCCGGACGGACCGATTTCGCTCGCCGTCGCGGCCGATCAGGCGGCGCTGGCTGCGACCCGCTGTGAACGGCTCGCGCGCCTGTTCGGCGACCGGCTCTACATCGAGCTGCAGCGCCACGGCGTCGACAAGGAGCGCCGCGCCGAGGCCGGCCTGATCGATCTCGCCTACAGCAACGGCATTCCGCTGGTCGCGACCAACGAGCCGTATTTTGCGTCGGCCGACGATTACGAGGCCCATGACGCGCTGTTATGCATCGCCGGCGGCCGGCTGATCGCCGAGACCGACCGCGAGCAGCTCACCCCCGACCACCGCTTCAAGACCCGCGCCGAGATGGCGGTGCTGTTCGCCGACATTCCGGAAGCGCTGGCGTCGACGGTGGAGATCGCCGAGCGCTGTTCGTTCCGCCCGAAGACCCGCAAGCCGATCTTGCCGCGCTTCACGGTCGGCGCCGGCACCAACGCCGCCGCCGCGCAGGATGACGAGAACGGGGAGTTGCGCCGTCAGGCCGAGGAGGGGCTCGCCAGGCGCCTTGAGGTGCATGGCCTGTCGCAGGGCACGTCGGAAGAGGACTATCGCGCCCGGCTTGCCTTCGAGATCGACGTCATCACCCGCATGAACTATTCGGGTTACTTCCTGATCGTCGCCGACTTCATCAAATGGGCCAAAGCCGAGGGCATTCCGGTCGGCCCGGGCCGCGGTTCCGGCGCCGGCTCGCTGGTCGCCTATGCGCTCACCGTCACCGATCTCGATCCGATCCGCTTCGGCCTCCTGTTCGAGCGCTTCCTCAATCCGGAACGCGTGTCGATGCCAGACTTCGACATCGACTTCTGCCAGGACCGCCGCGGCGAGGTGATCGACTATGTGCAGAAGCGCTACGGCCGCGACCAGGTGGCGCAGATCATCACCTTCGGCACCTTGCAGGCGCGCGGCGTGCTGCGCGACGTCGGCCGCGTGCTGCAGATGCCGTACGGCCAGGTCGACAAGCTGACAAAACTCGTGCCGCAAAATCCCGCGGCGCCGGTGACGCTGGCGGCCGCGATCGCCAGTGAGCCGAAACTGCAGGCGTTCCGCGACGAGGATCCGGTGGTGGCGCGCGCCTTCGACGTCGCCCAGCGCCTCGAAGGCCTGACCCGGCACGCCTCGACCCACGCCGCCGGCATCGTGATCGGCGACCGCCCGCTCTCCGAGCTGGTGCCGCTCTATCGCGATCCCAAGTCCGACATGCCGGTGACCCAGTTCAACATGAAATGGGTCGAGCCGGCGGGCCTCGTCAAATTCGACTTCCTCGGCCTGAAGACGCTGACCGTGCTCGATGTCGCGGTCAAACTGCTCAAGCAGCGCAACGTCCATGTCGATCTGACGACGCTGCCGCTCGACGATGCCAAGAGTTACCAGATGCTGGCCAGGGGCGATGTGGTCGGCGTGTTCCAGGTGGAAAGCCAGGGCATGCGGCGCGCGCTGGTCGACATGCGGCCCGACCGTTTCGAGGACATCATAGCGCTGGTGGCGCTGTATCGGCCCGGTCCGATGGCCAACATCCCGACCTATTGCGCCCGCAAGCACGGCGATGAGGAGCCGGAATATCTGCATCCGGTTCTGGAATCGATCCTGAAGGAGACCTTTGGCGTCATCATCTACCAGGAACAGGTGATGCAGATCGCCCAGGTGATGTCCGGCTATTCGCTCGGCGACGCCGACCTGCTGCGCCGCGCGATGGGCAAGAAGATCCGCGCCGAGATGGAAAAGCAGCGCGCCGTCTTCGTCGCCGGCGCGGTCAAGAACGGCGTGCCGAAAGGGCAGGCCGACACGATTTTTGAATTGCTCGCCAAATTCGCCGATTACGGCTTCAACAAGAGCCACGCCGCGGCCTATGCGCTGGTTTCCTATCACACCGCCTACATGAAGGCGCACTACCCGGTGGAGTTTCTGGCGGCGTCGATGACGCTCGAACTCAACAACACCGACAAGCTCTCGGAGTTTCGCGCCGAGGCGCAACGTCTCGGCATCAAGGTCGAGGCGCCCAACATCAATCGATCGGGCGCCACCTTCGAAGTCGACGAAAACACCATCTATTATGCGCTTGCGGCGCTGAAGGGCGTCGGCCAGCAGGCGGTCGAACTGATCGTCGAGGCGCGCAAAGCGGGGCTGTTCACGTCGCTGGCGGATTTCGCCAGCCGCGTCAGTCCGCGTGCGATCAACAAGCGCGTGATCGAGAGCCTGGCGGCGGCCGGCGCCTTCGACACGCTCGATTCCAACCGCGCGCGGGTGTTCGCCGGTGCCGACGCGATCCTGGCGGCATGTCAGCGCGGCCACGAGGCGGCGACGCTAGGCCAGAACGACATGTTCGGTGGTGCGGCCGACGCGCCCACCATCATGCTGCCGCAGGTGGAGCCATGGCTGCCGGCGGAACGGCTGCGGCGCGAATACGACGCGATCGGCTTCTTCCTGTCGGGCCATCCGCTCGACGACTACGCCACCGTGCTGAAGCGCTTGCGGGTGCAATCCTGGGCGGAATTTTCCCGCGCCGTCAAAACCGGCGCGACCGCGGGCAAGGTTGCGGCGACCGTGGTGTCGCGGATGGAGCGGCGCACCAAGACCGGCAACAAGATGGGCATCATGGGGCTATCCGACCCGACCGGCCATTTCGAGGCCGTGCTGTTTTCCGAAGGGCTGGCGCAATACCGCGACGTGCTGGAGCCGGGCGCCGCGGTGCTGCTGCAACTCGGCGCGGAGCTTCAGGGCGAGGACGTGCGGGCGAGGGTGCTGCACGCCGAGCCGCTGGATGACGCCGCCGCCAAAACCCAAAAGGGCCTGCGGATTTTCGTGCGCGACACCAAGCCGCTCGACTCCATCGCAAAGCGGCTTTCGCTGCCGGCGGGTCAATCGGGCAGCGGCGACGTTGCGATCGTGTTGCGTCTGGATATGCAGACCGAAGTCGAGTTCAAGCTGGAAGGCCGCTACCAGGTGTCCCCGCAAATCGCCGGCGCGATCAAGGCGGTCACCGGCGTCGAGATGGTGGAGACGCTGTAGCGACCGGGTTTTGGCTACTCGATCTCGAGGTCGTCGAGGTTAACTCCTTTGCCTGTGCGCAGGCTGCTTCGCGCCTGTTCGACGCGCCGCAGGAAGCGGGAATCATGTTCGAGGCGGTACTCGAACCAATCGTCCTCTGACTCAAAGCCAATGAGGACGCCTGCCGGCTTGCCGTGGCGCGTGATAACGATTTCCTGAGTCTCTGCCTCCCGAAGATATCGCGACAGGTCGTCCTTCACTTCCGACAGCGGAACTTCCTTCACGCCTCCGGGCTTCCGAATTGTGCCAGCCATGCATTTGCCTCCGGTTTGGACACGATCGCCAGAATTTCTACGGTCGAGTCCGAGATATCGTAAAATACGCGCACGTCACCCACCCGTAGCCGGTATTGCGGACGCCTCAGGCCGCGCAGCCGCTTGATTCGAGTGCGGCTAATCTTTCCGGGCTCATGCCTGAGGTGCGTATCGAGCGCGCTGCGAACAGTCGCGCGCACGGTCGCCGAGAGCCTTCTCAGGTCGTCGACGGCTTCGGGCGCGAGGATGACGGTGAACGGCATTTTGGCTAGAGAATAGCCAAAATCGGGCAGCCGGTCAAAGTAACCGGAGGCCGGCAGGGCGGCAGGGATTTTCCCGGGTCTCAAGACCCGAAAACCGGCCGTATTTCCTTGCTTCCTGGCGAAATCAGGCTATATACCGCGCCATCTCACACGGAAGCATGGCTTTAAAAGGCCGTCCGGTGGCAGCCGGGCCATAAGGCTCGTTTGCTCACACGCTTCCGGAGGAACCAACCGGAGAACTGATACGATGGCGCTACCCGATTTCTCTATGCGTCAGCTGCTCGAAGCTGGCGTGCACTTTGGCCACCAATCGCACCGCTGGAATCCGAAAATGGCGGATTACATTTTCGGTGCCCGCAACAACATCCACATCATCGACCTCGCCCAGACCGTGCCCTTGCTGCATCGGGCGCTGCAGGCTGTCAGCGACACGGTCGCCAAGGGCGGCCGCATCCTGTTCGTCGGCACCAAGCGGCAGGCGCAGGACGGCGTCGCCGAGGCGGCAAAACGTTCGGCGCAGTATTTCGTCAATTCGCGCTGGCTCGGCGGCACGCTGACCAACTGGAAGACCGTGTCCGGCTCGATCAAGCGGCTGCGCCAGCTCGAAGAGATGCTGAGCACCGGCGAGGGCGCGCAGTACACCAAGAAAGAGCGCCTGACCCTGCAGCGCGAGCGCGACAAGCTCGACCGCTCGCTCGGCGGCATCAAGGACATGGGCGGTCTGCCCGACATGATCTTCGTGATCGACACCAACAAGGAAGACATCGCGATCGCCGAAGCGCGGCGGCTCAACATTCCCGTCGCCGCCATCGTCGATACCAATTCCGATCCCAAGGGCATCACCTATGTGGTGCCGGGCAATGACGACGCCGGCCGCGCCATCTCGATGTATTGCGATCTGGTCGCGCGCGCGGCGATCGACGGCATCTCGCGGGCGCAGGGCGATTCCGGCATCGATGTCGGCGCTTCCGCCCATCCGGTGCGCGAGGAAGTCCCGGCGGCGGCGCCGCAACCCGCGGGATTCCAGGGTCTCGCCGGTCCGCGTGGTGCTGCCGACGACCTCAAGAAGCTCACCGGCGTGTCCGGCGCGATCGAGAAGAAGTTCAACGATCTCGGCATTTTCCACTACTGGCAGCTCGCCGAACTCGACCACGATACCGCGCACAAGATCGGTGAAGAGGTCGGCCTCCCGAGCCGCGCCGACGGCTGGGTCGCCCAGGCCAAGGCGATGACCGCCGAAGCCGAGTAACGAAGGTTGGCCGGACCCGATCCGGCCACCATCCAATCGATCGACCTCATTGCTGGCGGTGGATGGCGGCGTGGCTCAAGGCCGCGCCGCGACCGCCCTGACAGGCAAAGGATTGCAACAATGACCACAATCACAGCGGCGATGGTCAAGGACCTTCGCGAGTCCACCGGTGCAGGCATGATGGACTGCAAGGCGGCGCTCACCGAGAGCGCCGGCGACATGGAAGCCGCGCAGGACTGGCTGCGCAAGAAAGGTCTGTCGAAGGCCGCCAAGAAGGCCGGCCGGGTCGCCGCCGAAGGCCTGATCGGCGCGGTGACCGCGGGCACCAAGGGCGTGGTCGTCGAGGTCAATTCCGAGACCGATTTCGTGGCCCGCAACGAGCAGTTCCAGGGACTGGTCAAGATGATCGCCCAGGTCGCGCTCGAGGTCGGCGCCGACGTCGAGAAGATCAAGGCCGCCAAGGTCGGCGCCGTGACCGTGGAAACCGCGATCTCGGATGCGATCGCAACCATCGGCGAAAACATGACGCTGCGCCGCGCCGCCTCGCTGGAAGTCGGCAAGGGCGTGGTGTCGAGCTATGTGCATAACGCCGTGATCGAGGGCGCCGGCAAGATGGGCGTGATCGTGGCGCTGGAGTCGACCGGCAAGGCCGATGAACTGGCGGCGCTTGGCCGGCAGCTTGCGATGCATGTCGCCGCCACCAACCCGCAGGCGCTGGATCCGGCCGGGCTCGATCCCGCCGTGGTCAAGCGTGAAAAGGACGTGCTGGCCGACAAGTACCGCCAGCAGGGCAAGCCCGAGAACGTCATCGAGAAGATCGTCGAGTCCGGCCTGAAGACCTATTACAAGGAAGTCTGCCTGCTGGAGCAGGCCTTTATCCACGACGAAAAGGGCAAATCGGTCGCCCAGGCGGTCAAGGAAGCTGAGGGCAAGATCGGTGGCCCTGTGAAGATCACCGGATTTGTGCGCTATGCTCTCGGCGAGGGAATCGAAAAGCAGGAATCCGATTTCGCAGCCGAGGTCGCGGCGGCCAGCGGCAAGAAGTAAATCCTGGATCAGTTCTTCCGGCGCCGGCCCTTTGGGGCTTTCGCGCCGGAAGCAGGGCCTAGCCGCGGGCTCAAGGAAGGCGATCGCATCATGGCTGAGCCGGTCTATCGTCGCGTGGTGATCAAGCTCTCGGGCGAATACCTCGCTGGCTCCCAGTCCTTCGGCATCGACCAGCCCACCATCGACCGGATCGCCGGCGACCTGATCGCGGCCCGCCAATTGGGCAGCGAGATCGCGGTGGTGGTCGGCGGCGGCAACATCGTCAGGGGCGTCGAGGTTTCCTCGCGCGGGGTCTCGCGGCCGACCGGCGACACCATGGGCATGCTCGCCACCGTGATGAACTGCCTGGCTTTGGAGGCCGCGATCGAGCGCAAGGGGACGCCGGCCCGGACCTTGTCGGCCTTCGTGATGCCGCAGATCTGCGAGCTGTTCACCCGCAGCGCCACCCACAAATATCTCGCCGAGGGCCGCATCGTGCTGCTCGGCGGCGGAACCGGCAATCCGTTCTTTACCACCGACACCACGGCGGTGCTGCGGGCCGCCGAAATCGGCGCCCAGGCGGTGCTGAAGGCCACCAATGTCGATGGCGTCTACAGTGCCGATCCGAAAAAGGACAAATCCGCCAAGCGATTTGATCGTTTGACGCATTCACAAGCGATCGAAGGCGGTTACAAGGTGATGGACGCGACCGCATTCGCGCTTGCCCGCGAGGCGTCGCTGCCTATCATCGTGTTCTCGATCGCCGAACCGGGGTCGATCGGCGCGATCCTGCGCGGCACCGGCCACGGTACCATCGTCGCCGGCTGACAAGCCGGCCAAGCATCCGACCGCAAACAGGCCAAAAGGCAGCGGTCGACCTTTAGGAGGGGAGAGCATCATGCCCACACCTGGTTTCGACATCAACGAATTGAAGCGCCGGATGCAAGGCGCGACCCAATCGCTCAAGCATGAACTCGGCGGCTTGCGAACCGGCCGCGCCGCGGCGTCGATGCTGGAGCCGGTCCAGGTCGAAGCCTATGGCAGCCACATGCCGCTCAATCAACTCGCCACCATCAGCGTGCCGGAGCCGCGGCTGCTCTCGGTGCAGGTCTGGGACAAGTCGATGGTCAAGGCGGTCGAAAAGGCGATCGTCGATTCCAACCTTGGCCTCAGTCCCGCCACCGAAGGGCAGGTGCTTCGGTTGCGGATTCCCGAACTCAACGAGGAGCGCCGCAAGGAACTGGTGAAGGTCGCGCATAAATACGCCGAAGCGGCCAAGGTCGCGGTGCGCCACGTCCGTCGCGACGGTCTCGATATCGTCAAGAAACTTGAGAAGAACCACGAGATTTCCGAGGACGATCAGGAGCGTCTCGCCAACGACGTGCAGAAGGCGACCGATCAGACGGTCGCGGAGATCGATCAGTTGCTGGCGGCCAAGGAAAAGGAAATCCTGACCGTCTGAGAAAAGCGTTTTCGAGCGAAGTGGATGCCGGTTCGTGTGAAGAAGGCGCGTCAAAGCAAGAATCTGGAGCTTCGGTCCCGATGTAACCGGAACCGAAACTCCGTTTGGAAAAAAAGCGATGTCGAACGCTGAGCCCGCAGCCGACGGACCGGATCGACCGGACGGCCCGCTGCATGTGGCCATCATCATGGACGGCAACGGGCGCTGGGCGGCGGCCCGCGGCTTGCCGCGCGCGGAGGGGCATCGCCGCGGCGTCGAAGCGTTGCGCCGGGTGGTTCGGGCGGCTTCCGAACTCGGCATCCTGCATCTGACGATCTTCTCCTTCAGTTCGGAGAACTGGTCGCGGCCCGCGACCGAGATCGGCGATCTCTTTGGCCTGCTGCGGCGCTTCATCCGCAACGATTTGGCGACGCTGCACCGCGACGGCGTGCGGGTGCGCGTGATCGGCGAGCGTGCGGGCCTCGAGTCCGATATCTGCGCATTGCTGAACGAAGCCGAGGAACTGACCAAAGCCAACAGCAAACTCAATCTCATCGTCGCCTTCAACTACGGCTCGCGTCAGGAAATCGCCAATGCGGCGCAGCGGCTGGCGCGCGAGGTCGCGGACGGCAAGCGCGATCCGTCGACGATCGACGCCGACGCGCTCGGCCAATATCTCGACGCGCCCGATATTCCCGATCCCGATCTGATCATCCGCACCAGCGGCGAGCAGCGGCTGTCGAATTTCCTGATGTGGCAGGCCGCCTATAGCGAACTGGTGTTCGTGCCGATCCACTGGCCGGATTTCGACAAGACCGCGCTGGAAGGGGCGATCGCCGAATATGCCAGGCGGGAGCGCCGGTTCGGCGGTCTGGCCGCGAAAACCGGATCGTGACCGAGGGCGAAGCCGTGCCGGCGGCGTCCGGCGCGCGCACCCTGATGCTGCGCATTGCCGCAGCGCTCGTGCTGGCGCCCACTGCGATCGCGATCACCTATCTCGGCGGCTGGCCCTGGACCGTCCTCGTGACGCTAGGCGCGATCGGGCTCTACGCCGAATGGCTGGCGATCGTGGGTGAAGCGCGCCGGTTTGGCGTGATCGCCTCGGGCATCGTGGCGCTGGCGGTGGCGGGGATCGCGCCCGCGCTCGGACACATCGAACTTTCGCTTGTCGCGTTGGCGCTCGGCCTGTTGGCTGCCGCGGCGCTGACTCCGGAACGCCGGATCTGGGCCGCGACTGGATTTGCCTATGCCGGCGCGGCCGAACAGGCCTCGATCCTGCTGCGGTCCGATCCGGCGATGGGCTGGAGCGCGCTGATGCTGGTGTTCCTGGTGGTTTGGGTCACCGATATCGGCGGATATTTCGCCGGCCGCGGCATCGGCGGACCGAAATTATGGCCGAGGGTCAGCCCCAACAAGACCTGGGCCGGCGCCATCGGCGGCTTTGCCGCAAGCCTCGCGGTGGCGGGCGGATTTGCCGCGTTCGGCCTCGGCAAAACCGTACCGCTGCTGCTGCTCGGATCGGTGCTTTCGATCGTCTCGCAGCTCGGCGATCTCTTCGAATCGGCGGTGAAACGGCGCTTCGGCGTGAAAGATTCAAGCCATGTAATTCCGGGCCATGGCGGGTTATTGGACAGGCTCGATGGATTCGTTGCCGCGGTGGTCTTCGCGGCGATTTTCGGGCTTTTGCGGGCGGGCGTGGATGGCGTCGGCCGCGGTCTTATGGTTTGGTGAAAGCATGAGCGCAGTTCCGTTGCGTAACAACAAGGCCGCGGCTTCCGGCGTGCGTAGCGTGAGCGTGCTGGGCGCCACCGGTTCGATCGGCGACAGCACCATGGACCTGCTGCGCGGCGCGCCGGAGCGCTATCAGGTCGAGGCATTGACCGCCAACAGCAACGTCGCCGGCCTGGTAAAACTGGCCAAAGAATTCGACGCCCGCTTTGTCGCGATTGGCGATCCCGCGCTGCTGGAAGATCTGCGGGATGCGCTGGCCGGCACCGGCACCGAATGCGGGGCGGGCGAGAGCGCGATCATCGAAGCCGCAAGCCGGCCGGCGGATTGGGTGATGGCCGCCGTCAGCGGCGCCGCCGGACTGAAGCCGGCGCTCGCAGCCGTCGACCGCGGCGCCACCGTGGCGCTGGCCAACAAGGAATGCCTGGTCTGTGCCGGCGATTTTTTCATGCAGCGCGCGGCCAAGGCCGGCGCCTGCATCCTGCCGGCCGATTCCGAGCATAATGCGCTGTTTCAGGCGCTCGGCTCCGGTAATCGCGAGGAACTGGTTCGCGTCATCATCACCGCGTCCGGCGGCCCGTTCCGCACCTGGAAGAGCGCCGACATCGAGCAGGCGACGCTCGAGCAGGCGCTGAAACATCCGAACTGGAGCATGGGCCAGAAGATCACCATCGATTCGGCATCGATGATGAACAAGGGACTCGAAGTGATCGAGGCCTCCTATCTGTTTGCGCTGACGCCCGACGAGATCGACGTGCTGGTGCATCCGCAATCGATCGTCCACGGCATGGTCGAATTTTCCGATCGTTCGGTGGTCGCGCAGTTGGGCGCGCCCGACATGCGGATCCCGATCGCGCATTGCCTGGGATGGCCCGACCGCATCGTCGGACCGTCGGCGCGGCTCGATCTCGCCAAGATCGGACAATTGACCTTCGAGGCGCCCGACTTCGATCGTTTCCCCGCGCTAAAACTTGCCTATGACGCGCTCCGCACCGGCCGCGGCGCGACCACGGTGTACAACGCCGCGAATGAAGTTGCAGTCGCCGCTTTCATCGCCGGCAAGATCAGGTTCGGCGCCATCGCGCGGCTGGTCGAGGCGACCATGAACGCCTGGATTCGCTCCGGAAATCTGGAGCCGCTGGGTTCCGCCGCCGACGCGATCGCCGTTGACCATAACGCCCGAAATAAAGCTGCCACCCTCTTGCCTCAAATTGCCGCAAAGGCATCCTAGAGGATTGGGGGCAGAGCCATTGGCTCTGGGTGAGGGGAACTAGATGTCTGAGTTTTTTCTTCATAGTTTCAATACGTTGAGCCATGGGCTCATCGGTTACGCAGTTCCCTTTCTGTTCGTCCTGACCATCGTCGTTTTCTTCCATGAGCTTGGCCATTTCCTGGTCGCACGCTGGGCCGGCGTGAAGGTGTTAACGTTCTCGCTGGGCTTCGGTCCGGAACTCATAGGCTTCAACGACCGCCACGGCACGCGCTGGAAGATTTCGGCCGTGCCGCTCGGCGGCTATGTCAAGTTTTTCGGCGATGATACCGAGGCCTCGACGCCCTCGACCGAAGCGCTCGCCAACATGACCGAGGAAGAGCGCGCCGGCAGTTTCCATTACAAGAAAGTCGGACCGCGCGCCGCGATCGTCGCCGCCGGACCGATCGCCAATTTCATTCTGGCGATCGTGATCTTCACCGGCCTGTTCACGTTCTTCGGCAAGCCGAACATGTCGGCCCGCGTCGACAAGATCGAGGCAGGCAGTGCCGCCGCGGCCGCCGGCTTCCAGGTCGGCGACGTCGTGACCGCGATCGACGGCGAGAGCATCGACAATTTCTCCGACATGCAGCGCATCGTCAGCATTCATGCCGGCGAGCCGCTTTCATTCACGGTCAAGCGCGGCGATTCCAGCGTGAAGTTGCAGGGAACGCCGCAACTGAAGGAAGTGAAGGATCCGTTCGGTAACGTCCACAAGCTGGGCCAGCTTGGAATCACCCGCCAGTCGTCGCCCGGCGATGTCGCCACCGAGCGCGTCAACCCGGCCACCGCGCTGTGGCTCGGCGTGAAGGAAACCTGGTTCGTGATCGACCGGACGCTGGCCTATATCGGCGGCGTCTTCGCCGGACGCGAGGCAGCCGACCAGGTTGGCGGACCCCTGCGGATCGCGCAAATTTCCGGACAGGTTGCCACGATCGGGCTGGCTGCGCTGATTCATCTGGCTGCGGTGCTTTCGATCTCGATCGGGCTGTTGAACCTGTTTCCGGTACCGCTGCTCGACGGCGGTCACCTTCTGTTCTATGCGGTTGAGGCTGTCAGGGGCCGTCCGCTATCAGATCGGGCCCAGGAGATGGGTTTCCGGATAGGGCTCGGGCTGGTGCTGATGTTGATGGTGTTTGCCACCTACAATGACATCCTGCATCTGGCCGCCTCATGATGCCTTATTTTGAAGGCGTGGCCGATAGGCAACGTCTTGGAATGAAAATGAAATTGCACCGTATTCGGGCGTTTGCCGGCTTGGCAAAATTGTCTACAAGCGGGGCAACAAATGGGAATCTGCCGGTTCGTAGGGGTGCGGACCGGCATCGGAATGACAAGGGCGCGTTGCGCATGAACGTTGGAATGCGAGTGCGGGGGGGTCTGTTGGCCGCCCTGATTCTGGTCGCTACGCCGCTCGCCGCCACGTTGGCGGCGGTGCTTGTGCCGTCGCCGGCCGCCGCCCAGACCGTGGCGACGATTCAGGTCGAGGGTAACCGCCGCGTCGAGATCGAGACCATCCGTTCCTATTTCAAGCCCGGCCCCGGCGGTCATCTGGACCAGGGCGCCATCGACGACGGCCTGAAAGCGTTGATCGAGACCGGCCTGTTCCAGGACGTGAAGATCAACAATGTCGGCGGCCATCTGTTGATCACCGTGGTCGAAAACCCGGTGATCGGCCGCATCGCCTTCGAGGGCAACAAGAAGGTCAAGGACGACCAACTCACGTCGGAAATTCAATCCAAGGCGCGCGGCACCTTTTCGCGCCCGATGGTGCAGGCCGATTCGGAGCGCATCGCCGAAATCTACCGCCACAACGGCCGCTACGACGTTCGCGTCAACCCGGTCATCATCGAGCAGCCGAACAACCGCGTCGATCTCGTCTTCGAAATCACCGAGGGCCAGAAAACCGGCGTCAAGCAGATCGAGTTCATCGGTAACACCACCTATTCGTCGTATCGCCTCAAGGACGTCATCAAGACCCGCGAATCGAATTTGCTGAGCTTTCTCGGCGGCAACGACGTTTACGATCCTGACCGCGTCGAGTCCGACCGCGACCTGATTCGCCGCTACTACCTCAAGCACGGCTTCGCCGACGTCCAGGTGGTGGCCGCGCTGACCGAGTACGATCCCGACAAGAAGGGATTCCTGGTCACCTTCAAGATCGAGGAAGGTCAGCAATACCGGGTCGCGTCCGTCAATTTCGCGTCGAGCATTGCAACCCTCGACGGCAATACGCTGTCCAGCTTTTCGCAGGTCTATGTCGGATCGCTCTACAACGCCGAGGCGCTGGAGAAGTCGGTCGAGAACATGCAGATCGAGGCCTCGCGCCGCGGCTATGCCTTCGCGGTGGTGAAACCGCGCGGCGACCGCAATTTCGACGCCCATACCGTCTCGATCACGTTCGCCATCGACGAAGGCCCGCGTGTCTACATCGAGCGCATCAACATCCACGGCAATACCCGCACCCGCGACTACGTGATTCGCCGCGAGTTCGATATTTCCGAAGGCGATGCCTATAACCGCGCGCTGGTCGACCGCTCCGAGCGCCGCCTCAAGAATCTCGATTTCTTCAAGACCGTGAAGATCACCACCGAGCCGGGCTCATCGAGCGATCGGGTGATTCTCAACGTCGAGCTCGAGGAGAAATCCACCGGCGACTTCTCGGTGTCGGGCGGCTATTCGACCACCGACGGCGCACTGGCCGAGGTCAGTATTTCCGAGCGCAACCTGCTCGGCCGCGGCCTGTTCGCCAAGGCCTCCGTCACCTACGGCCAGTATGCGCGCGGCGTCACGCTGTCGTTCGTCGAGCCGTATCTGCTGGATTATCGCGTCGCCGCCGGCATCGACGTGTTCTACCGCGAGCAGATGCCCAGCCCGTATCTGTCGTACGGCACCAAGACGGTCGGATTTTCTCCGCGCTTGGGCTTCGGCATCCGCGAGGACCTGTCGCTGCAGCTTCGCTATTCGCTCTATCAGCAACAGGTCACGCTGCCGCAGCAGCTGGACAATTGTAACAACATCAGTCCGGTCAACTCGATCGGGCAGGCGTTCAACCCGACGCCGGCCTATATCAACCAAGTCCTTGGCGGCGTCGATCCGACCGGCAATACGCAGAACGGCCTGCTGCCGGGCTGTTTGGGCGACGGCGAATCGTCGCTGCCGGTTCGCCAGGAACTGGCCAACGGTGCAACCTGGACTTCGTCGGTCGGCTATTCGCTCACCTACAACACGCTCGACAACAACAAGAACCCGACCGATGGTTTGCTGATCGACTGGAAGCAGGACTTCGCCGGCGTCGGCGGCGACGTCGCCTATCTGAAGTCCGCGATCGATGGCAAGTACTACACGCCGCTGGTCGGCGACGTCATCGGGCTGGTCCACCTCCAGAGCGGCATCCTGAACCACGTCGGCAATCAGCAACTGCGCATGCTCGACCAGTTCCAGATGGGACCGAACCTGGTTCGCGGCTTCGCGCCCAACGGCATCGGTCCGCGCGACCTGACCTTCGTCAACTTTACCGGCACCGGCGACGCCATCGGCGGCACCAAATATTGGGGCGCATCGGCCGAGTTGCAGATGCCGTTCTGGTTCATGCCGAAGGAAGTCGGCCTCAAGGGCGCCGTCTATGCCGACGCCGGATCGCTGTGGGGTTATCAGGGACCGACGTCATGGGCGCAGACCGGCGAAATCAACGGTCTCGTCAATGGCAAACAATGCGCCTGCGCGATGTCCTTTGACGATACCAACCTCGTCCGTACCTCGGTCGGCGTCGGCTTGATCTGGGCGTCTCCGTTCGGCCCGCTGCGCTTCGATTACGCGATCCCGATCACCAAGGGTAAGTACGATATCGTGCAGGAGTTCAGGTTCGGCGGCGGAACGACGTTCTGAGTTTGACCGCGGGCCGCACCGCGACGGGTGGAATGGCGCAGCCGTTATTTTTTGAGCAACCCGCTTTGTCGACGCTGGCCGATCTGGCCGCGTTGACGAAGGCGCAGTTGGTTGACGCCTCGCGCGCAAACCAGGAGGTCAGGGGGCTTGCTTCGCTCGACGAAGCGGGCCCGATGCACCTGACCTTCTTCGACAATCTGAAATATGCCGGTCAGTTGGCCGCGACCAAGGCGGGCGCCTGCCTGGTCAGCGCGCGTTTCGAGGCCCAGGTTCCCGCCCATGTCGCGGTGCTGCGCGCGACCCATCCGTTCCGAGATTTCGTCAAGATCGCGCGCGAGCTGCATGGCGACGCGCTTCGCCCGCAATCCTGGTTCGGCGTGTCCGGGATCGCGCCTTCCGCCATCATCGATCCCAGCGCGCATCTGGAAGACGGCGTGGTGGTCGATCCCCTGGCGGTGATCGGGCCCAACGTCGAGATCGGCGCTGGCACGGTGATCGGCGCAGGGGCGGTGATCGCGCCCGACGTCAAGATCGGGCGGGATTGCAATGTCGGCGCCCGGACCGCGATCCAGTGCGCGCTGATCGGCAATAACGTGCTGATCCATCCCGGCTGCAGCATCGGCCAGGACGGCTACGGGTTCGTGTTCTTCGGGCCGGACGGCCACCTCAAGGTGCCGCAAACCGGCCGCGTGCTGATCCAGAACAATGTGGAAGTCGGCGCCGGAACCACCATCGACCGCGGCAGCCTGCGCGATACCGTGATCGGGGAAGGCACCAAAATCGACAATCAGGTCCAGATCGGCCACAATGTCACCATCGGCAGGCATTGCCTGCTCGCGGCCCAGATCGGGCTGGCGGGCAGCCTGACGATTGGCGACAATGTCGCGCTGGGGGCCAAGGTCGGGATCAACAATCATCTGCACATCGGCGACGGCGCCCAGGTCACGGCGATGAGCGCGGTGAAGGATGACATTCCGGCCAATGGCCGCTGGGGCGGGCATTTCGCAAAGCCAACCAAGCAATGGTTCCGGGAGATCATTGCCGTCGAACGTCTGGTCCGCGACAACGTGGCCAACCCAAAGGGCGAGGGGCAGGAGTGATGGCGGAGGAGTCACCGATCAGGTTTGAGCTGGTGGATATCAACGACATCCTCAAGACGCTCCCGCACCGCTATCCGATGTTGTTGATCGACCGGGTGATCAATATCCGCGAGGATTACAGCGGCATCGGCGTCAAGAACGTCACCTTCAACGAACCGCCGTTCCTCGGCCATTTCCCCGAGCGCCCAGTCTATCCCGGCGTGATGATGATCGAGGCGATGGCGCAGACCGCCGGCGTGATCGGCATCAAATCGGTCGAAGGCACCGAGAAGCCGCGCGCGGTTTATTTTCTGACCATCGACAAGTGCAAGTTCCGCAAGCCCGTGATGCCCGGCGACACGGTCGAATATCACATGACGAGTCTGGGCAGGCGCAACACCATGTGGTGGTTTCACGGCAAGGCCAAGGTGAACGGCGTCGTCGTCGCCCAGGCCGATGTCGGCGCGATGCTGACGAATTGACGGGTGCAAAGATGAAAAAGTTGATCGTTGCGACAGCAATTCTGGCGATGGCCGGTATTGCGCCGGCCTTCGCGCGCGGCGGCCATGGTCACGGCCATCATCACGCCATGCATTCGCGACGCGCCTTGTCGGCGCCGGCCAATCCGTCGGTGCCGCCTGCGCTTGCGCCGGACGGCCATGTCAGCGGCGAGGCTCCGTTGCCGTCGCGCCGCAATAAAATGCAAAGCGCCGACACGCCCTCGCCGGAGAAGGAAAAGATGGATCCGGAAGATGCTGCGCTGGATAGACGCATCAAGAGCATCTGCCGCGGTTGCTGAAGATTCTTGTTTTGACGCGTTTTCTTCACGCGAACCGGCGTCCACTTCGCTCGAAAACGTTATGGACGAAGGACATCAAGCCCTGCGTTAACGTTTGCATCCCAAAGCATTGAAACACTGGGTAATCAGACGTCACTGGACAGTGCCTTTGGGCCACGCTAACCAGCGCAAAAGCCGGCTATGTACGCTCAAACCGGCGTATTTCCTTTCAACGTCTCACTCAACAAACTGGCTGACCCGGACATTCGATGAGCATGATCGACCCCACCGCGCGGATCGAGGATGGCGCAGTGATCGGCGAGGGCGCCACCATCGGCCCTTATTGCATCATCGGCCCTCATGTCGTGATCGGCGCCAACTGCAAGCTGATCGCGCATGTGCATGTCACCGCGCAAACCACCATCGGCGATGACTGCACCATCTATCCCTTCGTGTCGCTGGGCACGCCGCCGCAATCCCTGAGCTATCGCGGCGAGCTGACGAAGCTCGAGATCGGTCAGGGCTGCACCATCCGCGAACAGGTCACCATGAACGCCGGCACCGTCGACGGCGGCGGCGTCACCAAAGTGGGCGATCGCGGCTACTTCATGAACTGCGCCCATGTCGGCCACGACTGTCACGTCGGCGACGACGTGATCTTCGCGACCTCGGCGACGTTGGGCGGTCATTGCGAGATCGGCGACTTCGTCTTTATCGGCGGCCTGTCGGCGGTGCACCAACGCACCCGGGTCGGGCCGCAGGTGATGGTGGGCGGCGTCTGCGGCGTGCGCGGCGACGTGATTCCGTTTGGCCTCGTCAACGGCCAGTATGCGAGCCTCGAAGGCCTCAACATCATCGGCATGAAGCGGCGTAAATTCACGCGCGAGCGGCTGGCGACGGTGCGCTCGTTTTATCAAAAGCTGTTTCACGGGCCCGGCATCTTCGCCGAACGGTTGAATGCGGTTCAGCCGATGGCGAAGGACGATCCCGCGATCGACGAAATCCTGACCTTCATCGGCGGCGGCGCGCATCGCGCGCTGTGCCTTCCGGCGGACGACCGCAGCGCGCAGTGACAATAGGGCCACCGGGCGACATGATCAGCGAGGCTTTGGAAATTTCATCGCCGATTGGCCTGGTCGCGGGGGGCGGCGCGATGCCGTTCGCGGTGGCGGACTCGCTGGTCGCCCGCGGCATTACGCCGGTGCTGTTCGCCTTGCGCGGCGCCTGCGATCCCGTAGCCGTCGAGCGCTTTCGCCATCACTGGATTTCGGTCGGCCAGCTCGGCCGGGCAACAAAGCTGTTCCGCAGCGAGAATTGCCGGGACCTGGTCTTCATTGGCAGCCTGATGCGACCGGCGCTGTCGGAAATCCGGCTCGACTGGGGCACGCTGCGCGTGCTCGGCCGGGTGCTCGCGGCATTCCGTGGCGGCGACGATCATCTGTTGTCGGGGATCGGTGGCATCCTGGAGCAGGATGGTTTCAGGATGGTCGGCATCAGGGATGTCGCGCCGGACCTGCTGATGCCCGAGGGCTGCCTGACCCGGGCGACGCCCGACGCCAACGCCACGGCCGATATCGCGCGGGGCCGCGAGGTGCTGCTGGCGCTCGGCCCCTACGATATCGGCCAGGCCGTGGTCGTGATCGACGGCCACGTGGTTGCCGTCGAGGACATCGAGGGCACTGACGGCCTGCTGGCGCGCGTGGCGCGGCTGCGCAGCGAAGGGCGGATCAGGAGCAAGTCGCCGCGCGGCGTGCTGGTCAAGGCGCCCAAGCGCGGCCAGGACCTGCGTTTCGACCTGCCGGCGGTGGGGGCGCGGACCGTCGAGGGCGCAGCCGCTGCGGGGCTTGCCGGGATCGCGATCTCGGCCGGCAACGCGGTCGTGGCCGAGCCGCAGGCGATGATCGCCGCCGCCGAAGCCGCCGGCATCTTCGTCACGGGCTTGCCGGCGTGACGCAGGCGCGCGCACCCGCCGACGTGGCGCGCAGGATCGTCCTGATCGCGACGGAGGAGTCCGGCGACCGGCTTGGCGCCAACCTGATGAAGGTGCTGCGCCAGCGGCTCGGCGGCGCCGTCCGCTTCGAAGGCGTGGGCGGTCGCGCGATGGCGCGGGAGGGGCTCTCCTCGCTGTTTCCAATCGAGGAACTGTCGATCATCGGGCTCGGGGCGGTGGTCAGGCAATTGCCGAAAATCCTGCGGCTGATCCGGCAGACCGCGGACGCGGTGCTGGAAGCCTCCCCCGACGCGCTGGTCATCGTCGACAGTCCGGATTTCACCCATCGGGTGGCCCGCCGCGTCCGCGCCCGCGATCCCTCGATCCCGATCGTCGATTACGTCTCGCCCTCGGTGTGGGCGTGGCGGCCCGGCCGGGCGCGGGCGATGCGCCGCTATGTCGACCATGTGCTGGCGCTGCTGCCGTTCGAGCCGGCGGCGTATCAGCGGCTGCGCGGGCCGCCTTGCAGTTATGTCGGCCATCCCCTGGTCGAGCAGATCGCCACGCTGCGGCCGGATCGCACCGAGCAGGCGCGTCGCGACGCTGCGCCACCGGTGCTCCTGGTGCTGCCGGGCAGCCGGCGCAGCGAGATCCGGCACCACATGGCGGTGTTCGGCGCGACGCTCGGCCGGCTGCAGGCGCGCGGCGCCGCATTTGAGGCGATCCTGCCGACCATGGCGCATCTGGAGCAGGCGGTCCACGAGGCCGTCAAGACATGGCAGGTAATGCCGCGCATCGTCGTCGGCGAGGCGGACAAGAAAGCCGCGTTCCGGGTGGCGCATGCGGCATTGGTAAAATCCGGCACGGTGACGCTGGAACTGGCGTTGGCCGGCGTGCCGATGGTCGCGGCCTATCGGGTCGGCAGCGCGGAAGCCTGGGTGCTGCGACGTGCCATCAACACTTCTTCGATCATCCTCGCCAACCTCGTGATCGGCGAAAACGTCGTGCCGGAATTCGTCCAGCAGGATTGCACGGCGGAAAAGCTGCTGGCCCCGGTCGCCGACCTGCTGTCGGATTCTGCACTGCGGCGGCGGCAGCTCGAAGCTTTCGCGAAGCTGGACGCGATCATGTCGACCGGCGACCAGCCGCCCAGCGTGCGCGCCGCCGATATCGTGCTGGCGACGATGCGGAAATCCCGGCGCGGCGCTTGAAAGCAAAAAGCCGGACGCAAGATGCGTCCGGCTTTCGTGTTGTAGTGTGGATAGCAGCGCTTACTTGCGCTTGGCCATCTCGACATAGTCGCGGCGGGCGACGCCGGTATAGAGCTGGCGCGGCCGGCCGATCTTCTGCTGCGGGTCCTCGATCATCTCGCTCCACTGGCTGATCCAGCCGACGGTGCGGGCGACCGCGAACAGCACGGTGAACATCGAGGTCGGGAAGCCCATCGCCTTCAGCGTGATGCCCGAATAGAAATCGACGTTCGGGTACAGCTTGCGGTCGATGAAATACTGGTCGTGCAGCGCGATCTTCTCGAGTTCGAGAGCGACCTTGAGCATCGGATCGTCGCCATGACCGGTTTCCGCCAGCACCGCGTGACACATCTTCTGCATGATCTTGGCGCGCGGGTCGTAGTTCTTGTAGACGCGATGGCCAAAGCCCATCAGGCGGACTTCGCTGTTCTTGTCCTTCACCTTCTTGATGAATTCCGGAATCTTGTCGACCGAGCCGATCTCGGACAGCATCGCCAGCGCGGCTTCATTGGCGCCGCCATGGGCCGGACCCCACAGGCAGGCGATGCCGGCGGCGATACAGGCGAACGGGTTGGCGCCCGAGGAGCCGGCGATACGCACCGTCGAGGTCGAGGCGTTCTGCTCGTGGTCGGCGTGCAGGATGAAGATCTTGTCGAGCGCGTCCGCCAGCACCGGGTTCATCTTGTACTCCTCGCACGGCACCGCGAAGCACATGTGCAGGAAGTTCTCGGCGAAGGAGAGCGAGTTCTTCGGATAAACGAAGGGCTGTCCGATGGTGTATTTGAACGCCATCGCCGCCAGGGTCGGAATCTTCGCGATCATCCGCATCGAGGCGATCATGCGCTGCTGCGGATCGTTGATGTCGGTGGAGTCGTGATAGAACGCGGCCAGCGCGCCGACCGCGGCAACCATGATCGCCATCGGATGGGCGTCGCGCCTGAATCCCTGGAAGAAGCGGGCCATCTGTTCGTGAACCATGGTGTGATGGATCACGCGCTGGTCGAAATCCTTCTTCTGCGCAGCGGTCGGAAGCTCCCCGTAGAGCAGCAGGTAGCAGGTCTCGAGGAAATCGCCCTTTTCGGCCAGTTGCTCGATCGGATAGCCGCGGTATTCGAGGATGCCGGCGTCGCCGTCGATATAGGTGATCTTGGACTGGCAGCTGCCGGTGGAGGTGAAGCCGGGGTCGTAGGTAAACATCCCGGCCTGGCCGTAGAGCTTGGCGATGTCGATCACGTCAGGACCGACCGTGCCGCTCAAAATCGGGAAATCGTAGGTCTTGTTGCCGACCGTCAGCGTTGCGATTTTGGTGCTGGATTTTGCGTCCATCGTGAAGTCCCCGATGAAATAGTTGCGAGAACCGGGCTTGCTTTGGCGCTTGCGGGATAGATGGCGCGGCAGGCCGGATTGTCTAGAAGGTGTCGGTCAAATGGGTATCGTATTGCTGTGTGCGCTGCAAGATGGCGGGCCCGGCATGGCTGCCCCGCCACGGTAGCCTGATCCCAAATTGGTGCCGAAAGGCTTAACCGGCGGCCTGATCGCCGAGCCGGGCGAGGCATTGCTCCCGGCCGAGCACCGCCAGCACCTCGAAAATTCCCGGCGAGGTGGTGCGCCCGGTCAGCGCCACGCGCAGCGGCTGCGCCACCGCGCCAAGCTTGAGGCCGTTGGTTTCGGCAAAATTTCGCATCGCGGATTCGGTGGATTGCACGGTCCACGGCGTTACGGCTTCGAGCGCGGCGCGAAGCCGTCCTATCAACTGGCGGGTTTCGGGCGTCAAAAGCGCGGCCGCCTTCGGTTCGACCTCGAGCGGCCGGTCGGCGAAGATGAAATGGGAACTGTCGATCAACTCGATCAGCGTTTTGGCGCGTTCCTTCAGGCTCGGCATCGCCTGCAGCAATTGCGCGCGCGTGGTGTCGTTGAGTTTTGCTTTCAGGCCCGCACGGTCGGGCAGGTAGTTCAGGACGTCCTCGAACATGGTCACGAGAGATTGATCGTCGGCGTGGCGGATGTAATGGCCGTTGAGGTTTTCCAGCTTGGCGAAATCGAATCGCGCCGCCGAGCGGCCGATGCCGGAGAGGTCGAAGGCGTCGATCATCTCCTGGGTGGAAAATATCTCCTGGTCGCCATGGCTCCAGCCGAGCCGGACCAGGTAATTGCGCAGCGCCGCCGGCAGATAGCCCATGGCGCGGTAGGCATCGACGCCGAGCGCGCCGTGGCGTTTGGACAGTTTCGAGCCGTCGGGGCCGTGGATCAGCGGGATGTGCGACATGTTCGGCACCTCCCAGCCCAGCGCCTCGTAGATCTGCTTCTGCCGCGCGCCGTTGATCAGATGATCGTCGCCCCGGATGATATGGGTGACGGCCATGTCGTGATCGTCGACCACCACCGCCAGCATGTAGGTCGGCGTGCCGTCGCCGCGCAGCAGCACGAGGTCATCGAGATTTTCGTTCTGCCAGACCACGCGGCCCTGGACCTGATCCTCGATCACGGTCTCGCCGGTCTGCGGCGCCTTGAGGCGGATGGTCGGCTTCATGCCGGCCGGCGCTTCCGACGGATCGCGGTCGCGCCACAGCCCGTCATAGAGCCGCGTGCGGCCCTCGGCGCGGGCCTTTTCCCGCATCGCGGTCAGTTCTTCAGGGGTTGCGTAACAGTAATAGGCCTTGCCGCTGGCGAGCAGGGATTCGGCGACCTCGCGGTGGCGTTCGGTGCGGCTGAACTGGTAGATGACGTCGCCGTCCCAATCCAGCCCAAGCCATTTCAGCCCGTCCAGGATCGCGTCGATCGCCTCGGTGGTCGAGCGCTGGCGGTCGGTGTCCTCGATCCGCAGCAGCATCTTGCCGCCGCGCTTTTTGGCGTACAGCCAGTTGAACAGCGCGGTGCGGGCGCCTCCGATGTGGAGGAAACCGGTCGGCGAGGGAGCAAATCGGGTGATGATGGAATCGGTCATGCTTTGGCAAGGTGGTCGATAAAGAGGCATGCGCAGGGCGCGCTGGTGTATAGCAGGACCGCCACATAACTAAAGCCTCGGAATGGCGTTGCCTGCGGGCTTGGCTCAGGGTTGCGAATTTGGCAGAAGGGCCGCAAGACTTGCTGGAACAAGACTTGCTGGAACGAGACTTGCTGGAACAAGACTTGCTAGAAATTGCGCCCCCTTGCAGGAAACAGGAATGACGGCAGAACCGGTTGCGACAGAGACTGGCCGCGATTTCATTCGCGACATCATCCAGGCCGATCTCGATTCCAAAAAGCACAGCCGGATCGTGACGCGGTTTCCGCCCGAGCCGAACGGCTATCTGCACCTCGGCCACGCCAAGTCGATCGCGCTGAATTTTGGAATTGCGCAGGAATTTTCGGGCCGCTGCCATCTGCGGTTCGACGACACCAATCCGACCAGGGAAGAGCAGGAATATATCGATTCCATCCAGGCCGATGTGCGCTGGCTCGGCTACGACTGGGGTTCCGACCTGTTTTATGCGTCGGACTATTTCGACCAGCTCTACGAATGGGCCGAGAGCCTGATTCGTGACGGCCATGCCTATGTCGACGACCAGTCCCAGGCCGACATCAGAGCCAAGCGCGGCACCCTGACCGAGCCGGGCCAGAACAGCCCGTTCCGCGACCGCCCGGTGGAGGAAAACCTCGATCTGTTCCGGCGCATGAAGGCGGGCGAGTTCCCGAACGGCGCGCGGGTGCTGCGCGCGAAAATCGACATGGCCTCCGGCAATATCAACCTGCGCGATCCCGTGCTCTATCGTATCCTGCACGCCCACCATCCGCGCACCGGCACCAAATGGTCGATCTATCCGAGCTATGACTACGCCCACGGCCAGTCCGACGCGATCGAGGGCATCACGCATTCGATCTGCACGCTGGAGTTCGAGGATCACCGGCCGCTGTATGAATGGCTGCTCGACAAGCTGCCGGTGCCGTCAAAGCCGCACCAGTACGAATTCGCGCGCCTCAACGTCACCTATACGCTGCTGTCGAAGCGGGTGCTGACCATGCTGGTGCGCGACGGCCATGTCGCGGGCTGGGACGATCCGCGGATGCCGACCATTGCCGGATTGAAACGGCGCGGCGTGCCGCCGGAGGCGGTGCGCGAGTTCGTCAAGCGCATCGGCGTCGCAAAAGCCAACAGCGTGGTCGATCTAGGCATGCTGGAATTTTCCATTCGCGAAACCCTGAACCGCACAGCGCTGCGGCGGATGGCGGTGCTGCGCCCGCTCAAGGTGGTGATCACGAACTATCCGGAGGGGCAGAGCGAGGAACTGGAGGCGATCAACCATCCCGACGATCCCACAGCCGGCAGCCGCCGCATCAAATTCAGCCGCGAGCTCTATATCGAGCGGGACGACTTTATGGAAAACCCGCCGAAAAAGTTCTTTCGGCTGTCGCCTGGCAACGAAGTGCGGTTGCGCTACGCCTATTTTGTCAAATGCACCGACGTGGTGAAGAACGCGGCCGGCGAAGTCGTTGAACTTCGCTGCACCTACGATCCCGCCACCAAGGGCGGCAACGCGCCCGACGGACGCAAGGTCAAGGCCACCATGCACTGGCTGTCGGCGGAGCATTCGAAACCTGCGGAAATCCGCATCTACAACCAGCTGTTCGCCAACCCCGCGCCGGACGCCGCCAACTTCGCCGCCGACCTCAATCCGAATTCGCTCGAAATTCTGCGCGACGCGCGGGTCGAGCCGGCCATCGTGGAAGCCAATTCAACCGACGCCGTGCAGTTCGAGCGGCAGGGCTATTTCGTCCGCGATGCGGATTCCACGCCGGACCGCCCGGTGTTCAACCGGACCATCGGCTTGCGCGACACCTTTGCCAAGGAAGTCGGCGGCAAAAGCTAGGCTGTCGGGAAGGCTAGTGCTTGGCCGCCGCGGCCTCGCGGCGCAGCGCTTCGGCGACTTCCGGATGCTTGCGGAAGTAGTCGCACTCGCCGGGTTTTGCGGCGCGAGCCTCGCCCGCCTGCATCGCGGCCTCGCGCAGGGTTTCGTCCTTGGTGTCGATGATGGTCTGGTCGCCGATATAGGCCAGATAGGATTCCGAACTGGTCAGCGGCAGGATGCCGGCCTCGCGCGCCAGCACCTTGCAGCCGACGGCAAAGTAGACGTCCTTGACCTTGTGCATGAAGCGGTCGCGGCGCTCGAGATATCTGGCCTTCATCCTGGCGCGGAAGCTTTGCGAGTGCTGATCGGGTTGCTGCGCGTGGAGCGGTACCGATGCGGCGGTAAGCGAAACAACAACGGCAGCAGCAGCTAAAACACGCATCTCAAATCCTCCCAATCGAAAATTTACAAAACATGGCAAGTGAAGCCGGCGGTCTAGACGCCGCCTTAACGTCGCAGTCGAACTAATCAGTCCTGGATTTCGTCAATCCCATGCCGGCCAGCGTGCTGCGCAGCGACTGCCGCGCCAGCTGATCCTTGGCTTTCTCGTCGATCAAGATGTTGATGAAAGCGAGCCGCTTCGACTCGTTGTCCGCTTCCGCCAGCAATTTGCGATAACGGTCGTAATTAAACCCCGTGTCCGGCTCAGCCATGACCTTGACGTCCCGCCACTCAACCCGCCCTGATGCACTGTCGCGCAGCGCGCGAGCGCGCGCAAGAGTCGGGCTGGCGCCGCGGTGGATAACCGGTCAGCCGAGACGGCGGCGAACCTCGTCGCGCATCTTCTCGCGGAACTCCTGGCGGCGCGCCGGGCGTTCGTGCTCGGGAATGTTGAAGCGGTCGAACACGTTGAAATTGTCGAGGATCGGATAGCTCTCGCTGGCCATGGCGAGGATCCGAAGCAGTTCCCCCGCTGGCCCCGTCGGTCCCGAAACTTCCCAGCGCCGGACGGTATCGCTGCCGCTGCCGGGTGGAAGGCTGCAAAGCCTCGCCATATCGGCTGCGGAAAGTTGCTTGCCAATGGCTTCGCCGAGGTCGTTGCGGAGTTTTTTCAGTTCGGCGCCGGTCAAGGGGCGGTTTTCCCAGGTTTCGGGTGAGTCGCAGAGCAGGCGGACTGATAGCGCGAGAACCATGGGCGGATTATGGCGGGCGGGACGGCCCGGTTGGCGGCGGCTGAAAGGATTTGCTAAGGCACGGCCGGGACGGGCAGGGAAAAACGATGGTGCTTGGCTTCAAACGGATCGGCTTGGCCGCGCTGCTGGCATTCGTTTTGGTGCTCTGCCTGCAGCCGGCCTATTTCCTGGCGATGACCAATCTCGACCGCATCGTCTCGCATGAGCGCACCTGGCAGCATATACGCGACGCCTTCGAGGCCGGCGTGCTGGAGACGAGCTTCCACTCGCGCAACCAGTTCATCGACAGCGGCGACCGCTATACCGATTGCGCCTCGCTCGGTATAGGGCTGCAGCCCGGTGTCTCCGCTGCGGTCGAAGGGATCACCGCACCGCGGCCGGCGTCTGCGGACAATCACGCCTGCGACGACCTGAAGACCGCCGCATACGATCCCGCCAAGGCGGACTGGAGCCGGACCGAGCGCTACTGGAACGGCTATCGGCTCTACAGCGCGCCGCTCGCTTCCGTCGTGCCGATCCTCGCGCTGAAACTGATCAACCTCGTCGTGCTGGTGCTCGTTTCGGTGGCCTTCGTCCTTCAGGCGGCAAAACTGTTGGGAGCAGGCGCCACGATCGGCCTGTGCGCGCCGGTGCTGTTCTGCTGCGACTACGTCCGGATCTGGCACGTCACGCCACACACCGTCAGCACTGCGGTCATCCTCGGCGGCGCGGCGCTGTTTGCGGCGGCTGTTCGCGGGCAGGCGGGGCTGGTAAAACTGGTGCTGCTGTCGGCTCTGTCGGGCTCGATCTTCAATTTTGTCGACTTCCTGGTCAATCCGCCGTGGGCGCCGATGTGGCTGGCGTTTTTCGTCATGGCGATGCCGGCATCGAGCACCCGGCGAGAGAGGCTTGCGATTGCGCTTTTGTGCGTCGGCGCGTGGTTCGGAGGCTATGCGGTCACCTGGTTCTTCAAATGGGTCTTTGCCTATGTCGTCGATCCCGCCTTCGACGTCAGGACGGACGTGCTGAACACCATGGCGTTTCGCCTCGACGGCGACTATGGCAAGGTGGTCCATATTCCCCTGTTCCCGACGCTGAAGACGTTTGCGGCCGCGATCGTCAACTGGGGCCTGCCGCTATCGGCCTGCTTTGCGTATGTGATCGGCAAGACGCTTAAGGGCAGGGCGTTCGACCGAAGCGTGTTTTTCTGGCTGGCATGGCCGGTCCTGATCCCGGTGGTCTGGTTCGAGACCCTGAGCAATCACACCCAGATCCACACCATGTTCGTGATCCGTAGCGCCGCTGCGGCCATCGGGGTGGCGGTCGCCGCCGCGCTGATCGCCGCCAACGTGACGCGCGAGGATATCGCGCTTCAGGCCAGGCGGATTTTCACGCGGCGTCCGGCTGCGCTGAAGTCGCCGCCTGCAGCGTAGGTGATCGCGACGTCCCGCCGGGTCGCCGCAGAGCCGGGCTGGCGCGTCTGCGCTACCGCGAATGCCAAGGAACGGAGCACCGTTCGTTACTCCTTTCCTTGCCAGTAGAAACGGCGCCGGCGGATGCTGGACCTATAGCTTCGAAGGCCGTAGCCGGCAGCGAAACTGCTGACTGCGACGGCGAAGAACCCCGCGACAAGAAGCGCATTCGACATGGCGCGGACTTTGCCACTTCACCGCGCTGGTGTCGCTTGGCTCCTGGAAATAACCTTATCGCGGGTGTATGCGCGCTGGTAACATTGGAACTCAGCTTGCCATCCGCTTAGGCGTCGGCATTCAAGATCGCCACGAAGGCGGACTGCCAAGGCTCACGCTGTCGGGCGCAGAGCTGTTGATCAAGTGGAATGCACTGGCGCCACCACAGCCGGAACTTGAATTTGCCCGAATCGGTTGCTGAATTTTCCAGTGCTGCTGGCAGAACACGAGGAGGACGCGATGGGGACCGCGCTGCAGATAAACTTTGCTGCTTGGATCATGATCGGCTGTGCAATCGTTAAGGCCGAGCAGTTTCTGGGGTTCGTGAACTAGGCGAATAGCCAATTCGCAGTTGCGAACACCACCCAGCCGATCGCCCATACCCAACCGGCCATCGCAATTGCGACTGCGCTGAAGTAGCAGATCGGAAGAAGTCGCTGTCCGACCGCCTCCATTCGGGCGCCGCCCCTGCTGCCGTTGGAAGTTTCGTTCATATTACCCATATGCGGCTCCTTTAGGGGCGTCCCCAAGCGGGCTTACCTCCCCCATTAAAGCAACGGTCTGTTTCAATATTATTGCGCGATCCCCGCAATCTGGTTTCTTCGGCAAAGCCTCGCGCGCGCTCACGCCCTCCGGCGCCTCCGTCGCGACCACCGACCTGCCCGACCGCGGGGGACGGATTTTCTTTTCGCTGCAGAGTCTTTTTTAAGGGGACGCGACTAGCATCATTGCTAATCGTGGGGGCCGCGAACCCACGAGAGTACGCGCGTACGGCCGTCGCTGCTTCAACCCCAGCGGCGGCCTATTGCATCGAGGTCACGGCGGCTTTGGCGGTAACCCGAGACGGGCTTCGATCCTGCTCGAAGGAAGATTTTACGCTGAACCAGCTGCTTCGTCCGATCGGAATTCGACCGGCGGCCTGACCGAGGCCACCCGATGGCCGCTGCGGTCCGGAACAATAACGTGAAATTAATCTGATCCGCCCATAATCCCAGGCAGTTTTATTTAGTGCCGCGTAAGGGAGCCGTCGCGAGGACGATCCGGCGCCGGCTCGCTTTTTTGGGGTCGATGCAGGTGACCAATCCGTCGGAAACGCAGAGCCAAACCGTCCAGACCGAACAACCCAAACCCGAAGCAATCAGCACGCAATCCGCCCGGAAAACCATCCTGGCGTGGTCGGTGTTCGCGCTCGGCCTGAACGCCTGTGCGGCTGTCTATACCTTGTCGCCTGCCGATTTCACCCTGCCGGATGTCGCCCAGTTGACCGAGCATCTTCCGGATGTCAGCCGTCTGGCCGAACTGCTTCCGCAGCAGAAGGAATCCGCCCCGGTTGTGGATCCGGTGGTCGCGGCGTTGAAGGATATTCAATCGGCCCAGCAGCAGCACGTTGCCTCGCTGCAGGAGAACAGTTCGTCGCTGCAGCGCGCCACGGCCCTGATTCAGCAGGATTCGACGACACTGTCTTCGCTACGACAGACCATCACGGATGAACGCGTCGACGTGAAGAAAGTATCCGCCCAGATCACCGACGAGCATGCCGACGTGAAGAAGATGTCGGCGCAGATTTCCACGCTGATTGCCAAGGTAGACCTGCTGCAGACCTCGATCGCGCCGGAAATCACGTCCTCCATTCCAAAGGGCCATGCGCGCAACCGGCTATCGTCGGTCATGCGCAAGAAGATGGCCCGGCAGTCCAAGCCAGCGGGGCCGATTTCGGTTGGCGGAGCTCCGCTCACTGTTCCGGCTGCCACGTCAGACCCGCAGAGCTAAGACCGATCAAACAACAGAGCAGGGGGCGCGGGGCCTTAAGTCCCGCGTTTCTCATGCGGGCCTGCTGCCGGTCCGCGGCGTGATTCTGCATCCGTTCCACTTTCCGCCTGCCAATATCCTACGATAGCATCACAGCCCGTACGGGATCGCTGGTTGCGTCAGTTGAGGGCGTTGCGGGATGGCGGAGCGGGGCAGGGCGCACGGCCGCGGCGGCTATGCCGGCACGTGGCCGCAGCCGGGTGCGGCGCAGGCCGGCGGGCTGGCGCCGTCCGGCCTTGGTGCGTGGCCGGCGTTGGCCGCCAAATTGCGCGAATGGATCGCGGCCGAAGCCGGCGCCGGTCGGCTGCTGCCCTGGGTGCCGGTCGCGTTCGGCGTCGGCATCGCGCTCTATTTCACCGCGGACCATGAACCGGTTCGATGGGTCACCGCGGTAGCGGCGGCGCTGCTTGCCGCCGTGGCGTTCGCGCTCCGGCGGCACAAGATGTTTCCCGTCATGGTGATGATCGCGGCGATCGTCGCGGGTTTTGCCGTGGCGACGTGGCGCACGGTGATCGTAGGCCACGGCGTGCTGGCGCGGCCGCTTTACGGCGTGTCACTGGCGGGCTTTGTCGAGACCCGCGACATCCGCGAGCGCACCGACCGTTTTGTCCTGCGGGTGACGAAGATGGAAGCCCCGCGCTCATCGCTCGAGCTGCAGCGCGTCAGGCTGTCGGTGCGCAAGGGCACCGCGCCCGACGTCGGCAGTTTTGTCGAATTGAAAGCACGGCTGCAGCCGCCGCTCGCTCCCTTAAAGCCGGGCAGCTACGATTTTGCCCGCGACATGTTCTTCCAGGGCATCGGCGCCTCCGGTTTTGTCACAGGCTCCATCAAGACCGTGGAGCCGCCGGTCCCGGGCGGCCTGTCGCTGCGCTATGCGGCTGTCATGCAGGGCCTGCGCGATGCGATCGACGCCCGCATCCGCACCGTGCTCGATGGCGACAAGCGCGCGATCGCCACGGCGCTGTTGACCGGCCGCCGCGACGCCATCACCACGCCGGTCAACGACGCGATGTTCATTTCGGGCCTTGGCCATGTCTTGTCGATCTCGGGCTATCACATGGCCGTCGTCGCGGGCGTGGTGTTCTTCACGGTCCGCGCGCTGCTGGCGCTGTTCCCAGCGCTGGTGACGGGCTTTCCGATCAAGAAATGGGCGGCCGCCGCGGCGCTCGCGGCCGCGCTGTTTTATCTACTGCTGTCGGGCGCCGAGGTGGCGACCCAGCGCTCGTTCTTCATGACGGCGGTGGTGCTGATCGCCGTCATGGTCGATCGCCGCGCGGTGACGTTCCGCACGCTCGCGGTCGCGGCCATGATCGTGCTGGTGCTGGCGCCGGAAGCGCTGGTGCATCCGAGTTTCCAGATGTCGTTCGCGGCGACGCTCGGGCTGGTGGCGCTGGTGCAGATCGGCATGCCGCGGCTGTTCACCTCGCCCGATCACTCCACGACGGCCAAGGTGGCGCTGTGGGGCGGGCGGGAACTGATGACGCTGCTGCTGGCCTCGCTGGTCGCGGGGTTCGCCACCACGCCCTATGCCGCCTTCCATTTCCATCGCGTGACGCCCTATGGCGTGCTGGCCAATCTGGCGGCGATGCCGGTGGTCTCCGCGCTGGTGATGCCGGCGGGGCTGCTTGGGCTGGCCGCGATGCCGTTCGGGCTCGACGGTCCGTTCTGGTGGCTGATGGGGATCGGCATCGACTGGATGATCGCGGTGACCGAATGGGTCGCAGCCCTTCCCGGCGCGATCGGCCGCATGGCGGCGTTCGGGATCGGCCCGCTGATCGCGGCCAGTATCGGCATTGTCCTGCTCGGCCTGCTGCGGACGCCGCTGCGCTGGTGCGGCGCCATCGTGCTGGCACTGGCGACGGTGTGGGCGCTGCTGGTTCCGCAGCCTGATATCCTGATCTCCGGCGACGGCCACAACGTCGCCGTCCGCGGTCGCGACGGCCGGTTGCATCTGATGCGCAGCGCCAAGGATGCGTTCCTCGTGAAAGAATGGCTGGCTGCGGACGCCGATCCGCGCACGCCTGCGGAGGCGTCACTCGCGAAGGGCGTCTCCTGCGACGATGCCGGCTGCGTGGCGCAGTTGCCGGACGGCGCGTTCGTGACGCTGGCGCTGCAACCGGATGCACTGGCGGACGATTGCGAGCGCGCAGCGCTGATCGTCACCGCAAAGCAGCCGCCATCGGGATGCGCGGCGTCCGTCATCACGCTCGACCGCTTGCGCCGGCAGGGCACGCTGGCGCTGCGCAAAACCCGCGACGGTTTTGCCATCGCGGCCGTCAAGCCGAACGGCTTTGACCGGCCATGGGCGCCGGCGATGGCCGGCGAGGCCGAGGCCGATCCGGAACTCTTGCGCCGTCCGGCCGCACCAGTTGACGCGACGCCATCGGAGAGCGATCAGCAGTCGGAGGATTGAGCGGCGTTACATCCGGGCAGCCCGACAGCTAGCGGCCGATGCGCCGCGAATCGCTGCGAGTTTCAGTCTGCCGGCGCTGGCGCGCTGGCCGGAGCCTGCTTCCGCCAGATCGATCGCGACATGGGGCGACGTGCTGATGATTCGCGGCGAGCCGTCGTCGTGGGCGTTGCTGCGCAGGGTCTCGAGCAAAAGCAGGAATTTCTCGCTAGCGTGGTTAAGCGAGCATCAATCATTGCGCGGCGCGGGGCCGGCGCCAACTCCGGAGACTAAGCAAACCCCGAACGCAAAAAACCCCGGCAAAATACCGGGGTTTTGTTCGCGAGGCCGTCAGCCGATGACAGGTGAGGCCGTCAATATTTCCGATACAGCCCGATCAGCTTGCCCTGAATCTTGACCCGGTTCGGCGGCAGGATGCGGACCTCGTAGGAGGTGTTGGCGGGTTCCAGCGCGATCGAGGCGCCGCGGCGGCGGAAACGTTTGAGCGTAGCTTCCTCCTCGTCGATCAGCGCCACCACGATGTCGCCGGTCTCGGCGGTTTCGTTGCGCTGGATCAGCGCCATGTCGCCGTCGAGGATGCCGGCGTCGACCATGGAGTCGCCACGCACTTCCAGCGCGTAATGTTCGCCGGAGCCGAGCATGTCCGGCGGTACGCTGATGGTGTGACTGCGGGTCTGCAACGCCTCGATCGGCGTACCGGCCGCGATCCGGCCCATCACAGGCACCGACACCGGATGCTCGCCGTCATTCTCCGAACTGGTAGTGCCGGTGGTGCGGACCTTGCCGAGCGTGCCTTCGATGACGCTGGGGGTAAAGCCGCGGCGGCCATTGCCATTGCCGCTCCCCGACAGTTCCGGCAGCTTTATCACTTCGATGGCGCGGGCGCGGTTGGGCAGGCGGCGGATGAAGCCGCGCTCTTCCAGCGCGGTAATCAGGCGGTGGATTCCGGACTTCGAACGCAGATCGAGCGCGTCCTTCATCTCGTCGAAGGAGGGCGGAACGCCGGCCTCTTTCAGCCGCTCGTTGATGAAACGCAGAAGTTCGTACTGTTTGCGCGTGAGCATCTCGACCAATCCCCAGTTTGGTTGCGTCGTTCAAATTCCGAGAGAGACATCCGCGGCCGGGAAGGCTCCGGACATCAGCGTTGCAGGGTGTCCGCAGGCGTCAATACTCGAAACAAATCATGAACGAACACTATCTGTTCCATATGTGTTCCGCAACCACTTAATTTCAGGTGAACGAAACCAGCTTTCGCCGCGCGTGCCGGTTGCGGCGCTCAGCGCGGCAGCCGCAGGATGTCGCAAACCGATCCCCTGGAGGCTGCGGGCGCGAACGGCGGACGTATCAAAAGTGCCTGTGCCGCAGCGAGATTCCCCAACAGCGAGCTATCCTGACGCGTCACGGGTGTTGCGATCCATTCGCCGTCCTCACGCTCTTCCAGGCCGGCGCGCAGATAGTCCTCGCGCTGGTCGTTGGCGCCGACATCGAGGCCCAAAATCGCGCTCTCGCGCACATGATGGACGCGTGAGCGGCCGGACAAAGCACGAATCAACGGCACCAGAAACAGGTAGGCGCAGACGTAGGACGACACGGGATTGCCGGGCAGGCCGATCACCCGCATCGGGCCTAACCGTCCATGCATCATCGGCTTGCCCGGGCGCATCGCGATCCGCCAGAACGCCATCGCGACGCCCTCGGCCTCCAGCGATTGCTTGACGAGGTCGTGGTCGCCGACCGAGGCACCGCCGGTCGTGATCAAAATGTCCGCGCCGCTGTCGCGGGCGCGACGGATGCCGGCCGTGGTGGCTTCCACCGTGTCAGCGGCGATGCCGAGATCGACGGTTTCGGCGCCTTCGGCGCGCGCCAGCGCCCGCAGCGCATAGCCATTGGAATAGACGATCTGGCCGGGGCCAGGTTCTGATCCCGGCATCACCAGTTCGTCGCCGGTGGCGAGCACGGCGACCCTGGGCCGGCGCCGGACCGCGAGTTGCGGATAGTTCATGCTGGCCGCCAGCGACAGGTCGCGGTCGGTGAGGCGGCTGCCGCCTCTCAGCAGCACGTCGCCTTTGTTGAAGTCGACGCCGGCGGGGCGGATATGCCGGCCCACATTGGTCGCCTCCGTGATCGTGATGGAGGCGCCATCCACTTCGGTGTCTTCCTGGATCACGATCGCGTCGGCGCCATCGGGGATCACGCCGCCGGTAAAGATCCGGACCGCTTCGCCTTGGCCGACCGGCTTGCCGAACGGCCGTCCCGCCGCAACCTCGCCGATCACCCTGAATTTCGCGCCCGCCTGCGCGGCGTCAGCGGCCTGCACCGCGTAGCCATCCATCGCCGACATCGCCTGCGGCGGCTGGGTGCGCAACGCCTCCAAGTCGCGCGCCAGTATGCGGCGGTGGCCGGCATCGAGCGCGACCATTTCTTCCGCCAGCGGCTCGGCGCCGGAGAGGATGGCGGCTAGTGCGTCGGCGACCGGCATCAATGCCAAAGCAAAACTCCGAGTCCTTAAATCCCGAGCGCGGTGAGCGCATTTGCGACGTCATTGGGCGACGTAACGTGCACTGCGGTCAAGCCCTGCCTGCGCGCGCCCTCGATATTCTCGGCGAGATCGTCAAAGAACACGATGCGCGCTGCCGGCACGCCGATCGCCTTGATCACGTGATCATAGGCTGCCGCGTCCGGTTTCCGAAGCCCGATCGCGCAGGACAGGAAGACTTTTCGGAAATGGCCGAGCACGCCGGCATAGGGTTTTGAGAAATGCGCGACGTGGGGCCGGTTGGTATTGGAAAAGGCATAAAGCGGCAGCCGCTTGGCGGCGCGCGCCAATAGCGCGTTGATCCCCGGTATCTCGCCCGCGAAAATCCTGTTCCAGCCTTCCAGCAGCTGTTCATCCGATATCCCGATGCCGAGCGTCGTGCGCAACGCCTCGAAGAACTCGGCGTCGCTGGCGTGTCCAGTCTCGTGCCGCCTGAACGTCTCGTGTTGCGAAAACGGCTTCGACAGATCCGCCGCGCTGCAGCCGGCATGGCCGGCCCAGCATGCCAGCACCTTGCCGAAGTCGATATCGATGACGACGCGGCCAAGATCGAACAGCAGCGCGTCGGCCGCGCCGGGAGCGAGTTTGGACGGCGTCATCGCGGACTTCGTCAGTAGTGATACGGCTCGATGTGCAGCAGCGGGAAGGCGCTCAAGACCGTCGGCAGATGGGTCGGCGCCGCCGGGTGCACATAGGATTTGTCGAGCTCGGCGAAATTCTTGACCCCCAGCAGGCCGAGGCAGCGGATCACTTCGTCCTCGAGCAGCTCCAGCATCCGCAGCACGCCGGCTTCCTGCTTGGCGGCCAGCGCCCAGCATTGCAGGCGGCCGACGCCGACGAGATCGGCGCCCATGATGATCGCTTTCACGATATCGGTGCCGCGGCACATCGAGCCGTCGACCATGATCTTGGCGCGGCCCTTTACGGCCTCGACCACCTCGGGCAGCACCTGCATCGAGCCGCGGCCGTGATCGAGCTGGCGGCCGCCATGGTTCGAGACATAGATCCAGTCGACGCCGTGCTCGACGCAGAGTTTTGCGTCTTCGGCGGTCGCGATGCCCTTCACGACTAGCGGGATCTTGTACTTGTCCTTGATCAGTTTCACCGTGCGCCATTCCAGACCTTTCTGGAAGTCGCCTCCGGTGGCGCGCAACCGGCTTTCACGCACGTAGCGTTTGGCAATATCGCGTTCGCGGCGGCTGTAATGCGCTGTGTCCACTGTGAGGCAAAATGCCGTGTAGCCGTTCTTGATGGCGCGGCTGACGGTGTCCTCGACAAAGGCGTCGTCGCCGCGGACATAGAGCTGGAACATGCGCAACGCGTCGGGCGCGGCCTCGGCGACCTTCTCGAGGCCCGGCTGCGACACTGAACTGAGCATGTGGCCGGCGCCGAACGTGCCGCAGGCACGGGTGACGCTGGCGGCAGAGCCTTCGGGATCGAAGATTTCGAGCGCGCCGACCGGGGCCATGAACACCGGCAGCCGCATCTTGCGGCCGAACCGCTCGACCGAGGCGTCGACCTTGGCGACGTTGCGCAGCACCCGCGGCCGGAACGCGATCTCGTCCAGCGCCATGCGGTTGCGGCGCATGGTGGTCTCGGTCTCGGCGGCGCCGACGATGTAGTCCCAGGCGTTCTGGTTGAGGTTGGAGCGCGCCTTGCGGACGAATTCGTGCAGGTTCTGGAATTCCTCGGAGCTCGCGCCGAGTTCGCCTGCCGGCGCTGCGGTCTTGATGCGGGTTGCCTCGTTCATGGTTTCCTCCCGGGAAGGCCTGTCTGATAACTTGATTGTTAGTTCGATGGTCCGGCTTGACCCTTCGCCTATCGCTTCCGGAGCTTTCGCGCCATCCCGAAAATTGCTATGGCTGCCATCGCAGCGGGCCGTGAGCAAAGTGCCCGGATTATGATGGGAGGGACCGGTCGTGACAAAATGGACGGTTTCGATGGCGGCGCTTGGCTTGAGCGCGCTCGGCGTGACGGCGGCTCATGCGCAGAGCATGACCTTGACCAGCACCGACATCAAGGAAGGCGGCACCATCGCCAACGAGCAGGTGTTCAAGGGCTTTGGCTGCACCGGCGGCAACCTTTCACCTCAACTGAGCTGGAGCGGGGCGCCCAGCGGCACCAAGAGCCTGGCGGTCTCGATCTATGATCCGGACGCGCCGACCGGCAGCGGCTGGTGGCACTGGGTGGTGTTCAACATTCCCGCCGCCACCACCTCGCTGCCTAAGGGCGCGGGCGACGTGAAGAAAAAGCTGATGCCGAAGGGCGCGATCCAGAGCCGTACCGATTTCGGCGCCGACGGCTATGGCGGGCCCTGTCCGCCGGCCGGCGACAAGCCGCACCACTACCAGATCACGGTGTTCGCGGTTGACGTCGACAAGTTGCCGGACGCCAAGGACCATTCCGCTTCGGCGGCGCTGGTCGGCTTCGACCTGCATTTCCATACCCTCGCCAAGGCGACCCTGACCGGCCTCTACGGCCGCTGAGGTTTTGCCGCGGGTAGCGCGCGCCTCGCGAAGCCTTTCACGAGGTTTTGCGGTGCGCGCGCCGCTGCCGAAGTTCTGTGCATTGCCGCGCAAGCCTTTACGCGCATGGGTGAATTTGCCGATGCGGCCGGCCCTGACCCGCGCGGGTCGACGGCGTTAGTCTAATTACAAATTGGACAGGAAGCCGAATTCCGGCTTTGCCGGGGCGGCGCGACGCGTATACGCTTGGGTATTCGCCGAAAATCGCCGGCGAGGTGGCAAAGCTGCCTCAATGACACCAGAAAGTTATTGTGACGCTTCCGCTCGGCCTTATCTGAGACCATGACGCCGATCCCGCCCACATTTGCCCCATCTGTGGCGTGCGACAACTGACAGCGAGAAGGTTCCGCGAACAATGCGCAAGAATTCCCATTTTCTACTCGGTGCTTTGGCAGGCACCTGCCTGACCCTTCTCGTCGCCGGTCCGAAGCCCGATTTCTGGATCGCGGCGGCCAAGGCCGCCACCAGCGCCGATACCTATGCGCAGCTCAATCTTCTCGGCAGCGTGTTCGAGCGGATCCGCACCGATTACGTCGAAAAGCCCGACGACGCCAAACTGGTCGAGGGCGCCATCAACGGCATGGTCACCTCGCTCGACCCGCATTCGCGCTACATGAACGAAGCGGCCTGGCACGACATGCAGGAGACCACCCACGGCGAATTCGGCGGCCTCGGCATCGAGGTCACGATGGAAGACGGCCTCGTCAAGGTGGTATCGCCGATGGATGGCACGCCGGCGCAGAAGGCCGGCATCATGTCGGGAGATTTTATCACTTACATCGACGGCGACGCGGTCCAGGGGCTGTCGCTGGAACAGGCCGTCAACAAGATGAAGGGCCCGGTCCACACCTCGACCAAGCTGAAGATCGAACGCAAGGGCGTCGACAAGCCGATCGACGTCTCGATCGAGCGCGAAATCATCCAGGTCAAGCCGGTCAGCTTCCACACCGACGGCGGCGACATTGGGTACATCCGGATCAGCTCGTTCAACGAGCAGACCACCGATGGCCTGCGCAAGGCGGTCGCCGACATCAACAAGCAAATCCCGCAGGACAAGCTCGCCGGCTACGTCGTCGACCTCCGCAACAACCCGGGCGGCCTGCTCGACCAGGCGGTCTCGGTGGTGAGCACGTTCCTGGCGCGCGGCGAAGTGGTTTCGACCCGGGGCCGTACGCCCGAGGAAACCCAGCGCTATACCGCCAAGGGCGGCGATCTCACCAAGGGCAAGCCGCTGGTCGTGCTGATCAACGGCGGCTCGGCGTCGGCCTCGGAAATCGTCGCCGGCGCGTTGCATGACCACAAGCGCGCGACCCTGATCGGCACCCGCTCGTTCGGCAAGGGATCGGTGCAGACCATCATTCCGCTCGGCGCCGGCAACGGCGCGCTGGCGCTGACCACGGCGCGCTATTTCACGCCGTCGGGCCATTCGATCCAGGCGCAGGGCGTCTCGCCCGACATCGAGGTGCTGCAGGACGTGCCGGACGATTTGAAGGGCCGCGTCGACACCAAGGGCGAGGCTTCGATGCGCGGCCATCTCTCCGCCGAAGGCACCGAGCAGACCGGTTCGCAAGCCTATGTGCCGCCGGACGAGAAGAACGACAAGGCGCTGGCTGCCGCCTACGACCTCTTGCGCGGCGTCACCATCAAGGCCGACATGCCGTCAGCGCCGAAGACCACGGTTCCGAACTGAATTCGGCAAGCCGGTGAAAAACGATTCGAACGGGGCGGCGTCAGGCCGCCCCGTTTTCGTTTAGGTCATGCGACGGCAGGCGATTTCTTGGCGTGCGCGAAAAACAGTTGCTTGATCTCGGAAGCGGGCTTCGCCGGGCTGAACAGATAACCCTGCATTTCCGAGCAGCCGAGCATGCGCAACAGTTGCTGCTGCTGCTTGGTCTCGACGCCTTCGGCGGTCGTCGTCATGTGGCGGGCGGCGGCGATGTTCACCACGGCCTGCACGATGCAGGAGGAGCCGTCGGGATCCTCGATGTCGGTGACGAAGCAGCGGTCGATCTTGATCTTGTCGAACGGGAAACGCTGCAGATAGCTCAGCGACGAATAGCCGGTGCCGAAATCGTCGAGCGCGATGCGCACGCCGATGTCGCGCAACTGGTGCAGGATCGCGAGCGCCGCGTCGTCGTCGCGGATCAGCACCGCCTCGGTGATTTCGAGCTCCAGCCGGCTCGCGGCGAGGCCCGAGGCGGCCAAGGCGCCGACGATCTTCAGCGCCAGCGTGCCGCTCTTGAACTGCACCGGCGAAACGTTGACCGCGAGCTTGATATCCTCCGGCCAGGTGGCGGCCTCGGCGCAGGCCGTGGTCAGCACCCATTCGCCGATCTGGTTGATCAGGCCGGTTTCTTCCGCGATCGGGATGAATTCGGCCGGCGAGACCATGCCGCGGGTCGGATGGCGCCAGCGCAGCAGCGCCTCGCAGCCGGTGATCTTGTTGTCCTGCAGGCCCAAACAAGGCTGGTAGTAGATTTCCAGCGCGCCGTCCGCGATCGCCTGGCGCAGGTCGATTTCCAGCAGCCGCCGCGCGGTCACCTGGGCGTCCATGTCCGGCTCGAAGAAGCGATAGGTGCGGCGGCCGGCGGATTTGGCGGCGTACATTGCCAGATCGGCGTTCTTCAGGATCTGGTGCAGATCGGTGCCGTGCTGCGGCGCCAGCGCCACGCCGATGCTGGCGTCGGTGGTGACCTGATGACCGAGGCATTCATAGGGCGTGCGGATCGCGTCGAAAATCCGGGTGGCGAGGTCGTTGACTTCGGCCTCGGACCTGACCGCGGTCTGCACCACGGCGAATTCGTCGCCGCCGAGCCGCGCCACGAAGCCGTCGCCCTTGGCGCAGCCGCTCAGACTGACCGCGACGGCTTTGAGCAATTCGTCGCCGATCAGATGGCCGAGCGTGTCGTTGACGCTCTTGAATTCGTCGATGTCGATATAGAGCACCGCGAGCTGTTCGCCCGGTACGATCCGCGTCAGCTCGTGCTTCAGCCGCTCGTGGAACAAGGCGCGGTTCGGCAGATCGGTCAGCGGATCGTAATGCGCCAGGTGCCGGATGCGCTCCTCGGCGATCGTGCGTTCGGTGACGTCCTCGATCGTCGCCACCCATCCGCCGGCCCGGAGCGGCTGGTTGATGATCTGAATGGCGCGGCCGCCGGGCGCTTCGGTGATCTGGTGCGTCACCTTGCCGAGCGCGACGTCGTTGATGATGTTGGCGCAGAATGCCTCGACGTCGCCGTCGAACGAGCCGGTTTCCTTGCGGTGGTAGATCAGGTCCTGCATGGTGCAGCCCGGCTTGACCACCTCGGCCGACAGTCCGAACATCTCGATATAGCGCTGGTTGCACACCGTCACATGCGCGGTGTTGTCGTAGACGATGAGGCCCTGCGGAATGTTGTTGACGGCGGTGTCGAGCCGCTGCTTTTCCAGCCGATGCTGCTGCGACAGCTTTCGCACCACCAGGAACAAGAGGCCTGCGATCAACAGCACGAACAGGGCGGCGACCGCGATCAGGAATCGGGTCTGCTCGCGCCAGTCGGCCAGCGCCGCCGAAACGGTCGTGGTGGCGATGATCGAAATCGGGAAGTCGTTCAGATTGCGCGCCGCGGCGAGCCGGTCGAGCCCGTCGATCGGGCTGGTCAGCCGCATCGTGCCGTGATCGGAATTGGTCAATAGCTGACGGTGAGCGGGGCTGGCCTCGAAGTTCTGCCCCATCATCGCCTGGACATGCGGGTAGCGCGCCAGCAGCGTGCCGTCGCGGTGGTACATCGAGATCGCGGCGCTGTCGCCGAGCGCCAGCGAAGCGAAGAATTTCTCGAAACTCGCCGGCGTGATCGCGCGGGTGACGACGCCGAGGAATTCGCCGTTCTTGCCGCGGACCCGGTGCGCGACGACGGTCGCCCAGCCGCCGATGAAGCGGCCACGCACCAGTTCGATCAGGACCTGCGACGCCGTGCTTCCCGATTTGAAGGCGCGGAAGAAAGCCCGATCCGCGATGCTGACATTCGGCACCGGCCAGCGTTCCGACGAATTGATCAGTTTGCCGTCGACGTCGAACACGTTGACGCCGGCGACGTCGGGATGGCCGCTGCCCTTGGCCTGCAAATTGTCGTGCATTTCAGGGGTCGACATCAGGGTCCTGAAAGCAGCCGGCGAGGCCATTTGCGCGAACTGGCTCTGGGTCGCAATCTCTCGCTGGATGCTGACGAAATCGTCGAGTTGCTGATCGAAATGGCGCGTCAGCAGCAGCACGGTGTTGTCGAGCTCGCGTTCGGCGCTTTGCAGCGCGCGCTCGCGGAAGACGCCGACCATCATCGCGGTGCCGACCACGATGCCGGCGACCAGCACGGCGCCGCCGACGATCAGCCAGCGGATCGGATTGCCGCGAACCAGCGCCTTGATGTTGAACGGGGCGTTTGCCATGACGTGTTTTTGGCCGTCATTGATCGTGATTGCAGACAAGTGCTTTTCGCCAGAAGCAATTTGCGGCCCCCCAGCCCACACATGGTTACCGTGCCGATATGGAATTGACGTTAGGAATTTGAGTTAACGGGCGGTTAACCGCCGCAATGGTGACCGCGGTCTTCACGCGATGGCGTAAAAAGCCGGTGCAGGTTCCCGGCCATCGCCGCCGTTACTTAACCCGAGGCGGCCGGCCTTCGATCCCCAATCGTGGCCACGATGATGACGGCAGCGATGTTGGCCCCGGCCGAGACCAGGATCGGCGCCAGATAACTGTGGCTGAAGTCGAACGCGAAACCCGCCGCGCTGGGGCCGACCAGGGTGCCGAACGCGACGCTGGTGTAGAGGATTCCGATCAGGCCGGAGACATTGCGGCCCCCAAAGTAGTCCATCACCACGGCGGGCAGCACCGCGACCCAGCCACCGTAGAAGATGCCGAACACGAAGGCGAACGCGCCGAGCGACCACAGGCCGGTCGAGAACGCCCAACTCGCCAGCGCCAAGGCCATGCCGGCGAACATCATGAGCAGCGAACGCTGGCGGCCGATGCGGTCGGCGAGGCCGCCAAGGAAAAACCGCCCGGCAGTGCTGCCGATCCCGATCACGCCGAGCAGCAGCACGGCGGAGGCCGCCGCGACGCCGTGATCCCGCGCATAGGGCACGAGATGGACGAACGGCACGAACACACCGAACGAGCAGATCAGGTTGGCGGCGTACAGGCTGATGAAGGGGCGCGAGCGGATCGCTTCCCTGACCGAGGCGCCTTCGGTCTTGCGCGACGGCACGCCCGGCTGCGGCGGGTCGCCGTCGGGGCCGAGGTTACGGTCGCGTGGATCGTTCTCGATCAGCAGCGACAATCCGCCGCCGATGACCGCGGCGACAATCCCGAGCACCAGATAGGCGTCGCGCCAGCCGAGATTTGCGATCAGAAAGGTCGCCATCGGCGGCATCACCAGCGTGCCGACGCCGATGCCGCTCACGGCTAGCCCCGAGGCAAAGCCGCGCCGGCGAACGAACCAGCGCTGCACCGCGCCGATCGCGGGCACGTAGGCGCAGCCGACCCCGAGGCCGACGCCGAGCCCGTAGGCGGCATAAACCTCGGTCAGGCTGCGCGCCATGCTCGCCGCGGCCAGCCCAAGCCCGGTCAGGATCATGCCGGCGACCGCGAGGCGGCGGGAGCCGAACCGGTCGGCGAGCGGCCCGCTGACGATCCCGAGGCCGAAATACAGGAAGCCCGCGAGCGAAAACACCAGCGACACCGAGCCGCGCGAGGCGTCGAAATCGTGCTGCAACGATTCGACGAAGGCGCTGAACGTATAGGCGCTGCCGAAACCGACGAAGGTGACCGCGAACGCGGCCGTCACCACCCACCAGCCATAAAAGATACGCGGGCGAGCAAGCGCTGTGTCGTTGTTCATCGCGGACTCCATGGCAATTCGTCGGCCGGCATCGAACACCGATAAAATACTTATACAGGTGTCTCTTGTTGTCAACCAACAAAACTGTTTTACTGGTGTTCCCTGTGGGATCGAAAAAATGTCGAAAGAATCGCGAAAGTTCCAGGTTCCCGACGCGTTGGCGCATCTCTATGACTTCGCCAATTCGCTCGATGTCCGGCATTTCGTTCATCACGGCGTGCAGCACCCGCAGAGCGACGAACTCGCGGGCACGCGGGAACTCGGCGTCTGGATGGGCAGGCACGGGCTGGCGAAGGCCAATGGCAAGATCACGCCCGCGATGTTGGAGACGGCGCTGCAATTGCGGGGCGATATCCGCGTCTTTCTGGCTTGCGATCCGCCTGAGCGGCGGCGCAAGGCGGGGGCCGCAGGCCTGCTCAACAAGGCTTTAAAGCAGTTTCCGCTGGTCGCGGAAGCGCAGGGCGAAGGCGGCTTTGCGTTACGGGCTTCTCGCGATGATGCGCTGGCGGGCTTGTCGGTGGTCGTGGCGGAACTCTACGACGGCTCGATCCGCGGAACGCTCGACCGGCTTAAAATGTGCGCGGCGGAGGAATGTCGGCGGGTGTTTTACGATCGTTCAAAACCCGCGACGCGGCGCTGGTGCATGTCGACGCTGTGCGGCAACCGGATCAAGACAAGAGCCTATCGCGCGCGCCATCGCGCGGGAAGCTAGGGCGCCTCAGGCGCGATCGGATCTAGACATGTAATGCCCGGATTTGCCGCCCTTTTTCTCGACGAGGTGGATCGCCTCGATGCGCACGCCGCGCTCGACCGCCTTGACCATGTCGTAGATCGTAAGACACGCGACCGAGACCGCGGTCAGCGCTTCCATCTCGACCCCGGTCGGACCGGTGACTTTGACGGTGGCGCGCACGATGCAGCCCGGCAGCTTCCTGTCCGGCGTAATGTCGAGCGTGACCTTCGACAGCGCCAGCGGATGGCACAGCGGGATCAGCTCCGAGGTGCGCTTGGCGGCCATGATGCCGGCAATGCGCGCGGTGCCGAGCACGTCGCCCTTTTTGGCGTTGCCGGAAACGATCAGGTCCAGCGTCGCCTTGCTCATGACGACACGGCCTTCGGCGACCGCGGTGCGTTCGGTGGCGGGCTTTTCCGACACGTCGACCATCCGCGCTTCGCCCTTGGCGTCGATATGGGTGAGGGCGCTGCTCTTCGACGACTTAACCCCGGAAGCTTTGCGCGCCACGACTAGCGCGCCCCCGCCGCGCTCACGCTCGGGCCGCGCGCCAGCAGCGCGCGTGTCGCCGCCGTAACGTCGGCCTGCCGCATCAGGCTTTCGCCGACCAGGAAGGTCGACATGCCGACGCGCGCCAGCCGTTCCAGATCGGGCGGCGCGAAGATGCCGCTTTCGCCGACCATCAGCCGCTCCCTGGGGATCAGCGGCGCCAGCGCCTCGCTGGTGGCCAGCGTGGTCTCGAACGTGCGCAAATTGCGGTTGTTGACGCCGATCATCGGCGAACGAAGTTTTAGCGCGCGATCGAGTTCGCCGCGTTCATGGATCTCGATCAGCACGTCCATGCCATGCGCCAGCGCCACATCCTCGATGTCGCGCGCCGCGCCGTCGTCGAGCGCCGCCATGATGATCAGGATGCAGTCGGCGCCATGGGCCCGCGCCTCGACCACCTGATAGGGGTCGAACATGAAATCCTTGCGCAGCACCGGCAGGCTGACTGCGGCGCGCGCCGCCACCATGAAATCGAGATGGCCCTGGAACGACGGCGTATCCGTCAGTACCGACAGGCAGGCCGCGCCGCCGGCCTCATAGGCTCTTGCCAGCGCAGGCGGATCGAAATCGGCGCGAATGAGGCCCTTGGACGGCGAGGCTTTTTTGACCTCGGCGATCAGCGCGTAGTCGCCGCGCGCGAGTTTTTCGCGGATCGCGCGCACGAAGCCGCGCGGCGGCGGCGCCGATTTTGCGAGCGCCTCGACGCTCGCGAGCGGATGCGCGCGTTTGGCGGCCGCGATCTCCTCGCGCTTGTAAGCTTCGATCCTGGTCAGGATGTCGGACATCGATCCCTTACGCCTTAGCCGTTGGAGACCGCGATCAAATGTTTCAGCTTCGCCGCCGCCGCGCCGCTGTCCAGCGACTTGGTCCCGAGCGCGACGCCGTCCTTCAGATTCTTGGCGCGGCCGGCGACGATCAGCGCGGCCGCGGCGTTGAGCAAGGCGACATCGCGAAAAGGGCCGGGCTTGCCTTCGAGCACGCCCCTCAACGCGATCGCATTGACCCCGGCGTCGCCGCCCTTCAGTGCGTCGCCGCTGGCGCGGGCGAGACCGGCTTCCTCCGGCGTGACCTCGAAGGTGCGGATATTGCCGTTTTCCAGCGCTGCGACGAACGTAGGCCCGGTCAGGGTGATCTCATCGAGGCCGTCGGAGCCGTGCACCACCCAGACCGATTCCGCGCCGAGGTTTTTCAGCACCTGCGCTAAGGGTTGCACCCATTGCCGGGAAAACACCCCGACCATTTGCCGGGTGACACCGGCGGGATTGGACAGGGGCCCAAGCAGATTGAAGATGGTGCGGGTGGCGAGTTCGACGCGGGTCGGGCCGACATTCTTCATCGCCGGGTGATGCGACGGCGCGAACATGAAGCCGATGCCGGCTTCGCGGACGCAGCGGCTAACCTGCGCCGGCGCGATATCGATCTTGACTCCGAGCGCGGACAGCACGTCGGCAGCGCCGGAGCGCGACGACAGCGCGCGGTTGCCGTGCTTGGCGACGGGAACGCCGGCGCCCGCGACGATGAACGAGGCGCAGGTCGACACGTTGACCGAGCCGGAGCCGTCGCCGCCGGTGCCGACCACGTCGACGGCTTCAGGCGGCGCCTCGACGCGCAGCATCTTGGAGCGCATCGCCGACACCGCGCCGGTGATCTCGTCGACGGTCTCGCCGCGAACCCGCAGCGCCATCACCAGGCCGCCCATCTGTGAGGGCGTGGCCTCGCCGGACATCATGGCGTCGAAGGCGGATGCCGCTTCATCGCGCGTCAGCGTGGCGCCGGTCGCCACTTTTCCGATGATAGATTTGAGATCGTCCATCGCGTGCCTTCAAAATAAAATCCTCATGGTGAGGAGGCGCGTTTGCGCCGTCTCGAACCATGAGACTTCATCCTTCGAGACGTGGCCAAGTGGCCGCTCCCTGGGGATGAGGACAATTCGGGATCGGGCGATGGTTACACATTGTCCGATCATGCTCAGTTGTTGGCGTCGCTGCTCGCGCCGGTGACCTGCGCGAAGGCGGCTTCGTTGATCGAGGTGCCGATATCCTTTTCCAGTCGACCGACATATTGCGCGATCTGTTCGTCCTCGATGCTGCGCTGGAGCTGCTCTTTCATCTTCTTGATGTCGTCGGAGGCGAGGTCGACCGGCGGCACCACGATGTCGGTGACGCGAAACACGACCCATTCGCTGCCGCCCGCGCTCGGCGTCTGTCCGGCGCCGTCCTTGGCGGTGCGGAACGCTGCGGTGATGACGCTGGCGGGGACTCCGGCCGGCGTGGCGTCGCGCTTGAAATTCGCCGCGGTATCGAGCTTCAGACCGGCCGCGGTCGCCTCATCTGCGAGCTTGGCGCCCTGGTCGAGCTTCTGCACCATGTCGACAGCCTTGGTGCGCAGCCGGCTCGAGATCTGGTCCTCGCGCCATTTTGCCTCGACCTGGTCCTTGACCTCGTCGAGATTGCGTTCGCGCGACGGCGTAATGCCGAGCACGTCGTACCAGACATAACCGCCATTGAACGAGATCGGATCGTTGTCGACGCCGACATCGCTGTTGAAGGCTTGCGTCACGACATCGAGGCCCTTGGGAATGTTGGTCGCAAGCTGGCCGTTGGGAAGCCGGCCGGAACGGTCGACGGCATCGATCGTCACGGAGGCTAGCCCGAGTTTTTTGGCCGCTTCCGCCACGCTGGCGCCGCCGCCGCGCTCGTCTTCCATCTTGTCGCGCAAATCCGAGACCTGCTTGCGCGCGCGCTCGGTGGCGATTTCCTTCTTCAGGCCCTGCGCCACGATTTCATAGGGCACTTCGACCCCCGGCGTGATCTTGCCGATCTTGACCACGGCGACGCCGAACCGGCCTTGCACCGGCTGGCTGATCTCGCCCGACGACAGCGCGAACGCGGCATTGGCGATCGCGGGATCGATGATCTCGGATTTCGAGATCGTGCCGAGATCGACGTCGGAGGATTTCAAGCCGCGCTCCTTGGCGAGATCCTCGAACGAGGTGCCGGAGGCGAGCCGCGCACGCGCGGCCGCGGCTTCTTCCATGGTCGGGAACACGATCTGCGACACGTCGCGCTTTTCCGGTGTGCCGATCGTCTCCTTGCGCGCTTCGTACAGCTTCTTGGCGTCCTCGTCCGAGACCTCCGACCATTTGCCGATCTCTTCCGGCGTGATCGCGACAAAGATGATCTTGCGATATTCGGGGGCGCGGAACTGGACCTTGTGCTCGTCGAAATAGCCGGCCAGCGTTTCCGGCGACGGCGGATCGATGGTGCCGGCCTGGCTGGCGTCGAGCTTGACGTATTCGATCGAACGCTGCTCGTTCTGGAAATTGCTCAGCGCATCGATCATCGTTTTCGGCGGCGTCACGCCGGACGAGACGGTGCCGGCGATCTGCCGCCGCAGGGAGACGCGGCGCTGGTCGGAGACATAGCGCGCCTCGCTATAGCCGAACTGGCGGATCGCGGCCTGGAAGCGGGCGGGATCGAACTCGCCATTGGGGCCCTTGAAATTGGGATCGCTGAAGATCGTCCGCTTGGTCTCTTCGTCGGACATGCCCAAGCCGAGCCGGCGCGCCTCCTCGTCGAGGGCCGCTTCCGCGATGGTCTGCTGCAGCACCTGGCGGTCGATACCGAAGGCGCGCGCCTGATCCATGGTCAGCGGACGGCCGAACTGGCGGCCGAGCTGCTGCAGCCGGTCGGTGTAGAGCTGGCGGAACTCATTGGTCGTAATCTCGGTATGACCGATCTTGGCCAATGACGATTGGCCAAATCCCCGGAAGATGTCGGCAATGCCCCAGATTCCAAAGCTGATGATCAGTACGCCCATCACCACGGCCATGATGGTTTTGCCGAGCCAGTTTGATGAGGCTTTCCGCAGTCCTCGAAGCATGGGTTTGTCTATCCAAATATTAAGAGGCTGATTTTGTTATATTTTGTCAGTCTTCTGGCCGCACCTCAGCCGAGGGTACGGGAATGGACGGTTCTATCTCAGGTCTCGGCACGGTCTAGCTTGCCGATGGCCCCTGCCGCAAGCCGGTCTGGTTCATGCTTTCCCGGGCAAACGGCGTTCACCCGCGGGCATCATGGCGGTTTATTTGATCTCGGTTTGCATTCTGACGACACCTGTCATATATTTTACGACAAATGACGAGATGGTTCTCATGAAACAGAAATCCAGTGCACCCGGGAAATCAAAGCAAGGAGAAGGGCATCCGACGGGCTTTATGGAGACACCCGGTGTTTCGAAAATGGCAAAAATAGATGTTTTTGAGCAGCTGCAATCGCAAGTAGCCGGCCTTCTCGGCGGCGCGGCAGTCGTTGGAAGGCCGCTAGGGACCGGTTCGCTTGATGCGCATTTTCTTATCGAAGCAGGAATTCCAAACCGGGCTGTCGAACATCTCGCCCATTCGTTGAAGGTCATGGGCCAGGAATCTCTGGAGCAAGCGATCGGAATCAGCTTGCGTACGCTTCAACGAAAAGAAAAAAGACCTCGAGAATTGCTGAGCCATGAGCAGGCTGGCCGGGCGTGGCAATTTGCTGAATTGTTGGCCAAAGCTACTGTGGTTTTTGGCGCACAGGATGAAGCAGAACAGTGGTTCGAGCGACCTGCCATTGGATTAAATCAAAAGCGTCCCATCGATCTTTTGACAACGCCTGCCGGTGTAAAGGTGGTTGAAGATCATTTGGAGCGTCTAGCTTATGGCGTTTATGCGTGACACCGCTACCGTCTCAGTTGGGAGGAACCGAACTGGCCGTCTGGCGTCTCGATCCCATTGCGTTTGCATCGGCTTGGGACAGTGGGGAGGGCGCCTATCGCGCGGGTGGGCGCTGGAATTCGAGGGGTGTACGAGCTGTCTATTGTTCGATTGATCCCGCGACCGCCATTCTCGAGGTCGCGGTTCACAAGACCTTTCGAGTTCTAGACACGGTTCCTCATATTCTCACATCGGCGACGATCGTGGATCCGTCGTCCGTTCATGTCGTCGATCCCGATTCTATTCCAAATCCTGCCTGGCTTCATCCAGGCATCCCCAGCGCCGGTCAACAGGCATATGGCGACCAGCTTTTGAACGATCATAAACTGGTTGTAATTCCCAGCGCCGTTTCGACTCATAGCTGGAATTTTATTTTCCAAAGTGTCGGTGCAGATGGAGTCTACAAGCTCCGCTCACAGGAACGTTTCGCGTTAGATACGCGGCTTCATCCACCGGTTTGATCGGTCATCTCGTCAATCAAAAAAACCGGGCACGGGGCTTGTCGACGATGCCGAAAGTAGCAGCCGTCCAAGGCAACCTCAGTGACTCCGGTGAGTTGAAACCTTGACCGCCTCGGATCGCTCGAAAACGTGCATCTGGAACTGGCGCGCGGGCTCTGCTAGCGCTGCCCGGAGCAAAACTTCAGGGTAAATCGACATGACCAACGCCATCCGGCCGCTGATCGCCGGCAACTGGAAAATGAACGGCCTGAAGGCCTCCATGGTCGAATTCGAGGCGATGTGCGCCGGCGCCGCGGGGGTTGCCGCCAAGGCCGACCTGCTGGTGTGTCCGCCTGCTACTTTGGTCGCGGCGTTTGCGGCCAAGGCGCAGGGCATCAAAACCCTCATAGTCGGGGCGCAGGATTGCCATCCCAAGGCCTCGGGCGCCCACACCGGCGACCTCTCGGCGGAAATGCTGGCGGATGCCGGTGCTCGCGCCATCATTGTCGGCCATTCCGAGCGACGCGCCGATCATGGCGAAAGCGATGCGCTGGTGCGCCAGAAGGCGGAAGCCGCCTGGCGCGCGGGCCTCGTTGCGATCGTCTGCATCGGCGAGACCCGGCATCAGCGCGACGGCGGCAAGGCGCTCGATGTCTGCGGCGCCCAGCTCACGGGCTCACTCCCGGACGGCGCGACCGCGGCCAATCTGGTGGTCGCGTATGAGCCTGTCTGGGCGATCGGCACCGGGCTGACCCCGACCGCAAAAGATGTCGAGCAGGTTCATCGTTTTATCCGGGATTCGCTCGAGTCACGCTTCAAGGGGGAGGGGGATCGGATGCGGATCCTCTACGGCGGCTCCGTCAAACCGTCGAACGCCAGGGAATTGATGGCGGTTCCCAACGTCAACGGCGGGCTGATCGGCGGCGCCAGCCTGAAGGCATCGGACTTTCTGGCGATCGCGCAAGGATGCGGCTAAGCGGCTGCGGCTGCGCCGATCCGCTTCCAGTAGATCATCGTGCCGGTGAGGCCACCACGCGGCTTCAGCGCGTAATCCGGGATGATGCCGCTCAGCGTAAATCCCATACGTTCGTAAAGCCACGACGCGCCGTCGTCGACGGCGGTATCGAGCACCAGCAGCGTGCGGCCGCGCGCGACCGCGATCGCTTCGGCCTCGCGGATCAACGCGCGCGCGGCGCCGCGGCCGCGATGGCTAAGCCTTGTCATCATCTTGGCGATCTCGGCGCGATGCGGCTGGTTCGGCGGCAAGTTCAACAGCAGCGTCACCGTTGCGATCAGCTCTTTGCCGTCGAAGGCGCCGAGCACGACGCGTTCGCCGCGATCGGCTGACGCCAGTGAATCCCGCCAGAACGCATCGGCGTCGTGCGGCGCCAGCGGATGCATGAAGCTGACCGAGCCGCCGCTTGCGACCGTTTCGATCAACAGCGAACTCAATGCCGCGTTGATCGCGGGCGATGCAGTGAGCGGGGCGATCCTGAAATCCGGCACGATGTCAGCTCCGGGCCAGCGCGACGACGTAAGTGCAGGGCGCGTTGGTCTCGTTGGCAAAGGTCGTGTCCGCAGGCGATCCAAAACCGAGCGCATCGCCCGGACCCAGCACCTGACGCTCGCCTGCTTCAGTGATCACGAGGCTGCCCTTCTGCACCCAGACGATCTGGCGGATATGCGCGTAGGACGACGCCGGCAGCGTCACCTTTTGCCCCGGGGGCATTTCGACCCTGACAATCTCGACGGGATGATCGGGACGGCTGAACACCTGCTTGCGCTGATAGCCCGTCTCCGGATCGCGCCAGACCGGTTGGTCCGCCACGCGCGCCAGCCGTTGCCCCTGGCCTTCGGCGCGCAACATCAGGCCGGCCAGCGTGAGATTGAAGGCGGCCGCGAGCCGCACCAGGATCACCGCGGTCGGTGAGACCTCGGCCCGCTCGATCTTGCTGATGGTGGCTTTTGAAACCCCTGACTGTTCGGCGAGGTCCGCCAGCGACCAGCCGCGGCTGTCGCGTTCGAGTTTCAGGCGGTGGGCGAGGCGGACGCCAAGATCGTCTACAATAGTATCCATATTTCTACTATAATAGAAAATCGGAACGGCTGTAAAGTCGCCGACGAAGCCTTCGATTTACCCGGCGGCCCTCGCGCCGGGGCGGGCCAAGGATTATGTCGGGACCACGCGGCCGGGGGTGACAATGCCCGGTCCGATCGTGTAACACCGCCGCAAATTCAAACCCCGCAAACCGCTGACGCGGCCGGAAGCCCGGCCCCTTTCGGTTTGCGACGGAAGGTCGAAATGCAGACTGTCGTCATCGTCATCCATCTCATGATCGTCGCCGTAATGATCGGGATGGTGCTGTTGCAGAAATCCGAAGGCGGCGGCCTCGGCATGGGCGGCGGCGCCGGCTTCATGTCGAGCCGCGGCACCGCCAATTTGCTGTCGCGCACCACCGCGATCCTCGCGGCGGGCTTCTTCATCACCAGCCTGTTCCTGAACTGGCTTGCGAGCTACAACCGCGCGCCGACCTCGATCATCGGCACCACGCCGGCGTCGCAGTCGCAACCGGCAGGCGGTGCCACGCCGGTCGCGCCGCCGACCTCGGGCGGCATCCTCGATTCGCTGAAGCAGTCCGACCAGCGGCAAGGCACGCCTGCCGCGCCGGCAGCCCCCGCCGCACCGGCCGGGCCGCAGGCGCCTCAGTCGCAATAAAGCGGGGTGGCCATGCAGGACGGGATCTGGCGCCCTGCATGAGAAGACCCCATCAATGCCCTGACAACACTCGCAATTTCACGTCACCCACAGCCTCACGGAATGTTCGGTGCGGCCGCCGATTCGTTTTGGCGAATCGCGCCGGTAGCCTTAAAGGTTAGGTCCCATGGCGCGGTATATATTCATCACCGGCGGCGTGGTTTCATCGCTCGGAAAGGGTCTTGCTTCGGCAGCGCTTGGCGCTCTGCTGCAGTCCCGAGGCTATAAGGTCCGGCTTCGCAAGCTCGACCCCTATCTCAATCTCGATCCCGGAACGATGTCGCCATATCAGCACGGCGAAGTGTTCGTGACCGATGACGGCGCCGAGACCGATCTCGATCTCGGCCATTACGAGCGCTTCACCGGGCGGCCGGCGACCAAAGCCGACAGCATCACCACCGGGCGCATCTATCAGGACATCATCACCAAGGAACGGCGCGGCGATTATCTCGGCGCCACCATCCAGGTGATCCCGCATGTCACCAATGCGATCAAGGATTTCATCGTCGACAAGAACGACGAGTTCGATTTTGTCCTGTGCGAGATCGGTGGCACCGTCGGCGACATCGAGGGCCTGCCGTTCTTCGAGGCGATCCGCCAGGTCAAGAACGACCTTCCGCGCGGGCATGTCATCTACATCCATCTGACGCTGCTGCCGTTCATCCCGAGCGCCGGCGAGCTCAAGACAAAGCCGACGCAGCATTCGGTCAAGGAGCTGCGCTCGATCGGCATCCAGCCCGACATCCTGCTGTGCCGCACCGACCGGCCGATTCCCAAGGAGGAGCGGCGCAAACTCGGCCTGTTCTGCAACGTGCGCGAAAGCGCCGTGATCGAGGCGCGCGACGTCGACAATATCTACGCGGTGCCGGAGGCCTATCACGCCGCCGGCCTCGACGACGAGGTGCTGGCGGCGTTCGGCATCGAGCCGCGGATTCCGCCGGCGCTGCAGAGCTGGCACGAAATCAACGAGCGGGTGCGTAACCCGGAAGGCGCGGTGACGATCGCCATCGTCGGCAAATACACCGGCATGAAGGACGCCTATAAATCGCTGATCGAGGCGCTGTCGCATGGCGGCATCGCCAACAAGGTCAAGGTCAATCTCGACTGGATCGAGAGCGAGGTGTTCGAGAACGAGGATCCCGCACCGTTCCTCGAGCACGTCAACGGCATCCTGGTGCCCGGCGGTTTTGGGCAGCGCGGCGCCGAGGGCAAGATCCGCGCGGCGCAGTTCGCGAGGGAACGCGACGTGCCGTATTTCGGCATCTGCTTTGGCATGCAAATGGCGGTGATCGAGGCGGCGCGCAACCTGGTCGGCATCGAGCAGGCCAATTCGACCGAGTTCGGCCCGACGCCCGAGCCTTTGGTTGGCCTGATGACGGAATGGCTGCGCGGCAATGAGCTGGAAAAACGCTCCAGGGCCGGCGACCTCGGCGGCACCATGCGGCTCGGCGCCTATCCGGCGGCGCTCAATCGCGGCAGCCGGGTATCAGAGGTTTATGGCGGCGCCACCGAGATCAGCGAACGCCATCGCCACCGCTACGAGGTCAACACCGCCTACAAGGACCGGCTCGAGCAGCACGGCCTGCGCTTCTCCGGACTATCGCCCGACGGCGTGCTGCCGGAGATCGTCGAGTATGAGGATCATCCCTGGTTCATCGGCGTCCAGTTCCATCCCGAACTGAAATCGCGCCCGTTCGAGCCGCACCCGCTGTTTGCCTCCTTCATTCAGGCGGCGGTGGTGCGGTCGCGCCTGGTATAATTTTTTCACGCACGTTTTTTGCCATCAAGGTTTTTTGGCAGCGAACTTCTGCAATGACGGCGTCGGCGCGCTCGCCGGATTCGCCGCCCAAACCGCGGCGTTCCGACGGGTCGAGACGCGCGACTTTCCCGGCGCCGATCCCAGGATGGCGACCGCCGCGATGGCCGAACATTTGCGCAACGCCAATCTGATGGTGGTCGCCAACACCAAATCCGGCGAGGCGTTCCATTTCGGCGATCTGATCAACGGCTACATCGTGCCGCAGCCGACCAACGCCTATGCGCTGTGGAATTTCATTGCCGCCGCCGCGATCGAAATGCGTCCATTCGCGGCCCGTATGCGGCCAACGTTGTCGTGATCCCACAGGCTCCGGCTTTGACCTCGGCGCGATTTGTTGCCAAAACACCGTTCCATTGCCTGCAAGAACAAGAAATCGAGGGAGTGAGTTCGATGATCTACGAAACCCGCGTCTATCGCTGCCTGCCGGGCCGGCTGCCGGCGTTGCTCAACCGCTTTGAAAACGTCACCCTGAAACTCTGGGAAAAGCACGGCATCAAGCAGGCCGGCTTCTTCACCACGCTGGTTGGCGAATCCAACCAGGAACTGACCTATCTCCTGGCCTGGGAATCGCTCGCCGATCGCGACAAGAAGTGGGCCGCGTTCCAGGCCGATCCGGAATGGATCGCGGCGCGCGCCAAGACCGAGGAGAGCGGCCAGATCGTTGCCAACATCGTCAACCAGTTGCTGGTGCCGACGAAGTTCTCGTCGGTGAAATAGCCGCATTTTTCGCGCAAAGCCCGTCAGATGCCTGGTGGGATCGATCACATCGTGCACGCCGTCCGCGATCTCGACGCGGCGGCGGAATTTTATCGCCGCGCCGGCTTCACCGTCGGCGCGCGCAATATGCATCCATGGGGCACGCACAATCGCATTGTGCAGTTCGGCAACGCCTATATCGAACTGCTCGAAATCACCGAGCCGGAAAAAATTCCGCCGCACCGGCCGCGCGCGTTTTCGTTCGGCGCCTTCAATCGCGATTTCCTCGGCCGCCGCGAGGGATTGTCGATGCTGATCCTCAACAGCCGCGACGCCGCCGCAGACGCGCATGCGTTTGCGGCGAAGGGCATCGGCGATTTCGAAGTGTTCAATTTTGCGCGCGAGGGCAAGCGGCCGGACGGCGCGACCGTAAGGCTCGCGTTCTCGCTGGCGTTCGCAGAGGATACGATGTCGCCGGACGTGCGCTTTGCGGTGTGCCAGCATTATTTCCCGGAGAATTTCTGGAACCCGGCGTTTCAGGTCCACGCCAACGGCGCGATGCGCATTCCGGGCGCGGTGCTGGTCGCGGACAATCCGGCCGACCATCATGTCTTCCTGAAATCCTTCACCGGCGTGAATGATTTGCATTCGACGTCGATCGGGGTCACGGCCACCACCGAAAACGGCGAGGTCGAAATCATGACGGAGGTTGCCTTCCGCGACCTGACCGGAATCGCGCAGAAGGCGGACGGTGAGGGCATGACGCTGAATGCGCTGCGCTTCGCGGTCGCCGATATCGCGAAGACCGAGGCCGCGCATCGCGACAATGCCGTCGCCTCGCGCCGCCATGCCGGCCGGCTGGTGGTGCCGCCCGATCTGGCCTTTGGGGCAACCCTGATATTCGAGGCGGCAAAACCGGCCTGATAGGGTTGATCCCGTGGCCGCGGCCCGGCATGGTCCGCCGGACATTGAGGAAAACACCGTTGAACGCCAAAGCCGCGCCCATCGTCGCCGTCGGACCGGTCCAGTTCGGCAATGACCTGCCGTTACAAATCATCGCGGGGCCGTGCGCGCTCGAAAGCCGCGCGCATGCGCTCGAGGTCGCAGCCGCGCTGAAGGAGATCGCGGCGCGGCTGAAAATCGGCCTCGTCTACAAAACCTCGTTCGACAAGGCGAACCGCACCTCGGGCGCCACCGCGCGCGGCATCGGTTTAAAACAGGCGCTGCCGATCTTTGCAGAAATCCGTTCCTCGCTCGGATTGCCTGTGCTGACCGACATTCACGAGGCCTCGCAGTGCGCCGAGGTCGCGCCGGCGGTCGACGTCTTGCAGATTCCGGCCTTCCTGTGCCGGCAGACCGATCTGCTGCTGGCGGCGGCCGCGACCGGCAAGGTCGTCAACGTCAAGAAGGGGCAATTTTTGGCGCCGTGGGACATGAAGAATGTCGTCGCCAAAATCAGCGGCGCCGGCAACCCCAACGTTCTGGTCACCGAGCGTGGCGCGTCGTTTGGCTACAACACCTTGGTTTCCGACATGCGGGCGCTGCCGATCATGGCGCGCACGACCGGGGCGCCCGTGATCTTCGACGCCACGCATTCGGTGCAGCAGCCGGGCGGGCAGGGCGCCTCATCCGGTGGCGAGCGCGAATTCGTTCCCGTACTGGCGCGCGCCGCGGTCGCGGTCGGCGTCGCCGGCGTGTTCATCGAGACCCATCCCGACCCTGATCATGCGCCCTCTGACGGACCCAACATGGTGCCGCTGCGCGAGTTCGAGGGATTGGTGCGCCGGCTGATGGCGTTCGACCGGCTGGCGAAAAATCCGGCGGGCTGATGAGCGAAACTGCCAGCGGCCGGGACGCGCGGCTGCCGCCAGTCCTCAACATCATCGCGCTATCGACCTTTGCCGCGAGCCTGTCGGCGCGCGCGCTCGACCCCGTGCTGCCGCACGTCGCCAGCGACTTTTCCGTCAGCATCGCGACCGCGGCGGGCTTTGCCTCGGTGTTCGCCTTCACCTTTGCGATCATCCAGCCGGTGCTGGGGGCTGCCGCCGATTTGTTCGGCAAGGCGCGGCTCGCCGTGATCTGCCTGGTACTGCTCGGCTTTGCCAATATCCTGGGCTCGCTGTCGACGTCGTTTCCGCTGTTGTTCGCCACCCGGATTCTCGCCGGCATCGGCGCCGGCGGCGTGTTCCCGATCGCGCTCGGCCTGACCAGCGATCTGGTCGGGCCTGAAAAGCGCCAGGTCGCGATCGGCCGCACGCTGGCGGGTTCGATGAGCGGCAATCTCCTGGGCGCGTCGCTGTCGGGCCTGATCGGCGATCTCATGGGCTGGCGCGGCGTGCTCGGATTTTTGGGCACGCTCGCGGTCGCGGCCTCGATCGCGGTCGCGCTCGGGTTTCGCGGCAGAAAGCTTTCGCGGGCGCCGGTGAACGTGGATTTCTCCGTGCTGCGGCACGGCTATCGCACCATCTTCGCCAACCCGAACGCGCGCGTGGTCTATACTGCGGTCTTCATCGAAGGCTGCTGCGTGCTCGGGCTGTTTCCCTATGTCGCCTCGTTCCTGTTCGAGCAGGGCGTCACCTCTCTCTCGATCGGCGGCCTGGTGATCGCGGGCTTTGCCGTGGGCGGCCTGTTCTACACCCTGACCGTGTCGCGGCTATTGCCGCTGCTCGGCGTCAACCGCATGATGATCGCGGGCACCGTGCTGATGGCGGTTCAACTCGCGATCGTCGCCTTCGGCCCGCGCTGGCCGTTCCAGGCGCTCGATTTCGTCGCGCTCGGCTTCGGCTTCTACATGATCCACGGCTCGCTGCAGGTTTTCTCCAGCGAATTGTCCGAGGAAGCCCGCGCCACCGCGCTGGCGCTGCACTCGTTCTTCTTTTTCATGGGCCAGACCATCGGCCCGATCGCCTACGGCTTTGGCATCCTCAACGCCGGCAAGGTTCCGACGCTGTTGAGCAGCGCCGCCATCATCATCGCGCTCGGCCTTGCCTGCGCGCGGCTGCTGCGCCAGACGCGGCCGGCTGACGTGGCGTGAGGCCGATTCCCCGGATGGGGGGAGCGGCCAACGGCCACTCGCGAGGGGCCTGGACCCGCGCCCACTATTTGTTCGTCAGCCATCGAAACAGCGCTGCGGCAACGCGCAGGCGACCGGCTTCCCTGAGCGCCGCACGTTTCCGTTCTCCCGGCGGCATCTCACGGGCCTCCGCGATCACCTCTGCCGCGCGCTCCTCCCAGACTCGGCTGTCGGAAGGGCAATCCGTCTCTTGCTCCAGGGTCTTCATCTGTATGCAGATGCCAGCGGGCTGAACGACATGCCGAACGCTTCGGTGGCAACCAGCACGACGTGAGCTTGATCGCACACGGCGCACTCGAATGTACGAAGATCAAATCCCACACGGGCGGGCGCGGTTCGAGCCAGCATCATGCGAGTGCCGCACTTGGGACAGCAGGGGCGTTGAAGCTGAATGTTGACGCGCTCCGGCAGGAAATAGGATTTTTGCATGATGCTCCCTCACAAGATGGAAGTGCAGTGCTTCACCGCGTTTGGCCAGACAGCGATAACGGAGCGAACATGGACCGTCGAATTCACGGTGGCTGTTCCGGATTGATCAGTCTTTGGCGAGACGATGGAGTTGCTCAACGCCGCGTTGCGGTGGTTGTCGGGATTTTAACGAAGGCGCGGGTGAGCAATTTTGAACAGCGGCCCGCACGTCAAGGATGTAACGTGCGGCTGCGTCGCTTGATCGAGTGATCCCCCTTGTCAATTTCCACGGGTACCCGCACCTGTCCGCACTGTGCAGAGCCGATGTTTCTCGTGAATTTGGAACGGGAGGGGCATGACCATCTGCGTGGCTATACATGCTCGAATTGCAAAAAGGCCTCGCAGTTCGTGCCGTTGTCGGTCGTGCCGGCCCGAATTGATAGACGGCTCGACGAGTTCGTGGCCGACTATGGCGCGCAGGCCGGTGCGACAGAAGGGAAAGCATGGGGTAACGGCCCGAAAGGTGAGTAAAGCGTGTGAATCTGCCAACGATATCGAACCACGGGAGGTCAGGATGAAAAAGCTGTTCGCGAATCCGGCTGAGCAACGCTGCTTGGCGTGCGACGGCGCCGGCTTTCCGGCGGTCAAACAGCCCGCGCAGCCGGGGCGCAGAATTTACACGGCGCGTTGCAAGGTATGCGCCGGCAAGGGACGAATATTGAAGGCGGACGTCCCGGCGCAAAGAGGCGACAGCCGTCGTACGGTGTGAGATCCGCACACCGGTCTTCCCGGACGCGCGAAGGTTCGGGGATGTTGCCCGGCGTCGTTCGATTAATTTGCCGGCGCGGACCAAGGCCTGGCCGGCACTTCGGTGCCGAGGGCCTTCGTCGTTTCGGGCGATCAGTGCGAACTTGACCGGCTGGACATCGCGCGCCGTGCGGAACCGAAAGCACCTGGTCGGTTTAACCTGGCATGGACGTAGGCTGGCGCGATCTGAACGACGCACGGGAGCCCGGTGATTATCCTTTCCGGGACGGCACGATCACCGTCACCTTTGCGGAAGTCGCGATCTGGAAAGACAATCCCGACGCCCGATTTCAATTGATGCGCAAACACCCGTTGCAGGAGCGGCCACGCTACGCACTGGGCAGGCAGGTTGACGAAAAGCCTGTCGCTGCGGCTGACGCGGAACTCATTTACACCAGCAGCAATGGAGATTCCTGGGCCTTGACCAGTGACCCCGTCTCGGGCGTGGCGGCCGTCGTGCACCGGCCCAATCGCGAGTCGGGCGGTCAGGTCTCCCGGATCGAGATCGACAGATTCCTGCGCAACGATCCGCAAGGCCCCGAGCATCAGGCGCTCCGGCAATTGATCGAGAAGCGAGGCGGAGCGGCCACCGTTCTGATCGCTTACGATATCCATCCGCCGGCAGGCGAAGCCTACGACGAACTGATCGCTGCCATCAAGGCGCTCGGCAGCTGGTGGCACCACCTTGAAACGATCTGGATCGTGAAATCCAACCACTCGCCGGCTGACATCAAGAACGAGCTCGGGCCGCGAATAGGCCGTGACGATCATCTGCTGGTCATCGACATTTCCGGCGATACTGCGGAATGGCTCGGGATCAATGATTCCGGCGCGAAGTGGCTGACGGACAACGTCCGCGTTCGCGCTTAGCACCATTGCCGCGCCCGTTGCCTGGCAACGAAGCCCGGAGCGACATGCGGGGAATGCCGTCCCCGATATCGCTTCGCTCATCCGGGCTGCGAGCTTTACCCCCGCCCGCGATAGGGCGCGACGCCCTGCTCGGGGAGCCACAAATCCCCGGGCGGCTTGCCGGTCTGCCAGAACACGTCGATCGGAATGCCGCCGCGCGGATACCAGTAACCGCCGATGCGCAGGAATTTCGGTTTGATTTCGGAGGCGATGCGTTTGCCGATCATGACCGTGCAGTCCTCGTGGAACGCGCCATGATTGCGAAAGCTCGCGACATAGAGTTTCAGCGATTTGGATTCCAGCAGCCATTGCCCCGGCACGTAGTCGATCACCAGATGCGCGAAATCCGGTTGTCCCGTGACCGGGCACAGCGAGGTGAATTCCGGCGCGGTGAACCGCACCAGATAGTTCGTTCCCGCTTGCGGATTGGGAACACGGTCGAGCTTTGCCTTTTCGGGGCTGTCGGGCCATTCGACTGCGCGGCCGAGTTGCAGTCCGGAGGATTTTACGGGCTTGCGGGGCGATTTCGACATCATGACGTCTCCCAGAGCGCGATCAGCAAAAGTGGCATCCGGTTTTGCGTCCGATCACGCTCTTTTCTATATACGGCGCATGATCTTATCGCCAAACCGCTCACACTTTGGCGGATCATGCGCTCCGGTCTATTAGACAATTCAGCCGCCAGCGTCACGCATGGCGCGGGCCCGAGGGTCTCCTGGAGGCGACCTTTTCCGCCCCCCGGCGTTGCTGTAGAAGCAGCGCCAACCGTCCCGATTTCCTGCTTTTTCCATGAGGCTCCCATGACCGCCATCGTCGATATCATCGGCCGCGAAATCCTCGACAGCCGGGGCAACCCCACCATTGAGGTCGACGTGGTGCTGGAGGATGGCTCGCTCGGTCGCGCCGCGGTGCCGTCGGGCGCCTCCACCGGCGCGCATGAGGCGGTCGAGCTGCGCGACGGCGACAAGAACCGCTATCTCGGCAAGGGCGTCCGCAAGGCGGTCGATGCCGTCAACGGCGAGATCTTCGAGGCGCTCGCCGACATGGCGGCCGAGGAGCAGGTGCAGATCGACCAGACCATGATCGAGCTCGACGGCACTGCGAACAAGGGACGGCTCGGCGCCAACGCGATCCTCGGCGTTTCGCTCGCGGTGGCAAAGGCCGCCGCCGAATCCTTCGACATGCCGCTGTATCGCTATGTCGGCGGCACCTCGGCGCGGACCCTGCCGGTGCCGATGATGAACATCATCAATGGCGGCGTACACGCCGACAACCCGATCGATTTCCAGGAATTCATGATCATGCCGGTGGGCGCGCCGACCTTTTCCGAAGGTTTGCGCATGGGCGTCGAGGTGTTTCACACGCTGAAGAAGGCGCTGCACGACGCCGGCCACAACACCAATGTCGGCGACGAGGGTGGCTTTGCGCCCAATCTCAAATCCGCCGACGAGGCGCTGGCCTTCGTGATGAAGTCGATCGAGAAGGCCGGTTACAAGCCCGGCGTGGACGTCGCGCTTGCGCTCGATCCGGCTTCCACCGAATTCTTCAAGGACGGCGCTTATGTCTATGAAGGCGAAGGTAAAACCCGCTCGATCGAGGAGCAGGCAAAATACCTGCAGGAGCTGGTTTCGCGCTATCCCATCGTCTCGATCGAGGATGGCCTCGCCGAAGACGATTTTAAGGGCTGGAAACTCGCCACCGATCTGATCGGCAGCAAGTGCCAGCTCGTCGGCGACGATCTCTTTGTCACCAACGTCAAGCGGCTCGCCGACGGCATCAAGCGCGGCTGCGGCAACTCGATCCTGATCAAGGTCAACCAGATCGGCACGCTGACGGAAACGCTTGCGGCGATCGAGATGGCGTACAAGGCCGGCTACACCGCCGTGATGTCGCACCGCTCCGGCGAGACCGAGGATTCCACCATCGCCGATCTCGCGGTCGCCACCAATTGCGGACAGATCAAGACCGGTTCGCTGGCGCGATCCGACCGCACGGCCAAATACAATCAGTTGCTGCGGATCGAGCAGGAATTGGGCAGCCAGGCGAAATATGCCGGCAGGGCGGCGCTCAAGGCGCTGGCCTGAAATAATAAGAACCGGCGCGGCGATATCGCCGACGCCGGATGCAAAAAAGGGGAGCGCGACGCGATGACGCAACCGATGCTGTTTTCTCCGCTCGAGATCCGGAGCGTGCGTCTGAAGAACCGCGTCGTCGTCGCCCCGATGCACCAATATTCGGCGGTCGAAGGCTTTGCCACCGACTGGCATCTCGTCAACGCCGGCAAGTACGCGCAGGGCGGCGCAGGGCTCGTCATCATGGAATCAACCAAGGTCGCGCGTAACGGCTGCGGCACCGTCGGCGACACCGGATTGTGGAACGACGAGTTCATTCCGGCGCTGGCGCGCTGCGCGGCCTTTATCAAGGCGCATGGCGCGGTCGTGGGTCTCCAGCTCGGTCATTCCGGCCGCAAGGCGCGGCTGAGCCGGCCCTGGGAGGGTGGTAAACCGCTGCGCGGCGACGAGCCGGGGATTTTCGATTGGGACGGCTGGGAGCTGGTGGCGCCGAGCGCGGTGCCGCACACCGAGAAATCGCCGACGCCGCGGGCGCTTTCGCATAACGAGGTGCGCGATCTCGCCGCGAAATGGGGCGAGGCGGCCGGCCGGGCCGCGCGCGCCGGCTTTGACGTGATGGAAATCCACGGCGCGCACGGCTATCTGATCCATCAATTCCTCTCGCCGGTCGCCAATATCAGGACCGACGAATATGGCGGCTCCGAGCTGAACCGGATGCGGTTTGCGATCGAGGTTGCCGAAAACGTCCGCGCGGCATGGCCCGCGGACAAGCCGCTGTTCATGCGGCTGTCCTGCGAGGACGACGCCGGCTGGGGACTGGATGAAAGCGTAAAACTGGCAAAACTGCTCAAGGCGGAAGGCGTCGACGTGATCGATTGCTCGTCCGGCGGCACGCTGGCCTATTCGCCGATGGATGGCGAGCGCTCGCGCAAATACGGCTATCAGGTGCCGTATGCGGAGCGCATCCGGAAAGAGGCCGGCCTGATGACCATGGCGGTCGGCCACATCGTCCATGCCGACCAGGCCGAAGCGATCCTGCAAGAGGGCCGTGCCGACCTCACCGCGCTGGCGCGCGAGATCATGTACAATCCGAACTGGCCGATGGACGCCGCGCAAAAACTCGGCGCCGATCCCGATTTCAAGATCGTGCCGCCGCCTTATTCCTACTGGCTCGGCAAGCGCGCCAAATCCGCCTTCGAGGGCCGGCCGTCGACCTGGGCCGCGGGAATTTCCGATCGCACGGCGATGAAGCCGTGAGCAACGCAGAAATCCAGCAATGACAACAGCGGCCGGTCGCGGTCGCATCAGGAGAGTTTCATATGAGTGCCGATCATAAAACCGGGCTGCAACTGCGTTCGCTGATCAAGAAAAGCGGCGAACTGGAAATCTCGCTGGCAAGCGTGCCGACGCCGGAGCCGGCGGAAGACGAAGTGCTGGTGCGCGTCGAGGCGACGCCGATCAATCCGTCCGACCTCGGGCTGTTGGTCGGCGCGGCCGACATGAGCACCGCGAAAGCATCCGGCACCAAGGATGCGCCGGTCGTGACGGCAAAAGTGCCGGAAGCCGGCATGCGCGCGATGGGCGGCCGGCTCGATGAATCCATGCCGGTCGGCAACGAGGGCGCCGGAAAAGTCATCAAGACCGGCGCGTCGGACGCGGCAAAGGCGCTGATGGGCAAGACGGTCGCGATGATCGGCGGCGCGATGTACGCGCAATATCGCGTCATCAAGGCGCGCGACGCGCTGCTTCTGCCGGAGGGAACGACCGCCGCCGAGGGCGCGTCTTGTTTCGTCAACCCGCTGACCGCGCTCGGCATGACCGAGACCATGCGCCGCGAAAACCACAAGGCGCTGGTGCATACGGCCGCCGCGTCCAATCTCGGGCAGATGCTCAACCGCATCTGCCTCAAGGACGGCATCCCGCTCGTCAACATCGTCCGCAGCGCCGAGCAGGCTGCCATCCTGCGCAAGATCGGCGCCAAGCACATCGTCGATTCCAGCGCGGCCGGCTTCATGAACGATCTGACCGACGCGCTGGTGGAAACCGGCGCCACGCTGGCGTTTGACGCCATCGGCGGCGGCAGGCTCGCCGGCGATATCCTGACCGGCATGGAGATCGCGGCCAACAAGACCGCAAAGGTCTACAGCCGCTACGGGTCGAGCGTGCACAAGCAGGTCTATATCTATGGCAGCCTCAATCCCGGCCCGGTCGAACTGAACCGCGCCTTCGGCATGGCCTGGGGCGTCGGCGGCTGGCTGTTGTTTCCATTCCTGATGAAGATCGGCCGCGCCGACGGCGAAAAACTGCGCCAGCGCGTGGCCGCCGAGCTCAAGACTACTTTTGCGAGCCACTACACCAAGGTGGTGTCGCTGCAGGAGGCGCTGCAGCTTTCCAACATCGCTGCCTACAACAAACGCGCCACCGGCGAAAAATTCCTGATCAACCCGAACAAGGGCGTTTGAGGCAGGGGCGAGAGGGACGGCCATGGGGGTTGGACGGCGACAATTCATAACCGTGCTCGGCGGCGCGACGCTGGCATGGCCGCTATCGGTGAGGGCGCAGTCGGGCGGCAAAGTGGCCCAGATCGGTCTGCTTTATCCCGGCGTTTCAGCGGTGACGCCGACGCGGATCGCGGCGCTTCGCGATGGACTGCGCGTTTCCAACTACGCCGATGCGGACCGCCTGGATATTCTGGTCCACGCTTCCGAGGGCGATCCGGGCAAGCTTCCTGCGCTCGCCGGCGATCTGGTGGCGCGCAAGGTCGACGCGATCGTCGCGATCAGCCCCTTGGCGGTGCGCGCCGCGAAATCGGCGACGACGACCATTCCAATCGTCGCCAACGATCTCGAGAGCGATCCGGTCACCATGGGCTTTGTCGAGAGCCTCGCGCATCCGGGCGGCAACATCACAGGCGTATTTTCCGATTTCCCGGAATTCGGCACCAAATGGCTGGAACTGTTGAAGGAGGCGATTCCGGCGCTGGCGAGTGTCGCGCTGCTCTGGGATCCCGCCACCGGCCCGACCCAGTTGGAGGCGGTGAAGGGGGCGGGGCGCTTGCTCAACGTCAAGCTAAGCGTGGTCGAGGTCCGCGCCATCACCGAGTTGCGGGCCGCCTTTGCCAGTGCCAGCGCAGGCAGACCGGATGCGATCGTCATTCTTTCGTCGCCGATCTTCGGAACCAATCCCAAGCTGATCGCGGACCTGACGCTGGAACATCACGTCCCGACCGCGACGTTGTTCTCCGAAATCGCCCGCGCCGGAAGCCTGATGTCCTACGGGCCCAATCTGCTCGGTACCTTCGTGCAGACCGGCACCATGCTTGCAAAGGTTTTGCAGGGCACGCGGCCCGCCGATCTGCCCGTTGAGCGACCGACCAAGTTCGAGATGGTCGTCAACCTCAAAACCGCCAAGGCGTTGGAGCTCAATTTGCCGACATCGATCCTGCTGCGCGCCGATGAAGTGATCGAATGAGTTTTATTCCCCGGCCCGTTATTCCACCCAAGTATAAGGCTGGGACGCCGCGGGCCGTCTTGCGTTCCCGGGTTAACGGGCGGACATTCGCGCCGAAAAACGCGTTCGAGTAACTTGAAACTCAAAGTAGGGGGAATGCCATGACTGATCGCAATACGACTGGTCTCAACCGCCGTGAACTTTTGGCCGCCGCCATGGTTGCCGGCGCCGCAACCGCGCTGACGTCGCTTAAAACGCCGGCGTCGGCCGCCGAGCCGCCGGCCGGCGCCCAGGCGCCCGGCTTTTATCGCTACAAGGTAGGCGCTTACGAATGCACCTCGATCAATGACGGCGCGCGCTCGTTCCCGATGCCTGAGACGTTCGTGCGCAACGTCCCGAAGGCCGAGGCGCTCAAGGCGGCGGAGGCTGCCTACATGCCGGCGGGCATGGTGACGGTTCCGTTCAACCCGCAACTGATCAACACCGGCAGCAAGCTGATCCTGATCGACACCGGCAACGGCGTCGCCAATCTGGAGCCGACCAAGGGCGCGGTCGGCCGCACCTTGCAAAATCTGGCCGCGGCCGGCGTCGATCCCAAGAAGGTCGACGTCGTGCTGCTGTCGCATCTGCATCCCGACCACGTCAACGGCATCCGCGCGCTCGACGGCTCGCTGGCGTTTCCGAACGCCGAGATCATGGTGCCGTCGGTCGACTGGGCGTTCTGGATGAGCGACGAAAACGCTTCCAAGGCGCAGTCCAACGAGATGATGAAGAACTATTTCGCCAACGTGAAAAAGGTCTTCACGGGGCTCGAGACCAAGGTGACCAGATATGACTGGGGCAAGGAAGTCGTCCCCGGCATCACCTCGATCTCGACGCCGGGTCATACGCCGGGCCACACCTCGTTCTGGATCACGTCCGGAAATTCGAAAATCCTGATCCAGTCGGATGTCACCAACATTCCCGAGCTGTTCCTGCTCAACCCGGACTGGCACGTCGCCTACGATACCGACGGCGACCTGGCGCAGGCGACCCGCCACAAATTCTACGACATGGCGGCGGCCGAGAAGGCCACCGTGGTCGGCTTCCACTTCACCTTCCCCTGCATCGGCCATGTCGAAAAGGACGGCAACAAATATCGCCTGATCCCGTCGGCATGGAATCCGGTGATCTGATCCGGGATTGCGTGCCTTGTAGAGACTTGCCGAAAATTCGAGCAGAGCAGGCCGCCCCACGAAGGCGGCCTGCTGGTTTTCCAGATTCTTGCTTTGACGCGTTTTCTTCACGCGAACCGGTATCCATTTCGCTCGAAAGCGCGATAGAGGGGCCTTTTGCACTTCATGCACTTGCATCGTTCATCGATACGGCTAGGTTGAGCGCCTGCCGTTCCGGCGTTCGCACCACAGGGAAATTCAATGGCCACCCATCACATCACCGTCATCGCCGGCAGCCTGCGCAAGGAAAGCTTTACGCTGAAGATCGCCAGGGCGCTGACAAAGCTCGCGCCAGATACGCTGAAGCTCGAGGTCATCACCCCGCACGGGCTTTCATTCTTCAATCAGGATTTGGAAGCCGCACCCCCGGCCGACTGGGTCTCGCTTCGTGACACCATCCACAAATCCGGCGGCGTCATTTTTGTCACCCCGGAATACAACCGCTCGATCCCCGGCGCGCTGAAGAACTTGATCGACGTCGCCTCGCGTCCATACGGCAAGAGTTCGTTCCTCGGCAAGCCGGTCGGCATCGTCAGCAACTCGCCGGGGCCGCTCGGCGGCGTCAGCGCCGCCAAACATCTGCAGAATATCCTGCCGGGCATTTCCGGCCCGATCATGGGGCAGCCCGAGATCTACCTGAACGGCGTCGGCGATGCCTTCGACGACAAGGGCGAACTGATCAAGGAATCGCTGCAGGCGGTGCTCAAGCAATATATCGACGCCTATGCGGCCTTCGTGGCGAGGCACCATAGATAGACCGCGGGGGCCATAACGGGGTTGCATTTTAGCATTCCGTTAACCCGACCATCGCATGCTGCGGGGTATGGTTTCCCGCAGCCGCCTCAAATCCGTGCTCACCGGCATCGCGCTCTATGCGATCGCGGCGGCCATGATCGGCTATTTCGGCGTCAACGCCTATACCGGCCGCTATGGCTTGAACGCGCAGCAGGAGCTCGACCAGGAGATCATCGCCTTGACCTCGGAGCTGGCGCGGCTCAAGCGCGAGCGCGCCGAGGGCGAACAGCGCGTCTCGCTGTTGCGCTCGGACAAGGTCGATCCCGACATGCTCGACGAGCGGGCGCGCTATCAGCTCGACTACGTCAATCCCCACGATCTGGTCCGGATCAATCCGAACTAGGCTGCAAATTTCAAAATCCCACAGAATCGATTTCGAAAGTTTCGTGTCGCATTGCAGTGCGGCATAGCGAAATTTTCGTGACGTCACGCAATCCTTTCAAGGCGGTTTGAGTTGGGTTAGAGAGGGCATTCCATCCTTCTCGCATCCGGAAACGCCATGGCCGCACCGAAAAAAACCGCCACGAAAGAAGCTGGGCAAGAGGCCGGACAGGACAAGGATAGCGGCTCTCCGCCGGATTTCAGCAAGGAGCAGGAACTGGTCGCGCTGCGCGACATGCTCTTGATCCGCCGCTTCGAGGAAAAGGCCGGTCAGCTCTACGGCATGGGTGCGATCGGCGGTTTTTGCCACCTTTACATCGGCCAGGAAGCCGTCGTCGTCGGCATGCAGATGGCCTTGAAGAAGGGCGATCAGGTCATAACCGGATACCGCGATCACGGCCACATGCTGGCCTGTGGCATGGAAGCCAAAGGCGTGATGGCCGAATTGACCGGCCGGCATGGTGGCTATTCCAAGGGCAAGGGCGGCTCCATGCACATGTTCAGCAAGGAGAAGAATTTTTTTGGCGGCCACGGCATCGTCGGCGCCCAGGTGTCGCTCGGCACAGGCCTCGCGTTCGCCAACCGCTATCGTGGCAATGATTTTGTCAGCCTGGCCTATTTCGGCGACGGCGCCTCGAACCAGGGCCAGGTCTACGAAAGCTTCAACATGGCCGAGTTGTGGAAGCTGCCGGTGATCTTCGTGATCGAGAACAACCGCTACGCGATGGGCACCTCGGTGACCCGCTCCTCGGCGCAGACCGATTTTTCGAGGCGCGGCATTTCCTTCAACATCCCGGGCAAGCAGGTCGACGGCATGGACGTCCGCGCCGTAAAAGCCGCTGGCGACGAGGCCGTGGCGTGGTGCCGGGAAGGCAAGGGGCCGTATATCCTGGAGATGCAGACCTACCGCTACCGCGGCCACTCGATGTCGGATCCCGCAAAATACCGTACCCGCGAGGAAGTCGAAAAAGTCCGCCACGACCAGGACCCGATCGAGCAGGTTCGCGAACGCCTGCTCAAGGGCGGCATGGGCGAGCAGGAATTGAAAGCGATCGACGCCGAAGTGCGCGAAATCGTCAATAACGCCGCCGATTTCGCCCAGCACGATCCCGAGCCGGACCCGTCCGAGCTTTACACCGACATCTACCGCTAAGCGCGCAAGCCTTTTTTCGGAGCCGATATGCCCATTCAAGTTCTGATGCCCGCGCTTTCGCCCACCATGGAAAAGGGCAACCTTGCCAAGTGGCTGAAAAAGGAAGGCGAGACCATCAAGTCCGGCGACGTGATTGCCGAGATCGAGACCGACAAGGCGACGATGGAAGTCGAGGCGACCGACGAGGGCACGCTCGGCAAGATTCTCATTCCCGAAGGCACCGCCGACGTCGCCGTCAACACGCCGATTGCAACGATCCTCGCCGACGGCGAGAGCGCGGCCGACGCCGACAAGGCGCCGGCTCCGAAGGCGCCCGCGGAGGCCAAGGCCGAAGCCCCAAAACAGCCGGAAAAGGCGGAAGCCAAATCGGACGGCGAACACCACAAGGGGCCTTCGGCTCCGAAGGCCGTCGCCGAACCCGATCCGCAAGTGCCTGAAGGCACCGAAATGATCACCATGACCATTCGTGAAGCGCTGCGCGACGCGATGGCCGAGGAAATGCGCCGGGATCCCGACGTGTTCCTGATGGGCGAAGAGGTCGCGGAATATCAGGGAGCCTACAAGGTCAGCCAGGGTCTGCTGCAGGAGTTCGGCGCCAAGCGCGTGATCGACACGCCGATCACCGAGCACGGTTTTGCCGGCATCGGCGTTGGCGCCGCGATGGCGGGCCTGAAGCCGATCGTCGAATTCATGACGTTTAACTTCGCCATGCAGGCGATGGACCAGATCATCAACTCCGCGGGCAAGACGCTGTACATGTCGGGCGGCCAGATGGGCTGCTCGATCGTGTTCCGCGGACCCAACGGCGCGGCCGCCCGCGTCGCCGCCCAGCACAGCCAGGATTATTCGGCCTGGTATTCGCAAGTGCCGGGTCTCAAGGTGGTCGCGCCGTTTTCGGCCGCCGACTACAAGGGGCTGTTGAAGGCCGCGATCCGCGATCCCAATCCGGTGATCTTCCTCGAAAACGAAATGCTGTACGGCCATAGCGGCGAGGTGCCCAAGCTCGACGACTACGTGATCCCGATCGGCAAGGCGCGCGTGGTGCGCTCGGGCAGCCACGTCACCATCGTCTCCTGGTCGAACGGCATGTCCTATGCGCTGAAGGCGGCCGAAGAACTTGCCAAGGAAGGCATCGAGGCCGAACTGATCGACCTGCGCACGCTGCGTCCGATGGACACCGACACCATTGTCGCCTCGGTGAAGAAGACGGGACGCGCGGTGACGGTGGAGGAGGGCTGGCAGCAAAACGGCGTCGGCGCCGAGATCGCCGCCCGCATCATGGAGCACGCGTTCGACTATCTGGATGCGCCGGTGGCGCGGGTGTCGGGCAAGGACGTGCCGATGCCCTATGCGGCGAACCTGGAAAAGCTGGCGTTGCCTTCGGTGGCCGAGGTGGTCGAGGCCGCCAAGGCCGTTTGCTACAGGTGAACCATGGCCGGTCCGAAGGAGCAGCCCTTGCCGCCTGACGTCATCGGCCGCGATGACGCGATCGAGGTGCTGCGCGCCTTTGTGCTCGATGGCGGGTTGTCGATCGCGTTCCAGCGCGCCTTCGAGGAGCCGGACATGTGGGGCCTGTTGCTGGTCGACATCGCGCGCCACGCCGCCCGGGCCTATTCGCGCGAGAGCGGCTACACCGAGGACGAAGCACTGGCGCGGATCGTCGAGATGTTCGAAGCCGAAATCGCGCGGCCGACCGACATGGGCGCCACCATGCCGCGGTCGCAACAAGGTCACTGACAAATGCCAATCAACATCCTGATGCCTGCGCTGTCGCCCACGATGGAAAAGGGCAACCTTGCCAAGTGGCTCAAGAAGGAGGGCGACAAGGTCAAATCCGGCGACGTGATCGCCGAGATCGAGACCGACAAGGCGACGATGGAAGTCGAGGCTGTCGACGAAGGCACCATTGCGAAGATCGTGGTGCCCGAGGGCACCCAGGACGTCGCGGTCAACGACGTCATCGCCGTGATGGCCGGCGACGGCGAGGATGTGAAGGCGGCGGGAGCGGGAGCCACGTCGGCACCACCGTCCAAAGCCGTGGAGAGACCCGCTGAAGCCCCAGCCCCGAAACCCGCCGCCGCGCCGACCGCTGCCGCGCCTGCTCCAAAGCCGGTTCCGCCTGCGCAGACGCCTGTTGCGCAAGCCAACGGTCACGGCCGCACGTTCTCGTCGCCGCTCGCACGGCGTCTCGCCAGGGAAGCCGGCATCGAGCTTTCGCGCATCAACGGCTCCGGCCCGCACGGCCGCATCATCGCGCGCGACGTCGAAGGCGCAAAATCCGGCAAGGGGTTGAAGGCGCCGGCCGCGGCTGCCGCGGGCGCGCCTGCGATCGCGCCGTCGATGTCGGACAAACAGATTCTGGCGCTGTTCGAGCCCGGCAGCTACGAAGTCGTGCCGCATGACGGCATGCGCCGCACCATCGCGCAACGGCTCACCGCCTCGGTGCAGACCGTTCCGCATTTCTACCTGACCATGGACTGCGATATCGGAAAACTGCTCGCCGCGCGCGAGGAGATCAACGTGGCCGCGCCCAAGGACAAGGAGAAGAAGCCGCTCTACAAACTGTCGGTCAACGACTTCGTCATCAAGGCGATGGCGATCGCGTTGCAGCGGATTCCCGACACCAATGTGAGCTGGACCGAAGCCGGCATGCTGAAACACAAGCATTCCGACATCGGCGTCGCGGTGGCGATGCCGGGCGGCCTGATCACGCCGATCATCCGTAAGGCCGAGACCAAGTCGCTGTCGACGATCTCGGCCGAGATGAAGGATTTTGCCGCTCGTGCCCGGGCCCGCAGACTCAAGCCGGACGAATACCAGGGCGGCACCACGGCGGTGTCCAACCTCGGCATGTACGGCATCAAGGATTTTACCGCCGTGATCAATCCGCCGCATGCGACGATCCTGGCGGTCGGCACCAGCGAGGAGCGCGCGGTGGTGCGCAACGGCAAGATCGAGGCGGCGCACGTCATGAGCGTGACCTTGTCCTGCGATCACCGCGCGGTCGACGGCGCGCTCGGCGCCGAACTGATCGGCGCGTTCAAGATGCTGATCGAAAACCCCGTCATGATGATGGTGTGAGATCATGGACAAAGCGGCAACGGTCGCAAAGCCATTGGTTTCTCAAATAGCTGAGCTTATCTCCGCGATATCTTCGTTCGCATGGCCTTTGATCTTTCTGGCTGCGGTCTTCCTTTTGCGAGATCGAATTAGCGAGATAGTTTCGATCGCTATACGGCGTCTTGACCAAGCCACCGATATCGAAATTGGATCCCTCAAAATCAAAGGAGCAACTGTTCTTCAGTCGGGTGAGGTTCTTCGTGCCGAGCGCGATGATTTCAAGGTCATAAGTGCCACGGCGCAAGATGTGAAAGAAAGGTTTGATAGCTACTCAAGAACTCGGAACCTAATGCTCGTCCACACCATAAAACCTAGCGATCCCCCGGATTTTGTAGATAATTTCAGAGTATTCAGCGTTTCGGTTTTTCTACATCCTCATAGAAATTTTGGCCACGTCAACGACGTCAAGCAGGTATTTTATTTTTTCGGAGATAAATGGGGCCCAGGAAAAAATGGTTCAAAATATGTAGTGACGAATGGAAACGACCAATTTGGTATGACCGCTCAGATGTATGGGTCATGCCTTTGTGTTGCGGAGATCGAATTTCAAGATGGCGAACGGATAAAGGTCGAGCGTTATCTTGATGTCGAAATGGCGCCAGTTTTTGGTGTGGCATTGAGCAAGGCCCGTGAATAAGGCAATCATGCGGCTCGCGGGCGTTTTCATCCTGGCTTTCGTCGCCTCGGCCCTGGCCGGCGTCGCGCTGTTTGCCGCGACCTCGTGGCTGCCGGACGGCGACGATGCCGCCGGGCGCGGCCTTGGCGAAGCGTTTCGGGCGCTGCTGATTCTGGTGTTCGTGCTTCTTGCGATCGTGCTCTACGGGATCGCATTCTGGCGCCGCAACCGCGAGCGGCACCTGAAACGCGCGCTGTATATCCTGTTGCTGGTGCCGCTGTTGATCCTGGTGCTTGGCATCGCCGACAACGGCTTTCGCAACATCCACTGGCTGCGCGAGGCCGTCGGCGCGGTGCAGATGTTCATGCCGCTCTGGGCGGTCGCGCTGGCGCAATGGTTCATTCTGCATATATATCTAAGGCGGCAGTCTGGTCTCGCGAAAGCCGCCCCCACATGAATTTTCGGACGACAAGATCGACGCGGACGCCGCATGATGCGTGCTTGAGCTAACGGGAGCCAAGGAATGGCCGATACATCCTTCGACATCGTCATCATCGGTTCCGGTCCCGGCGGCTATGTCACCGCCATTCGCGCGGCGCAGCTTGGCTACAAGGTGGCGATTGTCGAAAAATCCTATCTCGGCGGCATCTGCCTGAACTGGGGCTGCATTCCGACCAAGGCGCTGCTGCGCTCGGCCGAGATCTATCACTACATGCAACATGCCAAGGATTACGGGCTGTCGGCCGACAATGTCGGGTTCGATCCCAAGGCGGTGGTGCAGCGCTCGCGCGGGGTGTCGAAGCGCCTCAATGACGGCGTCGGCTTCCTGATGAAGAAGAACAAGGTTTCGGTGATCTGGGGCGAGGCGACGATCGATGCGCCCGGCAAGATCACCGTGAAGAAGTCGCAGGCCGAGTCGCCGAAGGGCGCGCTGGGCGAGGGCGCCTATCAGGCCAAACACATCATCCTCGCCACCGGCGCGCGGCCGCGCGTGCTGCCGGGGCTCGAGCCCGACCAGAAGCTGATCTGGACCTATTTTGAAGCGATGGTGCCGGAAAAAATGCCGAAGTCGCTGCTGGTGGTCGGCTCCGGCGCGATCGGCATCGAGTTCGCCTCGTTCTTCCACACCATGGGCTCCGAGGTCACGGTGGTCGAGGTGTTGCCGCATATCCTCCCGGTCGAGGACGCCGAGATCGCAGGTCTCGCGCGCAAGCGGCTGGAGAAGCAGGGCATCAAGATCCTCACCAACACCAAGGTGGCAAAGCTCGAGAAGAAGAGCGACAGCGTGGTCGCCACCATCGACGATGGCAAGAAGCCGCAGACGGTCGAGTTCGACCGTGTGATTTCCGCGGTCGGCGTGGTCGGCAACATCGAAAATCTCGGGCTGGAAAAGCTCGGCGTCAAAACCGACCGCGGCTGCGTGGTGATCGACGGTTTTGGCAAGACCAACGTCCCCGGCATCTACGCCATCGGCGACGTCGCCGGCCCGCCGATGCTGGCGCACAAGGCCGAGCATGAAGGCGTGGTCTGCGTCGAGGCGATCAAGGGCCTGCATCCGCATCCGATGGACAAGCTTCTCATTCCGGGCTGCACCTACTGCAATCCTCAGGTGGCGTCCGTCGGCCTCACCGAAGCCAAGGCGAAAGAGGGCGGCCGCGAAATCCGCGTCGGCCGCTTCCCGTTTGTCGGCAACGGCAAGGCGATCGCGCTCGGCGAGGACCAGGGACTGGTAAAAGTGGTGTTCGACAAGAAGACCGGGCAACTGCTTGGCGCGCACATGGTCGGCGCGGAGGTCACCGAATTGATCCAGGGTTATGTGGTGGCGATGAACCTGGAAACCACGGAAGAAGAACTGATGCACACCGTGTTCCCGCATCCGACCCTGTCCGAAATGATGAAGGAAGCCGTGCTCGACGCCTATGGCCGGGTGCTGAACATCTAGGGCATGATCCGAGTATCTGTCTAAAGTATCCGTCTAAGTCACCGCTCGGGCTCGACCCGCCCCAATAGCAAAACCAGCGAGACCTCATTCCGTGAAAGACAACGACAATCTGACGATCGAACGCCCGACGTTCGTGACCCATCTCGAATGCGCGATGGAAGGCGATCACTATCCCGCCGACCAGATCCACAACCTCTCCAAGGCCGGCAAGCCGCTTTTGGTGCGTTACGACCTCGCCGGGGTGAAGAAGGCGCTGACCAAGGATGCGCTGAAGCAGCGGCCGGCCGATCTCTGGCGCTATCGCGAGATGCTGCCGGTGCGCAAGGTCACGGACATCGTCAGCCTCGGCGAAGTCACGACGCCGCTGATCCGGCTGCCGAAGCTTGCGAAGAAAATCGGCGGCGGCGAGATCATCGTCAAGGACGAGGGGCGGCTGCCGACCGGATCGTTCAAGGCGCGCGGCTTGGTAATGGCGGTGTCGATGGGCAAGGCGCTCGGCATCAAGCACATGGCGATGCCGACCAACGGCAATGCCGGTGCGGCGCTGGCGGCCTACGCGACCTCGTGCGGCATCAAGACCACGATCTTCTGCCCCGCCGATACGCCGGAGGTGAATGTCAGCGAGATCGAATTGCAGGGCGCCACGGTCTATCGCGTCAACGGCCTGATCGACGATTGCGGCAAGATCGTCGGCGAAGGCAAGGCGAAGGCCGGCTGGTTCGACACCTCGACCCTGAAGGAGCCGTACCGGATCGAAGGCAAGAAGACGATGGGGCTGGAACTGGCCGAACAGCTCGACTGGGACGTGCCCGACGTCATCTTCTATCCGACCGGCGGCGGCACCGGCCTGATCGGGATGTGGAAGGCGTTCGATGAGTTGGAGAAGATCGGCTTCATAGGCGGCAAGCGGCCGCGGATGGTCGCGGTGCAGGCATCCGGCTGCGCGCCGATGGTGCGCGCCTTCGAGAACGGCACCGAACATGCGCCGCGCTGGGAAGATGCCCACACCATTGCGTCCGGCATCCGGGTGCCGCAGGCGGTCGGCGATTTCCTGATCCTGCGCGCCGTGCGCGAAAGCAAGGGTTTTGCCATCGCGGTGGACGACGACAAGATCTCCGCCGCGCTCAACGAAGTCGCGCGCGGGGAGGGCTTGTTGTTATGCCCCGAAGGCGCGGCGACTTATGCCGCCTACAAGCAGAGCCTCGCCGACGGCCGCGTTTCCAGGAGCGATCGCGTCATGCTGTTCAACTGCGCGACCGGCCTGAAATATCCGCTGCCGCCCGTCACGCGCACGCTCGATCGCTTCAAGCCGATCGATTACGCCAGCCTGTGAGTAATCGTCATTGCGAGCGAAGCGAAGCAATCCAGGGGCCGCACATGGTGCCCTGGATTGCTTCGTCGCTTCGCTCCTCGCAATGACGATGGAGTGGAGGATACGATGCGAAGAATAATTCTTGCCGTGCTGACGGCGTTGCTGGTCTCCGGCGGCCATGCGCTGGCGGACAACTTTCCCTCGCATCCCCTCACCATGGTGGTGCCGTTTTCGGCGGGCGGACCGACCGACGCGATGGCGCGGATTCTCGCCGAGCGGATGCGGGTCACGCTTGGTCAAAATATCCTGATCGAGAATGTTACCGGCGCGGCTGGATCCCTTGGAGTGGGCCGCGTGGTGCGGTCGCCGCCCGACGGTTACACCATCAGCATCGGCCATCTCGGCACTCATGTCGCCAATGGCGCGATCTACAAGCTCGGCTACGATCTCGTGAACGACCTCGCGCCGGTCGTGCTGTTGCCGAGCAATCCCATGGTGATCGTCAGCACCAATTCGGTGCCGGCCAAGACGCTGCCGGAGCTCTTGGCCTGGCTCAAGGCAAAGCCGACGCCGCCGACGGCGGGCACCGCCGGCGCGGGTTCCGGCAGCCATATCGCCGGGCTTTATTTTGAAAATGCCACCGGCATCAAGCTGCAATACGTGCCCTATCGCGGCACCGCGCCGGCGCTGACCGACCTGGTGGCGGGCCAGATCGACATCATCGTCGACCAGACCTCCAACTCGATCAGCCAGATCCGGGCCAAGACCATCCGCGCCTACGCCGTCACCTCGGAGAAGCGCGTCGAATCCGCGTCTGAAATTCCGACCACCGACGAAGAGGGCTTGAAGGGATTTCATATGACGCTGTGGTCGGGTCTGTGGGTGCCCAAGGACACGCCGAAAGACGTGATCGCAAAACTCAATGCCGCTGCGGTCGAGGCGATGAACGATCCGGCGGTGCGGCAGAAATTCGAAAATCTCGGGCTGGAGATGCCGGCGAAGGACCAACTGACACCGCAAGCGCTCGGCGACTGGCAGAAGGCCGAGATCGCAAAATGGTGGCCGATGATCAGGGCGGCCAACGTCAAGGTGGAGTAGGGCAGCGTCATCCTCGAAGCGGCCGTCGAAGGATGCGCCAACAGGAAATTCATGTCCGATCCCATGCCGCCGTTCGGCGATCATCGTTCACAGGAAGAAATTCTGGCGCATCCGCGTTTCGCGGCCGCGCGCACGGCTTTCGTCGATGCGGTGCTTGGGCTTTACGAGGGCGATGCGTTCCTCAACCGCCTGCTGCTCGAGGCGGCGCGCCAGGTCACCTTCAACATGATCGTGCAGCTTCATTTCGGCTATGACGAGGCCGACCCCGCGACATGGCCGACCATGCGGGCGCTGAAGCAGCAGATGACCGCGTTCGGGCTGTCGAGCCCGCGACGCATCGAGGACCTCGTGGCCCGGCTGGTGCACTTCGGCTATCTCGAAAGCCTGGCATCGCCGCATGACGGCCGCGTGCGGATTCTGACGCCGACCGCGAAAATGATCGCGCTCGACCAGGATTGGCTGACCGCGCTGTACCGGCCGTTGCAGGCGATGTTCCCCGATCCCGGATATCCGCGAGTGATCGAACGCGATCCGGCGTTTCAACGCGCGCAGCGATCGGTGGCGCTCGGCTTTGCCGCGCACGGCTCGCAGATCCTGGCGGGCAATCCGGACATCATGCTGTTCATGAATCGCGATGCCGGCATGACGATCCTGACGAAACTGGTGCAGATGCGCGATGCGGCCGATGGAAGTGATGTCGAAAAACTCTCCTACAGCGATATCGGCGCCCGCTTCGGCGTGTCGCGCACCCATGTGCGTTCGATTCTGCAGGATGCCGAGCGGGTCGGCCTTGTCGCCCTCACGGGCCAAGGCGGCCGATTGGTCGAGTTGAAGCCTGCGATCCTGAGCGCGTTCGACCGCTTCATCGCCGACAGCATGTCGGGCCACGACCTGCTGCACCGGCTCGCGCTCGGCCGCATCGCGGCGGACGCCGCGTAGCATCGATGATTTAGCGGACGTCATCCTGAGCAGCCGCGAAGCGGCGTCTCGAAGGATGGCCGCACGCGCCGGGCTTGTTGCCATCCTTCGTCTCGAACCACCGGCCGCGCGTGCTGGCGCTGGGGTGGCCATCGCGGTTGCCGCGCCCGATCAACGCTCGCGATAAGCGAAATAATGGTGTCCCAAGCGCAACGATTGTGGCGTGGCCGCAACAGTTGGTGAACATTTAACCCTCGCCACAGCCTGTTCGTGCCTGCGCCGCTTTTTGGCCACACCCCTCCGTGAAATCATTCTACCAAGCTTACAACTGTGGCACTCGCGAGAGCAGACCGCGGAAAACAGGGTCGTGATGGACGCCAAGACCAACATCAAGGGCAGGCTGCCAAGCCGTCACGTGACGGAAGGTCCCGAGCGCGCGCCGCACCGGTCGTATCTCTATGCCATGGGGCTGACCACCCAGCAGATCCACCAGCCGTTCGTCGGCGTGGCGTCGTGCTGGAACGAGGCCGCCCCCTGCAATATCTCGCTGATGCGCCAGGCCCAGGCGGTCAAGAAAGGCGTGGCTTCGCGTGGCGGCACGCCGCGCGAATTCTGCACCATCACCGTGACCGACGGTATCGCGATGGGCCATGACGGCATGCGCTCGTCGCTGCCGTCGCGCGAATGCATCGCCGATTCGGTCGAACTGACCGTCCGCGGCCACGCCTATGATGCGCTGGTCGGCCTGGCCGGCTGCGACAAGTCGCTGCCGGGCATGATGATGGCGATGGTCCGGCTCAACATACCCTCGGTTTTCATCTATGGCGGCTCGATCCTGCCCGGTAATTTCCGTGGCCAGCAGGTGACGGTGCAGGACATGTTCGAGGCGGTCGGCAAGCATTCGGTCGGCGAGATGTCGGACGAAGATCTCGACGAAATCGAGCGGGTGGCGTGCCCGTCCGCCGGCGCGTGCGGCGCACAATTCACCGCCAACACCATGGCCACCGTTTCCGAGGCGATCGGGCTGGCGCTGCCATATTCGGCCGGCGCGCCCGCGCCCTACGAAATCCGTGATGCGTTCTGCGCCGCCGCCGGCGAGAAGGTCATGGAGCTGATCGCGTCAAACATCCGCCCGCGCGACATCGTCACCCGCCGCTCGCTGGAGAACGCCGCCGCCGTGGTCGCGGCCTCCGGCGGCTCGACCAATGCTGCGCTGCACCTGCCGGCGATCGCGCACGAATGCGGCATCAAGTTCGACCTGTTCGACGTCGCCGAAATCTTCAAAAAGACACCCTATGTCGCGGATTTGAAACCGGGTGGCCGTTATGTCGCCAAAGACATGTTTGAAGTTGGTGGCATACCGCTTCTGATGAAAACGTTGCTCGATAATGGCCATTTGCACGGGGATTGCCTGACCGTCACCGGCCGCACGATCGCCGAGAACCTCAAAAGCGTGAAATGGAATCCGCACCAGGATGTGGTGCGGTCCGCTGACAAGCCGATCACCGTCACCGGCGGTGTGGTCGGCTTGAAGGGGAATCTCGCGCCCGACGGCGCGATCGTGAAAGTTGCGGGTATGTCGAACCTCAAATTTACGGGTCCTGCGCGCTGCTTCGATCGCGAAGAGGATGCCTTCGAGGCGGTCCAGAAGAAAACCTACAAAGAGGGCGAGGTCATCGTGATCCGTTATGAGGGGCCGCGCGGCGGTCCCGGCATGCGGGAGATGCTCTCGACCACGGCGGCGCTGACCGGGCAGGGCATGGGCGGTAAAATCGCACTGATTACCGACGGTCGGTTCTCCGGCGCTACCCGCGGCTTCTGCATCGGCCATGTCGGCCCGGAGGCGGCGGTCGGCGGCCCGATCGGGCTGTTGCAGGACGGTGACATCATCGAGATCGACGCCGTGGTCGGAACACTTAACGTAAAGTTGACCGACGAGGAGTTGGCCGAACGTAAGACCAAATGGAAGCCTCGCGCGACCAATCATACATCGGGTGCGCTGTGGAAATACGCCCAGCAGGTTGGGCCCGCGATTGGTGGCGCGGTAACCCACCCGGGTGGTGCGCACGAGAAACAGTGTTATGCGGACATCTAGGCGTATCATATTTGCGTTTGTGTTGGGGGCCGCACCGGTGGCCACGGCCGGATTCGCCTTTGACGGCGCGCCGGCCAACCAGGACGCGACGATTCCCGTGGTGGCGGCGCAGCCCGGCACGATGAACCCGCTGAAGAAGTCGGTGGTTCCGCCGGCGACGCCGGATTCCTCGCTGACCTCGTTGCAATATGCCGCCGAAGGCGGTCACCCCTTTGCGCAGTGGAAGCTTGGCAAGATGTACGCCGACGGTAACGGCGTCACCCAGGACGACTTGCGCGCGTTCGAGTATTTCAGCCGTATCGCCAACGCGCATGCCGACGACAGCCCGTCGGCGCCGCAGGCTGCCGTTGTCGCCAACGCCTTCGTGGCGCTCGGCCGCTATTACCTCAACGGCATTCCGAATTCGAAGGTCAAGCCGGACCAGGATCGGGCGAGGGAGATGTTCTCCTACGCCGCGACGTATTTCGGCAATGCCGATGCGCAATATGATCTGGCGCGGCTTTACCTGCACGCCGGCACCTCGCGTGACGACGTGCGCTGGGGCGCGCGCTGGCTCAGCCAGGCGGCGCAAAAGGGCCAGCATCAGGCGCAGGCCTTGCTCGGCCAGATGCTGTTCAATGGCGACCAGCTCCCGCGGCAGGCCGCGCGCGGCCTGATGTGGCTGACGTTGGCGCGTGACAGCGCCACGCCCGACGAGACATGGATCAAGGACAGCTACAACCGGGCGATCGCAAAAGCGTCCGATGACGACCGCGCGATGGCGCTGCAGATGCTCGAGCACTGGGTGGCAGGGCACTGATCCCGCGCGCGCCCCGGGTTCACTCGGGCGACCGCGCTCAAGCCATTTCCAGATCGAGATCCGCCCAAACCGGCACGTGGTCTGACGGCTTTTCCCACGCGCGCACGTAACTATCGACGCCGACATCGATCAGGCGGTCGCTGGCCTGCGGCGACAGCAGCAGATGGTCGATGCGCAGGCCGTGGTTCTTTTGCCAGGCGCCGGCCTGATAGTCCCAGAAGGTGTATTGGCCGGGCTCATCGGTGACGGCGCGCAGCGCGTCCGTCAGCCCAAGGCCGAGCAGCGATTGAAAGGCTTCGCGGGTGGTCGGGCGGAACAGCGCGTCGTTGACCCAGGCCGCCGGATTATGGACGTCGGCGGCTGCCGGAATGACGTTGAAGTCGCCGGCCAGAACCAGCGGTTCTTCCGTCTTAAGTCGTTGCTTCGAGTACTCAAGAAGCCTGGACATCCACTTGAGCTTATAGGGATATTTTTCCGTCTCGGGCGGGTTGCCGTTGGGCAGATAGAGGCAAGCGATACGCAGCACGCCCTGTTTCAGCGGCACCACGCCCTCGAGAAAGCGCGCGTGGGCGTCCTCGTCGTCGCCGGCGAGACCCGATTTGGTTTCCTCGAACGGCAGTTTCGACAACAGCGCCACGCCATTAAAGGTTTTCTGGCCGTGGGTGACGATGTTGTAGCCGAGCGCCTCGATCTCCAGCCGCGGGAACGCGTCATCGACGCATTTGATTTCCTGCAGGCAGACGATGTCGGGCTGGCACTCCTTCAGCCACGTCACCAGGGACTCGATCCGTTGCCTGACCGAATTGACGTTCCAGGTGGCGATGCGCATGGAGGGTAAAGTTTCTTCTCAGATCGAAAAGCTGGTGCCGCAGCCGCAGGACGCGGTGGCGTTCGGATTGACCACCCGGAACGAGGCGCCGATCAGATCGTCGACGAAATCGACTTCCGATCCCGCCAAAAACGGCACCGAGGCCGGGTCGACCAGCACCACGGCGGCGTCGCGTTCGATCACCAGATCGTCCTCGGCTTGCGCCCGCTCGACGTCGAATTTGTACTGGAATCCCGAGCAGCCGCCGCCCTCGACGCTGATCCGCAGCATCGCGCCGTCGCCCTCGGTCTTGAGGATCTCACCGATGCGGCGGGCAGCCCGCTCGCTGATGGTGACCGCTGCTGTCATGAAACGTGTCTCCGATTCCGGCCCGGCGCCAATTTATCTGGTATCCGGCTCCCGGCATAGTTAAGTGCCTGCCATAAGTAAGTACCTTGGGCGCCGGAATCAAACCTCTTAAGGGGTCAATACACCGTGTCGGTCGGAATGGCTGCTCCTCGCTCGGCCTATGCCTGTGACCCCGATCGCAGCCGGGGACGGCTGTTCGACGAACCGCCGAGCAGGACCCGCAGCCCGTTCCGCCGCGATTGCGACCGGGTGATCCATTCCACCGCCTTCCGCCGCCTGAAGCACAAGACGCAGGTGTTCGTGTTCCACGAAGGCGACCATTACCGCACGCGACTCACCCATACGCTGGAAGTGGCGCAAATCGCGCGGGCGCTGGCGCGCCAGCTCGGCCTCGACGAGGACCTGACGGAGACGCTGGCGCTGGCGCACGATCTCGGTCATCCCCCGTTCGGCCATGCCGGCGAGCGGGCGCTGGACGCCTGCCTGAAGGCGCATGGCGGGTTCGACCACAATGCGCAGACGCTGCGGGTGGTGACGTCGCTGGAGCATAGATATCCCGATTTCGACGGGCTGAACCTGACCTGGGAATCGCTCGAGGGAATCGTCAAGCACAACGGCCCGCTGACCGCGCGGGACGGCTCTGCGCTCGGGCGCTATCGCGAGCGCGGCGTTCCCGTCGGCATTTCCGACTATCTCGGCGTTCACGATCTGGAGCTGTGGAGCTTTGCCTCGCTAGAGGCACAGGTCGCGGCGATTGCGGACGACATCGCCTATGACGCCCACGATATCGATGACGGGCTGCGCGCCGGCCTGTTCGCGGTCGACGATTTGAAAGTGATGCCGCTGACCGCCGAAATGATCGGCGATATCGACCGCCTTTATCCCGGCCTCGATGACATCAGGCGCGGCGCCGAGCTGGTCCGCGAGCTGATTTCGCATCTGATCGGGGCTGTCGTGACGGAAGCAAGCCGCCGGCTCGAGATCGCCCGGCCGCAATCGGCCGAGGAGGTGCGTCACTACGACGACGCGCTGATCGCGTTTTCGCCCGCCGTGGCGCAGGCCGAAGCCGAGATAAAGGCGTTTTTGAAATTGCGGATGTACCGGCACGCGCGGGTGATGCGGGTGATGGGCGAGGCCGAAACCATCGTCGCCGACCTGTTCGCGCGCTACCAGAAGACGCCCCGCGACCTGCCGCCGGAATGGCTGCCGCCCGAGGGGACCGAAACCGACGCTATGCGTGCCCGGCGGATCGGCAATTTCATCGCAGGGATGACCGACCGCTTTGCGCTGACCGAGCACCAGCGGCTTTTTGACTCGACCCCCGAATTGCGTTAGGCGGCGGCTGATGGCCGAAAATCCCAGATCCCCGCGTCTTTTTGCCGATGTCCTGGCGCGCGTGCACGCGGTGTGCGGCGCGCTCGCGGCCGAGGATGGCTGGCCCGCCGGCATCGACCTGTCGCGGGTCGTGGTCGAGCCGCCGCGCGATGCCGCGCATGGCGACATGGCGACCAATGCGGCGATGGTGCTGGCCAAGGAAGCCAAAGCGAAACCGCGCGATCTCGCCGAAAAGATCGCGGCGAAATTGCGCAACGACGATCTGATTGCAAAGGTCGATATCGCCGGCCCCGGCTTTATCAATCTGACTCTGAAGCCAATCGCCTGGTCGGACGCGCTGCGTACGGTGCTGCGCGAGGGTGCTGCTTACGGGCGGGGCGCATCAGGCGTGGCCGAAAAGGTCAATGTCGAATATGTTTCCGCCAATCCGACCGGCCCGATGCATGTCGGCCATTGCCGCGGCGCGGTGTTTGGCGATGCGCTGGCGAGCCTGCTCGCGTTCGCGGGTCATGACGTCGTCAGGGAATATTACATCAACGACGCCGGCGCCCAGGTCGACGTGCTCGCGCGCTCGGCGTTTTTGCGCTACCGCGAGGCGCTGGGCGAGAATATCGGCGATATCCCGGAAGGACTCTATCCCGGCGATTACCTCAAGCCGGTTGGCGAAGCCCTGGCCGCCGAGCATGGCGACAAATTGTTGAACGCGCCGGAGCCGGCCTGGCTGCCGATTGTGCGTCTCAAGGCGATTGCGATGATGATGGCGATGATCCAGCGCGATCTCGCCGCGCTCAACATCAAGCACGACGTATTCTTCTCCGAGCGCTCGCTGATCGAGGACGGCAACAACCGCGTTGCCGAGACCATCGATTTCCTGCGCGCCAAGGGCGACATCTATGAAGGCCGGCTTCCGCCGCCAAAGGGCGCGCCGGTCGAGGACTACGAGGACCGCGAGCAGACTTTGTTCCGCGCCACCGCCTACGGCGACGACGTCGATCGTCCGCTGCTCAAATCCGACGGCAGCTACACCTACTTCGCCTCCGACATCGCCTATCACAAGGACAAGTTCGACCGCGGTTTTAAAAACCTGGTCGACGTCTGGGGCGCCGATCACGGCGGCTACATCAAGCGCATGCAGGCCGCCGTAAAAGCGGTCACCTCGGGCAAGGCCGCGCTCGACGTCAAGATCGTGCAATTGGTAAAATTGCTGCGCAACGGCGAGCCGGTAAAAATGTCAAAACGCTCCGGCGATTTTGTCACCTTGCGCGAGGTGGTCGACGAGGTCGGTTCCGACGCGGTGCGCTTCATGATGCTGTTCCGCAAGAACGACGCGGTGCTGGATTTCGATCTGGCCAAGGTGCTGGAACAGTCCAAGGACAACCCGGTATTCTATGTGCAGTACGGCCACGCCCGCGGCCATTCGGTGTTCAAGAACGCCCGTGAGGTGGTTCCGGACCTGCCCGAGGAAACGGCGGCCCGGGCGGCGTTCCTGGGCGATGCCGCGGTAGAACGGCTGACCGATCCGGCCGAGCTTGGCCTGCTGCGGCAGCTCGCGCTCTACCCGCGCTTGATTGACGCGGCGGCGGCCGCACATGAGCCCCACCGAATCGCCTTTTATCTGTATGATCTCGCCAGCGAATTTCACGCGCTGTGGACGAGGGGGCGCGATTTGCCCTATTTACGCTTCATTATCAATAATGATGCAGAGATCACCAAGGCGCGGCTGGCTCTGGTCCAGGGCGTCGTCTCGGTCCTGGCGTCAGGTTTACACGTTCTTGGTGTGTCTGCTCCGGTCGAGATGCGATAGAGTGGGGCTTCGCTCTCACACGGGGTCCGTGAGAGTACCCGGCAGGTTCGTTTGTAAGAGCGAGATTTGACGGCTTTCCCGAAGGGGGACGCATCATCACGATGGCTGATCGATACCAGGACCGACCTTATCCCGCGGACGACAACTACGATCGCGGCGACGATCAGCATGGGCATGGAAGAGCCGAGAGCGATCCGCTCGCCGAACTGGCGCGGCTGATCGGTCAGACCGATCCTTTTGCCAATGTCGGCGGCCGCGCCAATCAACCGGTGCAGCCGCGTGCGGCCCAACGAGAACCCTATTATCCGCCCGTCGAGACCGACGATGCGCCGCCGGCCGGCCCGCCGCCCTGGATGCAGCGCGCCGCGCGGCAGGAAGCGCCGCCGCAGGATTATTCGCAGGAATACGACGATCAACCCGCGCAGGATTATCCGAGCACGGAGCATCCGTTGCGCCGCTACGCGGCCCAGCATCCCGAGGCTGCGCATTACGATCGCGCGCCGTCGTTTGCCGAGGTCGATCAGCCGCTCGATCCCTCGCGCTATGACGATGCGTTGTTCGGCCAGATCGCCGACGGGCAGCATGGCCAGCACGATCCGGCCTATTCCGACGACGCCTACGCCTATCAGGACGGCTACGACGACGGCGCCGAGGAGCCCGAGCCGAAGCGGCGCGGTGGCCTCACCACGGTAGCCGTGGTTCTGGCGCTGGCGGTGGTCGGCACCGGCGCGGCGTTTGCCTATCGCACCTATTTGGGCTCACCGCGCAGCGGCGAGCCGCCGATCATCAAGGCGGACACCAGCCCGACCAAGATCGTTCCCGCTCCCGCCGATCCCAACGGCAAGGTGCCGGACCGCCTGGCGGCCGGCGACGGCAGCGAGAAGATCGTACCGCGCGAAGAGGCGCCGGTCGACGTCAATGCCAACACCAAGGCCGGGCCGCGGATGGTGTTTCCGCCGCTGAACCAGAATGCCAATCCGCCGTCGCCGGCCAGCGTCGCGCCGAATACGCCGCCGCCGCCCAACGCCGGTATCACCATGCCGAACAACCAGCCGCGTCCGATCAAGACGTTCACGGTACGCGGCGACCAGCCCGATAGCGCAGCCGTGCCGGTCTCGACCGCCGCACCGGCGGCTGCGCCAGCCCCGGCAGCCGCCAGGCTGGCGGCGGCCCGCTCTGCCGCTGCACCGCGGACCCCGTCGGCGACCGCCAACGCAAACGCGTCCGCCAATGCGCCGCTGTCGCTGTCGCCGCAGGCTAATCAGGAGCCCGCCCAGCCGGCTCCGGCCGCAGCTCCGGAATCCCGAACCCATATGGCGACCAACGCTCCGGTGCCGATCGCACCCGCCTCGACCGCGGCGCCCAGCAGCGGCGGCTACCTGGTGCAGGTCTCCTCGCAGAAGAACGAGTCCGACGCGCAGGCTTCCTACCGCGTCCTGCAGGGCAAATTCCCGGGCGTGCTCGGATCGCACTCGGCGGTCATCAAGCGCGCCGATCTCGGCGACAAGGGCATCTATTACCGCGCCATGGTGGGGCCGTTCGGCTCGTCCGAGGAGGCGTCGCAGTTCTGCGGCAGCCTGAAGAGCGCGGGCGGCCAGTGCGTCATCCAAAGGAATTAACGGCCGGTTCCGCGCTGGCTGGTTGACCCCCGCACGCGCAGCGGGCACATCGCCCTGATGAACACGCGGGCTTTCATCACGGGTATAGCGGGACTTGAAGTGAGCGCCGCCGAGCGCGAATTCATCCGCGCTGAGCGCCCGTGGGGCTTTATCCTGTTCAAACGGAATATCGATACCCCGGCCCAGGTCACTCATCTGGTTCGTCAATTGCGCGAAGCCGTGGGCAGCCCGGAGGCGCCCGTTCTGACCGACCAGGAAGGCGGCCGGGTGCAGCGGTTCGGCCCGCCGCATTGGCCGGTCTATCCCCCAGGCGCGGTATTCGGCGCCCTCTACGACATCGATCCGGCGCTTGGCCTGGAGGCGGCGGGGCTGAGCGCCCGCCTGATCGCGGACGACCTGATCCAGTTGGGCGTCACCGTCGACTGCCTGCCGCTGGCGGACGTGCCGATCGAAGGCGCCGACGCGGTAATCGGCAACCGCGCCTACGGAACCGAGCCGGCAAAAGTGGCGGCGATCGGCCGTGCGGTGACCCAGGGGCTGGAACAGGGCGGCGTGCTGCCGGTTTTAAAACACATCCCCGGACATGGGCGGGCCACCGCGGACACCCATTTCAGGCTGCCGGAGGTCGATACCCTCCAAAAGGAGCTGGAACGGACCGATTTTGCCGCGTTTCAACCGCTGGCGGACCTGCCGATGGCCATGACCGCACATGTTGTGTTTAGCGCGCTCGACCCCGCCCATCCGGCCACGACTTCTGCGACAATCATCCGCCAAGTGATTCGCGGCGTGATCGGGTTCCAGGGTTTGTTGATGAGTGATGACGTGTCCATGAATGCGTTGGCGGGATCGATCGCCGAACGGACCCGCGCTCTCATTGCCGCCGGCTGCGACATGGTTTTGCACTGCAACGGCAAACTGGACGAAATGCAGGACGTTGCCCGTGAGACGCCCGAATTGTCGGGCAAGGCACTGGAGCGCGCCAAACGCGCGCTGGCGTCGCGCCGTCAGCCTCAGCCATTCGACCGGCAGGCGTCGCGGGCGCGATTGGACGCGTTGATCGAGCGGGCAGGGATGGCGGGCGCATGAGCGCGGAAATTTTGTCGTTTGAGACCGGACGTCCCGCCGAACTCGCGGAGGGCGAGCCGTCGCTGGTCGTCGACGTCGAGGGCTATGAGGGCCCGCTCGACCTGTTGCTGGCGCTGGCGCGGCAACAGAAGGTCGATCTCGCAAAAATCTCCATCCTGGCGCTGGCCAACCAGTATCTGGTGTTCATCGAGGCGGCGCGGAAAATCCGGCTGGAACTCGCCGCCGATTATCTTGTCATGGCGGCGTGGCTGGCATTCCTCAAATCGCGGCTGCTGCTGCCCGAACCCGCGACGCCGGATGGGCCGAGCGCGGAAGAAATGGCAACCGCGCTCGCCAACCGGCTGCGCCGGCTCGAGGCCATTCGTGAAGCATCGAACCGGCTGATGAACCGGGCGCAGTTGCGGCGCGACATTTTTCCGCGCGGCAATCCCGAAACCATCGCCGAGATCAGGCACCCCCGGTTCACCGCGACCCTGTTCGACCTCTTGACCGCCTATGCCGCGCAGCGCCAGCAGCGGGTGCTGGCGACGGTGCATCTGGCAAAGCGCACCGTGTGGTCGCTGGCGGAAGCCCGCGCCTCGCTGGAGCGGCTGGTCGGCATCGCCGAGGACTGGAGTTGCCTGGACGAATATCTGATGAGCTACGTGGTCGATCCCACGCAAAAGGCCACCGTGTTCGCGTCGAGCTTTGCCGCGGCGCTGGAATTGGTGCGGGAAGGCGAGATGGAACTGAACCAGAAACAGGCATTCGCGCCGCTGTATTTTCGCAAGCGACCGGCGCAAGCGGGCGGCGCCATGCCTGCGCCCGATCTGTCAGTCGAGTAAGTGGAAGAAGGAGACCGAGCCATGGCTAGCCTGGCCGAAAAACGCGTATCCGATGCCGAGGACCGTCCGGTCGATCCGCAAGTCCGGCCCGAGGAACTCCGGTTGCTGGAAGCGTTGCTGTTTGCCTCGACCGAACCGCTCGATCAGGCGACCCTTGCCAAGCGCATGCCGGACGGCGTCGACATCAAGGTGGCGCTCGCACAATTGCAGGCGGACTACGCCCTGCGCGGCGTCAATCTGGTTCGCATCGCCAACAAATGGACGTTCCGCACCGCTACCGACCTGTCGTGGCTGATGACGCGCGAAAGCACGGAAACCCGGCGGTTGTCGCGCGCGGCGATCGAGATGCTGGCGATCATTGCCTATCACCAGCCGGTGACGCGCGCCGAGATCGAGGAAATCCGCGGCGTGATCACGTCCAAGGGCACGCTCGACGTGCTGCTGGAAACCGGCTGGATCCGGCCGCGCGGCCGCCGCAAGACGCCGGGCCGTCCGCTCACGTTCGGAACCACGGAGGCCTTTTTGTCGCAGTTCAGCCTCGAGGCGCTCGGCGATCTGCCCGGTCTCGAAGAGCTGAAAGGTACCGGCCTGCTGGATTCCCGGCTGCCGTCCGGTTTCAGCGTGCCGACGCCGTCGGACGATCCAACGCTGCGCGAGGACGAGGATCCCCTGGAGATCGGCGATAGTCTGGAACTTCTGCTGGCGCCGGCCGCGGAGCCCGAAAGCGGCGAAGGAAGCGGCTAGATCATCGATAGGCCTGCAATATTCCCGGTTAACGGTAGCGCGCCATACGTCGTTTGACGGGGGCTTAAGTCCTTGTTTTTGACACCCCCAGCGCCTAGTTTCCGGGAAGATGAGACGGGGTCACTGACCTCGGTGTTTGGAGGGTTGCAGGATGGGTTCACTTAGCATTTGGCACTGGCTCGTCGTGATCGCAGTCGCCCTGCTATTCTTCGGCGGCCGCGGCAAAATCTCCGGCGTCATGGGCGACTTCGCGGAAGGCATCAAGGCCTTCAAGAAGGGCATGCAGGACGATGATACGGCGGAAAAGAAGCCCGATCCCGTGAAGTCGATTGATCACAACGCCGCACCGTCCACGGCGGCGCGCTCGGATGTCGGCAGCAAGGCTGTCTGAAGCAGGCTGCGCTCTGGCGAGCTTACGGGTGATAGCTTCGCGTGAGCGGGATTTTTCATGTTCGATATCGGGTGGAGTGAAATAGCGGTCATCGCGGTCGTCGCGCTGGTCGTCATTGGCCCGAAAGAACTGCCGGGCGTGCTGCGCATGGTCGGGCAATGGATGGGCAAGGCGCGCAAGATGGCCGCCGAATTCCAGGGCCAGTTCCGGGAAGCCATGCGCGAGGCCGAAATGGCCGACCTCAAGAAGAGTTTTGATGAGGTCCGTGAAGCCGCGTCAGGCCTCGCCAGCGGCAATGTCATGACGTCGCTGCAAAAGGACGTCACCAACGCGCTGCGCATCGATGATGTCGACAAGCCGATGGACCCGCAAGTGACGTCCGCGGTGAGCGAGCCCGTGCCGGCAAGCGATGTAACGCCCGCGATCCCCGATCCGGTGACCCCGGCAGCGTCTGCGCCGGAAACGTCAGTCCAGGCCGAGGCGCATACCGCCGCCGCCGAGCCGCTGACGATCACGCCGCAAATCGAGCCCGAGCCTGCCGTGCCCGTGACGCCCGACGTTGCAAGGGACGCCAAAGCGTCATGAGCGCCGAGGATATCGAGGCCAGCAAGGCGCCCTTGATGGATCATTTGATCGAGCTGCGCTCGCGGCTGATCAAGGCCCTGCTCGGCTTCGGCATCGCTTTCATCTTCTGCTTCTTCTTCGCCAAGCAAATCTACAACGTGCTGGTGTGGCCGTTCGTCTTTGTCGCCGGCGCGGAGAATTCGAAGTTCATCTACACGGCGCTTTTGGAATATTTCATCACCCAGCTGAAGCTGGCGCTGTTCGGGGCCGGCTTCATCTCGTTTCCGATCGTGGCGACGCAGATCTACAAGTTCGTCGCGCCCGGTCTTTACAAGCACGAGCGCGGCGCTTTCCTGCCCTATCTGATCGCGACGCCGGTGTTCTTCGTAATGGGCGCGATGCTGGTCTATTTCGTGGTGCTGCCGATGCTGGTGCGGTTCTCGCTCGGCATGCAGCAATTGGGCGGACCCGAAACCGCGCAAATCCAGTTGCTGCCCAAGGTCGGCGAATATCTGTCGTTGATGATGTCGCTGATCTTCGCGTTCGGCATCGCGTTCCAGCTCCCGGTGATCCTGACCTTGCTGGGCCGGATCGGCATCATCACCTCGCAGCAACTGCGCGACAAGCGCCGCTATTTCATCGTGATCGCGTTCATCATCGCGGCCATCCTGACGCCGCCGGACGTGCTGAGCCAGGCCTCGCTGGCGCTGCCTTTGCTGGCGCTCTATGAGGGCTCGATCATCGCGGTCCGCATGGTGGAAAAGAGGGCGGCCGCCGCCAGCGCTGCCGCCGGTACGCCACCGCCCGCGGCCCCGCCGCCGCCGGCCGCCAATCCGGCCGAATAGGGCGCCGCACGCGCCCAGCCTTCACTGTTCCAAATCGGACCTATTCGGGTTACTGGATGCGCGCCTTTGCCGGCCGCTTCAGGAAACTACCGCCATGCACGACATTAAATCCATTCGCGACAACCCCGCCGCCTTCGACGCCGGGCTGAAGCGGCGTGGGCTCGAGCCGTTGTCGGCGTCGCTGCTGGCGATCGACGAGAGACGCCGCGCCGCGATCCTGGCCTCGGAGCAGGCCCAGGCACGCCGCAATGCCGCGAGCAAGGAAATCGGCGACGCAAAAAAGGCAAAAGACGAGCCGCGCGCAGCGAAACTGATGGCCGAGGTCGCCGAACTCAAGACCACGATGCCGCAGCTCGAGGAAGCGGCGAAGACCGCCGACGAGGAGTTGGCGAAAGAACTCGCCGCGATTCCGAACCTGCCGTCAGATGACGTGCCCGACGGCGCCGACGAGCACGGCAATGTGCAGCGGCATGTGTTCGGCGCCAGTCGCAACTATGCCTTCACGCCGAAAGCGCATGACGATCTCGGCAACGCGCTC